>Ga0136620_10000750_pt1 | contig 14748 bp, 13 predicted proteins | sample AntDrymUQ4162106_2_FD_104806 | JGI IMG/M metagenome (GOLD analysis project Ga0136620, IMG submission 104806) | Polar desert sand microbial communities from Dry Valleys, Antarctica - metaG UQ416 (21.06) | ecosystem: Environmental > Terrestrial > Soil > Desert | place: Antarctica: Dry Valley... | reverse complement strand
TCCTTGTTCTCCACGGCGATCGCGTCCTCGAGGTTGCCGAGCACGATGTCCGCCTTCGTGGCGAGGTCGGGCAGCTTGCCCACGATCTTCTCGTTGGAGGGATCGAAGAAGTGGATCATCCGCGAGGGCGTGAAGGGCACCTCCAGGACGGGGTCCGGGGCGCCTACGGCAAGGGGCTTTGCGAAGTCACGGGGGTTGCGCACGCGGCCGGGAATCTACCGGGCACTAAGATTCCGCGCCGCTCAACCCACGAGAAGGGACCGATGGCCGACTACGAACTGCAGACCGATCAGGCATCGCGCGAGGCCTCTGGCGCGCGCCAATATGGCCGTTACCTCGAGGAGTTCGAGGTGGGGGCCGTGTACAAGCACTGGCCCGCCAAGACCGTGACCGAGTCGGACGACCACCTCTTCTGCCTCATCACGATGAACCACCACCCGCTGCACCTCAACGACGTGTATGCCGGCCAGTCCCAGCAGGGACAGAACGTGGTGGTGGGCCCGCTGGTCTACTCGCTGGCGCTCGGCATGTCGGTGGGCGACGTGTCGGGCAAGGCGATCGCCAACCTCGCCACCGAGGACCTCAGGCACCCGGCGCCCGTGTTCCACGGCGACACCCTCTTCTGCGAGTCCGAGGTGCTCGAGGTCACGCCCTCACGGTCCAAGCTCGACCGCGGGGTGGTGAAGGTGCACACCCGTGTGCTCAAGCAGGACGGCACGCTCGTGGCTGAGTTCAAGCGCGCCGTCCTGGTGCCCCGCAAGTCGCCGGGCGAGCAGAGCTAGGGCTACCTGCGACCGAATTGCACCACCCAGATGGTGGCCGGGGTCGATCCGTAGCGGCCCCTGTAGGAGCCCGCCCCGGCGAAGTTCGGCGTGCGGGAGAGCAGCAGGGCCCGGTGGCCAGGAGACGCGAGCCAGCGGCGGACCACGCGCCCGGGAGCGCGTCTGTAGCCGCTGTGGAGCGACAAGACCTCGCCCCTGTTGTGGAAACGGCTACTGGCCCTGATGCGTGAGACGTGGCCGAAGTAGTTGCGCCTCATCATCCACCTGGCGTACGAGGATGCCGAGCTGGCCAGGGCACGGGAGGTGCGGAGCCGCCTGAGTCCATGCCGGCGGCGGACGCGGTTGATCCGCTTGATCATCGAGGACCCGGCGCGCCGGCGCGCCACAGTGGCGGTCGGCGATTGCGCGCCGGAGCCGGCGGCCGCGGGAGCGAGGGTTTCGACAGCGGACTGGACGGGTACTGGTACCTCAGCCAGGGAGGCTGAGGCAGGTGCCAGGGTGAGCACCGCGAAGCTAAACACGACGAGCGCGAAACGAAGCACGGGACCTCTTCTCTTTTCGGGCCTACGGGGTTAGCTGACGGGCTCGCGCTGAGAAGCCGCGCTTCGTCCGAAAAACGGCGGACGTTCGCCCCTACTGCTCGGGTCCCCCGCTCATCTCGTCAGAGCCGAGATGATTCGGCGGTGTGTGCGGGCGCAGGTCTAGCAGATGACGTGAACCGGTGTCCGCTTTCGTCTGTGGATTCCCGCAATTAGCGGGCTCTGATGCGTGCGCGGCTAGATTGCTCGGCTGAAAAGGATGCACTCTGTTGTTGAACAGGCTGCCGCCGGGGTCCTTCGATGACTATCTCGCGTCGCTGCCCCAGCGCCGGCGTACCAACCTCCGCCGGCGCCTACGACACCTCGACGAGGGTCTGTCGGCTCTACGACACGCAGTTCGCCGCGGTCGACGGGGGTTCGCTCGGTGTGGTGAGCAACCCGCTCATCCACGGCTTCGAGGTCTTCTGGGACCTCGAGCCGGATCAGAAGGCTGCGCGCGAAGCGAGCCCGAGCGCGTAGTCCGCCGAAAAGGAGAAGGCGGGGAAGCCGTTGCACGGGCCGTCGGTGTCGCCGGGCCGCTTGAGCCAGAGGTAGGCGTCCGCTGCCGGGCTCGCGGTGTTCGTCGTCGGGCGCTCGCCCAGGCCGCGTCCGAGTGGGTTGCACCACTCGTCGTTGGCGGCGGGCCCGCGCCCGTTGCGGCTGGTGTCCACGACGAAATGCTTCCCGCCCGTGGCAGCGGAGATCTCATTCCCGAACTGAATCATGTCCGGGGTGGTCTGGAAGTTGGACACGTTGACCGAAAAGCCGCGGATGTACTCGATGCCGGCGTCCCGCAGGGCGGGAGCCATCACGGCGGCGGTCTTCCAGTGATGCTGGCCGGCGTCCATGTAGGTGGCGATGTTGGAGTGGGCGCCCAGCGTCTTCGCTGTCTCGCGCAGCAGCGCGATGCGGCTCTGACGCTGCTCGACGCTCAGGCACCAGGTATCAAGAGCCTGGGGGAGGGCATCTGGCTCGAGGATCAGAACGGCCTTGCGCCCGGCGAGCAGCGAGATGATCTTGGCCACCCGCTGGCGGTAGACCTCGGCCGACGCGGCCTCGCCGCCGGCGTTGTAGCTGCCGCAATCGCGGTTGGGGATGTCGTAGAGGATGAGCACGGGTACCGAGCTGGCGGCGTACACCTGCTCGATCCGCTGGCGCCACCAGCTCTCGCCCTGGGAACCCACGAACCAATCCGCCTGGGAGTTCGAGGAGATCTTGCGCATCAGGTCGGCATCGCCCGGGCGCGAGCTGCGCCAGGCACGCTCGGTGCGGGCGGCGTCGGAGTCGGTGTCGATAAAGAGCTTGGCTCCCGCAAGAGGGTTGCTGGTGTTCACGGCAGGGGCCGGCGACGGCTTGCGCGCCTGGGTGCTGCCGCCACACGACTGTGCGCGGCGTGCGAGGCGTCTGGCCATGCGCAGGTGATACCGCGCCCGGCGCATGCGCTTCCGAGACAGGCGGCCACGGTGTCCGGCGTAACGCCGAGCCTGGCGGGCCAGGCTCACGCGGCCGCGACTCTGGTGGCGTCGCGCCGACCGCACCAGACGGCTTCCACGACGTGCATGACGTCGTGCCCAGCTGCGATCCCGGCGAGCCTGCCGACGGTGCCACGCGGCACGCCTGAGCGTGCTGCGCGATGCGATCGTCGCTGCGGGTGCGGCACAGGTGATGGTGGTGGTGGCCACGGGACGCGTCGCAGCTCCACTCGCGGGGGCGGGCGGAACGAGCATCCCGACGGCGCTTGCGATCGCAAGCATGCCGGCGGCAGCCACGGGGCGGAGGCAGCGGACCATGCCCCCGTTGTCGGAGCAAACGGGCCAGGGCGAGACCGATCACGGCCTGGTCTCGTACATCTGTCCAGGTCAGTTCGAGTCGGCGGCCGCCTCCCGCCCCAAGGTGCGTCCGGCCTGGTCCATGGCCTCCTTCACGATCCCGGGTGCCACAAGCGTGGCTACGATCGCGAAGCTCCCGAGGGCGGTTACTGCCACGGCCGCCAGGGCCAGGAAGGGGGGCTCACCGGAAAGTGCCTCGGCCACCCCGCGGGTGGCGATCCAGCTGACCGGGCCGGCCACGAGGGCGGGCTTCAGGGTCTCCAGCTGCCGCCGCACCGGGATTCCGGCCCGTCTGGAGGCGAATACGGCCAGCACCCCCGTCGTCACGGTCACGTCGGCCAGCATCACTCCGGCCACGGCGGTAATGCCGCCCGCGTTCGCCGCGATCACGATCGCCGGGACCAGAACCACCAGGGTGATGCCGCTGATGACACCGATCAGCCGGGCAGCGCCGATGGAGTTCAGCAGCCAGCCGAGGGTGGCGTGGGTCGGCCGGATCATCCCCCACGCGCCCAGTACCCCGAGCACACCGATCATCGGCAGCCATTTATCGCCGTAAAGGGCGCGAGTGAAAGGCTCCGCCCCGGCGCTCAGCACCACCCCGAGCGGCACGGTGACCAGCGCCACCAGCCGCAGCGTGGACAGAAACGCCGGGCCGATGTCCTGGCCGAGGTGACGCATTTTGGAGAAGCCGGGAAAGGTGACCTTCGCGACGGGGTCAGCGATCCCATAGAAGGGCAGCTCCCCGAGCCGGTAGCCCATCGAGTAGTAGCCCAGCTGGGCCGACCCGAGCACGCGGCTCACCACCAGGTAGTCCGCGTTGTCCTGGACGAACTGAAGCCCTCCCTGTGCCACGAAGCCACTGCCGTCCTTGATCGCGTTGCGGGCATGACCGCGGTCGAACGCGAGCGGTACCCGATAGGGAGCGAGCACGATGAGGGCGATCGTGTGCACCAGCCCTCCGGCGATGAAGCCTCCCGCCAGACTCCAGACGCCCGCGCCCGAGAGGGCCAGGCCGATCGACACGCCTGCCGTGACCGCGCTGGAGGCGATCTGTGCGGCGAAGCGGGGGCGGAACTCGTACTCAAGCTGCAGCAGCGACTCGTAGAACCAGCGCGGGCCGCCGAAGACCATCGTGGCGGCCATCGCGGCGAGGACCCCGGCCAGCTCCGGCTCCTCGAACAGGTCACCCAGCAGTGGCGATGCGGCCGCCAGCCCGACCGCGATGGCGGCGCCGAGCACCCACATCATCGTGAGCAGCGTTCCCTTCGCCCGCATCGGCAGCGCGGGCCGCAGTACGAGGGTGGCCTGGAGGCCGAAGTTGCCGAAGTAGCCGAGGAAGTTGACCATCAGCATCGCGATGGCCATGACTCCGAAGTCCGACGGCGCAAGCAGCCTCGCGAGGAGGATGATCGTCGTGATCGTGAAGAGCTTGTTCCCGGCGTAGGTGAGCAGCGTCCAGGGGACGCCCCGGACCGCACGTTCATCCACGGCTACACGCGCACTGCGGAATCGTCCCGAGGGCCATGCTCGGCGATCACGTCTCGATAGAGCCCCTCATAGGCGCCGGCCACGGCTGACCAGTCGTGCTCGCGACGCACGTAATCGTGGCCGTTCCTACCCAGCTTCGTGGCCAGGCCGGGGTCCGCAAGAACGTCGAGGAGCCGATTCGCGAACTCTTCCTTGCCTTGAGCGACCAGGACGTCTCGTCCGGGCTCGGCGACCGTCCCCCGGAGCGCGAGGGGCGTGGCCACGCACGGCAAACCGTTGGCCATCGCCTCTAGAAGCTTGTTCTTCACTCCGGTGCCGGCGATCATCGGACACGCGTACGCGCTGCCGCGGCTGAGCCAGGGAAGCATCTCGGGGACTTCGCCGACCACCTCGACTCCGGGAAGTAAGGCGAGGGCCCACACCCTCGCATCGGCCTCACGTCCCACGATGGCAAGCCGGGCATCCTTCCTTGCGCGCTGGACCATCGGCAATATCTCCCTGGCGAGGAACTCCGCCGCGGAGATGTTGGTGGAGAAGCCCATGTGGCCTGTGAAAAGGATGAGACCCGGTTCCCGGACCGAGTCCGGCGGGGCGCCATATGCGTCGGCGTCGACCCCGTTGGGGATGAACGAGATGCGCAGGGCCGGATTGAGCCGCTTCAGAACGTCGGCGTCCTCCTGACTCACCACCGTAACGCGATCAAAGCGCTCGTACTCGCGTGCTTCGAAGCGGGCGAAGTTGGCTGCGTTGACCTTCCTGATCAGGCGGCGCAGTCCGCTTGCGGTGCGCATGCGCGCCTGCTGATTGAGGAACTGGGCGTCGAAGGTGGCAAGCACCGTCCGCTCGAGTGCCAGATCGGCTCCGAGGGTGGCCAGGCTGTCCGCTGACACGTGGATCACATCGGGCCGAAACCGCTCGATCTCCGCGCGCAGCGGCTCTCTGAGCGGAAGGGCGGTGGCGTAGGTCTGCAGGGGGCGTCGCCGGGCCAGATCGCGTGCCTGGGCCACGAGCCGTCGGATGCCGGTCGGCCCGACGGGCGAGGGGACCAGGGTCATCGAGTCCCCCGCCTCGCCCGGCTCGCGCTGGTCGGGCCAGCGAAACGCCACGACGTGCACGTCGTGGCGGGCGTCGAGCTCTTTCCACAATGGCGTCAGCTGAACGCGGAACCCGTCGTTGACGGGCGGAAGGGGCGCCGCGTAGGCGCAGATCAGGATCCGCATCGACCCGGAGGATAGGCGCAGGCGCTGGCGCGAAAGGCCCCCTTTATGATCGCGCCGATGTCGCTTCCCACGGTTTCCGTAGTGATCGCGACCTACGACCGGCGATCGCGACTCGAACGGGCGCTCGCACCCGTGCTGGCCGATCCCGAGTTGTTCGGAAGTGGTGGTTGTGGTCGACGGCAGCCGCGACGGCTCCATCGAGCTGCTCGAGGACCTGAGTGGGCGCGCGGACGTGATCCTCATCCTCGATGACGACGAGATAGCCGTGCCCCGATCGCGCTCCCCCCACGGCGGTCTGCCGGCGCCTTCGCCACCTTCCTGTATGACCGCCACTACGGCTACCACGCCGACATGGACTTCGGGCTGAGGTGCCTGAAGCGCGGGCTCACCGGAGTGTTCGACCGCGAGCTCGTCGCTCGGCACGAGCGAACATCAGCGCGGTGCCATCGCATTCGCCACCAGCCGGAGCCGTACCGCGGTGACCGCGTAGGGCGCTCCGTATTATCCCCCGGATGCCGTTACCCACAGTTTCCGTGGTGATCGCCACCCATCAGCGGCGATCCCGTCTGCAGCGGGCGGTCGAGCCCCTGCTGGCGGACCCGGACCTGCTCGAGGTGGTGGTCGTGGTGGACGGAAGCCGTGACGGGTCGATCGAGCTGCTTGAGGAGATGAGCGAGCGCGACGATCGGCTGAAGCCACTGTTCAACGAGAACCGGGGAGACATCGGCGCCCGCTACGCGGGGGTCGAAGCAGCGCAGGGGGACGTGATCATCATCCTCGATGACGACGAGGTCGCCCGTGGAGGCCTGGCGAGGGGCCACGCCGCTCACCATGCGGGTGCGGAGCGCAAGGTCGTCGCGGGCTACTACCCGACTACGCTGCCAGCGCAGCGGACAGCGGACAACTTCGCCACCTTCGTCTACGACGTGCACTACGAAGCCGCCTGCCGCGAGTACGAGCGCGACCCGGACTCGATCCTCCTTCGGTTGCAGGGCGGGCACTTCTCGATGCGGCGCGATGACTATCTGAGGGTGGGGCGGGAGTGGTGGACGAACGTCCACGGCTATCACTCAGACCTCGACTTTGGCGTGCGCTGTCTGAGGGACGGCTTGACAGGGGTCTTCGACCGCAGCCTCGTGGTCGATCACGAGTACCACAGGCCGCTCGGCCCTTTCCTTGCCGACGCTCGCAGCTCGGGCGTGAACCGCTCCATGGTGCACTGGTTACACCCTGACCTGCTGGGCCCGATGGCGGCCGACCACTACGAACGGGGCCTTCCCGCCTTTGCGCGGGCGGTGGTCAGGAGCGCTCGCAGGCCGCGAGCGGAAGGACTGTGGAGGCGGCTGCTCTACCGCGCGGTCGTTGCGTTCGGGCGGTTGCGCCTATTCAAGCTGCAGACCCGGAGCGCCCAGCTCCTGCGCCGCATCGAGCATCAGCGGGGCGCGATCGAGTTTGCCGACGACCTCGCGTCCGGGCGTGGTGCCGCCAGCCGCAGCCGCGAGCCCGTGGCCGCCTGACCGCTGGCTGAGGGAGATCAGAGGCCCGAGGCCAGAACGGGCGCGACGTTGCGGGAGATTCAAGTGGGGTCACTCGCCTCGGCCGGGTTCATGGCGACGATGTGGGCCGTCCTGGCGGCCCACCATGCTCTGCGGCTTCTGCCCCGTGGGCTTGACCACCGAGTCGGCGGTGAACTCATGGTCGCGCCGGCCCACGTCTGCCATTGCCGGTGCGGCGAAGGCCCCGAGGAAGATCACGACGAGCGACAGCAACCCGAGCCGTTCGAACGTCTTCCTGCGCGAAATGGAGGTTATGGTCGGCATGTAAAAGGTCCCCCGAGCTTAGGGACGAAAGCCGAAATCGGCGACAGGAGCTAGCGATTGGCGGTCGGGGCGCCCTGGCTGTAGCCATAGCCATAGCCGTAGCCATACGCCGTACTCGAGGACTTCGTGGAATTCACCACCACGCCGAGCGTGGGGGCTTCCAGGTTGCGCAGCTGCTCGGCCAGGTGGGTGGTGGCCTCCCGGGTGCTCCGGCCGAGGCGGCTGACCACGATCACTCCGCTCACCTCGCGGATGAGTGGGATCGCGTCGGCCACGATGGAAGTGGGGGGCGTGTCGAGGATCACGAGCTCGTAGCGCTGCTCGAGGTCGTGGATGAGGGTCTTCATCCGCTCCGACTCGATCAGGTCGCTCGGGTTCGGGGGGAGCGGCCCAGCGGGTATCACGTCCAGGCTCCGCGTAGCGCTCTTTCCGTTGGTGGAGACGAACGTGGGCGCTCGGTGGATCACCTGCTCGATGTCGGCGATGCCGGCCAGGTACTGGCTGAGCCCCATGTCCATGGGCGTCTGCAACCTGGCCTGGAGGGTGGGCTGGCGGAGGTCGGTCTCCAGCAGAACGACATCGGTCCCGCTTTCCGCCGCCATCGCGGCGAGGTACCAGGCCACGGTGCTCTTGCCGTCGCCGGGGGCAGCCGAGGTGATCAGCACCGAGCGCACGTCCCGGCCCACGTTGAAGTAGGTGAGGTTGGCCCTGAGCATCCGGAATGCCTCGGCGTCCATCGGTGGCAGCTCGCGGTGCAGATCCCCGCGCAGCAGAGCACGGCTGTTGGGCACGCCGCCGAGGAGGGGCCGCTGGAACAGCTCTTCGAGCTCCTTCGGGTCGCTGAGCCGGCGGTCGAGCCGCTCGAAGAGAATTGCCAGCGCGAGCCCGAGCAGGACACCTAATCCCAGGCCCAGGAGTGTGTTGCGCGTCGTCCTAGGCCCCGATGGGTCGGGGGGCGCTATCGCGGGCTCGGCGAGCTCGGTGTTGCCGGTCTGAAGTGCCTCGAGCACCTCGAGCTGGCGCGCACGCTCCTGGAGCGTGACGCCCTGGGGCCCGGCGAGGTCGGCTGCGCTGAGTGCGGCAACCCTGCCCTCGATCAGATCCTGGGCCTCGCGCACCTTCGAGCGGTCGGCCTCGCGGCGGTACTCGATGTACTGCCCGGCGAAGGTGTTCGCGACCTTGGCCGCGGCGTCGGCGCTGCGGTCGGTGGCACGGACCTCCACGACGTCCGAGGACGGGTCGGGCACGATCTTCACCTGGTCCTCGACGTCGGGCCCGGTCTTGCCTGCCCCGAGCTGCTCCGCCGTGCGCTGCGCGACGATGTCCAGCGAGACCAGCCGCGCGTTGGTGGCGGCGTTTCTAGCGGGGTCCGTGGCAGGCGGGGAGAAGGAGGAGTCGAACAGCTTCTGGTCGAGCCCCGGATCGCGGAAGAGCAGCGAGGCGGAGGCGGTGTACTCCGTGGGCTGGGACGAAGCGATCAGGTACGCGCCGAGCGGCACGGCGATGATTGACAACAGGACGACGCCGATCCTCCGCCGGAGGACTCGTAGGGTGCCGCGCAGACTCAGTTGATCTCGTTTTTCAGGCACGCTGGGGAACGGCGCGCAGTCTAGAGGCCGCGGAGGCGGCGGCTTGGGCGTACACGCTCATCAGTTGGGGGTAGTGGCTCTCCGCGGAGTGACGCTGCGACAGCCGCTCGTGGCCCCTGAGCCCCATCTCGCGCGCCGAGCCGGGCTCGCTGTCGATCGATCGAAGGCACCGCAATAGCTCTATCGGGTCCTCGGCCCGGAAAATCAAGCCGTCGCGCCCGTGGGAGACCAGCTCGGGCAGCCCGCCGCGGTCGCTGCAGACGACCGGCAGGGCGTGAGCCCGAGCCTCGAGCACGACCATGGGGCAGTTCTCCTCCCACAGGGAGGGGACCACGAGCGCGGCCGCGAGGCGCATCTCCGCGCCAACGCTCTCCGCGGGCTGGTGGCCGAGGAGCTCGATCCGCTCGGATGCAGCAGCCGCCGCCTCCACGTAGCCCCTCAGAGGACCATCGCCGATTACGCGAAGGCGTGTCGGGTCCTCTGACGAACTGACGGCGTCGATCAGCTGCCGCACGCCCTTTACCTCCTCGAGCCGTCCGACGTAGAGGAAGTGCGAGCCACGGGCCGACTGGTCCGCGGCCGCGGAATCGGCATCCAGGAAGTTGGGCACCACTTGCACCTTCCCCGCGCCGACTCCGCCCTCCGCCATCATCGAGGCCATGAACTCGCTCGGCGCCACGAACCGGTCCACGCGCTCCCACGTGTTCCGGCGCCTGGCCAGCGTGGCCTCGGCCGCGCCCACCAGGCTGGCCGCGCGCGAGCCCTTGATGCAGCGGTGGCGCACCGCGTGAGCCGCCGATCCCGTCACGCAGCGCCGGCACGGCGCGCCCTCGGTGTAGATCACGTAGGACGGGCAAACGGGCTTGTAGTCGTGCAGCGTGAGCACGATCGGCACGCCCGCCGTGAAGAGCTCGTCGATCACCGACAGGCTGAGCTGGTGGTAGACGTTGTGCAGGTGGGCGACGTCGGGGCGGGCGGCCGCCACCAGCTTCCGCAGCGATCGCCGCGCGTCCACGGAGTAGATCGATGAGGCGGCGTCACGCGCACGGCGCGGCAGGCTCCCGGCGGCCCCGTAGTCCCGGCCCCTTGGGAAAAAGGCCTCGTAATCCGATGATAGGTTCCGATGGTCTTTCATCGCGAAATCGACGACCTCGTGCCCTTTGCGTGCCAGCAGGCTACGGGTGGCCAGGAAGACGGACTCCGCGCCGGCATTGGGGAAGAGGAACTTGTTCATCAAGAGGACTTTCATCGCGTGAAGGCCGTCAGGTTAGGGCGGCGGAGCAGTGGCGAGCGATGCCGGTGAGCGATTCGCGGCCGATCTCCGTGGCCATGATCGGCCTTAGGGGGATCCCCGCCTCGTACGGGGGCGTGGAGCGAGCGGTCGAGGAGCTCTCGGTTCGCCTGGCCGAGCGCGGCCACGCGGTCACCGTCTACGGGCGCAAGAGCTACTGCGACACCACGATCTCTCATCATCGCGGGGTCTCACTGCGATACCTGCCGGCGATCGACACCAAGCACCTGGAGGCCGCCACGCACACGGCTGCCGCGGTGGTGGACGCCACAAGGCGGGGCTTCGACGTGATTCACCTGCACGCCACCGGCCCCGGCATGTTCTCGGTGATCCCTCGTCTGGCGCGGGTGCCGACGGTGGTCACGATCCAGGGGCTCGACTGGCGGCGAGAGAAGTGGGGAACCCTTGCGTCGGCGGTGCTGCGGATGGCCAGCCGCGTCTCGGCGACCGTGCCCTCCGAGACAATCGTGGTCTCGCACACCCTGCGCCGGATCTTCGAGGAGACGATGGGAGCCCAGACCACCTACATCCCCAACGGCGTGGACACCGACAGCCTCGAGGAGACCGCTCCGGTGGAGGGGCTGGAGCCTGGGCGCTTCACCCTCTTCCTCGGCCGGCTGGTCCCGGAGAAAGGCGTGCACACGCTGATACGGGCCTTCGCGCAGGTCGACACCACCCAGCGGCTGGCCATCGCCGGCAGCTCCTCTCATTCCGACGACTACGTGGCGGAGCTTCAGCGGCTGGCCGCCGCCGACGAGCGCGTGGTGATGCTCGGCCCCCGTTACGGCCCGGAGAAGGCCTGGCTGTTGCGCAACGCGCGGGTCTTCGCTCAGCCATCCACCATCGAGGGCCTGCCGCTCACGCTCCTCGAGGCCGTGGCATGCGGGGCGTACACGGTGGTCAGCGACATCGACGAGAACGTGGAGGCCGTCACGTCGGGGAACCGCCACCTCGGATCCATCTTTCGGACGGGGGACGTGGCCGATCTGGCGGCAAAGGTCGCCGCCGCGATCGATGACCCCGATCGCGCCGAGCAGCGCGAGTTGGGGAGCGAACTGGTCGAGGAGTACGACTGGGGCCGGATCGCCTCCGCCACCGAGGACGTCTACCGCCGCGTGATCGCCGCACGGAACACCTGATGGCGAGGATGGCCACCGGCAACGAGGCTCACCGGCCGGCCGATCTGCGGCGCGGCCCACCGGCCGTGCCCGGAAGGGTCGGCGCGGTCGCGCTGACCGTTGCGATCGTGGGCGGGGTGGCCGTGCTCGCGGGCACCGCGCCCACGGCCGCCGCAGGCGTGGTGCTGGGAATCCTCGCGACGGCGGTGTTCAGCGCCTCGGACCACGCACGGGCGCTGGCCGGTGTCCTGCTGCTGGCCAGCGCGCCGGTTATTGGCGGGTTCGCGGATGTGACGAACGATGTCCCGGCTGCGCTGCGTCTCTTCGACGATGCTGTGCTGGCAGGCGGTGTGGCGCTGCTCGCGTTCAACGCCCACCTGCTGCCGCCCGAGGCGCGGCGGCTGGGTGGCTTCGCCCTGGCGGCGCTCGTCCTGAGCGAGCTCGCCGGAGTCGCGGCCGCGCACAGCGGGCCGCTCACCGCCTTGTCAGCCGCCTGGCAGGACCTGCGCTGGCTGGGGATCTTCGGCTGGGGGCTGTGGCTGGCGTCCTCGCTGTCGGCGGACGACCGGGTGCGCTGCGCCTACTTCGTAGCGGTCGGGTGGGCCGGTCTCACCGCTGTCATCTCGGTGGCCCAGGTGGCGCTCGGCATGATCGAGGAGTACCGCCTGTCGATCCCTACCGCCGCCGGGCTGTTCAGTCACCCGGTGCCGGGCTCGCTTGCGGGGGTGATGGCGATCACCTTCGCTATCGCAGACCATCAGTCGGAGAAGCCGGTACTCACCCCGCACCAGCGCCGGATCGCCTTCTTCGTGGGCTTGGCCGCTGTGATGGTGACCCTGCGCTTCCAGGCGATCCTCGTGGTGGGAGCGGTGCTCCTGCTTAGCCTGCTGCGCCGGCACGCCGGCCCGGTGGCATCCGGCGTGGTGGTGGCGACCATCCCGATCCTGATCACGGGATCGCTGCTGGCGATCTCGGCCGCAACGAGCCAGTTCGGCGTAATAGCGCCGGCGGACTCGGCCTCCAGCGCGGTGATTCGAGACGTGACCACCCACGCCCCCTCGAGAGTGCGTCTCAGCCAGGGCGCGCTGCGTCTGGCCGGCGAGCAGGTGCCGTTCGGCTGGGGCCTGGGGACCTATGGCTCGGGCCTGGAGAGCGCTCTCGAGTCCGAGGCCTTCCAGTCCGCGGGCCTGCTCGGCTTCTACGGGTTCAGGGACACCGGGCCCGACTACCGCTCGGACAACTTCGTGGCGCACGTCCTCGCCGAGCGCGGCTACCTGGGACTGGGCCTGTGGTTCCTGGCTTTGGTGCTGCTGGTGGCCACGGCGCTGGCGGGTAGCCGCCATCTGCTGCCCGCGGCTGCCCTGGCCGGCGTGGTGGCCACGTCACCGTTCGGCCCGGCGTTCAAGAGCGCCCCCTACATGATGATCATCATGTTCGTGGGGGCGCTGCTCCTCTACGACGCGGGCGAGCCCGAGCCGCTTCAGGATCAGTAGGCGCCGCGGCCCGACAGCACGGCCGGGATGGTGGCGAGAAGGATCTCCACGTCGCGCGCCAGGGACCATCCCGCCACGTACTGGTAGTCGAGCCGGACCATCTCCTCGAACGGGCTCTCGGAGCGGCCGGTCACCTGCCACGGACCGGTGATGCCCGGCCGCAGGTCCAGGCGGCGCTCCTGCCACTCCTGGTCCATGGCCTCGATCTCGGGGTGGATCAGGGGGCGCGGCCCGACCAGGCTCATGTGGCCACGGAGCACGTTCACCAGCTGTGGCAGCTCGTCGATCGAGAAGCGACGCAGAACCCGGCCCACGCGTGTGATTCGCGGATCCTCGCGGAGCTTGAACAGCACGTCGTCGCCGTTGCTCTCTTCAAGGTCGGGCTTGCGCAGCTCGGCGTCGGCGTACATCGAGCGGAACTTCAGAATCCCAAAGCTCTTTCCCCCCCGGCCCACGCGGGGCTGGCGGAAGACGACGGGCCCGGGGGATTCGAGCTTGATGGCGGCTGCCACGAGCGCAAGCAGCGGAGCCAGCAGGATCAGCGCGACGACCGCCACGACGGCGTCCAGGCCGCGCTTGGCCACCTGTGAGGCGCGGTTCAGACGCGGCGTCCCGATTGTGAGCACGGGGAGCCCGCCGACGTAGTCCAGCGACCGGGCCCCATCGAGAAACTCGAAGAGGCGCGGCACCACGTCCACCACCACGCCCTGGTCACGGCAGACCCGGATACAGCCCAAAAGGTCCTCGTGGCCGGAGCGGGAGAACGCGATGATCACGCGGTCGATCTCGTGGAAGCGCAACACGGTCGGCAGGTCGGCCAGGGTCCCCAGCCGCGGCAGGCGCAGGTTGCTCACCTCGGGCGTCTCGTCGTCCACGCTGCCGACGGCGATCAGGCCGAACTGGCGATGGGCCTCCAGCTTCTCGACGATCATCCCGGCCACCATGCCCGAGCCCACGACGACCGCACGCTGGGTGAGAGGCTCCACGCGGTGAAGCCCGGCCCGCACCCCTGCGCGCAGAGTGGAGCTGAGCAGAACGATGATCGGGATGAGGATCAACATCGCGAAGCCCGGCGTGGGCACCGCCAGCACCAGCAGAACGGCGAACACCGGCCAGGAGAAGAGGACCACCGAGACCAGGAACCGCGGGGTATCGGCGATGCCACTCGCCCACGTCCGCAGGTCGTCACCCACATAAAGGCCGGCCGCGAACGCGAGGGTGGGCCACAGCAGGCCGCCCACCGCCGCCGTCACGAGTGTCTCGACCGGCGAAGCGCCGAGCAGAAGGGGGGCGAGGCCACACGCCACCACCGCCGCGAAGAAGTCGGTCGTGACCAGCATCCGGATCAGCAACGCCGCCCGGGTGCGTCGAGCAGGTGCCGCCCCGACCTCCTGCTGGGTGACGGGCTCGCCGAGTTCCTCGGCCGCTATGGCGAGGTGGGAGGGCGAGTCAGGTTTGCCGATGGATGAGCTTTCCATGTGTAACCCGCTCTAGGCCACTATCGCGGCGGCCGGGATCCATGGTGCGCCAGTCCCCT
>Ga0136620_10000749_pt1 | contig 14749 bp, 12 predicted proteins | sample AntDrymUQ4162106_2_FD_104806 | JGI IMG/M metagenome (GOLD analysis project Ga0136620, IMG submission 104806) | Polar desert sand microbial communities from Dry Valleys, Antarctica - metaG UQ416 (21.06) | ecosystem: Environmental > Terrestrial > Soil > Desert | place: Antarctica: Dry Valley... | reverse complement strand
GCCTCGTGAAGGTGGATGCCGAAGCGGCCTCCCTCGTGACCTTCAAAAAGCTCAATCTGCTGGATACCTGGCCCATGGCGGGTCCCTTCGACGTCATCTTCTGCCGCAATGTCGTGATCTATTTCGACAAGCCCACCCAGAAGGCGCTGTTCGACCGCATGGCCGACGTCCTGGTCGACCGAGGTTACCTTTTCATAGGTCATTCAGAGAGCCTGTTCAAGGTCTCGGAGCGCTTCAAGCTCATCGATCGGAACACCTATCAAAAAGAGGCGTGAACCGGGAGAGAGCACCAAGGATGATCAATTCCGACGCGATAAAGTTGCAGACCTCACCGATCCAGGATCCACCGCCGGTGTTGCGCGGATTCGAACATGTGACGCGTTACTGGGACCGCTACACGGCGCAGTTCGCGGCCAAGATCCTGCCGGGCGAATACTACGTGACGCAGCACGGGGAGCTGATCGTCACCGTGCTCGGGTCGTGCGTCTCGGCCTGTATCCGCTGCAAGGCCACGGGCTTCGGCGGTATGAACCATTTCATGTTGCCCGAGAACCGCAACGATCGCCAGGACCTCTACTCGGGCCCAGGCGTGAACGCGGCGGCACGCTATGGCAATTTCGCCATGGAGCACATGATCAACGACCTCTTGAAGCTCGGGGTAAAGCGTAGAAACCTCGAAGTCAAGATCGTGGGCGGCAGCCGGATACTCAAGAACATGACGGATATCGGGCGCCGCAACATCGAATTCGTGCGGGAATACATCCGCACCGAGCAACTGCCCCTGGCGGGGGAGGACGTGGGCGATATCTACCCGCGCAAGGTGTATTACGACCCGGAGAACGGGCGGGTGCGGGTCAAGAAACTGCGCGCCTTGCGCAACGACACGATCTTCGAGCGCGAGGCCCGCTACCTCCATGAGCTTCAGGTCCGGCCCATCGCGGGCGAAGTGGAGTTGTTCTCGTCTTGATCCCGTTTTCGCGAGGTGGAATGGTGCCTTCCTCTGCCCAGTCATCGGAGCGCAAGGTGCGCGTCCTGGTCATCGACGACTCCGCGCTGGTGCGCAAGATCGTCAAGACCATCCTGCAGCAGGACCCCGACATCGAAGTGGTCGGTGTGGCCGCCGATCCCTACCTGGCACGCGATAAGATCAAGCTCTTGCAGCCCGATGTCCTGACCCTGGATGTCGAGATGCCGCGCATGGATGGGGCTACCTTCCTGCGCAACATCATGCGCCTGCGGCCCATGCCGGTGATCATGGTGTCCACGCACACGACGACGAGCGCCGACATCACCCTCGAGGCCTTGGCGCTCGGCGCGGTCGACTTCGTGACCAAGCCGCACATGAGCTTGCAACACACGGTGTCCGAGTTCGGCGAGGAGCTCATCGCCAAGGTGAAGGTCGCGGCCAAGGCGCGACTCAAGCCGCGCGAAGCCGGCGCAAGCCCCGCCCTGAAAGAGATCAGCCCGCGCCTGAGCGCCGACGCCGTCCTGCCCCGGACGCCTCCCCTGCGTGCCACCCAGCGCGTCGTACGCATCATCGCGATCGGGGCATCCACGGGCGGAACCGAGGCGATCAAAGACCTGCTCTCCCGCCTGCCGGAGGACGCCCCGGCTACGGTCATCGCCCAGCACATCCCCGAGTCTTTCAGCGAGCCCTTCGCGCGCCGCTTGAACGGGCTCTGCGCGCTGCATGTCCGCGAAGCGCACGACGGGCAGGAGATCCTCCCCGGGCACGCCTATGTCGCGCCCGGCAGCCATCACCTCATGGTGGCGTCCGAGGGTTCGCGCCTGGTGTGTCTCTTGAGCGACGGCCCGCCGGTGAACCGACACCGTCCGTCCGTGGATGTGCTGTTCCGCTCGGTGGCCCAGAGCGTCGGGCCGAACGCGTTAGGCGTGATCCTGACGGGCATGGGCAGCGATGGGGCGCAGGGCCTCCTGGAGATGCGGGAGGCCGGTGCCGGCACCATGGCCCAGGACGAGGAGACCAGCGTCGTGTGGGGGATGCCGAAAGAGGCCGTCAAGCTCGGCGGCGTGGACCGCATCCTACCGCTCGACCGGATCGCGAAGGAGATCATGGCCTTGGTCGCCGATCGCTCGCGTCCCAAGTGAGGATCGTGGGCGATCGCGCCGTCCCGTCCGAGGGCAAAAACGCGCGGCCCCCTAGCTAGTGGCAGACCGCGGGGCGGCCCTTGCGGCCGAGCAGCCCGCCCGCTTGGCCGCGGTCGCGGCGTAACCTACAATGACCGCGTCGCTGCCTGGAGCTTCACATGTCTTACCAGCCCCCCACCGATATCCTCCAAGATCGAGTACGAAAACGCGCTTGAGGCCGGCGATCCGCGCTACGTGGACACACGCGAGGCGCGCGGCAGCCAGAAGACGCTCGATCGCCTGGCGCGCAAGTTCGGCCTGCTGCTCGCTGACGGGCGATTCGTTCCCCCGGAACAGAAGCATGTGCTCTTCTTCGGGCACACCGGCAGCGGTAAGACCACCGAGCTACGGCATTACGCCGAGGAGCTTTCCGGGCGAGGGAAGTTCTTTATCGTGGAGGTCGACATCACCGTAACGCTGGATCGCAACAACCTGCAGTATGCCGACACCTTGATGGCGATGGCACAAAGCCTCCTCCAGCGTCTATTCGATAAGGGGGTCACCCTGCCCGCGAGCGCACTGGAAGACCTGAAGAACTGGTTCGACGAGCGCGTGTTGAGCGCCGAGGACTCGAAGGAGTTTTCCGCCGAGATCAGGTCTGGCGCGAAGGCGGAGCTTGGGCTGCCGTTCCTCATCAAGCTTTTCACCGCCTTCACTACGCATTCAGGGCGAACGCGACCTACAAAGAGTCGTTTCGCCGTATCATCCGTAACCACTTCACGCAGCTTGCGGAGGCATTCAATGCCCTGCTGCGCCTCGCGGAACGGAAATTGGCAGAACATGACTTGGGCAATCGCGTCCTGTTCATCATCGACGGCATAGATAAGCTGCGCGGGGAGGACACCCGCCGCTTCTTCGTGGTGGATGCGGAGCAGTTGCTGGCGATTGCAGGGCACGTGGTCTATACCGCGCCGCTCGCCCTCAAGTACGAAGGCGGTCTCGTCGGCAGACTGGATGGCGATCTGGTATTGCCCATGATCAAGCTATTTGAAAAGGGCGGCCCGAAACCCGATTCCATCCCGCACGAGGCTGGCCAGAAGGCGATACGCGAGATCCTGTTACTCCGGGCAGACCGCTCGCTATTCGCGAGTGACGAGGAAATAAAGACGCTGGTCGCACATAGCGGCGGGCACCCGCGCGAGCTGCTGCGCCTGCTGAAGCTGTGTTGCGAGTATGCCGAGGAGAATCGGATCGACCAAGCCACGGTCCAACAGGCGGTCCAACAACTCGCTTCCGAATATCGCCGATTTCTGGAGCCTGAGGACTATGCGATGCTGGCCGGGATCGATGCCGATCCCGTGCATACCGGGAACGACGAGCGTGGCCGTAAGCTGCTCTACAATCTGGTGCTCTTGGAATATAACGACGGCGCTTGGCGCCGAAGTCATCCGGTCGTACGCACGCTGGAAGGCTACGTGCGCGCGGCCGCCGCACGATCCAACGGCGTATCGAGCTGAGCGCGGTGCGGGCCGGCGACTCTTTCGCTTTCGATTACGGCCGCCACTTGGCGGCCGCAGGACTGCGGCCCGAGCACTACTCGGACTTCCAGCGGCTCGCCAAGGATCTGCGCTACGGCAGCGCCTTTCAGCTACTCATCGCTGAATTCAACGACGTCCCCTACCGCGACGCGTTGATCCAGCGGCTCGACGCAGTCCTCGCCGATGCCGGGATCCGGCCCGCGCGGCTCGTGCTCTCGCCGGATCTCCATGCCGATTTCGCGGCCGCCGAAGGCGCGTTAAGGGCGTTGGCGGCGGACTATGGCGCCATTCACATCGTAGGCGGCGAGACTTGGTTCGATGCCCAGCGCTGGGAGGCATTCAATATCCGACGCGAGGCGGTGGCGCGGCAGGTCCCGGCCCGGCTCATCCTGTGGCTCACGGCCGAGCCCATCGCCGCTCTGGCCCGCCTCGCACCCGATCTCTGGGCCTGGCGCGGAGGGGTGTTTTCCTTTACGACGGAGGTCCGGCCTACGCAGGCATTACCGGTTGCGCAGCGAGGACCGATCGATACCCGCAGTCTGGCCGAACGCGGCCGCCGCATCGCCGAGTTGCGCACCCATCTCGCCGCCGAGCCGCCGTTGCCCGAAGACCTCCAACTGCAATTGCTAGACGAGCTGGCCAGTTTGTTGGAAAGCCTCGGCCAGTTCGACGAGGCCCTGCGCGTCCGCAAAGAAGAAGAACTCCCCGTCTACGAGCGCCTGGGCGATATGCGCTCGAAGGCCGTGACCCAGGGGCAAATCGCCAACATCCTTCAAGCCCGCGGCCAGATCGACGAGGCGCTGCGCATCCACAAAGAAGAAGAGCTCCCCGTTTACGAGCGCCTGGGCGATGTGCGCTTGAAGGCCGTGACCCAGGGGCAAATCGCCGACATCCTTCAAGCCCGCGGCCAGATCGACGAGGCCCTGCGCATCCGCAAAGAAGAAGAGCTTCCAGTTTACGAGCGCCTGGGCGATGTGCGCTCGAAGGCCATCACCCAGGGGAAAATGGCCGACATCCTTCAAGGCCTCGGCCAGCTCGACGAGGCCCTGCGCATCCGCAAGGAAGAACAACTCCTCGTCTTCGACCGCCTGGGCGATGTGCGCTCGAAGGCCATCACCCAGGGGAAAATCGCCGATATCCTACGGGTCCGCGGGCAACTCGACGAAGCTTTGACTATTCTTCGCGACGACGTGCGGCCTGCATTTGACCGGCCGGGAGATGTGTGGATGCAGGCTCGCGCGAGTGGCGCGATTGCCGACATCCTTCAAGCGCGCGGCCAGCTTGACGAGGCCCTGCGCATCCGCCAAGAAGAAGAACTCCCCGTCTACGAGCGCCTGGGCGATGTGCGCGAAAAGGCCGTGACCCAGGGGAAAATCGCCGACATCCTCCAGGCCCGCGGCCAGCTCGACGAGGCCCTGCGCATCCGCAACGAAGAAGCGCTCCCTGTCTACGAGCGCCTGGGCGCTGTGCGCGAGAAGGCCGTCACGCTCTTCAAGATCGCCCAAGTGCATCTGGCGCGAGAGGCGTACCCCGAGGCCATGGACGGCCTGGCGCAGGCCTATGCCATCATGGGAGGGCTGCAAGAGGCACAGGGCCTGGCCCATGTCGGAAGACTCTATGGGCAGGTCCTGTGCTCCGCGGGCGAGCAGGTGCGCGGGATCGAGGTCCTGGAAAAGGCCGCCGAGGCCTTCACCCTTCTGGGACAGGACGATGAGGCACAGGCGATCCAGACGATAATCCGCGAGCTTCAGGACGGTAAGCCGGATTGAGCAACGCAAGCGGGCGCGGGTGAAGCGCGGTGGTTCTTGGGTCCGATCGCGTCCGTAGTACAGCGACTGCCGGCGCCGGGCCTCCCTGTACGGATGTGTCTCAGCGCTTGACACGGCCTGCCCTTTCGGGACGGGACTATTGGCATTATTACGATAGGATACGGGTGCCCATATGAAGACCACCATCGAGATATCGGACCCCGTGCTGAGCGAGGCGCGCAGGCTCGCCGCACGCGAGGGCGTGCCCCTTAGGGCGTTGGTGGAGCTCGGTCTGCGCCGCGTCATTGCCGACAAGAGGCCCGCCACCGGCTTCCGCCTGCGCAGGGCGAGCTACAAGGGCGATGGTCTCAAGGCGGGCCTTCAAGCCGCCTCCTGGGAGCGCCTGCGCGAGATGGCTTACGAAGGGCACGGTGGTTGACCCCTATGGACACGCTGTGCCGGCAACATGGCGTCCGCGAGCTGTGGTCGGCGGACCGCGATTTCGGTCGGTTCCCCGGCCTCCACGTCAGCAACCCACTCGTGAGCGCGTTGGTACAATAGGACGGGCAAGCCTGTCGGCTTGGACGTTCAGAGACGGGGGCGCGTCTGAGTCAAGCCCGGACGCCGAACGAAATGGACCGAAAATGGGCTCGCGATCGATCCGCGCTCGCCCATCCCGCGCGTTATCCGCAAGCCGCGACAGCGCGTTCATCCCCGCGCCAGCGTACTCGGTGGTTCGACCCCGAGCTTCTCAGCACGCGGGTGCCGGGATAGAATTTTGGTTTACGCTCGGGGGAGAGCTTGAAGGACGATATCCAGGCCCTGGTCGCTGATGCCGTTGCGCGCGTGCTGCCCGGGCTCGGGCTGGCCGTACCGGCGTCGGGCGAGATCCAGGTGGATCGGACGCGCGATCCGCAGAACGGCGACTTCGCCTCGAACATCGCGATGGTGCTCGCGAAGACGGCCGCGATGAACCCGCGCGAGCTGGCCACGCGCATCGCCAAGGCCTTGCCCGAGTCCGACTGGGTGGCGCGTGCCGCGGTCGCTGGACCGGGTTTCATCAACCTCTATCTGAAACCGGAGGCGCTCCGGCGCACGGTCGCACGGGCCTTGACGGAGGGCCCGGCATTCGGCCGCTCGCGCCTCGGTCAGGGGACCCGCGTCCACGTCGAGTTCGTGTCCGCCAATCCAACCGGTCCCTTGCACATCGGACACGGGCGGGGGGCGGCCTACGGGGCCGTGATCGCCGATCTGCTCGAGGCCGTCGGCTTCGAGGTCGCCCGCGAGTACTACGTCAACGACGCCGGGCGCCAGATGGACATCCTCGCCCTGAGCGTCTTCCTGCGTTATCTCGAGCGCTGCGGCGAACCCCTCGATTTTCCGGCCAACGCCTATCGCGGCGAGTACGTCAAGGCGATCGCGGCCGGCCTCTACGCCGAGATCGGGGATCGATGGCGGGTCCCGGCGGCTCCTGTCCTCGAGTCGCTCGCCGCGGGCGAGGATCCGGACGCCTACCTCGATGGGGCGATCCGACGTACCCGCGAGCTCCTGGGCGAGACCGATTACCGGCACCTGCACCGCTCCGGCCTCGACCAGGTGCTCGGCGGGATCCGCCAAGACCTCGAGGACTTCGGGGTCCGATATGAGCATTGGTTTCCCGAGTCGGCGCTGGCCCTGGACGGCTCGGTGACGCGCGCCCTCGAGCGGCTCGAAGCCCTCGGCCGCACCTACGTCCGGGACGGGGCGTTGTGGTTCAACTCGGCGGCCTTCGGTGATGAGAAGGACCGCGTGCTGGTGCGCGAGAACGGCCAGAGCACGTATTTCGCCTCCGATGTCGCCTATCACCTCCACAAGCTCGAGCGCGGATTCCATCGCCTCATCGATCTCTGGGGTGCCGACCACCACGGCTATTTGCCGCGTGTGCGGGCCGCCCTCGCCGCCGCCGGGGAAGACCCCGAACGCCTGGAAGTCAGGCTGGTCCAGTTCGCGACGCTCTTTCGCGGCAAAGAGCGCGTGCAGATGTCCACGCGCTCCGGGGAGTTCGTGACCTTGCGCGAGCTCGTGGACGAGGTCGGCCGGGACGCGGCGCGCTTTTTCTATGTGACCCGGCACAGCGATCAGCACCTCGAGTTCGACCTGGAGCTTGCCAAATCGAAGTCGCAGGACAACCCCGTTTACTATATCCAGTACGCCCATGCCCGCATCGCGAGCGTCTTCCGGCAACTCCGCGAGAGAGGCTGGACCTGGGATAGCGAAACCGGCGGGCTCGCGGCGCTCACGGAAGTCGAAGAGATCGCGCTCATGAACCGCCTCTCGCGTTACCCGGAGGTGGTCGAGTCCGCGGCGCTGGCGCGCGAGCCGCACCAGATCGCGCATTACCTACGCGAGGTCTCCAACGACTTCCACGTCTATTACAACAGCCACTCGTTCTTGGTCCATGAGCCGTCGTTGCGCAATGCCCGCCTGTCGCTCATCGCCGCTACCCGCCAGGTGCTCCGGAACGGCCTCGCGCTCCTCGGGGTCTCGGCCCCCGAGGCCATGTAGATGTCGAAATACCCGCAGAGGTCCGCAGCGCGCCGTGAACGCGGCTGGCTGTCGTTCTTCGTTGGGCTGACCTTGGGCCTGACGGTGGCCTTGTTCGTCTATTTACGCCCCGATCTCGTGTCGGACCCGGCACTCGGACCGGTGGCCGCCCGTCGCGATCCGCCGAGTCCCGTCCCGCCCGAGCCCAAAGAGGCTGACGCGAGCAAACCGCGCTTCGACTTCTACACCATCCTCCCGGAACGCGAGGTCAAGGTCCCCGAGTGGGAGGCGACCGCGCCGTCCGAGCCCAACTCGCCGCCGGAGTCCAAGTCGCCATCCGAGTCCGAACAGCCGCCGGCCGCCGTACCGCCATCCGGTCCTGAGGCGAGCGGGTCTTACATGATCCAGGTGGGGTCTTTTCAGCGTTACCAGGACGCCGATCGCGTCAAGGCCCGGCTGGCGCTGGCGGGCGTCTCGGCCGGGATCCAGCGGGTGGTGATCAACGGCAGCGATGTCTGGTATCGCGTGCGCGTCGGTCCCTTCAACGATCTTAAGAGCCTCCAGGGCGCGCGCCAGCGCCTCACGGAGGGCGGCTTCAACTACATGCTGGTCAAGGTCAAACCCGGCGAGGGGGCCGGCTAGCGCGCGGTCTTGGGCGCATCGGGCTTCTATTCGGGGGGCGTCCCGGTTCCGATGTCGCGATTAGCGCAGGAATGCACCCACAGAGCTGCGTTAGCCGGCAGCACTGGTGTGGTGCTAAACTAACGCGATTATTGTAGGTGATGCGTATGGGAAAGATCGAAACCATCGAGCAACAAGTTCAAGCGCTGTCTCCCGAAGAGCTAGCACGGTTTCGAGATTGGTTTATCGAGTTCGATTGGGAATCCTGGGATCGGCAGCTCGAACGTGATGTGCAAGCTGGAAAGCTGGATGCGTTTGCAGAGAAAGCGTTGCGCGAGCACGCTAACGGAAAGACCACGCCTCTTTGATAGGAAAGATCGCCTTAGCTTATGAGACAGCGGAGTTCACCGAGAGCGTGTAAGGCGGGAAGTAGGGCGGAAGCCGCTTTTTGGCGTTCCGCCGCACGGCTGCCGGCCGAAGCGGCCCGTGCGGCAGATCGCCCTGCGGGCATCGGCCCTACAGATGCCACCCTTCCGATCGGGATGGAGATGGCGTAATCGATGGCACGGCTGGGAGCAGAGGTGAATACATGCGGCGGAACGCCCACAAAGCGGGCTTCCGCCCTACTCGCTAAAACCACACAAATTTGTAGGATACGCACGATGAGTAATCGCCACATACCTTTCGTAGCTCTCTGTGTCGTTCTGACACCTCAAATACTCGAAGCGCAGGGCCAGACAGCTACAGCCTCAATACTAAGCGATTTCATTGAGCTTCTTCCGCTTATTTGGTTATTCGTTGTTCTCTACGTCGCGTTCCGCTGGCTTCGCAGTCGTCAGGTGGATTGGGGGACTATCTTGCTCGTTTCAGGCGTCGCAGTGTTTCTCGTCGGTCTCGGTATTATCCTGCTTCGAAACGACATCCTGCGTTCCGTTGCCGGCCAAGGGGAGTTCCGTGGATTAAGCCTGCAGGAGACTATGGGGATGGTAATCGCATGGGGCGGCTTCTTCGCGGTCGCAGGTGCGACAGCTTTCACGGTCGGCTTGATACGCTTAATCAGATCGCGCCCCTTCGTACCGCCGCCTAACTCGGGACATTAGGGGACAGCGGAAAGTAGGGTGAAAGCCGCTTTTCGGCGTTCCGCCGCGTGCGGCAGATCGCCCTGCGGGCATCGGCCCTACAGATGCCACCCTTCCGATCGGGATGGAGATGGCGTTATCGATGGCACGGCTGGGAGCAGAGGTAAACACATGCGGCGGAACGCCCACAAAGCGGGCTTCCGCCCTACTCGCTCAAGAGCCTCCAGGGCGCACGCCAGCGCCTCACGGAGGGTGGCTTCAACTACATGCTGGTCAAGGTCAAACCCGGCGAGGGGGTCGGCTAGCGCGGGGTCGGGCGCATCGGGGGCGTCCGGTTCCGATGTCGCGATCGAGCGCAACCCGGGGAATGCACGCACACACCTGCGTTGGGCCGCAGGATGGACAGATCATTTTGCATGCGAAAAGTTGAGTTGATACTCTGGGCCGATGAAGGTAAGCGAGATATTGCGAATGCTTCAAGTTGACGGCTGGTTCCTCGTCGCGACACGGGGTAGCCATCGTCAGTTCAAGCATTCTGCCAAACCAGGTCGCGTTACCGTTCCGGGCAAGCCCAACGACGATTTGGCACCGGGCACCCTGAATAGCATCTTGAAGCAAGCTGGGCTAAAGAAGTGAGGTTCTAATGCGCTACGCTGTTGTCATTGAAAAAGCCGAGACAAACTATTCGGCCTACGTTCCCGACCTACCCGGATGTGTCGCCACTGGAGCTACGTTAGAGCAGGCCGAAGCCGAGATCCGGGAAGCTATCGAGTTTCACATCGAAGGTATGCGGGAAGACGGTCTGCCGATCCCCGAGCCCGGGAGTAAGGTCGAGTACGTTGACGTCGCGGCATAACCCGGCACGGACAAAGGCGGAAGCCGCTTTTTGGCGTTCCGCCGCACCGCTGCCGGCCGAAGCGGCCCGTGCAGAGCATCGCCTTGCGGGCCATCGGCCCTACACATGCCACGTTCCGACGGGGATCGAGACGGTGTTATCGATGGCACGGCTGGGGGCAGAGGTGAACACATGCGGCGGAACGCCCACAAAGCGGGCTTCCGCCCTACTCGCTTGGTGGAAATAGGCATTATGAGCAAAGGGCTTCACGTCTTTGCACAGGCCAGGATAATGGTCGAGCCGCCCAGTGCGGACTGGCGGATCTTGGTGCTGTCGTTCCTGATCTTCGTGGGGGGATCCCGCCTCTACGTCATGTTGATGATCGGCGAGTGGGGTTTATCGCCGGTCTGGAATGATCGCCGTCTGTGGGTCACGGTGATCCCGACCATGTGCATCGCCTTCCCTGCGGCGGCGCAATACTTCCTGTGGAGCAAGATGCGCCTCCCCTTTGGGGCGACATTCCCCACCCTGGCGTTGTTGTTCGCCGAGTGGGTTAACAGTTACTTCTACTTCTGGGGCTGGTGGACCTACCCCACCAACTTCGTGTGGGCCGCGACCTTGGTCCCGGGCGCCATCATCCTCGATGTCGTCCTAATGTTGTCAAAGAGCTACCTGGTCACGGCCGTACTCGGTGGTCTCAGCTTTGGCCTCATCTTCTACCCCGGTAACTGGGTGATGTTAGCGCCCCTGCACCAACCAGTCGAGTTCCACGGGATGGTGATGACCATCGCCGACATTCAGGGCTACCACTACGTGCGGATCCCCGAGTACTTGCGCCTCGTCGAGGAACCCTTGAGAACCTGCAGGAGAGACGTGATATCGTGGTCGGCGTTCTTCTATGGGTTTATTTTACTGATCTGGCACTTCTTCAGGCGCCGGTTAGAACGTTACCTTGCGAAGCCTACCTTTACAGACAGCCTTGACAGGAAACAGGATATACGTACGGCTTATAAAGAAAAGGAAGAAAAGGCTATTTCTATGTATCGCGAGAAGTTGATTGTACAGTCGATCTTGTTGTTGTCAACTGCAATGTCCGTGGCAGGCATAACCCTGCTTGGTGGCACCACCCTCGGGTTTGCCATGTTTTTTAGTGGAGGCATCCTAGCATACGAGTACTGCCTACTTTTAAAAGAATATAAGTAAGCACAATTGCAACTTGTAACACCCCGCATTGCCGGGTGTTCCTTTTAGGGGAGCAAGTAATGTCTTTTTGGCAGTTCATTGATCAATTTCTTCGAGACCCTCCATCGTGGATTATTGCACTTCTTGTTGCACTTCTTGTTGCACACGTAATGAGGACTACGGCTACTATTGTGGCTGGTCTCTCAACGAAGAAAAGCCTATTTGAAGTGCTCGAACTTTTCGTAGTGCTCACGCTAGGGACTTTAACATTTAAATCGTTCTATTGGGAAACCATAGAGAGGGGTGGTGCGTTACACGAATGGTACGAGCACCCGCTTTTTATGCTAGCCATATTACTAATAACCACCGCTGTTTCGATGTTTGGCTATATAAAGTTAGTGAACCACATACGGTAACGCTCTTGTCGTCCTTACTGACGCACGCGGCCTCGTGCCTACGCCCCATTGACTCCTCCCTGGCCCTTGTCCAAAGGGTGCCGACCCGCTACTGGTCTTAGGCACGCGCGTGCGCGTGGCATGGTGGCGTGCGTGCCTTGGTCCTGCGGCGGTCTGGTGGTGCAGTCTCCTGGGCTGGGTGTGGGGTCGGTGCGGGGCTGGGCTCTACGTGTAATTGCGCCGCAGCGCCTCGATGCGCTCCTCGAGCGGCGGGTGGCTCATGAACAGGCGCGTGAGACCGCCGCCACCGGCGATCCCGAAGGCCTGGAACTGGTCGGGCAGGGGCTCCTGATCGACCGCCGATCCGAGGCGGTGGAGGGCCGCGATCATCTTGTCGCGGCCGGCCAGCCTGGCGCCCCCGGCGTCGGCACGGAACTCCCGCCAGCGGCTGAACCACATGACGATGATCGACGCGAGCACCCCGAGCACCAGTTGGGCGACGATGGTCGTGATCCAGAACCCCGGCCCGTGGCCGCGCTCGTTCTTGAGCACCACGCGGTCGATCACGTGGCCGACCACGCGCGAAAGGAAGATGACGAAGGTATTGACCACGCCCTGGATGAGTGCGAGCGTCACCATATCGCCGTTCGCCACGTGCGTGACCTCGTGCCCTAGGACCGCCTCGACCTCCCCCTCGCGCATGCGCTCTAAGAGGCCGCTGCTGACCGCGACCAGCGCCTTGTCACGGCTCGCGCCGGTGGCGAAGGCATTGGGGGCGGGCGAGTCGAAGATCGCGACCTCGGGCATGCCGATACCGGCATCACGCGCCAGCCTCGCGACCGTGTCGAGCAACCAGGCCTCGCGGCTATCCCCCGGGCGCTCGATCACGTGCAGGCCCATCAGGCGCTTGGCCGACCACTTGGATATGAGGAGCGAGATGATGGACCCGCCCATGCCGATGATGCCGGCCATGACGAGGAGCGCCGGAAGATTGATCCCGGAGCCCTGCGCCGCCAGCGCCTCTTCGAGGCCCAGGACCTTGACGGCGATGCTCAGGACCACCATCACCGCGACGTTGGTGGCCAGAAATAACAGGATGCGCAACATGGTTCTTCTCCTCAACCTCAACGATTCAATTGGCTCAACAGGATTCAGGTGGGGATCTTTCGACCCGCTTCAAGGCCCCCCATCCCCCGCGATCCCGTAAAGGATCCCACCCCATCGCCGATAGGTTCGCTCGCAGGACGGGCTCCTCCCCCTCCCCGCTCAATACCGTCCTGCATTGGCCGGGCTCACGCCCGGCCATTTTTTTTTCCAACGCCGCTGACGTTTTGGAATCCCCGCGGCAGCGTCTGCCCGCGCGTTCCGCGAACGCCCGTATACGGCGCGAGATCCCTTGGGCTAAGCGTCAGATGTCGCTGCCCGGCAACTATCACGAGCGATCCGCCCTCCGGGACGGAACAAAGCCCCACCACGAACTCCTCGCGCGCGGCTAGCTTGACACTCGAGATCTGGATGATCTTGAGTCCCTTGCCCTTCTGCAGGAGCGGCAGCTCGGATACCGGAAAGACCAGGAGCCGCCCGCGCGCGGTGGCGGCCGCGCACAGGTCCGATCCCGGATCCGTGACCATGACGGGCAGGAGCACCCGTGCACCGCTCGGGACGCTCAGGACGACCTTGCCCGCCTTGTTTTTGGCATAGAGGTCCGAAAGGCGTGCCACGAAACCATACCCGGCGTCGGATGCGATAAGCCACAAAGACTCCGGGGGGCCCAGCATGACGCCCTCGAAGCTGGCGCCGTCCGGGGGTGTCACCCAGCCGGACAGGGGCTCGCCGAGACTGCGGGCCGAGGGCAGCACATGGCCCGGCACGGAATAGCAGCGCCCGGTCGAATCGAGGAACACGGCCGGCTGCTGGCTGCGCCCGCAGGCCGCGGCCCGGAACTCGTCACCGGAGCGGAACGCCAGCTCGGTCGGGTCGATGTCGTGGCCCTTGGCGGCCCGCACCCAGCCCTTCTTCGACAGGATCACCGTGATCGGCTCGCTCTGCACCAGCTCGGCCGCTGCCAGCGCCTGGGCCTCCGCACGCCTCACGATGGGCGATCGGCGCGTGTCCCCATGACGCTCGGCATCCTCCTGGATCTCCTTTCGTATCAGGGCGTTCAGGGCCTTGGGGGACCCCAGGGGCAGTTCGAGCGCACGTTTCTCCTCCAGGAGATCTGCCTGCTCTGCGCGGATCTTCATCTCCTCGAGGCGCGCGAGGTGCCGTAGTTTCAGGTCCAGGATGGCCTCGGCCTGGACATCGCTCAATCCGAACCGCGCCATGAGCACCGGCTTGGGCGGGTCCTCATGGCGGATGATGTGGATCACCTCGTCGATGTAGAGAAAGGCGATGAGGAGACCGGCCAGGACGTGCAACCGGCGCTCGACCTCGGCCAGGCGATGTGCGAGGCGCCGCCGCACGGTCTCGGTACGATAGCCGAGCCACTCGACCAGCAGCATCTTCAGGTTCTTGACCTGCGGCCGGCCGTTGACCCCGATAACGTTGAGGTTGACCCGGTAGCTGCGCTCCAGATCGGTGGTGGCGAAGAGATGGGCCATGAGCGGCTCGACCTCCACGCGGTTCGAGCGCGGCACGAGCACCAGCCGCACCGGGTCCTCGTGATCGGACTCGTCGCGCAGGTCCTCGATCATGGGCAGCTTCTTGGCCTGCATCTGGACGGCGATCTGCTCCTGGATGC
>Ga0136620_10000748_pt1 | contig 14758 bp, 10 predicted proteins | sample AntDrymUQ4162106_2_FD_104806 | JGI IMG/M metagenome (GOLD analysis project Ga0136620, IMG submission 104806) | Polar desert sand microbial communities from Dry Valleys, Antarctica - metaG UQ416 (21.06) | ecosystem: Environmental > Terrestrial > Soil > Desert | place: Antarctica: Dry Valley... | reverse complement strand
TGTCGCTGCGCGAGAACGTGGCGCCCCGCGGCGCCTCCGATGCCGACGTCATCGCCGCTCTGGCTGAGGCCGGGGCGGACCACGTGGCAGACATCGACACCGTGCTCGCCAAGGGCTACGACGGTGGCACCGAGCTGTCCGGTGGCCAGTGGCAGCGCGTCGCCCTCGCCAGGGCGCTGTGCGCCGTGCGCAGTGGCGCCGCTTTGGTGCTGCTCGACGAGCCGACCGCCCAGCTCGACGTGCGCGGCGAGTCGGAGATCTTCGAGCGGGTGCTGGCGGCGACGCGCCATTGCACGACGATCCTGATCTCGCATCGCTTCTCCACCGTGCGCCAAGCCGATCGCATCTGTGTGCTCGAGCACGGCCGCGTGGTTGAGCTCGGCACGCACGACGAGTTGATGGCGCGAGACGGTCGCTACCGCACGATGTTCGAGTTGCAGGCGTCGCGTTTCGTTGAGCTCGACGAGACCGGCGAGGAGGTGGTGCATGAGTCGCTCTGACGACCTGCCCCCGGCACTGTCGTCACTGTGGCGCACGGTGCGGCTCGGCTACCGAGCCGAGCCGCGGCTACTCGTCGCCTCGTTCCTCATGACGGCGGCCACGGCGCTGCCCGACGCGCTGGTGGCGCTGTGGCTGAAGCTGCTGTCCGACGGCGTGCTCGATGACGATCGCGCGCTGGTGCTCGTCGCCACCCTCGGCCTGGCAGTGTCCGCCGCCGCCACCTGGTTCCTGCGGGTCGTGTTCGACCGGGTGCAGCGCCGGTTCCGCGACAGGGTCAGCATCGCACTCGAGTCTCACGTGGCGAGGCTGCAGGCCTCCGTCGCCACCATCGAGCACCACGAGCGCCCGGACTACCTCGACCGGCTGGCCGTGCTGCGCGACCAGATCTTCACGCTCGACCATCTGTTCATGTCGCTGTTCTCCACCGTCGGTTGGCTGCTGCGACTCGTGTTCACCGTGGTCCTGATCGCCAGCATCCACCCGCTGCTGGCTCTCCTCGTGGTGTTCGCCGTACCCACCGTGCTCACCGCCACGTGGCGGCCCAAGATCGAACGCGACACCGAGGAGTCCGTGGCCTCGCGCCAGCGACTGGCCCGCCACCTGTTCCTGGTGGGCACATCGGCGCCGCCGGGCAAGGAGGTCCGCGTCACGGGCATCGGACCGCAGCTCGTCGAACGGCGCCGCTCCGCCTGGGAGGCGTGGTACCGACCGCTCGGCGCTGTTCGATGGCGCAGCGCGCTCTGGCACATGGCGGCGTGGTCCGTGTTCGGAGCTGCGTTCGTGGTTGCCGTCACGTTCGTGGCGTCCGGTCTCGACGCCTCCACCGGCTCGGTGCTGCTAGTGCTCGTCGCCGGCAGCCGGCTGTCGGCGTTCGTCGGCGCAGCGGTCGGCGAGCTCGGATTCTTGCGAGGAATCTGGCTCGATTCGTCGCGCCGCCTTGCTTGGCTCGAGGACTATGCCGAGGGGCTCGATGCCGGCGCCGACCAGCCGGTGCCCGACCTCATCGAGAAGGGGATCCGCTTCGAGCACGTGTCGTTCCATTACCCAGGCACGGAGCGCCTCGTGCTCGACGACATCGACCTCGAGCTGCCGGCCGGATCTGTCGTGGCCATCGTCGGTGAGAACGGTGCCGGCAAGACCACGCTCGTGAAGCTGCTGTGTCGGATGTACGCGCCGACAGGCGGCCGGATCCTGGTCGACGGCGCCGACCTTGCGCGACTGCCGAACGACGAGTGGCGCGCAAAGCTGGCAGGCGCCTTTCAGGACTTCTTCCGCTTCGAGTTCACCGCTCAATCGACGGTGGGGTTGGGTGACGAGCCCCACCTTGAGGACCGCGAGGCAGTCGAGCACGCCATCGGCCGCGCCGGCGCCGGCGACGTCATCGATCGTCTCGCCCGCGGTCTCGACACCCAGCTCGGTCCCACCTGGGACGAGGGCGTCGAGGTGTCGTTCGGCCAGTGGCAGAAGCTGGCGCTCGCCCGCGGGTTCATGCGCACCGATGCGCTGATCGTGGTGCTCGACGAGCCCACGGCGGCGCTCGACGCCGAGACCGAGCATGCGCTGTTCGAGCAATACGCCGAGCACGCTTCAGATCGCAGCGATTCCAACGGCTCGATCACGATCCTCGTGTCGCACCGCTTCTCGACGGTGCGCATGGCAGATCTGATCGTCGTCATGGACGGGGCACGTGTCGTCGAGTTCGGCAGCCACGAACAACTCATTCGCCAGCACGGCACGTACGCCGAGCTGTACGAGATCCAGGCCGCCAGCTACCGCTGACCCACAACTCCGCGTTCAGGTAACGAGAGCCCGTCAGCCGCGGTAGCCGCTGGTGATCGGCATCCTGCGGTCCTTGCCGAACGCCTTCGTGCTCACCCGCACGCCGGGCGGGCTCTGGCGGCGTTTGTACTCGGCGATGTCGACCAGCCGGGTGACACGACGAACCGTGTCGGCGTCGTGACCCAGTTCGATGATCTCGGCCGCCGTGCGGTCCTGCTCCACGTAAAGGTCGAGGATCGGGTCGAGCACGTCGTAGGGCGGCAGGCTCTGATCGTCGCGCTGGTCGGGTCGCAGCTCGGCCGACGGCGGCTTCGTGATCACGCCCTCTGGGATGGTCTCGCGGCCGTCGCGCTCGTTGACGAAGCGGCACAGCTTGTACACGTCGAGCTTGAAGACGTCCTTGAGCACCGCGTAGCCACCGACCGAGTCGCCATAGATGGTGAAGTAGCCGACAGCCATCTCCGACTTGTTGCCCGTTGTGAGCACCATCCATTCTAACTCGTTGGACAGCGCCATCAGCACCTGGCCGCGGCAGCGACTCTGCAGGTTCTCGTATGTGAGCGCCGGCTGGCGGTCCTCGAAGCTCGGCGCCAGCATCTCCAGGTAGGCGGAGAACGCTAGCTCGATGGCGATCGTGCGGTAGTCGATCCTGAGGTTCTCGGCAAGAGATTCGGCGTCGGTGCGAGAATGTTCCGACGAATAGCGCGACGGCATCGAGACGCCGTGCACATGGTCGGACCCGAGGGCATCGACGGCAACACAGGCGACGAGTGTCGAATCGATGCCACCCGACAAACCGATCACCACCTCGCCGAAGCCGTTCTTGACGCAGTAGTCGCGGGTGCCGACCACGAGCGCCTCGTACAGTTCGGCCACCGGTTCCATCGGCTCGGCGATCAGGGAGTCGATCGGCGGCGAGTGGTCGGCGGCGGGTCCCGACACGACCACGACGGGCAGGCTGCGCTGCGACACGCGACCGCGGGGATCGAGCAGCCGCTGACGGTACACCGGCGCCATCGGCACGTCGACGATCAACAGCTCGTCCACGAACTGCGCCGCCCGAGCCAGCAGATGCCCCTCGGCATCGAACACGACCGACGCCCCATCGAACAGCAACTCGTCCTGGCCACCTACCTGGTTCACGTACACGAGCGCCGAATGGGCGTCGCGGGCCCTGGTGGCGAGCATCTGCTCTCGGTCCACCGACTTTCCGTGGTGATAGGGCGAGGCGTTGATGTTGATGCTCAACTCGGCGCCGCCAGCCCCCTGCACCATGAGCGGGCCGGATGGGCTCCAGATGTCCTCGCAGACGCTGATGCCGACCTTGACGCCGGCGATCTCGTACAGCTCCAGGTCGTCGGTCTCATCGCCGGGCGTGAAGTAGCGCGCCTCGTCGAACACGGCATAGTTCGGCAGCAGGCGCTTGCGGTACGTGTCGACGACCTGGCCGTCGGCGCACACGGCGGCGGCGTTGAACAGGTCGCGGTCCTGGTCGACGAACCCGACGACGGCGGCGCAGTGCCCGGTGCGGGCGGCCAGCTTGTGCAGGGATGCCATGTTGTCGGCCACGAAGCCCGGCTTGAGCAGTAGGTCCTCTGGCGGATATCCGGTGGTTGCCAGCTCCGTGAACGCCACCACGTCGCAGTCGGCCTCGGCCGCCTGCTCGTAGGTCGCGGTCATCTTCGCCAAGTTGCCGTCGAGGTCGCCGACCGTGACGTTGAGCTGGGCGAGCGCCACGCGGATCACCGTCACGCTGATCAGGCTATCCCGACATGCAGGTGGGGCAGGATGGGCAGGTGGGGTGGGAGTTCTGGATCGATCGTGGCGGCACGTTCACCGACGTGGTCGCCCGCAGTCCCGGCGGCGAGCTCCGCACCCACAAACTCCTTTCCGTCGACCCCGACCGCTACTCGGACGCGGCCACAGAGGCCGTGCGCCGCCTGCTCGGCGTCGCCACAGGCGGTGCCGTGCCGGACGGCGACGTCGACGAGGTGCGCATGGGCACGACCGTCGCCACGAACGCGCTGCTGGAGCGCACCGGCGAACCGACGCTGCTGCTGATCACGGCGGGATTCGCCGACGCCCTGCGCATCGGCGATCAGCACCGACCGCAACTGTTCACTCTGCGCATCGACCTGCCAGAGCTCCTTTACGGCCACGTGGTGGAGGTGCGTGAGCGCGTCGACGCCGCGGGCCACGTGCTCGTGCCACTCGACGTCGAGCACGCCGTCGCCGAACTACGGGATGCATACGACAGCGGCTTGCGAGCCGTGGCAATCGTGCTGATGCACGGCTACCTGCACCCGGACCACGAACGGCGGCTGGCGGAGGTGGCCCAGCGCGTGGGGTTCACGCAGGTGTCCGTCAGCCACGAGGTCAGCCCGTTGCCCAAGCTGGTACCCAGGGGCGACACGACCGTGGTCGACGCCTACCTGTCGCCCGTGCTCGACCGGTACATCGCCGGGGTGTCGGGCGAGCTGAGCGACGTGCCACTGGCGTTCATGCAGTCCAACGGCGGACTTGCCGATGCCGGCGCGTTCCGGGGCAAGGACGCGATCGTCTCTGGGCCAGCCGGCGGTGTGGTCGGCATGGCGCGGGTCGCCGAGCGAGCCGGCTTCGGGCAGGCCATCGGCTTCGACATGGGCGGGACGTCTACAGACGTGTCGCTGTTCAGCGGACGATTCGAGCGCACCTTCGACTCGGTCGTCGCCGGGGTGCGCGTGAGGGCACCGATGCTGGGCATCCACACGGTGGCCGCCGGTGGCGGCTCCGTCCTGCAGTTCGACGGTGCCCGCTACCGGGTCGGACCGCAGTCGGCCGGCGCCGATCCAGGGCCCGCCTGCTACCGCCGTGGCGGACCGCTCACCGTGACCGATGCCAACGTCGTGCTGGGTCGCATCCGCGCCGAGCACTTCCCTGCCGTTTTCGGTCCCGGTGGCGACCTGCCGATCGACGCCGAAGCGTCGCGACGACTGTTCGGCGAGCTGGCAGAGAAGATCGGCGCAGCCGCCGGCACCAGTCCCGACATCGAGAGTGTCGCCGCCGGCTTCGTGGACATCGCCGTCGAGAACATGGTCAACGCCATCCGACGCATCTCCGTGCAACGCGGCCACGACGTCACGCGCTGCGTCCTCGTCAGCTTCGGTGGCGCCGGTGGTCAACACGCCTGCGCCGTGGCCGACGCCCTCGGCATCGACACCGTGCTGGCCCATCGCTTGGCCGGGGTCCTGAGCGCGTACGGCATGGGTCTGGCCGATCGAAGCGCGCTGCGCCAGCGGGCAGTCGGGTTGCCGCTCGACACCGACGGTGTCTCGGACACCATCGCCGGCGCCCTCGATGAGCTGGCGGCCGACGCCACCGCCGAACTGCGCCGCGGACCGGGGTCGGGCGATGTGTCCGTCGAGCGCCGAGTGCACGTGCGCTACGACGGCACCGACACCGCGCTCGAGGTGCCTGAAGCATCGCCGGCCCAGATGCAGGACGCGTTCGAGCAGTCCTACCGGCGCATGTTCTCGTTCTTGTCCCCCGACCGAGCACTCGTCGTGGAAGCGGTCAGCGTGGAGGCAACCCTCCCGACTGTCCTCCCCCCCGCCTCTCCCGCCTCCTCCGCCTCCCCCGCCTCCTCCGCCTCCCCCGACGGGCAGGGGAAGGGCAGGGCCGTGGTGCAGCGTGACGATCTCGCGCGGGGGGACCACGTGAACGGACCGGCGGTGATCGTGGAGGAGACGGCGACCACGGTCGTCGACGAGGGTTGGCAGGCTCGCGTGAGCGACATCGGTGATCTGGTGCTGCGGCGGGTGACGTCGAGGGCGGCACGGCACGCCATCGGCACTGAGGTCGATCCCGTCCGATTGGAGATCTTCGCCAACCGATTCATGGCCATCGCCGAACAGATGGGCACGCTGCTTGCCGGCAGCGCCCAGTCCGTGAACATCAAGGAGCGACTCGACTTCTCATGCGCCGTCTTCGATCCGACCGGCGGACTCGTGGCCAACGCTCCGCACATTCCAGTCCACCTCGGATCGATGGGCGAGAGCGTGCGCCATGTGCTGCGCGCCAACGAGGGCCGTATCCAGCCCGGCGACGTGTACGTGCTGAACGATCCGTACCGGGGAGGGACGCACCTGCCCGACGTCACCGTCGTCACGCCCGTGTATGCCCCCGGCGGCGACGACCTGTGGTTCGTCGTCGCTTCTCGCGGGCACCACGCCGACATCGGCGGAATCACCCCCGGTTCGATGCCGTCGGCCAGTCGCTCCATCGACGAGGAGGGAGTGCGCCTCGACAACGTGCTGATGGTCCGCAGCGGCGTCTTCCGGGAGGCCGAGTTGCGCCAACTACTCATCACCGGACCTCATCCGGCCCGCAACGCTGACCAGAACGTCGGCGATCTACGGGCCCAGGCTGCCGCTAACGCGGCGGGCGTGTCAGCGCTGCTGGCGATGGTGGAAGAGTTCGGCCTCAACACCGTGCAGGCGTACATGACCCACGTGCAGGACAACGCCACAGAGGCCGTGCGCCGCGTGCTCGACCACCTCGACGACGGCGAGTGCACGTACGAGCTCGACACAGGGGCCGTCATCCGTGTCGCAGTCACCGTGGACCGCAGTGCCCGCTCTGCGATCATCGACTTCACCGGCACGTCCGCTCAGACGGCGGACAACTTCAACGCTCCTCCTGCCGTCACGCGGGCCGCCGTGCTGTACGTGTTGCGCACGCTCGTCGACGACGACATCCCGCTGAACGAGGGATGCCTCGTGCCGGTGAGCATCGTGATCCCCAAGCGTTCGATGCTCGATCCTTCACCGCCGGCGGCCGTCGTGGCGGGCAACGTGGAGACTTCGCAATGCGTCGTCGGAGCGCTGTACCGGGCGCTCGGGGTCATGGCCGAGGCGCAAGGGACGATGAACAATGTGACATTCGGCAACGAGCGTCATCAGTACTACGAGACCGTTGCCGGCGGCGCTGGCGCAGGCGACGGGTTCGACGGCACCTCGTGCGTCCAGACCCACATGACGAACTCGCGTCTCACCGACCCGGAGGTGCTCGAGGCGCGCTACCCGGTGCGCGTCGAGTCGTTCTCGATCCGTCGCGATTCTGGCGGCGCTGGGCGGTGGCGGGGTGGCGATGGTGCCGTGCGCCGCCTGCGGTTCCTCGAGCCGATGAGGGCGTCGATCCTGTCGACACACCGCCGCATCGCTCCGTACGGGATGGATGGCGGCTCGCCGGGAGGTCTCGGGGCGGCTCGCGTAGTGAGCGCCGACGGCAGTGTCACCGAGCTCGCAGCAACCGACTCAGCGGAGGTCCTCCCGGACGACGTGCTGGTGGTCGAAACACCCGGTGGTGGCGGCTACGGCGTCCCTGATCCCCCTTTGCCGCGCTGAGTGCTGAGCGCGTCGGCAGCGGTGTGCGACCGGTTGCGACCGCACTTCAGGTACGCCTGCCAGGTTACGTTGCGGTCGTGGACCTGGAGCGGGAATTGACACTGCACATCTCGCTACAGCCGGCGATCATTCCCGGAGACGGCCCCTACGGTACGCGAGTCGTCGGATCGGTTGATCACGGACGCGCCGTCGGCAGGCGCGTGAACGGCGAGTTCGTCGGGGCCGGCGCCGACTGGATGTTGATCGGCAAGGACGGCTACGGCCGCATCGACGTGCGCGGCCAGATCAGGACGGACGACGACGCCTTCATCTACGTGCAGTACATAGGTTTGCTGGAGATGAACGAGCGCTCGACAGCCGCCCTCCTGGAACCGGGCAGGGAGACGGCGTGGGGCGACCAGTACTTCCGCACCACGCCGCGCTTCGAGACCGGCGATCCCCGCTATGCCTGGATGAACGAGTCCGTGTTCGTGGCCAGAGGACGGGTGACCGGCGACGGCATCGAGTACGAGGTCTTCCGGGTTCACTGAACCGGGGCGATGACGACATTGACGGTCCTGCGTCCCGAGCTCTGGCTGGTGCGCCATGGCGAGACCGAGTGGAGCCGCAGCGGTCGCCACACCAGCACCACCGATCTCACCCTCACCCCGGACGGAGAGAAATCTGGTCGGCGCCTGGCCGGTCGGCTCGGTGACGTCGACTTCGGGCTGGTGCTGGCGAGCCCGTCGCGGCGGGCCGCTCACACTGCCGAGTTGGCGGGCTTCGCGGCGGCCACGTTCGACGACGACCTGGTGGAGTGGGCCTACGGCGACTACGAGGGTCTCACCACCGCCCAGATCCGCGAGCGGGTGCCGGGCTGGACGGTGTGGACCCATCCGTGCCCTGGCGGCGAGACGGACGAACACGTCGGCGCCCGAGCCGACCGGGTGGTCGCAACCATCCGGGACTCGGGCGTCGATCGGGCGCTGGTGTTCGCCCATGGCCATCTCGGGCGAGTGCTGGCCACCCGGTGGCTCGGGCTGGCTCCCGCCGCTGGGATCATGTTCCGCCTCGACACGGCCACGGTGTCGGTGCTCGGCTGGGACAAGGAGCATCCTGCCCTCGTCTCCTGGAACACCTGACCGTGGCCGTGGCGCCGTTGAAGCCGCTCCTTTTCACACAGCGTTCACAATTATGCAACAGGTGGGCAACGACTTGCCGAGAGAATGCTGCCGACCTTCCCGCACGCACGAAGAGACGAGGTTTCGTGGCCTACAAAGCCGAATACATCTGGATCGACGGCACCGAGCCGACGGCCAAGCTGCGCTCCAAGACGAAGATCCTGCCCGACGGCGCCGAGCTGCCGATCTGGGGCTTCGACGGCTCGTCGACGAACCAGGCGACCGGCGACAAAAGCGACTGCGTGCTCCAGCCGGTGTTCTCGTGCCCCGACCCGATCCGCGGCGGTTACGACGTGCTGGTGCTGTGCGAGGTGTACACGGTCGACGGCAAGCCGCACGCCACGAACACGAGGGACGCCTGCGCCCGCACGGCCAAGAAGTACGCCAAGCACGAGCCGATCTTCGGCATCGAGCAGGAGTACACGTTCTTCAAGGATGGACGGCCGTACGGGTTCCCTGTCGGTGGCTTCCCTGCTCCCCAGGGCGGCTATTACTGCGGCGTCGGATCCGACGAGATCTTCGGGCGCGACATCGTCGACCACCACCTCGACAACTGCCTGGCCGCAGGCCTGTCGATCAGCGGGGTCAACGCCGAGGTGATGATCGGCCAGTGGGAGTACCAGGTGGGGCCTGTCCCGACCCTCGAGGTCGCCGACCAGTTGTGGGTCTCCCGATGGCTGCTCTATCGGACAGCCGAGGACTACGACGTCTCGGCGACGCTCGACCCCAAGCCGATGAAGGGCGACTGGAACGGCGCCGGCGCGCACACGAACTTCTCCACCCTCGAGATGCGCCTGGAGGGCGGTTATCGGTACATCGAGGCCGCCTGCAAGGCATTGGGACGCAACGTCGAGGCCCACGTGACGAACTACGGCCACGGCATCGAGGACCGTCTCACGGGTCATCACGAGACGGCGCCGTGGAACAAGTTCTTCTACGGCGTGTCCGACCGCGGCGCCTCGATCCGCATCCCGTGGCAAGTGCACAAAGACGGCAAGGGGTACCTGGAGGATCGTCGACCGAACGCCAACATGGACCCTTACGTCGTCGCCCGCTTGATGGTCGAGACCGTCTGCTCCGACATTGAGAGTGATGCGAAACCCCGGGCCACCAAGAAGCGCTCCGCAGCTGCGAAGTAGCCAACGGCTCGGTCGGTTCACCGACGCGGCACAATGAGGAGGTGAGCGAGATGCTCGATCCCGAGCGCCAACGCGACTATGTGCTGCGCGGCGTCGAAGAGCGCGGCGTGCGCCTCATCAGGCTGTGGTTCACCGACGTGCTCGGGAACCTCAAGAGTTTCGCCATCAGCCCTGCCGAGCTGGAGAACGCGCTCGAGGACGGGATGACGTTCGACGGTTCGTCGATCAACGGGTTCTCGCGGGTGCAGGAAGCCGACGTTCTGGCGATCCCGGATCCCGACACGTTCGAGCTGCTCCCGTGGGGCGAGAGCGACGCCCCCGAGGCCCGCGTGTTCTGTGACATCTTCAATCTCGACGGCCAGCCGTTCGACGGCGACCCGCGCCAGGTGCTGCGGCGCCAGGTGCAGATGGCGCACGACGACGGCTACACGTTCTACGTGGCCCCAGACATCGAGTTCTTCTACTTCGCCCCGCCAGAGCCCGGTTCCGAGCCCCGACCCCTCGACGAGGGGGGCTTCTTCGATCTCACCACGAGCGACGCCACAGAAAACCTGCGCAAGCGCACGATCCGCACGCTCGAGGCGCTCGGGATCCCCGTCGAGTACTCGTTCCACGAAGATGCGCCGAGCCAGCAGGAGATCGACCTGCGCCACACCGACGCGCTGACCATGGCCGACAGTGTGATGACGTTCCGCCTCGTCGTGAAGGAGATCGCAGCGCTGGCCGGCGTGCACGCCACGTTCATGCCCAAACCGCTCGAGCGCGTACAGGGCTCTGGGATGCACACGCACCTGTCGCTGTTCCGCGGCGCCACGAACGCCTTCTACGATGCCGACGACGCCCACAACCTGTCGCCCACGGCGAAGTCGTTCATGGCCGGCCTGCTGCGCCACGCCGCCGAGATCACGGCCGTCACCAACCAGACCGTCAACAGCTACAAGCGCCTCGTGCCCGGCTTCGAGGCCCCCGTGCACATCTCGTGGGCGCGCAACAATCGCAGCGGGCTCATCCGGGTGCCGTTCGCCAAGCGCGGCAACCCGTTGGCCACCCGCCTCGAGTACCGCTCACCCGATCCGGCGTGCAACCCGTACCTGGCGTTCAGCTTGATGCTGGCGGCTGGGCTGCGCGGTATCTCCGAGCGCTACGAGCTACCTCAGGAGGCTGACGCCAACCTGTTCGAGATCGACGGCGACGTGCTCACCAAGCTCGGCGTCGGGCAACTCCCGCAGTCGCTCAACGACGCGCTGGCGGCGATGGAGCGCTCGGAGCTGGTGCTGAGCACGCTCGGCGAGCACATCTTCGAGTGGTTCCTGCGCAACAAGCGCCAGGAGTGGCGGGAGTACCAGACCCACGTGTCGGCGTTCGAGCGCGACCGCTACCTGCGAGCGCTGTGATCCCACCATGAGCTCGTGGAACGCCAGCCCGACGAGGAACGGATGGCTGGCGTTGTTCGCCGATCTGGTGAGTCCCGACGTTGCCCGCACGCTCGATCTTGGCGGCTACCGCTGGAAGTCCGTCGCCACCGAACACGATCTTGCCGAGACCGAGACGGACGGCGGGTGGGCGGGAGCGGTGGTCGACTGCACCGGGGATTCCGAGCGGGCCTGGGCGTTCGTGCGCTCGCTGCGGCGTGAGCGGGCAACGGACCTGCCCGTTCTGATGCTGGTGGGCGGCGGTCAGCTCGACGACCTCGAGCTGCGCGACGAGCTGTTCGACGACTTCTGCATCAGCCCGTTCCATCCTGCTGAGCTCGAGGCCCGGCTGCGCCACCTGCTGTGGCAGGTCGGCGGCGGTTCGCAGCCGCCGACGATCCAGTACGACGACCTGTCGCTCAACGTGGAGACATACCAGGCGACGATCGGCGGTCGCCCGCTCGACCTCACGTACATGGAGTACGAGCTGCTCAAGTTCCTGGCCCAGAACCCCGGCAAGGTGTTCACGAGGGAGATGCTGCTGAGCCGCGTGTGGGGCTACGAGTACTACGGCGGAGCGCGCACGGTCGACGTGCACATCCGCCGGCTACGGGCCAAGTTCGGCGAAGAACATGCCGGGCTGATCCACACCGTGCGCTCCGTCGGCTACCGCTTCGGGCAGAGCCGCTGGGGCCGCTGACCCGTACAATGCCGGTCAGCGGTGCAGCAGTAGGTCGCGTCATCCCTGGCGGAGCGACAGCGCTTCGGTGACGGCGGTAGCGAAGGCGACGTTGCCGGCCTCGGTGAGATGGATCCCATCGTCGCCGACGAGCGCCGGCTCAGCGGCCAGCGCCGACCAATCGAACACGACGCTGTCGGAGCGGTCCGCCACGACCCGCCGCACTGTGGTGTTGAACACGTCTGTCTGACCGGGGAAGTCGCGTAGGTAGACGTCGACCCACACCACCATGGCGTCGTCGGGGATGGCGTCGAGCAGCTCTTCGATGATGACCACGAAGTCGTCGATGCTCTCGTAATGGGTGACGTCGTTCGTGCCGAGCGCGATCACCCAGGCATCGGGCGCCAAGCCGTCAGCCAGCGCCTGCTCGATGGCGGCAACGCCGCTCGACGGGCCGCCGTCCTGGTCCACGACGATGCGGCGGCTCGACTGGCCGTCGATCCGCGCCACCTCGAAACCGGCGGCGGCGAGCGCAGACTCCAATTCGGGCTGTGCCCCTTCCGTGAGCGAGTCGCCGATCATCACCACCGATTCCACGGACGCCGGAAACTCGACCTCGGGCAACACCACCTGCCCTGGCTCATCGGCAGACCTGCTCGCCGTGCACGCTGACGCCACCGAAACGAAGACGAGGACGAGCACCATCAGCATCGCCGCGCCACTGGCGATGCCGCCTTGCCGACCGGTCACCCGTCGCCAGATTGGATGCGGGCACTGGCGGCGCGGTGGCGATCAAGCATCGATGCCGTGCCTTCTGCCGTGAGCGCGCCGTCGCGGACGATCACCCGTCCACGCACGATCGTGTGGCGCGCCATGACCGGTCCACAGCGCAGAAAGCCCTCGACGGGATCGGCGATGGCTCCTGCGAAGGCGGGTCCCACGAGCGGCCACACGGCGATGTCGCCGACGGCGCCGGGCGCCAACGTTCCCAGCTCGCCAGTGCGGCCGAGGCAGGCGGCGCCGCCGAGCGTGGCCAGCTCGAGCGCCATCCTCGCCGTGGCCGAGGCAGCGCCGTTGCGCAACTTGGCCAGCAGCATGGATTGGCGGGCCTCGAGCCACAACGACCCGGCATCGGCCGACGACGAGCCGTCGACGCCGAGCCCGACGGGTACTCCTGCGGCCAGCAGATCGACAACGGGAGCGATGCCCGACGAGAGGATCAGGTTGCTGGATGGGCAGTGGGCGACGCTCACGCCGGTGGTCCCGAGCCGCCGTACCTCGTCGGCGTCAGGCATCACGCAGTGGGCCAGCCACGCCCGATCGGTCAGCCAGCCCGTGCGCTCCAAGTAGTCGGTCGGACGGCATCCGAACCTTTTGATCGAGAACTCATCGTCTTCAACGTTCTCGGCGAAATGGGTGTGCAGGCGCACGTCGAGCAGCTCTGCCAGCTCGGCCGAACGCACCATCAGCTCCTCGGTGACCGTGAACGGCGAACACGGAGCGATGGCGATCCGCGTCATCGCTCCGTACTCGGGGTCGTGGTGGGCGGCCACCGCCTGTTCGCAGGCGACGAGAACGTCGTCGTCGTCGGCTACGACGTCGTCGGGCGGCAACCCACCGTCCTTCTCGGACAGCGACATGGACCCACGCGTGGGATGGAACCGCACCCCGAGGTCGGCGGCAGCGGCCACCTCTGCGCCGAGCAGGTCGCCCCCTCGACGCGGGTGCAGGTACAGGTGGTCGGTCGACGTCGTGCAGCCCGACAACGCCAGCTCGGCCAGCCCGACCCATGCCGACACATACACCGCTTCCTCGTCGAGCGCACTCCACAACGGATAGAGCGACTGCAGCCAGCCGAACAGCGGTTTGTCAGTCATCGGCGGGAACGCTCTGGTGAGGTTCTGGAACAGGTGGTGGTGGGCGTTGACGAAGCCGGGTGTCACCAGGCACTCGCCGGCATCCAGGGTCTCGGCCGCCTCGGGCGGCGGCCCAGACCCGGTGCCGACCACCAACCCGTCGCGCACTGCTACCCAGCCGTCGTCGATCTCCGTACGCGCAGCGTCGAGCACGGTCAGGCATCGAGCCCCGGCCACCACGAGATCAGCGCACGCGTGCTCCTCCTCGCTGCTGCCGCTCACGCCAGGCGCTCGATCAACAGGGCGATGTCGTCTGCCGTGGTGAGCGGGTTCACGACGCACAGCCGCAGCACCGTCTCGCCGTGCCAGCTCGTCGGCGTCACGAACGCCACCTGCTCGGCGAGCAGCGCGTCGCTCCACGCTGCATAGTCGGCAGGATCCCATCCGACGCGGCGGAAAAGCAGCACGGACAGCTCCGGCTCGAGCAGCAACTCGGTGTGCGGGGCGGCCTCGATGAGCCGCGCCCCCTCGCGCGTCACGCGCAACGTGGTCTCGATGGCTTCTGTGTAGGCGTTCGAGCCGTGCGTGGCCAGGCTGAACCAGAGCGGTAAGCCCCTGGCTCGGCGGGAGAGGTGGTGGGCGTAGTCGGAGGCGTTCCATGGCCCCGACTCCTGGCCCGGCTCGGCTACGGGGTGCAGTACGTCGAGGTACTCGGCCTGCTGGGTGTGCGCAGCGCGGCCCGACTCGGGATCCCGGTAGATGAGGGCGCAGGAGTCGAACGGGGCGAACAGCCACTTGTGCGGATCGAGTATCAGGCTGTCGGCCCGATCGATGCCGGCGAACCGGTC
>Ga0136620_10000746_pt1 | contig 14768 bp, 14 predicted proteins | sample AntDrymUQ4162106_2_FD_104806 | JGI IMG/M metagenome (GOLD analysis project Ga0136620, IMG submission 104806) | Polar desert sand microbial communities from Dry Valleys, Antarctica - metaG UQ416 (21.06) | ecosystem: Environmental > Terrestrial > Soil > Desert | place: Antarctica: Dry Valley... | reverse complement strand
CGCGGCGAAGGCCAACCGTTCCTCGCCGCGGGCGACCAGCACCAGGTCCGTGCCGGCCGCGGCGAGCTGCGCGGCGAAAGCGGCGCCGATCCCGGCGGTCGCACCGGTGATCAGCGCCCGGGTCATGCCGGCTCGCCGCGGAACCAGCGCGCGGCCGAAACGCTCAGCAATGCGGACACGACCGTGACGGCGACGCCGATGGCTCCCACCGGCAGCAACAGCGCAAGCAGCCCGCCACCGCCGGCCAACAGGAACTGGACACCCAGGACGCCCAACAGCACACCGAGCCCGACGCCGGCGAAACGGGCCCACGACTTGCGCTTTCGAACGTAGTAGCCGGTGATCAGCGAGCCGGCGCCGAGGGCCACGAAGATCACTCCGACGACGGACAAGCTCCCGACGAGCTCGGAACGGCTGGGGATCTCACTGGTCGCCTGCTCCTGCGCCGCGGTCACGACACCGTCGGCGATGTTCGTCCGGACGACGAAGACGAGGACGCCGCTCAGCACGAGCAGGCCACCGAGCCCCAGCAGCATGATGGCCGCCAGCCGCACCTGCTGCGGCAGGGCGCTGGGCGCCGATTCAGCGGCCATGGGCGCGGTGCTCGAAAAAGGCGGCGACGGATGACTGCATCAACAGCGCGACGACGCCCACCGCCGCGCCGAGGAGCACCGCGGCGAGCAGCCCGCCGCCGGCCAACGCGCCGATGCCGGTGATGAGGATCAGGATGCCGGCAGTCACAAAGGCGAGCACACGGGCCCACTGCCGGCCGCGGCGGATCTGCGCACCGGTCAAGACGAGCAGTCCGCCGAGCAGCAGGAGCAGCACGGTCACGACGATCAGGATGGCGCTCACCTGAGCCGAGGACAGCACCGTGCTGACACCGTCCTCGGCGGCCGCTCGGAGATCGTCGCGATAGAGCAGGGCGACGACCGCGTTGACGACCAGCACCGCACCCAGGGCGGTCAGCAGTGCGCTGGCCAACCGGACCTCGCGCGGCATCTGAGCGGGTCGGTCATCCCCGCCCGCGCTGCCCTCGCTCACGCTGCGAACCTACCGGCCCGCCGTTCCAGGATGCTCGCGGCAAGCCCTAGGCTGGCGCGGTGCGATCGGCGCCGCAGGCGAGGAGTGAGCGATGAGCCAGGACCCGGACCCGCGAAGCCAGCGACCGGCGGACGGTCGCCCGTCGTTGCAGAAGGGACCCGAGCAGCCGCCGCCATACGCCGCAGCGCCGGCACCGAGTGCGTACCCTCAGCAGGGACCGAGCCCTTACCCGCAGGCGCCGGGGCAGTATCCGACCGCGCCTGGGCCGGTGGGCTACGGGCCAGGTCCCGGGTACGGCGGCCAGCAGCAACCGCCCAAGAACGGCCTGGGCATCGCGGCACTCGTGCTCGGCATCCTCTCGATCCCGCTGGGCGTGTTCTTCTTCCCGGTGGGCATCCTGCTCGGCCTGCTCGCCATCATCTTCGGGGCGGTCGGCATCGGCCGGGCCAAGAAGGGTCGTGCGACGAACCGCGGAGTGGCCATTGCCGGCCTCATCACCGGGCTGATCGGAGCGGCCATCGGGATCGTGTTCCTCGTCGTCTTCGTGAACGTCTTCTCCGACTGCACCGATGAACTCAGCGGCACGCCGACCTCGCAGGAGCTCCAGGAGTGCACGACGGACAGGCTGACCGGATAGCGGTCAAGCCACGTCGACGCGAACTGAGTGCCACCCCGAGGCGGCATTCGGGTACGGCCGGTAGCGGTCGCTGGTCTGCGTCCTGCCCTTTCCGTCGATGGCCCGCACGGCGATCATGTGCAGGCCACGCTCGGCCTCCCAGGGCAGATACCACTGCCGCCACAGCTGAGTGCTCGTGCTCGGAGCCAACCGGGCCTGCTGCCATGGCAGATCGTCGATGCGCACCTCGACTGCGCCGATACCACCGGAACCGGAATGTGCGACGCCGGCGATAGCGGCGGTGCCCGCGCTGAGGCTGCGGCCCGGCCGGGGAAGATCGATCCGGGAGAACGTCTGAATGGGCCCGCTCACGTCCCACCCCCGCTGCACCCAGTAGGCGTCGGACTCGCCGAACGTGGTGAGCTCCATGTCCACGATCCACTTTGTCGCCGAGACGTAGCCGTACAGTCCCGGCACGATCATGCGGACCGGAAAACCGTGTTCGAGCGGCAGCGCTTCGCCGTTCATCGTCAGGGCGAGCATCGCGTTGGGGGTGCGCTGGCAGTCCATCGTGGGCGTCCCGCAGGTCCAGCCGTCCACGGAGCGGGTCAGCACCTGGTCGGCTCCCGGCTCCACGCCGGCTTCGGCCAGCAGGTGCGCCAGCGGTACGCCGACCCATCGGGCGCTGCCGGCCAGCGGGCCGCCGACCTCGTTGGATACGCAGGTCAGGGTGATGTCGGCTGAGATCAGGTCGTCCCGGCCGGCCAGGTCGTCGAAGCTCAGCCGCAACTCGCGGTCCACCCGACCGTGAATGCGCAGCGACCAGTCCGCCGGTGCTATCTGCGGCACTCGCAGGGCCGTATCGATCCGGTAGAACTGCTCGTTCGGCGTCAGCAGCGGGCTCAGCCCGGCCAGCTCAGGGAATCCGGTGGCTTCTGATCCGGACTCCGGCAGCGCGTTCGGAGCCGCGGCCGCCGGCACGAGCAGCGCCTCGCGTGCCTGTGCGACGTCCCGGGAACGGTGGACCAGCGTGCCGGCACCGGCGGTGACGATGGCCACACCGGCCGCCGCCCCCGCCGCGAGCACGAAGCGTCGGCGTTCGAATTCCCCCGGTGTCACCGCTGCTGCTGACGGACTGGCAGCGGGTTTCGGACCGACCGGCAGCAGGCGGAGAAGGACGATCAGCGCGGCGGTGCCCGCTGCCCAGGCGAGCACGGACGGCACCGCAGCCAGCGGGGTCGCACCGGGACGGCTCAGCGCGGCTACCGCGCCGAGCATGCCCAGGACACCCAGCCCGAGGACGCCGGCGATCCGCCGGCGGGCGGCCAGCCTTCCGAGCGCCGCGGCGGCGAGGCCGAGGACGACGAGCAACCCGATCAGGAGGGCGAGCTTGTCGTTGCTCCCGAACGTGCTGATAGCGAACTCGGTGGTCGCCCGCGGGCTCAGGTCCACGGCGGCCGCGCCGACGGCCAGCACCGGCGAGGATCCCGGATCGATCAGTCCGGCGGCCAACTCGCCTGCGCCCAGTGCAACCCCGGCGGCAGCCACCCCCGTGATCGCCGCACGAACGCCGCCGAGCGGCGTTCGTAAGGGGGGCATGCAGTCATTGTGCGCCGGTGGCGTCCTCCGCAGGGGAATCCGGCGTTACCGATGGCTTACCGCAGCACCGGACCCGCGTTCACCCGCTGCCGGAACTCCGGCACCCAGTCCCCGAGCGGTTCGGTCGATTCGACCAGCCAGGTGGCTCCGGCGTCGGCGTACTCCTCGGCTGGCACGCCCGGCGCCCACGGCGACACGACGTCCCACTCCGGCCGCAGGTGCGGTCCGATGTACGCCGCCAGCTGGTCCGGTAGGAGTAATTCGCGGCCGATGGGGACGATCCCGTTGTAGCGCACGGCGCGGCGCAGTGGAGGTTGGTTGGGGACGATTCCGGCGACCCAGATCGGGGGACGCGGCTCCTGTAACGGTCGTGGCGACACCCTCGTGTCCACCCGGAAGTGAGGGCCCCGATGGGCGACGTGGTCGCCACGCAGCAGCCCATCCAGGACCTCGAGCCCCTCGTCCAGCAGGACTGCTCGGTCGCGGGTGCCGTCGGGCTCGCCGAACGCGGCGAAGTCCGACTCCGGTGTCTCGCCGAGACCGACGCCGAGTACGGCCCGACCGGCGCTGAGGTGGTCCAGCGTGATCAACTCCTTCGCCACCTGCCACGGCCGCCGGCGGGACAGCGGTGTCACCAACGTTCCAACGCGCACCCGAGCCGTGCAACGGGCGATCGCTCCGAGCAGCACCCACGGGTTGTGGACGTCGATGAGCTGGTCCGGGATCCATTGCAGGTGATCCCACAGGAACACGCCGTCCCAGCCCGCCGTCTCCGCCTCGACCGCGATGTCGACGACCGTGCCGGCGTCGGTGAACGGCGGGATGTTGATCGCGAATCGCATGGCGGGGACCGTACGCCGCGCCACCGACAGTCCGGCGGCGCAGGCAGCCGGCGTCAGTCGCCCATCCGGGCCACCAGTTGGGTGCGGCTGGAGATCTCCAGCTTGCGGAAGACGCGACTGAGGTGGACCTCCACCGTGCGCAGGGACAGGAACAGGTTTCCGGCGATCTCACGGTTGCGCGGTCCTCCGGCCACGAGTTCCGCGATCTGCAACTCCTGGGGGGTGAGCGCCGCGGACACCGGTGCGCCGGTAGCGGCGCGGAGCGAACCCCCGCAGGCCACGAGTTCCGCCTCGCGCGAGCCACCCACGGGCCCGCCTCCAGCGCCTGGAACACATCGAGGCAGCGCGCCAAGCGCGCCCTCGCGTCCACCCCTCCGGCGGTCTCGGCGCAGCCGCTCGCCATGACGCAGCAGGGTCCGGGCAGCGTGAAAGCGCAGACCCACCGCCTCGTCCAGGGCAACCGAGGCGTCGAAGCCAGCGTCGTAGTCACCTCGCGGGGCGAGCAGGGCACGTAGTCGCAGCCCCCGAGCGCGCAACACGGCCAGGCGTGCTCCGTACGCGGCACGGACCCGGGCCGGCACCCGACTGTCCTGATCCAGGGCGGAATGGCCGCGCACCTGCTCCTGATCCAGGTCGGCCGCGGACTCCACCAACGCGAGGGCGTTGCCGCCGCACCGCGACACGAGCGGCCGTACGACGTCAGGGTGCAGCTCGGGGCGACGCTGCTGCAGGAGTTGCCCGGCGCCCTCGGTGTCGAGGCCTTCCAGCGCGACCCGCTGGTCCACACTTGGCGGCAGATCGGTGTCGGCGCGCCCGGCCAGCAGCATCGGCGGCGCTGTCCAGCAGCGCGGTCTTGCCCACCCCGGCAGCACCGACCAGCCCGGCGATGCCCGCTCGCCCAGAGTGAGCGTCCGCCAGTAGCAGCGCGACGCGTCGCAGCTCAGAGTCGCGGCCTACGAGCACCGGCTCATCCTCACCGGATTGCGGGTTCCACGGAAGCGGGACCGGACCAGCCAACGAGACAGTCCTTCGTGCTGGGCATGGCGGTATTGCTGGTCTCTGCGGGTACCCAAGGGGCATCGGCGCGCATCGTGAAAACCATCGAGTTCACCACTGCGCTCGACACCCTCACTCCCATCGACGTCGCTCCGGCGGGACCGTCGGTCGACGACTCGTTCTCCGTCTACAGCCACACCGTCTCCGGGGACGTCTCCGGGCACACCGCCGCCTCCTGTGTCGTGGCGAGCGTCCTGCAACCGGGCATCAAGCAGTGCGAGGTCGACTTCCTCACCACCCGGCGGGACCATCACCACCCGGGGCACCACCGACTCCGCGGGTACCGTCGTGCAACTCGTCATCACCGCGGCTGACCGCTGACCGGCCGGCGGCCGGGCTAGGCGCCGACCGGCTCCGCGGTCGGCGTGCGATCGGCGGCGGTCACGCTGAGGGCGTCCGCGCCGGGGGTGAGGTCCACCAAAACCATGTCTCCGTCGCGGATGTCACCGGCGAGCAGCGCGGTGGCAAGTTGGTCGCCGATGGCGGACTGGACGAGCCGGCGCAGCGGGCGGGCGCCGTACACCGGGTCGAAGCCGCTCACCGCGAGCCACTCTCGCGCCGCCGGCGTCACCTGCAGGTCCAGCCGGCGAGCCGCCAGCCGTCGCGCCAGTATGTCGACCTGGATGTCCACGATGGACGCCAGTTCCTCCGAACCGAGCGAGGCGAACACCACGACGTCGTCGAGCCGGTTGATGAACTCCGGCTTGAAGTGCAGCCGCACCACGCCCATCACCGCGTCCCGCACCCCCACACTGTCCAAGCCGGACTCCGCGATCAACGCAGAGCCGAGGTTCGACGTGAGGATCAGGATCGTGTTGCGGAAGTCGACGGTGCGACCCTGCCCGTCGGTCAGCCGGCCGTCGTCGAGCACCTGCAGCAGCACGTCGAACACGTCGGCGTGCGCCTTTTCCACCTCGTCCAGCAGTACGACGGAGTACGGCCGCCGGCGTACCGCCTCGGTGAGCTGGCCGCCGGCGTCGTAGCCGACGTAGCCGGGAGGCGCTCCGACCAGGCGAGCCACCGAGTGCTTCTCGGCGTACTCGCTCATGTCGATGCGCACCATCGCCCGGTCGTCGTCGAACAAGAACTCAGCGAGCGCCTTGGCAAGCTCGGTCTTGCCCACACCGGTCGGGCCGAGGAAAAGGAACGATCCGGTCGGCCGGTCCGGGTCGGACACGCCTGCACGTGCACGCCTGACCGCGTCTGAAACAACCCGCACCGCCTGGTCTTGCCCCACAACACGGGAGCCCAGCACCAGCTCCATCCGGAGCAGCTTGGCGGTCTCGCCCTCCAGCAGCCGCCCGGCCGGGATGCCGGTCCAGGCAGCCACGACGTCGGCGACGTCGTCGGGGCCGACCTCCTCCTTGAGCATTGGTGCGGCCGGCGAGCGGCCGCCTGGAGCATCTGCGGTCTCGGCCGGCGCGTGGTCGGTCAACGACGCCAGATCCCGCTCCAGCGCAGGGATTCGGCCGTAGCGCAGCTCTGCCGTGCGGGCGAGGTCGCCGTCTCGTTCGGCCCGCTCGGACTCGCCTCGCGCCGCCTCGAGTTCTTCCTTGAGGACGCGTATCCGGTCGATGCCGCCCTTCTCCCGCTGCCAGCGGGCGGTCAGCCCGCTCAACGTCTCGCGCCGGTCGGCGAGATCGCCTCGCAGCCGCTCCAACCGCTCGCGCGAAGAGGCATCGTCCTCTTTGGACAGTGCCATCTCCTCGATCTCCAGCCGGCGAACGATCCGCTCCACCTCGTCGATCTCGACGGGCCGGGAGTCGATCTCCATCCGCAGCCTGGATCCGGCCTCGTCGACAAGGTCGATCGCCTTGTCAGGAAGGAAACGCGCGGTGACGTAGCGGTCGGACAGCGTCGCGGCCGCGACGATTGCCGCGTCGGTGATGCGTACGCCGTGGTGCACCTCGTAGCGCTCCTTGAGGCCGCGCAGGATGCCGATCGTGTCCTCGACCGACGGCTCTCCGACGTACACCTGCTGGAATCGCCGCTCCAGCGCGGCGTCCTTCTCGATGTACTTGCGGTACTCGTCCAACGTCGTCGCGCCGACCATCCGGAGCTCGCCGCGAGCAAGCAACGGCTTGAGCATGTTGCCGGCGTCCATCGCGGACTCGCCACTTGCGCCGGCGCCGACGACGGTGTGCAGCTCGTCGATGAACGTGACGATCTCGCCGTTGGAATCCTTGATGTCGGCCAGGACGGCCTTGAGCCGCTCCTCGAACTCGCCGCGGTACTTGGCGCCGGCGATCATGCTGGACAGGTCCAAAGCGATCAGCCGCTTGCCCTTGAGGCTCTCCGGCACGTCACCGGCAACGATCCGGTGGGCCAGCCCCTCGACGATTGCAGTCTTGCCGACACCCGGCTCACCGATCAGCACCGGATTGTTCTTGGTACGCCGGGACAGCACCTGCACGACCCGCCGGATCTCGGTGTCCCGGCCGATGACCGGGTCGACCTTGCCTTCACGGGCGCGCTCGGTGAGGTCGACGCCGTACTTCTCCAGGGCCTGGTACGTCGATTCCGGGTCGGGGCTGGTCACCCGGCGGGAACCGCGGACGGTGCTGAACGCGGCGAGAAGCGCCGGAGAGGTCGCCCCGTTGCTGGTCAGGATCGTCGCGGCTGCACCGCCGGCGGCGGCGAGACCGACCAGCAGGTGCTCGGTCGAGATGTACTCGTCGCCCAGCGCGGTGGCCTGGGATCCCGCTTCGGACAGCACCTTGATGAAGTCCCGTGACGCCTGCGGGGCGGACAGGGTGGCTCCGCTCGCACTGGGCACCGCCGCCACCGCAACCTGGGTTGCCGTTCGAACCGCGGTGACGTCGGCGCCCACCGCCTGCAGCAGCGGGACCGTGATTCCTTCGGTCAGGGCCAGCAGGGCAGACAGTAGATGCACCGGCTCCAATGCCGGGTTGCCGCGGTCGACGGCCAGCCGCTGCGCCGCGGCCACCGCCTCCTGCGACTGGGTGGTCAGTTTGGATTCCATCGAGCCTCCGGATACTCAGTCTCCAGCAGGCTGCAACGTGCACAGAGTTGAGTCTGTTCCGCTCAACCGTCGGGTCTCACCCCCTTCGATCGATCCCGGCGGGAAGATGAGCGACGTGACCTTACTGAGGACGTCGGTGGAATAGGCAGTGGAGAAGACGCCCGGATCGCTGCTGAGGATGGCCACGACGTACCGGTCGTCGGTGCCGAGGACGCCGGTCGTGTGCAGATAGCTGGTATCCCGGGGGCAGCACATCCAGCCCTGCTTGATCGCCCACGTCTGCGCCGGCAGGGCGGTCGGGATGCCGAAGAACTGGTCGAAGCCGTCAATCGCGATCATCGCCGTGCGCCGCAGCAGGTCGAGTAGGTAGTCCCGATCCGCTGGTGGCGTCCGGACCAGGAAGCGGTCGTAGTAGCGGGCGACGTCGCGGGCGGACATCATCGTCAGTTCCCAGAAGCCGGCCTGGTTCGTCGGGACGACGCTCGGCAGCTGGTAACGCTGCGCCACCTCGGTGACCATGGCTTCCCCACCGAAACGGGTGTACAGCGAGTCCGCCGCGACGTCGTCCGACGCGACGAGCATGGACTCCAGCTCGCTGCGGTCCTGAGCGGAGAGCTGGAACTCGCCATCTCGCTGCCGGTGCAGCAGGTTGTCGGCGATGAACAGCTTGACCAGGGAGGCTCCCCAGATCGGCGTATCGGCGGCGGCGCCGTTGGCGACCTCCTCGCCGCGGGCCCGATCGATCACGGCAATGCTGACCGAGAGCCCCTGACTGGTGCCGAACGCCGTCGCCGCGTCGATACCGGCACGAAGGTCGACTTCGACTGCGGCCACCAGCGGCTCGGCGGTCACCGACACTTCCGGGGTTGACTCGGGGGTGGTGGCCCGGCTGGACTCCGCCGGCGCCTCGGACGAAGCCTGCGTGCAACCGGCCGTGAGCAGCACTGAAACGAGTACTCCGGTCAGCCGCCTGCCGTTCCGGCAGCCCCCGCGTTCAGTTGACACACACACCAGCATGCGTGCCCGAGCCCAGTCCGTCGAGTCGTGCCCGGGTACGGCGCCGGGCAGGGCGCGAACCGATTGGGCCGCTTCCGCCGTACTCCGGCCATGAGATCACCATTGTTGGCACTGGCAGCCTGCGCCCTCGTACCTTTCCTCGCGGTGCCCGCCGCACGGACCGAACCCGCAGCCGAGAGCGTCGTCGGAGGCCCCGGCCGGCGACTCGTTCGACGGCGGTTCCGGCACAGACACCTGCGACCCCACCGGCGGCGAAGTGGCGGTGGACTGTGAGCTGTGACGCGGCGGTGCCGGCACGATTGCGGGGGTCGGCGAACCTGGCCCTGGTCGGTGCCGACGTGGACGTGCCATTGGTGACCGGCGGATGGCGGCGGTACGTCAATCTCGACTACGCGGCCAGCGCTCCCTGCCTCAGCTCGGTCAGCGAGGCGGTCGAAGCGCTGCTGCCGTGGTACTCCAGCGTGCACCGAGGAGCCGGCTACAAGTCGCAGCTGGCCACCGCCGCCTACGAAGGCGCCCGGGAGGCCGTGCACTCCTTTGTCGGGGCTCGTCACGACGACACCGTCGTGTTCACCCGCAACACCACCGACGCCATCAACCTGGTGGCGGCTGCGCTGCCCGCAGACGCCTCGGTGTTCGCCTACGGCGCCGAACACCACGCCAACCTGCCGACCCGCGTCTCGAGCCGGCCCAGCCGGTTGTCGACAGCGTCGAAGCGGGTGTTCATGTCCGCCCGCAGGTCGTCGAAACGCTGGTCCACACCATCGAAGCGTCGGTTCACGTCATCGAAGCGCTGGTTCACATCGGCGAAGCGCGAGTTGACGGTGCCGGCGAGCACGTCGATCCGGTGACCGAGTTGGCCGACGATCACGTACATCGCGCCGATCGCCAGCGCACAAGGCGACACCACGGTGCCGAGATACGGGACGACCTCCACGTGCGCATCGTAATCCGCGGCAACCGGCCGCGGCGGCCGCCGACGGCGGCTGTGGAACATCAGCGGCGACGCTGCGGACGCCACACAGTCAGCGCCTGCTGTGACAGCGGAACGAGATCGCGCCGGTACGACGCATGCACGGCGCTGGTCGCGGCCACCACGGCGGCGTGTGTCTCGGCCAGCTCGGTGAGCAGCTCGGTGATCCGGTCACGCAGCGCGTCCACCTGCGACTCCAGCTCGATGATCCGCTTGATGCCGGCCAGGTTCACGCCCTCTTCCTGGGACAGCCGCTGCACCTCGCGCAGCAACGCCACATCCCGGGGGCTGTAGCGCCGACCGCCGCCGGAAGTACGCCCCGGGCTGACCAGACCGGCCCGGTCGTACTGCCGCAGCGTCTGCGGATGCATTCTGGTTAGCTGCGCGGCCACCGAGATGACGAATACGGGAGCGTCTTCAGCAACGCCAGTCTCGAGATCAGCCACCCGTGCCGCCTACCCGCTCGGTGATCCTCGGTCGCGGGTCCTCGGTCTGGGCGGCGGCGTACGCCTCGAGCGCCCGCCTGGCGTCCACGGACAGGTTCTGCGGCACGGCCACCTCGACGGTGACGAGCAGATCGCCGGTGCGCTGCCTGTTGGCGACACCTCGGCCCTTGACCCGAAACGTGCGGCCGCTCGACGTACCAGCGGGGACCTTGAGGGTGACCGCGCCGTCCAGCGTCGGAACGGTGAGAGTGCTGCCGAGAGCTGCCTCGGCGTAGGTCACCGGCACCGTGAGGGTGAGGTTGTCACCGGAGCGGCCGAACAGGTTGTGCGGCCGCACGTGGACGACGACGAACAGGTCTCCGGCCGGCCCGCCCCGAGCCCCCGGGGATCCCTTGCCGGCCAGCCTTATCCGCTGGCCGTCCTTGACGCCGGCCGGGATCCGCACCGTGATCGTGCGGGTCTGGTTCGTGACCCCGCTGCCGAGGCAGTCGGGACACGGCTCGTCGACCACCTGGCCGGTTCCGCGGCAGTCGCGGCACGGCTCGCTGAAAGCGAACGCTCCCTGGCTCCGAGACACCAGGCCGACGCCGCCGCAGCTCGGGCAGGTCCGCGGCGTCGTCCCTGGCCGCGCGCCCGAGCCACGGCAGGTCGTGCACGCGCCGGGGCTGGTGATCCGCAGCGGCAGCGTGACACCCCTCGCGGCGTCGTCGAAGTCGAGCGTGGCCTCGCTCTCGAGGTCCTGACCTCGTCGCGGCGTGCTGGACCCCGAGCTGCGGCCGGCAGATCCCCCGAACAGGCCGCCGAAGAGGTCCCCGAGTCCGCCGGCGCCGCCCTGCCCGGTCGAGGAGAAGATGTCGCCCACATCGAAGGTGGTGCCGCCCTGGCCCGGACGGAACCCGCCGGGGCGAAAGCCGCTGCCGAACAGCGCCCGAGCCTCGTCGTACTCCTTGCGTCGTTTGTCGTCGGACAGGACGTCGTAGGCCTCGGAGACCTCCTTGAAGCGAGCCTCGGCCTTTGCATCGCCCGGGTTCTTGTCCGGATGCAAATCCCGAGCCAGCGCCCGGTATGCCTTTTTGACCTCCGCGCCGGTGGCGCCCTTCGCGACGCCCAGCGCGGCGTAGTAGTCCTTCTCGATGTAATCCCTTGTGCTCATCTGGGGTCGCCGCCCCTCAATGCTCGACTGAGTCTGCGCCCGCGCGCGCTTCGGCGGTCTCCGCGGTCGGTTCGGCCGGGTCTGCGACGGCCACCATCGCCGGCCGCAGGACGCGGTCACCGCGCTGATAACCGCGCCGCATGATCCCGATGCAGGTCGGGCCGTCGACGTCCTCGCTGGTCGAGTGCATCACCGCCTCGTGCCGGGTCGGGTCGAAGGGCTCGCCCTCCGCACCAAAGGCGTCCAGACCATGCTTGGCCAGTACGGCGACCAACTGCTCGGCCACGGCCTTGAACGCGCCGTCCAGGTCGCCGTGCTCCCGCGCCCGGTCCACATCGTCGAGCACCGGAAGAAGGGCGGCGAGCACCCGATCCTGGGCGATGTCGACCACAGCCACCCGATCCCGCTCGACCCGCCGCCGGTAGTTCGCGTACTCCGCGCTGAGCCGCTGCAGGTCAGCGGTGCGTTCCAGGAGCTCGTCCCGGAGTCCCCCTTGACCGTCGGGAGGCTGGCCCCCCGGCGACCCAGCTTCTGGCGCCGGTTCCGACGAACCTGCGGTCTCGCGCACCTGACCGGTGACCGGATCGAGGCGTCGCTTGTCACGGATCACGACGCGCGGCACCTCCTCGGTCTCCGAGCGGTCCGGCCGGCTCACTTCTGGTCCCGGCCCTGCTCCTCGTCGATGATCTCCGCGTCGACGACATCGTCGTCGCTCGAGCCGTCAGCATCCGGCGTACCGGGATCACCCATCGACGCGCCGGCGCCCGCCTGGTCGGCGGCCTGCTGGGCGTACATGGCACCGCCGATGTCCTGAGAGATCTTGGCGACCTTCTCGTGCGCGGCCTTGATGGCCGTCGTGTCACTGCCACCGAGCGCGCCGCGCAGATCAGACAGCGCGTCGGTCAGCTCGCTCTTGCGGTCGTCGGGGATCTTGTCACCGTTCTCGGCCAGGAACCGCTCGGTCTGGTACTGCAGCGACTCCGCGATGTTGCGCGTCTCGGCGTCCTCGCGGCGTTGCTTGTCCTCGTCGGCGTGCGACTCGGCGTCGCGCATCATCCGCTCGATGTCGTCCTTGGGCAGCGCGGAGCCGCCGGTGATGGTCATCGACTGCTCGCGGCCGGTCCCGAGGTCCTTGGCGTTGACGTGCACGATGCCGTTGGCGTCGATGTCGAAGGTGACCTCGATCTGCGGCACGCCGCGCGGCGCCGGCGGCAGGCCAGTCAGCTCGAACATGCCGAGCTTCTTGTTGTACGCCGCCATCTCCCGCTCGCCCTGGAAGACCTGGATCTGCACCGACGGCTGATTGTCATCGGCCGTGGTGAAGGTCTCCGAACGCTTGGTCGGAATGGTCGTGTTGCGCTCGATGAGGCGCGTCATGATGCCGCCCTTGGTCTCGATGCCCAGGCTCAGCGGGGTCACGTCGAGGAGCAGGACGTCCTTGACCTCGCCCTTGAGCACGCCGGCCTGAAGGGCAGCGCCGACTGCCACGACCTCGTCGGGGTTGACGCCCTTGTTGGGCTCCTTACCGCCGGTCAGCTCGCGGACCAGGTCGCTGACTGCGGGCATCCGGGTGGAGCCGCCGACGAGGACGACGTGGTCGATCTTGCTGACGTCGATGCCGGCGTCACGGACCGCCTGGTTGAACGGGGACTTGCACTTCTCCAGCAGGTCCTGGGTCATCCGCTGGAACTCCGCCCGGCTCACCGTGATGTCCAGGTGCAGCGGGCCCTCGGCTCCGGCGGTGATGTAGGGCAGGTTGATACCCGTCGACTGCGAGCCGGACAGCTCAATCTTGGCCTTTTCCGCCGCTTCCCGGAGTCGCTGCATCGCGAGCTTGTCCTTGGACAGGTCGATGCCATTGTCGGCGTTGAACTTCTTGACCATGTGATCGACGAGGCGCTGGTCCCAGTCGTCGCCACCGAGGTGGGTGTCGCCGTGGGTGGACTTGACCTCGACCACGCCGTCGCCGATCTCGAGCAGGGACACGTCGAACGTGCCACCACCGAGGTCGAAGACCAGGATGGTCTGCTCCTTTTGGCCCTTGTCCAGCCCGTAGGCCAGCGCGGCGGCGGTCGGCTCGTTGACGATCCGCAGGACGTTGAGTCCGGCGATCTCACCGGCCTCCTTAGTGGCCTGCCGCTCGGCGTCGGAGAAGTACGCCGGAACGGTGATCACGGCGTCCACGACGGTGTCGCCGAGGTAGGTCTCGGCGTCGCGCTTGAGCTTCTGCAGCACCCGGGCGCTGATCTCCTGCGGGGTGAACTTCTTGTCGTCGATGCTGATCGACCAGTCGGTGCCCATGTGCCGCTTGACCGACCGCACGGTGCGGTCGACGTTCGTGACCGCCTGGTTCTTCGCCGACTGCCCGACGAGCACCTCGCCGTTCTTCGCGAAGGCGACCACCGACGGGGTGGTCCGCGCGCCCTCGGCGTTGGCGATGACCGTGGGCTCGCCGCCTTCGAGGACGGCGACGACGGAGTTGGTGGTACCGAGGTCGATGCCGACCGCTCGTGCCATGAGTTACCTGCCTCGTGAGTGTGGGATGACTGCGACCCATTGTCAGACCGCAGCGCCGTACCGTCAAATCACTTGAGTCGAGTGGACTCAACTTCTGCCGGACAACGGGCACCGCGCGCTGGATGTTCCCGCGCTGCGAGGCGCGTGCGCGCATTACGACGGCACGAGCCTCGACCTGGCGCTGCCGGCGCGTGCGTGCTCGAGCTGGCCGAGCAGGGTCGGGTCGGTGTGGCCGCTGAGGGTGAGGACGTCAAGAAGGGCAGGCTTGTGGTGCGGGACCCGACACCGACCGGGGACGCCGTGCTGGACCAGGCCCTGCAACGCTGCTCGGAGCGATCGGGCAAGCAGCCGCAGGACGCCCTTTCTCGGCGTACCCCCACGCTCCGCCGCTGTCCTCCGGCGGGCAGGCGCGCCGCCCTTCGGGACACCGGGGATATGCCGCGCCGACTTCCGGCGGCTCAACCTTCTCCACGAGGACCTCGTGCCGCCAGTTGTCGCCGAAGTCGTAGGTGTAGTGGAAGT
>Ga0136620_10000745_pt1 | contig 14777 bp, 16 predicted proteins | sample AntDrymUQ4162106_2_FD_104806 | JGI IMG/M metagenome (GOLD analysis project Ga0136620, IMG submission 104806) | Polar desert sand microbial communities from Dry Valleys, Antarctica - metaG UQ416 (21.06) | ecosystem: Environmental > Terrestrial > Soil > Desert | place: Antarctica: Dry Valley... | reverse complement strand
CATGACGAGGTTGTCGGCATACAGCTTGCCGGAGGTGCCGAAGTCCAGCAGCCGGCCGTCGACACGGCGGTGGAAGGCGACGCCGGAGTTGCACAGCGGGCAGTAGGTGACCGCGACCGGGACGCCCCCGACGGTGTCGTTGACGATCTCGTGCCAGGTCATGACCTGCAGCGGGTAGGCCCGGGTCTCTCCGCCGACGGTGAGGGCGAGGACGGGCTCGGAGGCCTCGAGCCAGTCCACGGTGTCGGCGGGCTGGAAGTTCGGGTTGTCGATGGGCGGGATCCCGTCGGGGGGCGGCCCGCCCGAGACGAGGTGCTCCAGCTCGATCAACGGTGCCGGGAAGGCGGGGTTCGCCGGGTCGTCGAGCGCCGAGGGCGCGTCTTCGCTGGCGTCGGGGGTCGGTTGCGCGGAGGCGCGAGGCGGTGTGGCGGGGCGTTCTGCGCGGGTGTCGCCCGCGCAGCTGGCGAGCAGCAGCGTTGCGGCCACCAGCGCGGGGGCCAGTCGGACTGCCATGTCCCTCAGGGTGCGCCGGGACCGCCGGTTGCACGGTAAGCGCGCTCACAGTAGCCGCCGATCGTTGGTGGACGGACTGGGCGCATGCGCGTCGCGGCACCCCCTGACGACCGCCCTGGACGGAGGCCCTGGTTGGGCGACCATCGCCGGCTCACAGTCCTGTGTCGGCGCGCAGAGCTGCGAGGACATCGTCCAGCTCTGTGCGGACGCGGGGACCGTCGCTGGCGATGCTCGAGTCCGGGTAGAGGAACCAGTGCATCCGGTCGGTGACCGGTTGACGACGCACAACCACTCGCACGGTCCCGCCGCTGGGCAGCCTGATCCGGGTCGCCAGCTGCGTCGTCCAGGCAACCCGCTCGCGGGCCACGTCAACCAGAGGCCCGGGCGAGGGCAGGCGGAGCACCACCCGGCCCGGGAGCACAGGTGCCTGCCCGATGAGGGTCATGGTCGACATCGGGTCGTCCCACTCGATACCGGCGACCTGTTCCCATCCCCACCGTGACCAGTCTCCGGAGCCGTCGGGCGGTCCGAGGCGGTGCAACGCGGCGTTCGTGGCGACGACTGCCGCGTCGTTGCAGTCGCAGACTGCCATCAGCGGCCGTTCGTCGGGCGCCAGCCGGGCGAGCCGATGCAGGGCGGGCGGCTTCTGTGCCCGTCTGGCCAAGTCTTCGAGGGCACGTTGCGCCAAGCGCCACACCGTCGGCGCTGACGCGGGTGCACCGGGCAGGGCGCGTGGCGGGCACACGTGGGTCGCCATGCCTGCTCATCCCCGCCAGCCGGATCGCGCCACCATGTGACGAGGCTCCCCCCGAATCCCGAATCCTTCGGTAAGGGCGCTCACAGTGCGTGGCTCGGGTGCCGGTGAGACTCACGCCATGCGCTGGATCCTGGCCCTCGCCGCCGCCCTCGTCCTGTTGCTTGCCGGATGCGGAACGCCGGAGACACCCTCCCGTGAGTCCGGCTCCGATGTGGTCGGCACCGGCAAGGTCGCCGACCTCGACTTCACCGGGACCACGGCCGAAGGTTCCCCGTTCGACGGCTCCAGCCTGGAGGGCAAGCCGGCCGTGCTGTGGTTCTGGGCACCGTGGTGCCCGACCTGCCGCGCGCAGAGCGGCAACGTGTCCGACTTGGCACAGGAGTACACCGGCGAGCTCGCCGTCGTCGGCGTCGGGGGGCTGGACAGCGCGGAGGCCATCGAGGAGCTCGCGGCGCAGATCCCGCACGTGACCCACCTGGTCGATGACCGCGGACAGGTGTGGCAGCACTTCCGGGTAACCGCCCAGTCCACGTACACGGTGATCGACGCCGACGGCGAGATCATCGCCGAGGGGTACCTCGACGATGCCGAGCTCAACGACCTGGTCGCCCAGCTTGCCGGCGAGGGCTCATGACGTTGGTGCCAGGACTCGACGCGGGGTCCGTCAGCCTGGCCCTGGGAGCGGGCCTGGTGGCCGCGGTGAACCCGTGCGGGTTCGCGCTGCTCCCGGCCTACCTCTCCTTGTTCGTGCTCGAAGATGCTCCCCGGTCCCCGGCAGCCGCCGTTGGGCGTGCGCTTCGCGCCTCGACCGCACTGACCCTCGGTTTCGCGGCCGTGTTCGTGACCTTTGGGCTGGCGATCGCCCCCGTGGCCGCCTCCGTCCAGTCCTACCTGCCCGCGTTCACCGTGGCGCTCGGGCTGCTCCTTGCCCTGGCGGGCCTGTGGCTGCTCGCAGGCCGACGCCTGCCCAGCCTCCCGGTTCCCCGCCGCCGCAAGACCGCGGTCGGCTCACCGGTGGTGGCCAGCTGGCCCGCGATGATGGGGTTCGGCGCCTCCTACGCGGTGGCCTCGCTGGGCTGCGCCATCGCCCCGTTCCTGGCCGTGGTGGTCACCAGCTTCCGGTCCGGATCCCCGGCCGCCGGGGTCGTACTGTTCGCCGCGTACGCCGCCGGCATGGGCTTGACGGTCGGAGTGACCGCGACCGCGGTCGCTCTGGCGCGCCGGGGACTGGTGACCTCGATGCGGCGCGCCGGCAGCCTGGTGCCCCGACTGGGCGGGCTGGTGCTCGCCGCCGCCGGCGCCTACGTGGCCTGGTACGGCGCCTGGGAGCTGCGCGTCCTGCACGGCGGCGCCGGCACCGACCCTGTGGTCTCGACCGCAGCCGGGGTCCAGGAGTGGCTGGCCACCCGCACCGAGGCGATCGGCCTGACCGGCCTGGCCATCGCGCTCGCTGCACTCATCCTGGCCGCGCTCGTCGCGAGCCGCCTCCTGCGACCCCGGCGATCAGGCACCCACCCAGCTCGCCCGCCCGAACCAACCCCGCAAGGGTCACCCACCCACAGGGAGCAGCAATGATGATGCAGGCCACTTTCAACGGCGTGGTGATTGCCGAGACCGACGACACGATCGTCGTGGAGGGCAACCACTACTTCCCCGAGGAGTCGCTGAACCAGGAGTTCTTCACCCCGACCAGCACCCACACCATCTGTCCGTGGAAGGGCAGGGCGTCCTACTACACCGTCGACGTCGAGGGCGTGGCCAGCGCCGACGCCGCCTGGTACTACCCCAAGCCCTCGCCGCTCACCCGCAAGGTGAAGGGCCGGGTCGCCTTCTGGCGTGGCATCGAGGTCCGTCGGGCCCCCGAACGCCAGGCCAGCCGATGAGCGCACCGGTGGAGACTCCACCTTCGGCAATTGGTCGCGGACGTGGTGGTCGTCGGGATGGGTGTGGGCGGCGAGGCGGTCGGCGGGCAGCTGGCCGAGGCCGGCCTCGACGTGATCGGCATCGAGGCCGAGCTGGTGGGTGGCGAGTGCCCTTACTGGGCGTGCATCCCGAGCAAGATGATGATCCGTGCCGGCAACCTGCTCGCCGAAGCACGGCGCATCCCCGGCATGGCCGGGAGCCTGGAGGGACTCACGCCGGACTGGACGCTGGTCGCGGACCGGATCCGCGCGGAGGCCACCGACAACTGGGACGACAAGGTCGCCGTCGACCGGTTCACCGGCAAGGGTGGCCGCTTCGTCCGCGGACGCGCCCGCATCCTCGGACCCCGACACGTCGAGGTCGACGACAATCGGGACGGGTCGGGACGCGGTTCTCGGCGGGGATGCGGCTTCGTGGTGGCTCAGGCGAAGGTGCCCAGCCAGGTGGTGACGGCGTACAGGACGAGGTAGGTGGCCACGGCGATGCCCAGGGCGAGCAGGAGCCGTGGCCAGGTCCTGCGGACGCCGCCCAGGGTGCACTGGTTGCGGCGTCGTAGCGCCCACACCACGAGCCCGACGAGCAGGGCGAGTCCAGAGAGTCGGAACAGCCAGGAGTATCCGTCGTAGAGGTCGTTGGCCCACACGAACGCGGTGCCGGCGCTGACCACGCCGAGCAGGGCGAGCACGGTTGGGCCGACACAGCAGAGCAGTCCGGTGATGCCGGCCGCGATGCCGATGCGGATCGCAGGCAGGCCTCGGAGTGTGGTTGGGGGTTTCTGACTCGCCTGGCTCACGTACGTCAGCGTTCCCGAAACCGACCGTCGTTTGTGTAAGCCCGCACACGTTGGCCGACGACTCGCTGGTGCGACGGTCGGGCATGTGGCCGTTCCCACAGTCGCGCTGGCCGCTCCCGCGACCTTCATGAGCCGTTTCGACGAGATCTAACCCGCGACGGTTCATCCCGCGCTCGATGGTTCAGAAGAGGGGGCCAGTCAGGGTCAGGGCCGGGTCGGTCGACAAGGCCCAGAAGAAGCCGAGCGCCGCGCCGGTCAGCGCGACGTCCTTGTTGAAGTGCACCATTTCCATCTGCCGGTTCATCGGGTCTGTCTCCCGCCAGAACGCGTGCATCCAGACCGCGGTCGCGGCGAGGAAGACCACCAGGACAAGCGACCCCAGGTCCCCCCAGACGCCCAAGACAACCGAGGCCCCACCGAGGAGGATCTGCACACCGCTCAGCACCGTCAGCGGAGTAGCCATCGGCACACCCCGGGAGGCCGCTTACCCAGCCATCGCCGGAGTCTGGGTCAGGTGACCCATCGCGGACGCTAGGAAGAGCGCCCCGAACAACACCCGCCCTACAAGAAGTTCCACATCCATCTGTTCCTCCTTTCTGCGCTGCGCACAGCCTCCGCGTCCGCGGTGCGGTTCGACCCCGTGAGGCACCCGGTCGTCTCAGAACGTGAGGACTTCCCGTCCCTCTTGCACGAGGCGTCGGACGCTGGGGTGCCCCTTGTACTCCTCCAGGAAGGGGACGTCGGCCCTGCGGACCCCGTCCTCGGCGTCGAAGGACCGGGAGCAGAACGCGCAGGCCCCCCGAGATCACCTCGTGAACCTGCTCGAAGAGGCGATGACTCCGGTGATCTGGGTCAGCCAGGACACCGGGCCACTGGGTTCCGGCGCCGTCGAACATGAGCTCCACATCGTCCCCGGCCTCGGTGAACTCCTTCGCGGTCATCATGGCGTTGACGACCCGGGCCAGGTCCCCGTGCGTCTCGGTGTCCGCGAGCACGATGACCGCTGCCTTGGTCATGACCGGTTTCCTCTCGACGTTTGGCGACTCGTTCGACCGTCGCGTCCCACCGACCTGCTGTCTGTGATCGCGCACACGTTGCCGCGTTCGATGCGCGGCGGGGCAGCCGTCGCACTCGCCCTGATCCGCGCATCCACCCGAGGCGCCGCGAGCCTGGTTGCAGGATCTCCGCTGATTCGAGCCCGTTCCCTCCGCCAGTGATGCCGGTGCGTTGTGTGAGCCGGCACACCGAACGACCCCCGGTCGGTCCGTACGGTTACGTGCATGACGACCCGTGAACGCGACGAGGTGTTCCTCGAGCTGACCCGCTCCATCTGCCCGGTCTGCAAGCAGACCATCAACGCCGAGGTCAACGCCCGCGACAACCAGGTGTTCCTCCGCAAGCGGTGCCCGGAGCACGGCGAGTTCGAGGCTCGGGTGTACGGCGACGCGGACATGTACGTCGCCGCGCAGCGGTTCAACAAGCCCGGCACCCGACCACTGACCACCCAGACCGAGGTCAAGGACGGCTGCCCCTCCGACTGCGGCCTGTGCCCTGAGCACAAGCAGCACGCCTGCCTCGGCATCATCGAGGTCAACACCGGCTGCAACCTCGACTGCCCGATCTGCTTCGCCGACTCGGGCAGCCTGCGCGACAAGGGCCCCGATGGCTACGAGATCACCCTCGAGCAGTGCGCCACCATGCTCGACGCCTTCGTGGCCGCAGAGGGCAACCCCGAGGTGGTGATGTTCTCCGGCGGTGAGCCCACCATCCACAAGGACATCCTGGCGATGATCGACCTCGCCCAGGAACGGCCGATCGACGCGGTCAACCTGAACACCAACGGCATCCGGCTCGCCTCGGACAAGCGGTTCGTCGCCGAGCTCGGGCGGCGCAACCGTCCCGGCCGCCGGGTCAACGTCTACCTGCAGTTCGACGGCCTCGACGAGGCGACCCACCTGTCGATCCGGGGCCGCGACCTGCGCGAGATCAAGCAGCGGGCGCTGGACAACTGCGCGGAGGTCGGGCTGACCGTCACCCTGGTCGCCGCGATCGAGAAGGGCATCAACGAGCACGAGATCGGCGCCGTGATCCGGCACGGGCTGGTCCACCCGGCGGTCAGGTCCGTGGTGTTCCAGCCGGTCACCCATGCCGGCAGGCACGTCGAGTTCGACCCGCTCACCCGGCTCACCAACTCCGACGTGCTGCACGCCATCGGCAGACAGGTCCGGGAGTGGCTGACCGTCGATGACTTCTTCCCCGTCCCCTGCTGCGCCCCGACCTGCCGGTCGGTCACCTATCTACTCACCCAGGGCACCCCGGGTGACCCCGACTTCGGGCTCGTTCCCATTCCGCGCCTGCTGCAGGTCGAGGACTACCTCGACTACGTCGCCAATCGGGTCGTGCCCGACTACGAGATCCGCGAGGCCCTGGAGAAGCTGTGGAGCGCCTCGGCGTTCATCGGCACCGACACCAACGACGACCGGCTCACGAAGATCGCCGACGCGCTGGACTGCGCCGACGCCTGCGGCGTCAACCTGCCTGAAGCGCTCACCACGATCACCGAGAACACCTTCATGATCGTGGTCCAGGACTTCCTCGATCCCTACACCCTCAACGTGCGGCAGCTGATGAAGTGCTGCGTGGAGGAGATCACGCCCGACGGGCGGCTGATCCCGTTCTGTGCCTACAACTCCGTCGGCTACCGCGAACAGGTGCGCGCCGAGATGTCCGGCGTCGAGGTCGCCGACGTCGTCCCCAATGCCGTCCAGCTCAAGCCGCTGCTGGTCGACAGCCGGTACGGCAGCAAGCAGGTCCCGCGATGACCGCCCACGAAGTCGCCGACCCCACCGGCGGCCTCGGTGCCGAACAAGTCAAGGCCTGCTGCGCCACCGGCTACTCCTCCGATCTCGTCACGTTGCTGCTCGGGTCGTCCTACCACCCCGGCGGTACGACGCTCACCCGGCGTCTGCTCGATGCGATCGGCCTCCAGACCGGCGAGCGGCTAGTGGATGTCGCCAGCGGCATCGGCACCACCAGCCTGCTCGCCGCCCAGGACTACGGCGCGTTGGTCGACGGGGTCGACCTGTCCGAGGCCAACGTCAAGCTCGCCTGCGGCGCCGTCGCTGCCGATCTCGCGGACCGGACCCGCTTCCATCACGGCGACGCCGAAGCGCTCCCATTTCCCGACGGCAGCTGTGACGCGGTGATCTGCGAGTGCGCGCTGTGCATCTTCCCCGACAAGGCCACCGCGGCCACCGAGATGGCCCGGGTCCTGCGGCCCGGCGGTCGGGTCGGCATCAGCGACATCACCGCCGACCCCCTACGCCTGCCCGCGGAGCTGACCGGGCTCGCCGCCTGGGTCGCCTGTATCGCCGACGCCCGCCCGGCGACGGAATACCGCACCCTGCTCGAGGCGGCCAGCCTGCAAGTCACCCTGGTTGAGCACCACACCCACGCCCTGGACCGGATGATCCGACAGATCGCCGCCCGCCTCGACCTGCTCAAGATGATTGCTCGCCCCCGCCTCGACGAGCTCGGCGTCGACCTGACACGCGCCGGGTCGGTCCTCGACGCCGCCCGCACCGCGGTCCGCGACGGCATCCTCGACTACGTGCTCGTCGTGGCGGAGAAGCCGTGAACCGCGTCCTCGCGGCGGCCTCGGCCGCCGGGCTGGCTGGTGCCGCCGTCGGCGCCTACGTCGGACTGGTCACGGGCCGCCTCACCGTGGACCTGGGTGTCGGCCGGCGCGTGCGGCCGCTGGGGCCGCTCGTCGTCGACATCTCGGCACCCCGCGAGGCGGTCTTCGCCGCCGCGGCCGCGCCGTACGCCGAGCGCGCCCCGCGGGCGCTGCGGGAGAAGGTACAGGTGCTCGAACGCGGCGAGGGGATGGTCCTCGCCGCCCACCACACGCCCGTTGGGCAGCGGCTCACCGCGGTCACCGTCGAGGCCGTCACCATGGAGCCGCCGGTCCGGATGGGCTTCCGGCTGCTGCGCGGCCCGGTCCCGCACGTCGTCGAGACCTTCGACTTCGCACCCACCCCGGACGGCACCCGACTCACCTACCGCGGCGAGCTCGGCACCGACCTCGGCCCGGCCGGCCAGCTCTGGAGGAACCTCGTTGCCCGCAGCTGGGAGGCCGCCGTGCGCGCCTCGTTCGAGCTCATCAGGGCCGAGGCCGAACGCCGCGCCCGGCCGACCACCCGACCGGGCCACACGGCCCCGTGACCGCGGCGTACTTGTGTAAGCGCGCTCACCGACACCGCCCACGCGGCGCGGAAACAATCAGGCCGAACCGAGCTCGACCCTGCTCGAGCTGGACTACCCGTCGACGCAAGGAGTCCACCATGACCCGCACGACCAGCACCAGCAGCCTTGGTCGGGCCGTCCTCGTCGGCGCCGTCGCCGGAGTCATCGCCTCGCTGCTGATGGCGATGTACGCCATGATCGCGGCCTGGACCAAGGACACCGGGTTCTTCACCCCGCTCTACCACATCGCCTCCCTCTGGGCCCCGCAGGACGCCATGATGGCCTCGATGCAGGACGCCATGGGTGGCAGCCACTTCCACTTCGAGTTCGGCCCCGCGATCCTGGGCGCGCTCATCCACACGATGACCGGCGCCATGTACGGCGCGATCTTCGGCCTCGCGGTCTCGAAGCTCCGCCTCGGCACCGCTGTACTCGCCGGCCTCGGCATCGTCTACGGCGCCATCGTGTTCGCCGTCAGCGCCTGGATCGGCCTCCCGATCGCCGCCGCTCTCTTCGACAGCGGTGACCAGATCACCAAGATGGCCGAGATGGCCGGCTGGGGCACCTTCGTCACCGAGCACCTGCTCTACGGCCTCTCGCTCGGCCTCCTCGCCGCCGTAGCCCGCACCAAGACGGCAGCCGTCCCGGCCACCGCCGCTCACTGAACCACCCCTGGGCGAGTCGGGTGGTCGTCACCCGACTCGCCGCTTTCTGCCCGCATTTCGACAAGGCTGAGACGATGGGAACCGGACCGCCCCACTGCCTGACCATCACCAACCCCGAGGACCTGGTGGGGGGCGCCCGCTCCTGGTCGCCGGGACGCAGAGAGGAACACGTGGACATCGAGCGCGCCGCCACCGGCCCCGAGGTCTGGTGCATGGCCGAGGTCGACATCTTCTGCGACCTCGACGAGTCCGAGATGGACGCCATGGCGCAGGCCGCGCCGATGAAGACCTACCCCGCCGGAGCGTTGATCTACACCCCCCACCAGCCAGTCGAGACGCTCTTCATCCTCAAGAAGGGTCGCATCCGGATCTTCCGCGTCTCCCTTGACGGCCGCGCCCTCACGACCGCGATCATCGAGCCCGGCACCATCTTCGGCGAGATGGTCATCGTCGGACAGCAGATGCACGACAGCTTCGCCGAAGCCCTCGACGACGTCGTCGTCTGCGTCATGACCAAGGCCGACGTTCGCCGGCTCCTGCTCGGCGATCCCAGGATCTCAGCCCGCATCTCCGAGACCCTCGGCCGTCGCCTGGGCCAACTCGAGCAGAAGCTCTCCGACGCCGTCTTCAAGTCCGTCCCCGAACGTATCGCGGGCGCCCTGGTCACCCTCGCCTCCGTCTCCTCCGGGCGACCTCTCGGCCGAAGAGTCCAGGTCAAGCTCACCCACGAGCAGCTCGCAGCCCTCGCCGCCACCTCCCGGGAGACCACCACCAAGATCCTCGGCGATCTTGCAGACCAAGGACTCATTGCACTCGGCCGCGGCCGGATCACCGTCCTCGACCAGGACCGGCTGCGCGCGCTGAGCGGAAACTAGGCAGGTGCTCTCTGCCACCCCGCAGCGGGGCGTCCGCCCAGCTGCCGACAGAGCTGGCTGATGAACTCATCGGCCATACCGAGCTGGCGTTCGAGCGTCTCGCGGCGCTCGCTGGCCTCGGCCAGGATGCCTGCGAGCCGTTCGCGGGCGTCCTGATGATGAGGGTCCGCGTCCGGATCGTGGAGGGCTTCGAGGTCGCGCCGGGCCGTATTGGACCGGCGCAGACCCGGGTCGAGAGTGGCGGGGTGGATCACGGGAGGAGGAAGCGTGTACAGCACCGTAGGGCATGCGGCCGAGGTGTCCGACGGGACCGGGGTGCCGCGCAGGGGTGGCCACTCGCGCTGGTGAAGGAGGTCGGATCGTTCATCGACGCCCCGTCCGTCGCTGACGTGCCGTGCCGGCTCGAGGACCCTGACCTGTTCTTCGCGGAGTCGGGCGTCGAGACCGAGATTGCCAAGTCGGTGTGCCGGACCTGCCCGATCCGGGCGGAGTGCCTCGCCGGGAGCCGTGGGGCGTCTGAGGCGGCAAGGTCCTCGTCGACGGCGTCGTCGTCGTGCCCGTAGGCGGGGGCGCGGCCGGCCGCGCAAGGACGAACGCAGGGACGAGGTGGCTGCGTGACCGGGCGGTCCACCGTCGCCGGCGAGCATCCGGTGTCGCCGGTGCGGCGGCCGCGCGGTCAACCAGATCGCCGTTCGCTGAAACGGTCGTGGCATCCCCACGGACCAGGCCTCACCGGCTGCGCCGAGGCTGCACCAACCCGTGGTCGAACGCGAAGACCACGGCGGCAGCGCGGTCGCGCAGGCCGAGCTTGGCGAAGATGTGGCCAACGTGGGTCTTGACCGTGCCCCCGCCGAGCACGAGGTCCTCGGCGATCTCGGTGTTGCTGAGCCCGGCGCCGATCAGCCCCAGCACCTCCCGCTCGCGGGCGGTGAGGGCCTCCACCTCGGGCCCCGGCAGCGCGGGCGCGACTCCTTCCCGGTAGGTCTCCAGGACCCGGCCGGTCACCGCTGGGTCAAGCCACGAGTCGCCAACAGCGACCGTGCGGACGGCGCTCTGGAGGTCCTCGGCCGGCACGCCTTTGAGCAGGAAGCCAGCTGCGCCGGCCCGCAGCGCGCCGGCGAGGATCTCCTCGTCCTCGAACGTCGTCAGCACGAGTACCGGCGGCGCGTCGCGCACCTCCCGCAGCAGCCGCGTAGCGGTGACACCGTCAACCTTCGGCATCCGGACGTCCATGACGACCACGTCCGGGCTGGTCGCGGTCACGGCCTCGACGATTCCCTCGCCGCTCGCGAGCTCGCCGACGATGTCGAACCCGAACCGGGGCCGCAGGATCCCGCGGAGCCCGGTCCGTACCAGTTCCTGGTCATCGACCAGCAGTACCCGGACCCGCTCGCTCATGACGGCAGCACCGCCTCCACCTGCCAGCCGTCGAACGTGGGTCCTGCGGTGAGGCGGCCGCCCACGTTCTCCGCGCGCTCCTGCATCCCGAGCAGTCCGGAGCCGGGCGCGACCGACGGGTCAGGCGTACCGCCGTTGCACACCGTCACCACGGTGGAGTGGGCGTCCGTCCGGATGTACACCTGGACGGGCTCGCCCGCGGCGTGCCTGGTCGCGTTGGTGAGCGCCTCTTGGACGATGCGGTACGCCGCCAGGCCGCGCGTCGGTCCGAGCCGGGAGGGATCGCCGTCGACCGCGAGATCGATACGGGACCCGGCCCGCGTGAAGGACTCCACGAGCTCCGGCAGGTCGGCCGCGCCCGGGAGCGGGGCGACCCAATCGGGTGCGTCGGTGCGCATCAGGCCGACCGTCGCGCGAACCTCCTCGAGGCTCGCACGGGTCAGTCGCTCGGCCTCCGCGAGCGCGCACCGCGCCTCCTCCGGCTCCTCGTCGAGGGCGAGCCTGGCGCCGCCGATGTGGAGCAGGGAGACGGTGAGGGCGTGGCCGAGCACGTCGTGCACCTCCCCGGCGATCCGGCTGCGCTCCTTCGCCCGGGTGCGTTCCGCAAGCTCTTCCTGTGCCTCCCGCAGTTCGGCGACCGTGATCCTCAACCGCCGGGCGAAGCTGCACGCGATGGTTGTGAACGCGATGCCGGTGAACCAGGCCGCCCACCCCGGCTCGGTGGTGTCGAGGAGCCACTCCACGAGCGGGACAGAAGCCAGCAGGGCGCCCACGCTCACCCCGACGGAAGTGGCAGACGTCAGCGTGGCCCACGCCGCGACCACGCACATGCCCATCCATGCCAGGTTCGCCGACTGCTCGTGGCCGAGGAAGGCGAGCACGGCCACGGGCAGGGCCAGGCCCGCCACGACCGGCCAGCCTCCGAGGCGCCGCCAGGCGAGCAGGGCCGCGACGACGATCGCCACGGCGGCTGCCGTGACGGCGAGCGCGGTGGGCTGCTGAGTCATCACCACACCGATCGCGGCGAACAGCGCGAGTGCGGCAGGTGCCGCGACCTGCGCCGTCCGCTCTACCATGGCCATGAGGGTAGGTCTCCTCGGTCGGTCAGAGGGCGGTCCGCCGGGCGGCCAACGCCGTGGCGACGACTGCGATTGCCGTGACGGCCACGAGGGAACCGTTGGCATCGCCGAGGCCGAGCCACGGCTCGCGTACGGCTTGGTTTGCCAGCGCCAGCGGCAGCTTGTCCGCGACCTCGCGCAGCGGTTCGGACATTACCTCCGGCGGTGGCCCACCGACGCCGAGGAGGAAAGAGGGGAAGAACAGCAGCAGCCCGATCGCCTGCGCGGCGCGCGCGGACGGCAGCAGCGTCCCGAGCAGCACGCCGATGCTCACGAAGGCGACCGACCCGACGAGGATCCCCGCTGCGACGCGCAGCGGGCTCTCGACGTCGGGGATGCCGTACACCGGCGCCGCCACAGCGAGCAGGAGGACGCCGGCGACCGCGATCGCCGTCAGCCCTATCGACAGCTGGGCCAGCGCAAACGACCACCGCGGGAAGCCCGAGGCCGCGAACCGCCGGAGTACGCCGCGCTCGCCGTAGGACGCGATGTGCACGGGCAGCATGATCAGCCCGGTCGCGCCGATGACGACGGTGAGGTACGACGCGACGTACCAGTGCGACGGGTTCACAGGGAAGGCCTCATCGGGCTCGGTGCCGAACGACCCGCCGATGATGAGCATGGTCACGATCGGGAACACCAGGACAAACGTCAGCGTCAGCGGGTCACGGGTGAGCAGCCGGAGTTCGGTGGTGAGCAGGCGTCGGGTGGTGGAGCGGTGCCGCCGTCGCGGGGTGGCGGTGACCTCGGCGGCGGGGGTGGTGGCGGTGGTCATGACGCGACTCCGATGTCGGTGTGATCGGGCTTGTTGAGCAAGGTGAGCAGTGCGGTTTCGAGGTCCGGGACGTCGACCCGGAGGTCCGCGGGGATCGGGCGGCCGGTCGAGACCAGCCAGGCGCCGACCTGCGCGATGATCTCGCGGCCGCCGCGGAGAGCGACCCCGTCCCGGCCGTGGGTTACGCCACGGACGCCGGGGAGCCGGTTGAGCTGCTGCAGGGTGTCCGCGGTGGCGATGACGTCGAGCGGCGGGAGCGAGAACCGCGCCGTCACCTCGCCGGCGTGCCGGGTCACCAGCTCGGCCGGGGTGCCCTCGTCCAGCACACGACCGTCGCGCATGGCGACCACGCGGTCGCAGAGCGCCTCGGCCTCGTCGAGTTCGTGGGTCACCAGGAGCACCGTGGTGCCGGCGTCCCTGAGTTGGGAGACCGCCGACCAGACCTCGCGTCGCGCCGCAGGGTCGAGGCCTTGGGTGAGCTCGTCGAGGATCACCAGCCGGGGACGGTTGAGCAGCGCGAGGACCAGGAAGAGCCGCTGCCGCTCCCCGCCGCTCATGCCGGCGAACGGGAATCGCCGCCGGTGCGCCAGCCCGAACTGCTCCAGCAACCGGTCGCCGTCGGTTGCGTGCGGCCCGGAGAAGAGGGTGACAGCCTCGGAGACCCGCAGCCGGTCCGGCAGGCCGGAGCTTTGTAACTGGCTGCCGACCTGCTGCCGGATCCGGTCGGCGTCGCGGTGCGGGTCCAGCCCGAGGACCCGAACCGTGCCGGAGTCCTGGCGGCGCAGACCCTGCACCATCTCGACGGTGGTGGTCTTTCCGGCGCCGTTCGCGCCGATGAGGCCGAGGACCTCACCAGCCTGGACGTCGAGGTCGAGGTGATCGACGACCACCCGTCGGTCGTACGACTTGGTCAGGTTGCGGACGGTCACGACCCGGTCCGCGGGGTCAGGCAGCTGTTCGGTTGTCATGCCCCCATTCGACGGCGCGCGGGCCTCTGCGCGCATCGGCCGCAGGGCAGAACTCCGCCTCTGCCCGAGGGAAGAGCCGGGGGTAGAGATCCCAGACCGCTGCGCGTTCCGGCTATGCAGGGCCGGCGTCCGTCACCAAGCTCAGGGGTGAACCACTCTCGACCCGACCGACGCCCAGCGGCGATCCGACGTACGTCAGCGACGACGACGGCCAGTCGTGGCAGCAGCGGGCAGCGTCGAGGGTCAGCCCGAGGCGTTGACAGCAGTCGGCCGCCAGGTGTTTGTGGCGCTGGCAGGCGGAACGGTGGTTCGCTCGACGGACGCCGGCGCCAGCTTCTCGACCATGTACGCCGGGGACTGAACCCAGTCAGGATCTCTGCCCCACTGGCACAACCGTCATCGGTCTGAGTGCGGACAGGCTAGGTACGGTCGGGGTCATGAGTCCACAGGACCGTCTTGGCTCCGGTGGGCTCAGTCGCCTGCTTCGGGTCGGCGGTGTGGTGGTCGGTGCGGTCAGTTGTCTTCCCATGATTGCCATGCTCCCGAGCGCGATCGGTGCGCTGCTTGCCGCGGTTGGGGTGCAGACCGTGACCGGGCCGTGGGCAGCGCTGGCCAGCGTTCTTTCGCCCGCGGCGGGAGCGATGTTCGCCGTCTCCGCGGTGATGCTGATCGTGGGGTGCTGGCGCTGCGGTCCCATTCCCACCTTGCTGTCGGCCGTCGGAGTCGGGCTGCTGTTCGTGGGCATGT
>Ga0136620_10000743_pt1 | contig 14811 bp, 19 predicted proteins | sample AntDrymUQ4162106_2_FD_104806 | JGI IMG/M metagenome (GOLD analysis project Ga0136620, IMG submission 104806) | Polar desert sand microbial communities from Dry Valleys, Antarctica - metaG UQ416 (21.06) | ecosystem: Environmental > Terrestrial > Soil > Desert | place: Antarctica: Dry Valley... | reverse complement strand
TCGAGGCACGCGCTCGTCGTGTTTAAACAGTCCAATACCCGCTGGAGGAGGCGCCGTGCGCTTTGGATGAGGCCAAGGCAGGGAGGTGCAAGTGCAACGTACGGTTAGAAACGGTCTGAACTCGCAGCTAGCGCGTGACGGCTGTCCAATCCAACGGCATTGCCCTCGCTGTCACGAATGAAAGCCGTCCATTCGACTTCACCTGGTTCGCCGAAAGGTTCCCTCGGTGTCGACGAAGATCTCATGGGGCTCGGAGATGATCTCCACGCCGCGACCCCGGAGTTCCTCGATGGCTGTTCGGACGCCGTCCACGCGCAGGTACAGGAGTGCACTCGGTGCTGCTGCCTCAAGGAGGAGGCGGACCTGGCCGGCGTCGAAGAAGACTAAGCCGGGCGGGTCGAAATGGGCGAGTAGCTCACAACCAAGAACATCACGGTAGAACTCGATCGCCCGGTCCAAGGTGGTGGCACGTTGCGCGACCTGCATGAGCTCCATCTCAGCCTTCTGGGCAATGGGCCTCGCCAGATATCGATTGGGATTCTTAACATCTTCCATGCGACTTGCGAGTTCGAATTCCAGGGCCTTGCACTCGTTGTACTCACCTGTCTACGAGCTGGTTGGACCTGGGTAAGACTTGGTTTCGTCGGTCTCGGCCCCCATCGGACCAAAGACCTTAACGTTGTGGGCTGCAACCCCGCAGCCCACCCGGGCAGCCTCCATGGGATCCGCGCCGCCGAGTGTGGCGGCGGTGAAGCCGGCGGCGAATGCGTCCCCTGCGCCGGTGGGATCGACCTCCTCGATCTCGGGAGCAGGCACGCGTCGGATAGAGCCCGTTTTGGCAACGTCCACGCCGTCCCGCCCCAAAGTCGTGCAGATGATGGCACCCCTTTCGAGTAAGGGGCGCGAGTTGAGATCAAGAGACTCGAGCTCACCGGTGCTGGGAAATAGGAAGTCGGCGAGCGATGCGAGACGATGCAACCTCTGAAGCATAGTGGGGGAGGCTGCCCCGGAGCGCACATTTGGGTCGAAGCCGATGGTGCCGCCGGCAGAGCGGACCCTCTCGGCCGCCTGCATCACAGCTACGGCCAGGTCCTCACCGAAGGCCAGCGACGAGCCGGAGATGTGGAGCCACTGGGCTCGCTCGGGGGCTTCGCCGAGATCAGCTTCGTCAAGATGAGATGCAGCTCCCGGGTGAAACACGAACCTGCGGCTTCCGTTGCGCTTGTAGGAGACGAAGGCGACGCCCGTCGCCGTTGTTTCCACTACCTTGACCCCCCTCGTATCGACTCCGTCCCTGCGCAGTCGGTCAAGCAGTGCATCGCCGAAGGGATCTCGGCCCACGGTCGCACACAATTTGGTCGGCGTTCCCTGCCGGGCGGCAACGCTTGCGAAGATTGCCGGCGCACCGCTCGGATAGGGACCCAGGAAATCGGACGTCTCACCTAAGGGAAGGTCCGGGCGAGGGCGCATTATCTCGACAATGGCCTCTCCTACTACCAGCAGTTGCCTGTTGCGCATCCTCCGAGCGTAGTGGTGAAGCGCGGTTGGGGAGCGCCAAGTCCGGTTACCCTCGCCACGGACACTCAAGAGCGAGAGGCGGCTCATGCGGCAAGTCGTGTTACAGGCTCCGGGCGAGGTCAAGCTGAGGGATGCGGAGATCCCGGAGCCTGCTAGGGATGAGGTGCGGGTGCGTCCACACACCGTGGGCATCTGCGGCTCCGACCTGCACGCTCTGTCGGGCAAGCATCCGTGGATCGACCTTCCGGTAGTTCCCGGCCACGAGGTCGCCGGGACCGTGGATGCGTTGGGTCCGAGTGCAGGAGACTTGGCAATCGGCGACGAGGTTCTGCTCGAAGCCAATCTGGTCTGCGGCCGCTGTCTCTACTGTGCTATGGGTCGCTACAACCTGTGCGAAGGCTTGAAGGTCGTCGGGTGCCAGACGAGCGGGGGCATGGCCGACGCCTTCGTTGCGCCCGCCGACCGCTTCCACCGGATCCCGGAAGGAGTAACCATGGCGGAAGCCGCTCTTATCGAGCCCCTTTCCACCGTGACTCACGCTCTGAGGATCGTCGGCGGAGTCGGGGGAGCGGTCGTTGCGGTGCTCGGAGCGGGAAGCATCGGGCTGATGTGCGTGCGAGTGGCACGCGCGATGGGGGCCGAGGCAATCGCAGTTACCGATCCTCTCGCATCCAAACGAGAGCGTTCGCTTTCGCTTGGCGCCGAGAGCGCTTTCGATCCCACTCGGAGAGGCACCGTAAAGGAGATCCGTTCCAGCTTGCCCAGGCGCCCCGACGTGGTGTTCGACTGTGTTGCGACCCAGTCTTCCCTCGAGCAAGCCTTCGGACTCGCTTTGAACGGCGGAACTATCGGAGTGATCGGCGTCCCTACCGGGACCGTCGAGATACCCTTACCGCTCCTTCAAGACAAAGAGATTCTGGTCCAAGGCGTGGCAATGTACATCGGAGAGGACGTCCAGCGCGCCACCGAGCTGATCGTCTCTGGCGAGATAACCGCTTCAGGTTTCGTCACATCCAGCTACCCGCTGGACGAGGCACCGATGGCATTCGATGCCGCGAAGGCGGGGGAGCAGGTGAAGGTGCAGCTCACGGTTTAGGCCGCACTTCTTCCCCTCAGCAGCGCTCGTCGCTCCTTACGTGGAGAGTCGCCCGATCATTGCCGGAAGACCTTGAAGTAGTCGAACCGCGCGGTCGAGCCGGCGCCACCCAGCGAGACAAGGCCGATTCGGGGCGATGCCTCGGGCGGGAGCGTCCACACACCGCCCCACGTCCAGTGCTCGCCATCGCGGCTCGAAGCAGCGCGAAACTCATGCTCCCGGTTGACCGGATCCCTCTTGTGAGCAATTCGCAACCAGGTAACTCTCGCCGGGGTACCGACCGCCATGGCTCCGTCGGAGAGGTCACCGGCGTACGGCTTCTCCTTGAGGAACTCGGTCTGGCGCGTGTTGAAGACCGCGATGTGGTCAAGCCTCACAAACAGGTCGTCATTCTCGTATGCAATGAGGCCCGCCTGCTGGAAGCTCTTGTCGCTGTAGACGCCGAGGTCGATCGTCAGCTTGGTTTCGACGGTGTAGTTGCCCGCCGGTGCGTCGCGCAATAGGACCGAAGCGGAGTTGTCATCGTGGAAGAGGTCTGCGTCCTGAGTCGGCCAGCGGAACACGCCGTTTTCCAACCTGCCGTCGGGCGAACGCACCCACGTCCAGGCTGAGCCCAGCTCCTTGCCGTTGAACTCGGCGCTGAACGTCGCGTCCACTCGACCGACGACGGGAACGTCGGCGACATCCACTTGGGAGTCGAATAGGCGCGACGCTCCGACGTTGTCCGCGGCAATGCGGGCGGCCTCGGCCACCACGCCGACCGACCCAGCACGCACCGCCGACTCCGGTAGCCGGCGATGTTGCACTGCCACCGGATCATTCAAGCGAGCGTCGGTCACTTCCACGATCATCTCGGTGCCTCGAAGCTCGATCGCTAGGTTGTGCCACTGGCCGAACCTGAAACTCGCGGGCAGGGGGGTGGTAATTCTTCGGCGGCTGTTACCGTTCACAACCACCTCGCTAGTCAGCTCCCCTGCGGAGCGGTCAATCCACGCGGAAACGTGATTGTCGCTGTCCTTGTAGCTCGCCACGAGGCCTGCCGACCCGCCGTCCCCAAGCCCCAGGAAGCGCAAGTCTGCCTCTGCCCTCACCTGCGCAGGAGCGCTGTCGATACTGGTGAGGTAGGCACGTCTCGTGATGTCGGCCTCTTGGCGAGCGTAGCCAAGCGCCTGTACGCCGTTAGCCACTCTCCACGACCCTCCCTCGGTGTTCCACGAAACAAGCTCCTCTTCGTCGTTGAACTCGCTGCCGGCGTCCCATTGCGTCACCGGAGCGGTTCGCGGGCCCTGCGACGCCCAGTGTCCGCCGCGCACGGTGGGCCAGCCGTCGATCCAGTCGAGCCGGTCTATGAGCATGGGGCGCTCGTTTATCTCGAAGGGCGCCTCCAGATAAGGGTCTCGGCGGTCGATCGCGTGATAGGCGAGCCAGTCTTGCCCGGAGAGGTCCGTAACGATCGAGTTGTGGCCGGTTCCAACCCAGAAGTTTCCGTTTGGCTGGATGACGTTCGTGCCGCCGACGCGCGATTCGATCATCGTGTCGCCGTTGCGGTCTACGAACGGGCCGCGCGGGCCCCGAGAACGGCCGACGAAAACTGAGTACCCCGTCGTCGGGCCGGCGCAGCAATCGCCGTTCGAGGCGAAGAGGTAGTAGTAGCCACCGCGATCGATCACGTACGCGCCCTCGTAGCGGTCGTTGATCGCCACCTGAGTGGGCTTGCCAACGGTCCGAAGCCCATCGCTTGACAGCTCGATGACGTAGATCCCTCCATAGTAGGAGCCGTAGTAGAGGTAGAGGCTGCCGTCGCGCGCAGTGAGCAGATCCGGATCGAACGTCCACATATAGCTGCCGGGCTCTTCGGGATCCTCGCGCGGCCCGACGACGGGCCCTCCTGAGTCCGTCCACGGGCCTGTGGGAGTCGGCGCTGTGGCCACGCCGATGGCGGTATCGAAGTCGTTGTCTGTGACCCTTGTGTCTGTGACCACGTAGTAGAGGTGATAACGGCCGCCGATGTAGGCGATATCGGGCGCCCACATCTCTGGCACCGCCATCCAGGCTGGAGCATTCGATGCATCGAAGGCATCGCCGACATAAGTCCAGTTCACGAGGTCGTCCGAACGCGCCATGGGAAGCAAGTGATACCTGCCTCCAGCCCTGAGAGGATCCGAGGTGGCATAGGCGTACCAGTAGCCGTCTTTGCCCTTGATTACTGCCGGATCGGCGAAAGTGTCCGAGAAGGATCTGGACACCGGGTTGACGTATGTGGCCGGTTCCACCGCTCCACTCGGTGTCACCGACCCCAAGACCCCCAGCGCCAGAGCTACGAGCGTGCCGAGTTGCCGACTTGTCTTCGTCGTGACCCCCCCAATTCTACGATGCAACCCTTTACCATATCCTGGGGTGGGGTCTCGACGCTCAGCTAATGCTGGTTCCCTGCTGTTGGACGACTACCGGAGAGGAAGGGCCCTTCTACGCGGAGCGATCCTTCGATCTCCGCCGCTTGCTCGCCTTTCTTGATGTGATGTCGCGGAGATCGACGGCCTCTTTTTTCTCCTCCAGCCTCACCACGTCGGCGGAGGGTCCGATGTTGGGTGGAGGTCCGGTCGAGGCGTCGATGTGCTCGATGCGTGCTACCTGCGAGAGAAGGAGGAATACGTCCAGGGGCGAGCTCACAACCTCAGTGCCGTTCTGATCGTAGACGTACTCGATGCGAAATAGGGTCAAAACCGGGTCGTCGATCGTCTCGGAGGTCGGTCTTGTCCAGCCGTCGATGACGCGGCCGCTTTTCATGTGCACCCTCAGATAGCTGTCGACCCCGAAACGCCACTCCTCCTTATCCATCCGCCCCGGAAGCTGCCCCCCGGCATCCCCGGGCCCTCCGGTCCGCCGCCGAGGCGGCAACAATGGGCCCGTCCAGGATGACAGTAGGGCAGTCCACTGCCATCCTGGAGTCTCGAATCTGGCGTGCCACAGCCATGCAGCACCTATGACGGCAAGGAGGCCGATGAGCACCGGCACAGCCCACGGCATCGCGCCCCCGGCTTCGTCCACGGGGTTTGAGGCCGAAGAGCTGGAATCAACAGGCCCCTCGCGAGGTTCCGTCGAAAGAGCAACTGGGATCGCAACGGAAGAATCAACGCCGACTTCGATATCCGATCCCAGGTCGTACACGTACCGGCCGTCGACCACGGCTTCGATAAGTCGATACGAGACCGGCTGTAACTCGACTTCGGTCCCATTCGGCACCGCCCGGCTGGCCAACACCCGGGTCGGTTGGGTCCCGTTGAGGCGGTAGCGATTGTCCCCGTCACTCTCACCGATCGATGCATGGTCAACCCGGCCCGGCTCTATCACAGTGCCGCTTTGGTCGGCGAATCGGAAGGTAACAGCGCGCGTCGTATCGAAACCCGCTTCGAGCAATGTGAATGAGCCCACCTCGAGCGGGCGCGAGGAGACGCGTTCGCCTCCCGTCCATACAGAAAAGGAGTGAGATGTGCCCCCGACCTCGACCCTGGGTGACAAGACTGCGAGCTCATAGATTCCCGGCTCGGCAACAGTCGTCACGGCAAGCCCATGCTGATTGGCGACGAACTCGGTCCCGTCCAAGGCGAAGCGGGCCCCCGGAACCTGAGGCCGAGTCTGGACCATCACGGGGATGGAGAGTTCCTGAGCACTTGCCCTAGCTCCGAAACCGAGCAGTGTCGCGGTCGCCACGAATGCAGCGAGAACCCACGTGGTCAGCGGTCGCTGACCACGTATTCGGCACGGCGCTGCGAAGGTGTTCATAGCTATAGCGTTACCGCTGCCCCTGATGTGGCGGCTTTGGCACCCTTGAGATATGGCTCTATCGCCTTTAGAACCGTGGCTTTGTCTGTCGGCTCGTTAACTGCGCCGACGTACACGCCCCCCTCGGGCTCGCGGCCGAGCAGCTGGGCGACAATAGCCGCGTGGCGCTCCTCCACCCCGTATATCCCTGCGGCAGCCTGCAGAATCTCCTTGTTCTGAATCGCGGGAGCGGCCCCGAGGTAAGCGCGTGCGAACAGGTTCTCGAATCGAAGAGCGAACTCTAGGAACGTGGACTGGCTCGTCAGCGCCTTTCCGTAGTCGAGTCCGGGTGCCTGCACCGGGGAGCCCCCGAGGTTCTGGATAGTTTGAGTGATAGCTGCGATGTGTCCGTCCTCGTCGTCACCGATTGACTGAATGTAGCGGGCCCCCTTGCCCGACATCTGCACCTTGCCCCTGCGGTAGAACTCCGACAGGAAGTACTCGGCAACCAGCGCGTAGTTGAGGATGTCGATATCGCTGCCATAACTGGGGCTCTGGGCCCAAGCGGGAGCCGATTGCAAGACAACGGCGCCCGGCACGGCAACCAGAGTTCCCTTGACGAAGCTTCTGCGATCCATGTGCGCCCCTTTATCCACGGATGAATTTTCCGGCCGTCTGCAAGACCTGGTTCCTGGAAGCCTGCTTCTCGAGAGGGCGGGGGAACGGGTTCTGGCCCGTGAGGTCGGCGAGGATTGCGGCGTGACGTGATTCCGTGCCTGCAATCGTGGCTGCCGCGGCGAGCAGTTCGCCATTCTGGAAGTTCGTCACCTGACCGTGATAGGCGGTTACGCCGAGAGCCTCGAACGTGTACGCCGCTTGCAGAAACTTGTCCCTGCTGCCAAAGGTCCCGCTCGGGTAGTTGAAACTCGGCTGCTCGACCGGAGTCCCGCCGAGCTTCTCAACAGTCGAGGTGATTAGCGAGACGTGCGCTCGTTCGTGGGCTCCGATGGGCTCGACCAGGGCAAGGTCCCTGCCCGACAGCCTGTCGGCTCCGAGGCCCCTTTCGTAGAAGTCCGCCTCGAGATACTCGAGTGTTAGGACGTAATTGAGAATGTCGATATCATCATCCTCGGTCTGAGCCGCGACGTAGCCACTCCGGAGCAGCACGGTGAGAGTGCTACCGACGCCGATTATGCCCGCCCATTTTAGGAAGGTGCGGCGATCTCGATCACTAGAAAACTCGATTACGGGCTCTCCATCGAACAGCTGGCCGGCGGCCATAGGCTCGGGTCCTTTCCTTAGTCCGACTTGGTTGCTCCAGGGCGCGGTGCCCTGGCCTGTACGACGATGCGGTGGCTGCGAGATCCTTTTGGGGTACATGCAAAGAGGGTGATCATGCGCACCCCTGGGTGCTCCGGCTGGTCGAGCACGAAGTCGGCGTAGGCCGCTTCGGGAACGATGGTGGTTCGGAAGACTTTGAACACGGTGTGGCGCCGGCCCTGGATCGTCGTTTGGATCTGGTCGCCCTCGTCGAGAAGGTCGAGGTCCCGAAAAGGATGGGTGTAGGTCGTACGGTGGCCTGCGAAAACCGCGTTACCCGCCTCGCCGGGAAACGGCGTCGCAGGCCAAAGCCCCGGACCGAGTTGGACAATGTCATCGTGGGTGCCGAGCCGATAGGGAGCGTCGATATCGATCGCGGGGATGGTGATGCGGCCTACCGGCACATTTCTCTTTTGACCCGGCTTAACCCATACGCCCCTTTTGTGGGTGTAAGAGGACTTTGAGCTGAGGTGATCATGCACTCGTTTTTCAGAGGGCCGACTTTGGTTGCGAGTCAGGCCGCTTTCTTCATTGTTCGACTGTCCACGGTGTGGGCCCACCGACTCGGCTGGCTCAAACATAAGCATCACGATGAGTGCAATTGCCGTTACGATTGATAATGTCCTTGCTGTAACTACCAGCAACTTGCTGTTCGTTGGAAGCACCCCACTTCGAACGAGCGCCGTTGAGAGCGCTCTGAGCCACCTGCCGTCGGCTTACCCCCCATCGCTAACCTCCGACCGGTGGGCCCCCTACCCGGTCGAAGGAGATAATTCGATGAGGTGATGAGTAGGCTACCCTGACGGGCGCTATCAAATTGCAGCCGTGGCGCTCGTGACTACCTCGAGACGCTCGCGAGCAGCCCTCTAGTGTTTCCTAGACGAGATGCAGTCGCAGCCACACGACTACAGGCGCTATCGGCGGAGGAAGAGCAGATCTGGAACGAACTCTTCCAGTCGGGGTTCGGGCTAGAGTCTCGGCGCCACTTCCGTACCGACAGCGCTCCTGAGAATCGATACTCATTCAGAGGCTTCGGGCGGCGAGGAAAGCATCGATGGCGTCGCCGACTCGCTGCGGCGCCTCCAAGTTGGGCAGGTGCGCGGCCCCCTCCACTATCTTCACGGCCGAGTCTGGGAGCCCTTCGGCGATCCGATTCCCTATCAGGGAGATGTCCGGAACGTCGAGATCTCCCCACATCACGAGCGTGGGAACGGCGATCTCACCAAGCCGCTCCGCAACCGGCGGTCTGATCTCGTTCTCATCGGAGAGGCCGTCGCCGGCGGCCAGCAGGACCTCGAACGAGTCCCGCAGCATGACGTCAACGCGAGCCCGGACGTCGGAATCGACCTCGTGCGGGTCACGCTGCGGACCGTCTACCCACGTACGAAGGTTGAGCTCGACGAGCTCATCGAGGGCCGCGCTCTCGAACAGCTCGTCCTCCTTCTCTCCGTAGCGACGGATGTCTTCGGACCACTCGTAGTCGCGCAGAGCGGAGGCGATGAGTACGAGGCCTGAGACGCGGTCGGGCGCGGTCACGCACACCTCGAGGGCGATACGCCCCCCAAGCGAGCACCCGATCAGCGTGACATGTTCAATCCCCGCCGCGTCCAACACCGCCCCGGCGTCTCTGCAGTGCAGGAACGGGCGCGTGTGGGCGGACGAGCGCCCAAAACCACGGGCGTCGAAGCGAGCCACCAAGTGATCGCGGGAAAAGCGATCGAACTCCGCGTCCCACATGCGCCCATCGGCGATTCCGGCATGGAGGAACAAGAGGGCCGGGCCGCTCCCGGCCACCTCATAGAACAGTCGGTCCCCATCGATATCGACGTAGTCTCGGCGGATATGCATGGCGGCCACCGTACCGCTACAAGGAACGACCGCGGGCATCCGAGAGCGCGGTCTACGCTGATGATCCTCTGGATCCGGCTCGTGCAGGAGGCCGCCGTGGAGCTCTCACAGGTGATTCATCGACGCCGCATGGTGCGGCAGTTCGCGTCCACCCCCCTCCCCGAAACGGTGCTGAAGCGTGTTCTCGCGAGCGCACTCCACGCCCCCTCGGCCGGTTTCGCCCAGGGTACGGAGCTCGTCGTGCTGGATCGACCAGATCAGATCACCGAGTTCTGGCGGATCACCGATCCCTGGGCGCGCAAGAGACCGATCCCTGGGTGCGATCCTCCCGTGATCGTCGTGCCTTTGGCCGACAAGGGTGCTTACCTACGCCGCTACTCCGAACCCGACAAGCAGGGTCTGGGCATGGACGTGGTCGAGGGGTGGCCTGTGCCGTACTGGGACCTTGATTCCGCAATGGCAGTCATGTTGATGCTATTGAGCGCCGTCGACGAGGATCTAGGAGCTTGGTACTTCGGCATCTTTCACGGCGAGGCCGAGCTTCTGCGGTGGTTGAGGGTGCCCGACGGCTGTCGTCCCATCGGGGCCGTCGCCCTGGGTTACCCGTCCACATCGGAGCGGGCGCGCGGGTCGGCACTTTCTCGTAAGCGACGGGATCTCGAGGAAGTCGTCCATCGCGGCGGCTGGTCTCGCTGAAGCCGTCTCTCAGGAGAGCAGGGACGCGATGCGGCGGCGCAGTGGATCGTCGGGCCATGGCCCCGAGCCCGCTGCAGCGTTACCCCGCGCGTGCTCGACCTTTGAGGTCGCCGGGATCGCCACGTGAATGCGAGCATCAGACAGGCACCACTTCAAGAGAGCGTCCGCTCGCGAGATAAAGCCGAGCGTTCTCAAATCGTCGGGTAGGGGTCCGGCCACTAGCGATCCAGCTCCCAGGGGGCGCATGGCAATTACACCGAGCCCGAGTTCCTGGGCAAGAGGAAGTATGCGCTGCTCCGCGTCTCGCTCTACAGGATTGTATGGAATCTGAATGGCCTGAACGCGCCCAGAGCGCATGACCTTCTCCAGCTCGTCGAAGGCGCTCGGGTTGTAGTGAGTGGCTCCCAAGAGACCGATGCGCCCTCGTTCCTGCTCCTCCTCCATCCAGTCAAGGTGTGAACGCCAGGCGACGAGATTGTGCACCTGCTCGATATCTACACGGTCGTCAAAGAAGCCCATCTGGGATTCGAACTGCACGCGAGCCTGCTCGGCGGAGTTGGCCCAGATCTTTGTGGCCACTATTGTGTCGTCGCGCTTGCCAGAGATTGCTTTGCCCAGTGTCTGCTCGGCCCGGCCGTACATCGGCGACGAATCCACCATCCTCGTGCCCGCCTCGAAGGAAGCACTCACGACATCGTCGGCCGTCTCTTGACGCTCGAGCCCTATGTCGAAGACCTGCCAGGTGCCGAGTCCGATCACCGGCACCCCGAGCCCCGTAGCTCCAAACGCTCTCGACTCCATAGCCGGCGTCAGCAGCTCCCGAGGGTCAACGACTGGCGAGACATCTAGCTCATTCCTGTTGCGCGCAGGGTGATGTTGATCCTGCCGCGCTCGAGGCCAGTTGCCGGGTCGGCCGTCCCCGGGACGGTTTTGATCACCCCATGATAGGCGAACCGTGATGGGCCGCCGAACACGAACATGTCGCCCGAGGCGAGCTCGATATCGGTGTACGGCCGGCTGCGGGTCTGGGTGTTTCCGAAGCGGAAAACGCAGCTGTTCCCGATGCTGAGGGACACGCCGGGATCGTCGGTTCTCTCGTCCTTGTCCCGATGCATGCCCATGCGAGCGTGCTCATCGTAGAAAGTTGATGAGCGCGACATCGGGTGAGTAGGCGCGGGACGCGGGCGTGTCACCGGAGGCATCGATCAGCGCCCTTCGGCCCAAGTCGACCATTCACTGAGGAAACTCTGCACCTGTGCGCCCTCGTCGTCGGTTCGGGTATACCTGTAAGGCTGCCAGTGCCAGCCCAGACACACCATCTTGACCGACATCTGGTGACCACTCGGGAGTATGACGGCGCGCATCGGCACCGGTGCGACAGCCCAGGCGCGACACGCTTCGACGATCCTGCGCTGCTTTTCAAGCGCCAGCCAGTCGGGCACGTGTACTGCCCCGGGTGCGATCTCGTCACGCTCTCGAGCAATGAGTCTCATCATCATTCTGCCTCCTTCCCCGCCAGGTACTCCTTGGGCAGGCGGACGGCGAACAGCGTCATGCGGCGTCGTGGAAAACCAGTCCGAGCGTGTGTCGAACGCCTGAGCGCACCTCGGAGACACCATGACGCATTGGTCCCTGGGCCCATCCACGTTTGGACTCGACGGGTCGCTCTCGCGTCGTGAAGATGAGCGCGTGGCCTTGCTCGACAACGCGTGAGATGCCTCGTGACTGAGCACACGGAAGCTGCTCGACCATGAGAAACTCACCGCCGGTGTGGTCAACACCCGGCTCGTTCAGCCCGATTACCACCTGCAGTGGGAATACAAGATCTCCATAGAGATCTCGATGCAGTGCGTTCCAGTCTCCGCTCTGGTAGCGCAGCAGGATGGGAGTAGGTTTCGTCTGGCCGGCCTCGTGGCACATCTCCAGCCACCGCTCGAGAGTGGCCGGCCACGGCGCGGGCTTGTCGAGCTTCTCCGCCCAATCTCGGGCGATCGGGAGCAGGTGCGGGTAGAAAGCCCGGCGCAGCTCCGCCACCAATTCGGGCAGCGGGTTGTCGAAGTACCGGTACTGCCCCGACCCAAAGCGGTAGCGTGCCATATCTATCGTGGACCGAAAGTGGGCGACCTGGTCGTACAGCTCGGCGAGGCTCTTGGATTCGGATCTGTGTAAGATTTGCGACGTCATAGCAAACCCGTGAATATTGATCTCCTTCACGATGGTGGGCCAGTCGACCCGGTCCACGCGAGCGGTGGAACTCGACTGGTTTTTGGTCGCAGTGCTCATGCTGATGCCTCCAAAGTTAGTAGAATCTTCTTTATGTCGCTGCCGCCGGCATACCGGCCGATGGTTCCATCCGATCGGACGACCCGATGGCAGGGGACGACGACGGGAATCGGGTTGGTTGCGCACGCCGAGCCCGCGGCGCGCACGGCCTTGGGGTTACCTGCAGCAGCAGCTACCCACGCATACGTAGCGGTCTTCCCGTAGCCAATTCCCAACAGTTGTAATAGCACTTCGCGCCGGAAACCGCGCGAGAGTCTGAGGTCGAGCGGCACTTCGAACGCCACACGCCCGCCGGCGAAGTATTCATCGATCTCGCGTGCGGCCGCGTCTAGCCGGGCAGGGGCGTTCAGGACCCGGGGGCTGATGCTTTGAGCGAGGGTCGCCAGCACCGAGTCGTGGTCTTCGCTGGCGTATGCAACCCGGACAAGGCCCTGGTCGGTGGCGGCGAGGAGCAGCGAGCCCACGGGTGTGTCGATAGAGCGATAGGCAACGTCGAGAATCCCCTCGGCTTCTGCCGCCGCTACCAACCTATCGTGCAGTCGTTCTTGTGCAGCCGAGTCGTCGTAGAAAAGCCGGTCGACGATGTCCGGCCCCTTAACTCTGTTGTCTTCAGTGGTGTTCATCAGACTCCCTTGTAGATAGCTCGGAACTTTTTGATGCCGTCGGCTGCTGCCCTTCTGGCCGCGGCTTCGCTATTGCCGAGAATCTTGGCAACCTGCGCATATGGCAGACCGGCGAGGTAGTGATACGCAACTGCTTCGCGTTGTTTGTCCGGGAGTTCTCGCAGGGCTTCCCAGAGCTCGGTTTCCTGCGAGCCGGGCTGGTCTTGCGCTGGTGCCGGCTCTTCGGGAGGTTGCGCTACGGGAACCGGGTTGCGCCCACGCGCGCGGTGCTGGTCGATCGCCTTTCGCTTGGCGATCGTGACCAGCCACGCCTCGATGTTGCTGCCCGGCCCAAGATCGGGATAGGCTCGCAGGGCCGCAAGAAATGTCTCCGACCAAGCGTCGTCGGCATCGTTGGGTCCGAGGACTGCGCGGCATACCCGCAGGATGGTAGGCCCGTGGTCGGCAACGATCTGCTCAAAGGGCTTCACGTCAGAACAGGTAATCGCCCAAAGCCACGGTCGTGAGATCTAAGCGTGAAAGAGGGTCGCGGCACGGTCTTCGGCAGGCGTCTCTAGATCCAACAGATAACGCTTGCGTTCGAGCCCGCCGGCGTATCCCGTGAGGGAGCCGTCGCTGCCGACGACTCGGTGGCAGGGGACGATGATCGAGATCGGATTGCGAGCGTTGGCATGGCCGACGGCTCGTGCCAGCGCCGGGTCACCCAGATCGCGGGCGATGTCGCCGTAGGAGCGAGTCTTCCCATACGGGATCTGCCGCAATAGCGCCCACACTCGCCGCTGAAAGTTATCCCCGTGCGCTGCCGTGGTGACGGTGAACTCCATGCGAGCTCCACCGAAATACTCTCCCAGCTCCTCGCCGGTCTGTTCGAAACCTGCTGATGTTCGCTTTCCGAGCCCAGTTCCTATAGGGGCGCGTCCGTCTCTCATGTAGAGGCCACTCAACATTCCGTCGGTGTTCACGAGCGTGAGATCGCCTATTGGCGACTCGGTGCGAGTGTGAGTCTGCATGTCTACTCCTTCCCTAGGACCATCTGAGTCATCATCTGTCCAGTAAACGCCTGGTGAGCGGCATTCGTGAGGTCCTGGAAGGTATTCCTGTCCAAATGGACGATAGGTGCGTGGCTAAGTACGTCTGAGGTACATGACATTGCCCGCCGCCATTACACCCCGCGGGACCGCCTGAAGGCTCCCGTCTATGACATCGGCGATCTGTAGTTTGTACGACTTGAAGAGGTCCTTCTCGACTGCTTCGTACCAAACGAACGCCTTTCGATACTTATCGTTAGGCTCATCGTCGGCTCCGGCCCACTTTCGAAACCTTTCGTTCGCCGCATCCCCGTCCCATTCCCGCTCTCGATCGGCCATGGGAAGGTCTTGGAAAGTCACTACGACATTGTTGACCCCTCCTTCTTTGAGATCCGATGACGCGCGCCCACTCCTGACCCAGGGGTGGGACCAGCAATCCGGCTACTTGCGCGTCACCTCCTGGAGCCTTCCGGATTCGACGTCGTAGATGGCTCCCCCGACGGGGATGTCGTTGGGGATGAGGGATGAGCCGCGCAGGATGTTGACATCGTCGACGACGCTTTGCTCCAGATCTGAGAAGGGGAGGAAGTCCCAGTTGCTGGCATCGGATCCGAGGTCTTCGTTGATCTTGGCGACG
>Ga0136620_10000740_pt1 | contig 14825 bp, 14 predicted proteins | sample AntDrymUQ4162106_2_FD_104806 | JGI IMG/M metagenome (GOLD analysis project Ga0136620, IMG submission 104806) | Polar desert sand microbial communities from Dry Valleys, Antarctica - metaG UQ416 (21.06) | ecosystem: Environmental > Terrestrial > Soil > Desert | place: Antarctica: Dry Valley... | reverse complement strand
GCGGTTCCCGTCCTCTGGCAGGTCCACGCGGACGTAGCGGACGGGGCGCATGGTGCGCTTCCGGATTCTGAGCATCGATCCTCCTTCTGTCACGACGGGGCATCGCGCCCCGCCATGCACACCTTGGCAGACCACGCGGGGGCGTCCCGAACGGCTTCGTTGAGCGCAATCGGTCGCGGAAGACTCTAGCTCCTTGCCCGAATCTGCCTTCCTAGCGAAACTGTGAAAGCGCCAGAGCTGTTCGCTGCCTCGGCCTCGTGTCACGCCTCTCGGCGCACTCGGGTCTGGGGCGCAGAAACGGCCGCTACGGCCCCTCAGAGCTCGTCTCCCGGCTCGGAGCTGCCGCCGAATGCCCTGGTTTGTCCGCCGAACCGATTTGGCTCCGGCAAACGGTTTGCGCGGCGCCGTCTGATCGGTCGCCCCGGAGAACGCCGCGGCGACTCGAGGACACCGGCGCTGCTGGCCACCGCACTACCGCAGCTCGACCTCGCAGCGCCGGCTCAGCGGCTCGCGGCCCCGCGACACCACGACCGATCGCACCATCCGCTCGACCCACTCCTTCCTCTCGGCCCACCCCCATTCCGTGTTCCAGAGGCGGCCGACCAGCTCCCACGAGCCCGCGCTCCGCTCCCGGGTCTCGGCGAGGTCGGCCTCGGCCTTGTTTACGACCGCGACGTAGTTCGCGGCCGCCTCGGCATGCTTGTCGGGCCCGAGGACGCGCCGCAGCTTGGTGTCGGCCAGGAACTCGTCCAGGTCGGCTCGGGCCCCCTCCAGTGCGGCCTCGGCCTCCGCGATCTCGCCGTCGTCGCCGCCCGGCCGCGGGACGAACGTCGCGGACCGCCAGGCCTCCTCGCCGAGGCCCGCCCCCGTGCGGACGCCGTCGTAGTCCAGACCGGTCACGGCCTCCTCGACGAAGTTCAGGACGTAGCTGTCCAGCTGGCCGGCTCGGGCGTACGCGTGCTCGTCGCACTCCAGGCGGCGGCAGATGTAGTGCTCGTAGTCCTTCCCGTGCCGCTTCCCGCCGCTCAGGTACATGGTCCGGCCGCACGAGGCGCAGACGGCGACGCCCTGGAGCAGGTACCTCTGCGTCAGGCGGCCGTCCCTGGCCGACCTGCGCCGCGGGGCCTGGCACCTCTTCCAGAGAGAGCGGGGCACGATTGCCTCGTGGGCGTCGTCCTTGACCGTCCCGCCGTACCGCGCCTGCCCCAGGTACGCCGGGTTCCGCACGAGTCCGCGGACGCCGCTCTCGGACATCTGGTGGCCCTCTTCCTCCAGCCACCGCGCGAGCCGCACCCACGACCAGCCCTTCGCTCGGCGCTCGAAGGTGCCGACAACGACCGGCGCAGTATCCGGGTCAGGCACCAGCCGCCGGTCGGGCCTGCGCTGGTACCCGAGAGGGATCGTGCCCGCGTGGTGCATGCCCCGCTCCACGGCCGACGCGGCCGACGCCGCGAAGGTGGCCCGCGCCCGGTCGCTCTCGCCCTGGGCGATGGCCAGGAGGATGTTTCGGGTCATGACGCCCGACGGGTCGTCGGAGAGGTTCTCCTGCGCCGACACGAGGCGGCCGCCCGCGGCCCGCACCCGCTCGTCGGCCCGCAGGAAGTCCTGGACCGACCGGCTCGCGCGGCTGACGTTGTAGACGATTACCGCAGCGACCTCGCCGCGCTCCACTGCCGCGATCGCACGCTCCCAGAGCGGCCGCCTCTTGCCCGCCCGGCCGGAGGCGTCGAGCTCCTCGAGCACGTCCACGACCTCCAGTCCCTCGCGCCGGGCGGCGCGCTCGATCTCCTCTCGCTGCAGCTGCGGACTAAGGAAGCTGTCGCCTCCGCGTCCGCCGAGCTTCGAGACCCTCACGTACCCGATTGCTCTGACGTTCCGCTTCACCCTGCTCACCTCCGGGGATCATTACTCCACCCCCGAAGCCGCGCTCGTCGATCGACGAACGCTGGCAGGCGCTTCGGTTCGTGTATCGGTTGGAGGATCGCTGACGAGAAGCGGGTGACGTCACCGTTCCGGTGACAGTCACCGAGCTAGGCGTACGACTTGCGGGCGCGGTCCCAGGGCTCCTCGTCCCAGCGGATCAGATCCGGATCGACGCCACGTGCGGCGGCGAGGTCGACCGTCAGCCGCTGGAAGCGGACGATGTCGACGACCGGATGCGTCGTAGGTACGAGTGTGACTTCGCAGCCGAGCTCGTTGAGCGCTCGTTCGACGTCTCGTGCCCGCTCGGCGGCGCGGTCTTGGCCTTCGAGCACGAAGCACCGAACACTGGAGTCGATCGCGGCGAGATGTCCGTGCAGGAGCTGCTCCGTGTGGTGCGCCTCGGTCGCCACATGCGCGCCCTCTCGAAGCTTGAGCACCGCCTCCAGCACGGTTGCGGTGTCATCTCCCGTCCCTGCCACGAGGAAGCGCTCGTGCTCGGACGAGCCGAGCGGAGAAGCGTCGAGCTCACGCTCCATCGCCCCGGCGAGCCCACTCAAGTCTTCTCCCTGCAGTGCGCGACCGACCGCGATCGCGCAGGTGTAGCTCATCGTATGGCAATAGCTCTTCTCGAGCTCGGGAGTCGCGACCACGACGTGATCGGCGAGGCGCGCGAGCGCGCTCTCTGGCGCGCCTGTGATGAGCCACGTCTCACCCGTGAACGCTTCGACCGCCTCGCGCGTCAGGGCAGTCGTGCCCTCATGGCTGATCGCCACCAGGACATCCGCCGCGGGCGCGTTTCCGAGCACGATCTCGAGCGCCTGCGCCGCAGGCCCACAGGCGAGCGCCGCGTGAAAGGAGGTTCCACACCCGGTGAAGAGCACGCCAGCGTCCCGCGGCAACCGCTTCGAGCCCACCCGCTCCGGCACCTGCCCGAGCCACTCGGGCTGACGAGCGATGGCCGAAAGAGTCAACTGTCCGGGCACGAAGCCTGTCTATACCATCGAGCGCCATGCCCGTCTTCGAGAAGACGACCCTCGGCAACGGTATCCGCGTCGTCTCCGCGTCCATGCCGCAGGTCAACTCGGTCTCCTGCTTCGTCATGCTCGCCGCCGGCTCGCGCTACGAGACCGCAGAGTCCAAGGGGATCGCCCACTTCTCGGAGCACATGTTCTTCAAGGGCACCGAGCGGCGGCCAACCGCGCGCACGATCGCGACCGAGATCGACGCGATCGGCGGTGAGTTCAACGCCTTCACCGGCAAAGAGGTCACCGGGTACTACGTGAAGTGCGGCTCCGAGACGCGCGACATCGCGTTCGACGTACTCGGCGACATGCTCCTGAACTCACGCTTCGACTCCTCCGAGATCGAGAAGGAGAAGGGCGTGATCCTCGAGGAGATGAACGTCTACCTCGACAATCCGCAGCGCTACATCGGCAGCGTTTACGACCGCCTTCTCTACGCCGACCAGCCGCTGGGCTGGGACATTCTCGGGACGAAGGAGACCATCGAGGCGACCACGCGCGAGACGTTCACGTCCTACCTCGATGCCTGGTACAAGCCGGAGCGGATCGTCGTCGGAGTCGGAGGTCGGATCGGGGACGGGCTCATCGAGCACCTCGAAGGCCTTCTAGGGGGCATCAAGACGCGAGAGACTGGCGCCGCGCCTCCCGTTGACCTGCCTCCCGACACCTCTCCCGTTCTCCTCCACACCAAGCAGTCGGAGCAGGCTCACCTCATCCTCGGCGTACGGGGCTACGCGATCGGGCACCCGGATCGATACGCGCTCCAGCTCCTCACCGTGGTGCTCGGCGGGGGGATGTCCTCGCGGCTCTTCACCGAGGTGCGGGAGAAGCGCGGGCTCGCGTACTACGTCCATGCCGGCAGTGGCTCGTACACGGATGTGGGCACGCTCTATTCGGGCGCAGGAGTCGATGTCGATCGGGTGGACGAGGCGATCACCACCATTCTCGGCGAGTTGCGAGGAATCGCCGCGGAGCCCGTGCCCGCCGAGGAGCTCGAGAAGGCGCGCGGGTACTCGAAGGGCCGGTTCACGCTCAGGCTCGAGAGCCCGCAGGGCACGATCCAGTACGGCCTTCGCCGCGAGGTGCTCGAAGGGGAGATCGAGGAGCCGGAGGAGCTTCTGCGGCAGATCGACGCCGTCACCGCAGAGGACGTCCAGCGCGTAGCGCGGGATCTGCTCGAAGGGAAGCGGCTCTACCTGGCCGTTGTCGGGCCGTTCGACGATCCCGAGCGCTTCGAGAAACTGATCGCCGCCTAGGGATCCGGCGGTCGCCGGCCGCGGGAGTACCGCCAGGTCTGCCACATGTTCTTCGCCATGCTTCCAAGCGAGGGGCGCTCGAGCGGCGCCGAACCCCATTCACCACGTCGGCCGTACCGATGCTCGGCCTCTTCCCCGCCGAGCTCCTCGAGCTGCGGGGTGCCGCCCGCGTCCGGGAGGTTGGAGTGCTCCCAGAGGACACCCTCGTCGTCCTCGAAGAGTTGGGCGACGCCACGCGATTTCAGCCAGCGCATCCGGACCCGGGCGTCATGAGCCTCCGCTCCGAGCAGCATTCGGCCGTCGCCCGTGGTGGTAGGGCTCGGACTGACCGCGCGCGGGTCCCAAGTCGGCCACCAGCGGAGGACCTCGGGCTCGGCGGGTGGCGAGGGCCACAGCTGAATGCGATAGCGATCGCCGCCGTCCATCTCGTCCGCGCCGGCGAGGCCTGCTGCCGAGGAGCGGGTTCGATACGTGCCGGGCTCGACCTCGAGCGGTTGAAGGTCACCAGGTCCGCCCACGCCTTCCAGCCCGACCCGGCCGGAGCCAAGGTCCAAGCTCGCCTCGCCGACATGGTCCCACTCGTCGAGATCGTCCGGCGGCTCGCTCTCCCAGAGCTCGATCCGCACGGGCACGTCGCAGTAGCCAAGCGTAGTACGCCGTCGCACGGGCAAGCTCCGCGCTGCGAACCGTCGCGAACGCTTGGAAACTGGATCTCCGTGTCAGTGAGGGTCAAGGGCCTGTCCGGGAAGTGGTCACGGCGGAGGGCGCGTGAGACGTGCCGCGAGGCAAGGACGCAGGGAGCGCCGACATGCAGGCATATCGGCGCGACCGAGGACGCTGCATCGTGGTGCGTCGCACGCGCCAGGCGCTCTGAGACACTTTCCGGACAGGCCCTCAAGTCTCCTCTGCATAGACTCGCGTCGTGAGCGAACGCGAGTTGCTACAGCGCACCGCGGAGCTTGCGGCTGACTTTCTCGACTCCCTCGACGAGCGTCCTGTCTGGCCTACCGGCTCCGTAGAGCAGCTACGCCGGGCGCTCGGCGGCCCGCTCCCGTCAGAGCCAACCGACCCGCTCACGGTGGTCGAAGCGCTCGCAGCTGCGGCCGACCAAGGGGTCGTTGCGATACCGGGAGGACGCTACTTCGGCTTCGTCATCGGCGGCTCGCTTCCGGCCGCGTTGGCGGCGGACTGGCTCACGAGCGCATGGGATCAGAATGCGGGCCTCGTCATCTGCGGGCCGGCCGCGGCGGTGGTCGAGGAGGTGGCGGGTGAGTGGCTCAAGGAGCTCTTCGGCCTCCCTCCCGCGACCTCGTTCGCCTTCGTGACGGGTTGTCAGATGGCCCATGTCACATGCCTCGCTGCTGCTCGGCACGCGGTGCTCGAGCGTGCGGGCTGGGATGTCGAGCGCACCGGGCTTGGCGGGGCGCCACCCGTCCGCGTCTTCGTCGGCGGGAAGCGCCATGTGACCGTCGATCGTGCGTTGCGCCTCCTCGGGCTCGGCACCGAGTCGACGAGGGCCGTGACGGTGGATGACCAGGGTCGAGTGCGCCCTGAGGCTCTTGAAGTCGCACTCGCGCAGCACGAGGGCCCGGCGATCGTGTGCGCGCAGGCGGGTGAGGTGAACACCGGCGCCTTCGACGTGCTGCCGGAGATCGCGACGCTCGCGAAAGCCGCTGGAGCGTGGCTCCACGTCGACGGCGCGTTCGGGCTCTGGGCCGCCGCCTCACCCGAGCTGTGCCATCTCATCGAGGGAGTCGCCGAGGCCGACTCGTGGGCGACCGACGCGCACAAGTGGCTGAACGTCCCGTACGACTGCGGGCTCGCGTTCGTCGCACATCCGGACGCCCACCGCGCGGCGATGGCGATGACGGCCGAGTACCTCGTCGCGGACCCGAGCGCCGCTCGCGATCAGATGGACTGGACGCCCGAGTTTTCGCGTCGCGCACGCGGACTGACGGTCTACGCCGCGCTCCGCTCGCTCGGCACGTCTGGCGTCGCCGACCTGGTCGAGCGTTGCTGCCGCCACGCACGGCGGTTCGCGGAAGAGCTCGGACGACTGCCCGAGTGCGAGATTTTGAACGAGGTCGTCCTGAACCAGGTGCTCTTGCGTTTCAGTGACGACGAGACGACCCATGCGGTCCTCGAAGCTGTGCAACGAAGCGGCGAGGCGTGGATGAGTGGCACTACCTGGGACGGCCGGTTCGCAATCCGGATCTCGGTCTCGAACTGGCGCACGAGTCACGACGACGTCTCACGCACGATCGCCGCGTTCGAGCGGGCGCTCGCCTCGAGGTAGCCCACGCAGGTCGACGGTCTGTCGAAGCCGCTTCACAGCGCCTGCCTAGAAGAGGACGGAGTGGCGACGGCGCCAGAGCGGTGAGCGCTGCGTCGCGTGGGCCGCGGCATTCCAGGCGCCCATCCGCGCTCGGTACCACGCGAGAGCAAGCTTGGCCTGTCGCCCCGGACGTCCGGAGTCAGTCTCTAGAAGCTCGTAACCCAGATCCCCGAGAATGTCGCCCGCGACTGCCTCGAACGCCAGGGCGTCGCTCCTGCTCATCTGCGTGCGCCAGTCGCGCACTCCACGTGTCGGTGGCTGGAGGAGCCGCTGGTGGTGAGGCTTCTCGGAGACGTCGATCGCGCCGGCGAATTCGAGCATCGTCGGCTCGAATGGGAGCTCGGCGAAGCGGCAGATCGACCGAACGACATCCGACGTGTCCGCGACGAGGTCCTCGTAGCGGATCTCGAAGTAGCGGGACGGGCCCACCTCCGTCCCGAGCCGGCGGGCGCGGCCGACTTCGGTCCTCCACTCGCAGGCGAACCCCGCAGGACTGCGCGGGTGCGCCCACGTGCGAGTGACGACCCCCTCGGGCATGTCCAGGAACGCGAGCGCCGCATCGCGACCGTCACGGATCAGGTGGACATACTGAGCATCTGGGAAGAGATGCTCGATGAGATCGAGGTGACGCATGTACATGGGCGTCTTGTCCCCCCACCTGGGCTTGCCGTGTTTCGCCGCGTAGGCGGAGAAGACTGCATCGAGCGCATCGCTCACGGTCATCCCACGGCGTAAACGAGCTGCGAGGTCGGCCGCGGGGACGTCCCACGCGGCGAGTCGAGGGAGGCGCCGCAGGTCCTCCAGGAACTCGACCGGGTCGACGACGCCCGAGTGCCGGTGGGCGAGCTGCGGGACGAAAAAGGTCTCGTCGGGGATCGCGATCCCCGACGAGCGGTCGAGAATGACCCGGAGCATGGTCGTCCCGGAGCGACTGACGCCGAGAACGAAGAGCGGCCGGGTCACTGTGCCTCCGGCTCGGTGACGACGACCTGCGCGCTGTCCGCGAAGCGACCACGAAGCGACACATAGACCCTGTACGTCCCAGGGGTTTCGGGGGCTCGGAGGACGAGCACCCTCTTGCGGCGAATCGCGCGCTCCCCGGCGAAGAGCCACCGGTACCACACAGCGTCGGTCAAGACCGTGACCGAGAAGCGCCTTCCCGTGACGACCTCGATCCGGTCCGAGGACAGCTCGATGTAGCGGGCGACGACAGCGATGATCCGCCGCGAGCTCGAGCGGTTTCCGGCGCGATCGAACGCGCGCAGGCGGATCTCGTACGTTCCCGGGCGCACCGGTTGACCGCTCACGCGACCGAACCAGATCAGCTGTCCCTCGGTCGAGCGGAACTTGGAGAGGACGCGACGCCTGCCGTCGACGAGCATCATCGCGCGTGCCTGCTCGTCGGTCTCGTAGCGAGCGGTGACGCGATCACGACGCCCGTCTCCGTCCGGCGAGAAGACCTGAGGAAGCGCGCGGAGTAGCCGGATTCGCGGTGCAGTCGTATCGACACGGATCGGATTCGGAAGCACGATCGTGCGGCCGCGCTCCTCGAGCTCGACGCGAGGCCGATAGACGCCCTCCTCGACGACCCGCTCCAGGTCGTCACGGCCGTCCCAGGTGTACGACACACGGCCTTTCAGCTCTTGCCGGTCGCGGACGAGCCTGCGCACACGTCTCCCGCCGGTGTCCAGCATGTCGACGGTCACCGTTCCCTTCCTGCGAAGCACGAACGAGATGACGGCAACGTTCCGGGTGCACTCACAGACCGGGGAGAAGACGCGATCGACCTTGGTTCCGGTGATCGGGCTCCGCTCGAGCTTCACGCGCTCGGTGAACGCGAACGCCGCTGCGGTCGCACCGAGCAGAGCGAGGACGATCAGGGTCTGTGGCAGCCGCGCCATCCGTGCGGAACCTACTCGTTGACGTGCAAGCATCGGCAGCGCGGCCGCGAAGCGGACGCCTTTGGGGATTTACGCGCGCCCAAGGAGTTCGCTGCGCAGAAACCGGAATCCGCGCTAGCGGATTTCCAGGCTGCGCACCAAGACGAACGGCTCCGCGTGCTCGAAGCCGGAGCTCGTGCCGTGGAACTCCGCCGTTGCCCGGATCGCCCGCTCGCTGCGCGGATGCGGATACTCGCGGCGCTCGGTCTCGTAGTGGGCGAAGGCCGCGATCTTCCGCTCGAGCGTGGCGCTGATGTCGACGTACCAGTTGGGCACGAACCAGTTGATTGCCGCCGGCGTCCACTCTGTGCTCGAAGTGGGAGCGTAGGTGAGAAGGCGACGCACCGGCTGACCAGGCGTCGGGCGAGTGGCGACCGCCACAGAGTCGAAGAGCACTCGATGATCGTGGTTGATGTCGGGCTGCACGGTGTAGACAACCTCCGGCGCGAACTCGCGGACTTGCTCCTCGATCACGCGGTTCACCTCGACGTGCGCCAACGTGTCGAGCCGCATGTCCGGGAGGTCGAGATGGACGTAGTCGTCGACGCCGAGCTCCTCCGCTGCGCGAACCGCCTCCTCCTTCTTGCGAGCACGCGTGGCCGAGTCGCCCGGGTATTGCGTGGAGCTCCCGTCCGTCACGACAAGCACCCGCAAAGCGTCGCCTCCGCTGGTGTGAACAGCGATCGTGCCGCCCATGCCGAGCACCTCGTCGTCCGGATGGGCGGCGACTACGAGCACGCGGCTCATCGGCTGACCTTGGTCAGGCGGTGAGCAGCGTGGAGGGGTGTGGGGAACCGGGAGGTTCCCCATGCTCTCGAGAAGAAGGGGGCACGTGGGGGAAACATGGTTTCCCCCACGAACGCGAGCCGTCGGCGAGCGTTGCGTGTCATCCGAGCTTCACCCCGACGGCGAGCTCGGTAACGCGGGTCTCGACCTCTTCGAGCAAGAGCGCGCCCTCTCCGCAGGCGACGACCGGCCCCTCCGGCCGGCTCGCCACGATCGTCCCGGCCGGCGCCGTCTCGTCGAGATCCACAGGCCGCGCCCGCCAAACGACGACCTTCTCGTCGCCGAGGAAGGTGAAGGCGCCGGGATAGGGGCGCGTCTGTGCCCGAACCCAGTCGTAGAGGTACGGAGCGCGCGTCTCCCAGTCGATGATCCCGTCGGCGGGCCTGCGTCTCGGCCACGAGCTCGCGCGCAAGGGATCCTGCGGCGAGCGGGGGGCCCTCCGCGTCAGCAGTTGTGGCACGAATTCACGGATCAGCTCCACATGCGCCTCCGTGATGCGCTCGAACAGTGTCTCTGCCGTCTCGTCGGCCTCGATGTCGATCACGACCTGCCCGATGATCGCTCCGGAGTCGGCGGTCTCGTCCACGATCTCGAAGAGGGTGACGCCGGTCCGCGCGAGGCCGGAGAGGATCGCCCAGGGAATTGCGGCGCGCCCGCGATGGCGCGGCAGCAGAGTCGGATGCATGCCGAACACCCCCTCGCGCGCGAGCGCGAGAAACGGCTCACGCACAAGCTGCGACCAGCCGACGACGAAGATCAGCTCCGGATCGAGCGCTCGGATCGCTTCGATCGTCGGTTCCCCATTGACGTCCGCGGTCTCGATCAAGACCGCCCCCTGACCCTCGACGACCTCGTCGAACGAGCACTGGCCCGAGCGGGCGGGGTCGATCGGGCCGGGAAGCGTGACGACTCCGACGACCTCGGCTCCTGCATCTCGGGCGGCCTCGAGGCACGCCCGGCCGATCGTGTCGAAGCTCACCCAGACCGTGCGCACTTAAGCGCGATGGTATCGAGCTATTCAGTGCTAGACGGGGCAGTCCCGTCTCGCCCGCGCTGGATCCGAATCCAGCTGTGCCGCGCCAGAACCACGAGCAAGGCCACGAAACCTGCGGAGAGCGCGAGGATGACGATCACTCCTGCGCCCGGAACGTCGAGCAGCTTGATCCCCGCGAGGCCCAGAACGCCGGCCAGGAGGAGTCGCAGCAACTGCTCGGGAATGGAGAGCGTCAGGCGTCCCCCGATGAGCACGCCCGGGATCGATCCCAGCAGAAGCCAGAAGAGCAGCCCGAAGTCGACGTTACCGGCCAGCCAGTGGCCGACGCCTGCCACGTAGAGAAGCGCCGCCGCGTGGAAGATGTCCGTGCCAACGACCTTGTGCGCGCGGAGCGGGAAGATGATGAGCAACGTGAGCCCGAAGAACACGCCGCTCCCGACCGACGTCAGGCCGACGATGAACCCGCCGAGCGCCCCGATCAGCACCGCCGCCGTCCGGTCGCGAGGGGTCAGGTCCCACTTCGCGTCGCCGACGGCCTTGGTCTGGATCAGGCTCTTCGCGATCAGACCGGCTGTTCCGAACAGGAGCGCGGCCCCGAGCACCTTGGCCATGACGTCCTCGACGCCGTCGCCGTAGCGATCGGTGATCTGCACGGCACTCCACACCCCCAGCAACGACGTGGGCGCCGAGCCGATCAGCATCCAGCCCGCAAGTCGGGCGCGCACGTTGCCCATCCGCCGGTGCTGGACGGCGCCCACGGTCTTGAAGGCAGCGCCGTGCGCGATGTCCGTCCCGATCGCGGTCGTGGGAGGGATCCCGAACAGGAACACGAGGATTGGGGTCATCAGCGATCCGCCCCCCATACCAGTCATCCCCACGAGGAGGCCCGTGAGCAAGCCGACGACCGTGAACTTCAGGTCCATCTAGCTGGCGCAAGACCGGAATCCGCTGGCGCGGATTCCGGTCGCGCAAAATCCCTGAAGGCGTCCGCTTTGCGGCCGCGGGCGTCCCGAAACGTGCATCAACCGCCTCGATACGCCTCGATCAGGACCCGAGCGACCTCCGGCCGCGTGAACTCGACCGGCGGGACATCGCCCTCCTCGAGCATCTCGCGCACCTTCGTTCCCGACAGGAACACCCGATCCTCCGGTCCGTGCGGGCACGACTTCGTGCTCGCCATCGATCCGCACACGTTGCACCAGAACGTGTGCTCGAAGAACATCGGCTCGATGTCGAGCTCGTGCGGCTCGAACTCGTCGAAGATCAGCTGGGCGTCGTAGGTGCCGTAGTAGTCGCCGACTCCCGCATGGTCGCGGCCGACGATGAAGTGCGAGCAGCCGTAGTTCTTGCGGCAGATCGCGTGCCAGATCGCCTCGCGCGGCCCGGCGTAGCGCATCGCGGCCGGGAACGCCGACAACAGCACCCGGTCTTCCGGGTAGTAACTGTCGAGCAGGGTCTCGTAGCACTCGACCCGCACGTCGACCGGAACGTCGTCCGACTTCGTGTCACCTACGAGCGGATGCACCAGGAGGCCGTCCACGGTCTCCAGAGCGACCTTGGTCAAGTACTCGTGCGCCCGGTGGATCGGGTTTCGCGTCTGAAACCCGACCACCCGCTTCCAGCCGCGCTCGGCGAAGATCCGTCGCGTCTCCGCGGGGTCGCGGGCGAGCTCGGGGAACTCGGGCTGCGAGCGCTCGAACACGGTCACCTTGCCCGCGAGATAGAGCGGCTTCTGCCCGTACAGGCGGGCGACGCCCGGGTGGGCCTCGTCGGTCGTGCGGAAGCAGAGCTCCGCCTCGCGCTCCTGGTCGTACTCGAACACTCCCTCAGCCTCGAGGACGGCCACCGCGCGGCCGGCCTCGTCGGTCAGCGCCACGCGCTCGCCGCCTGGGGCGGCATCCACGGCCAGACAGACGGGGAGCGCCCAGGGGACGCCGTTCGCGAGGTGCATCTCCTCGATGACTCGCTCGTAGTCGGCCTGGCCCATGAACCCTTCGAGCGGCGAAAGCGCGCCCGAAGCGAGCATGTCCAGATCCGAGAGCTCGCGCGACGTGAGCGCGACGCTCTCGAGCGCGTCGAGATCGTCGGGGCGATCGCCCGTCCGGTCGACGAGCGATCCGCCGTGCGGGCGAATGAGCCGATCGGTCGCGGCGACGGTCACGCGGTCACCTTGGCCGGAACGAGCCCCAGCTCCTCGAGCTTCGCAATCACGATGGCAGCCGATTCCTCAGGCTCGATCCCTTCCGTGTCGACGACGATCTCCGGAGACGCCGGCGCCTCGTAGGGATCGTCGACTCCTGTGAAACCCTTGATCTCCCCGGCGAACGCCTTCGCGTAGAGACCGTTCACGTCGCGGCGCGCGCATTCATCGAGCGATGTCTGGACGTGGATCTCGACGAACGGCCCGTGCTCCTCGACGAGCGCCCGTGCGTTCGATCGCGCCTGCGCGTAGGGGGAGATCGCCGCCACGATGACCGCGCCGCCGTGCCGCGTGATCCGCGATGCGACCCAGCCGAGACGCTCGACATGCGCGTCGCGATCCTCCTTCGAGAAGCCGAGGCCTTTCGAGAGGTGCGTGCGGACGGTGTCTCCGTCGAGGTACTCGACGACCAGCCCGCGGCGGTCCATCTCCGGACCGACGTGATGTGCGATCGTCGTCTTCCCCGAGCCCGAGAGACCCGTGAACCAGAGGGTGAAGCCTCCGCCTCGATCGGTCTCCGACTCGGGATGCTCATGCGCGTAGATGTGCTGACTCATGAGCCGCTCTCCGGCTCATGAGTGGGGAGGGGTGTGGGGAACCGGGAGGTTCCCCACGTCTTCAAGAAGAAGGGGGTGCCAGGGGAAACATGGTTTCCGTTGCTTGTTCTTCTGGCGAACACGAGCCGTAGGCGAGTGTTACTCATGCGGTTTTCTCCAGTCTCGCGTTTTCGTGGATGCCGCACTCCAGCTTGTCGGAGCCGGCCCAGCGGCCTGCGCGCTCCTCCTCGTCGGGGCGCGTCGGCCGCGTGCAGGGAATGCAGCCGATCGAACGGTACCCCGCGTCGTGCAATGGGTTGTAGGGGATGTCGTTCTCGTTGACGTGAGACCAGATCCGCTGCTCGTCCCAGTCGGCGAGCGGGTGGATCTTGAAGACCTGGTAGCGCTCCGACCACTGCACCTTCGGGGTGTCCGCGCGGCTCGGCGATTGGTCGCGCCGGATCCCTGAGATCCAGGCGTCGTACGGCGCGAGCGCGTTCACGAGCGGCTCCACCTTGCGGATGTGGCAGCAGCGGTCGGGATCGCGCTCCCATAGGTTCGGGCCGTCGGCGCGGTGCTGCTCGGCGATCGTGGGGATCTCGGGTTGGATCAGCTTCAGCTGGTAGCGGTCGACGAGCTTGTCACGCGTCGCGTAGGCCTCGCGGAAGAAGAGGTGCGTGTCGAGCTCGACCGTGTCCATCCTGAGCCCCAGCTCGGCGACCATGTGCACGAGCACCGAGGACTGCTTCTGCCACGAGCAGGTCAGGCAGACGCGCGGCCAGAAGAACCTGTGTGCCCAGGCGATGACCTCCTCGGCCGTCATGGCCTCGAAGTCGAGGTCAGGGAGCGGGGGCGGCTGGCTCGGCAACGCGATCGCCAAGAAGCACCTCCTTCAGGGTGTCGGCGCGCAACCCGAGGCGGAGCGTCTCGAGCGCGATGACCTCGTCGGGCGGGATGTTGCCGAGGTTGACCTCGGGACCGAAGTGGCGCACGAACCAGGCCTGCGACGTCTTCGTCGGTGTCTCCCAGATCAAGTCGTGAAAGCTGATCGAGTGCTCGATCTCGTCCACGAGACCCGTCCGGAGCTCTCCGGTCGGACGGTAGATGCCTGCGGTGCCCGCCTCGCGACCCTCGGCGATCACCTTCCAGGCGCCCGCATCGAGCTCCTCACGCATCCACTGCACCCACAGGTACGGGGCGATGTTGACCTCGGAGTCCTTGGATCCCACCTCGGAGAGGACCACGAAATCACGTGCGAAGTCGGCGATGAGCTCGAGCTTCTGCTCACGGGGGATGTCGAGCGTCCCGTCCGAGATCTCGACGTGCGAGAAGCGGTGGTGCTCGAGCCAGCGCTTGAACTCGTCCATCTTGTCCTTGCCGTACACCGCTTCGAAGAGCGTTCCGCCGCAGACGACCGGTGTGGAGAAGGAGCGGTAGAGCGCGATCTTCTTCTCCAGGTTGTTCGTCACGTAGCTCGTTCCCCACCCGAGCTTGACGATGTCGACGTACTCGCCCGCGGTGTCGAAGAGACCCTCGATCTCGCGCAGGTTGAGGCCCTTGTCCATGACATGCGTGAGCCCGCGCTCGCGGGGTTTACCTTCGCGCGCGGGGATGTCGAGGAACGAGTTGCCCTCATAGTCGTGCATAGATGTCCTCCAGCTTCTTGCGGGCGCGCTCCTGCACGTCGCGGTAGAGGGAGCCCCCGTGAGCGTCGATGCCGACGGTGAGCGGGCCGAAATCCTTCACCCGGAACTTCCAGAGGCACTCGGGCATGAGCTCCTCCCAGGCGACCTCCTCGATCTCCTCGATCTGGGTGGTCTCGAGGGCCGCGGC
>Ga0136620_10000739_pt1 | contig 14834 bp, 11 predicted proteins | sample AntDrymUQ4162106_2_FD_104806 | JGI IMG/M metagenome (GOLD analysis project Ga0136620, IMG submission 104806) | Polar desert sand microbial communities from Dry Valleys, Antarctica - metaG UQ416 (21.06) | ecosystem: Environmental > Terrestrial > Soil > Desert | place: Antarctica: Dry Valley... | reverse complement strand
CTCCTTGACCGTGTCGGGCTCGGCGTGCAGCTCGACGACGGCATAGATGCCCTCGGCCTTCTTCTGGATCTCGTAGGCCATCCGACGGCGGCCCCACACATCGACGCTGTCGACGGTCCCGCCGTTGTTGGTCACGAGGCTCAGGTAGCGGTCTAGGGACGGGGCGACGGTGCGCTCCTCGAGATCAGGATCGAGGATGACCATCATTTCGTAGTGACGCACGGCAGTCTCCACCTCCTACGGACTCGGCGGTCACGGACTGTCCGTGACAGGAGGATGCGTGCAGTGGCGCCGGCTCGGCCGGACCAACGGATGAGTCTAGCCGTACGCCGGCTTGCGGGTCGAACGGCTCAGCCGGCTTCGGCGAGTGCCAGCGCGACGAGCACCCGCAGGGTGGGTCCGAGTCCGGTCATCGGCGGGCACTGGTCGTCGGCGAAGATCTCGAGCAGCCAGCGCTCCTCACGGCGGGCACCGCCGGCAGCGACCATGCCCAGGTACCCCCCCTGGCGCAGCACCTCGTGCTCGGCCGGGTCGCCGGGCACATCGTCCAGCCGATGCTCTGCCCACCCGCCGGTGACGACCCGCTCGGTGTCGGGGAACTGCGCCAGCGCCAACACGGCACCGAGCTCGAAGTACTGCCGCCACAGCTGTCCCGGTGCGGCGGCGGGGCGGCTCGACCCGTATCGCAGCGAGTGCAGGGTGTCCGCCCCAGCCGGCACCACCGACACCCACCAGGCCCCGGCGTCGGTCGCTGCGACGACTGCGGCTCCGACGGTCGCCAGGCGGTCCAGAGCGGAGGCGCGCGGTTTCCCGTCCAGCAGTCCCACTACCTGAGCCACCATGGCGTGCGACGCGTCGGACGGGCGCCGACCCGCGCGGGGGCTCCGGACGATCGAGCCGGCCTCACTGGACAGCACCGCGGCGACGTCCGGTGCGAGTGGCCGCCCCGCGACCACGGGCTGGTCCGCGTCGCTGCGCTTGGCGCGGTACTGGGCGCCGTCAGCCAGGCGCAGCAGGTCACCTGGGGTGCCGACGTGGCCGATGGGGTCGGACGTGGAGGCGACACCGCAGGACAGCCCCGCGCCCTGAGGCAGCTCCCGGGCCTGCTGGCACAGGTCAAGCAGCACGGGCAGCAGCTCATCGGTGCTGACGCCCTCGACCACGAGGGCGAACTCGTCCCCGCCGAGGCGACCAGCCAACGATCCGGGCAGCCGGGCAGCGGCCCGGCTGAGCAGCTCGGCGGTCCTGGTCAGCAACCGGTCGCCCGCATCGTGGCCGAGCTCGTCGTTGACCGGCTTGAGGGCGTTGACGTCACACACCGCCACCGACACCGTGCGACCCCGGAGCGTGTACGCGTCGATGGCTCGGTCCAGCCGCTCCTCGACGGCGCTGCGGTTGGCCAGACCCGTAAGCGGATCCAGTCGGGCCAGCACCTCCAGCCGGCGGGCGTGCGCGCCCTGGGCGATGCCGGCCGCGACCTGCGCTGCCACCGCCTCGGCGAAGTCGAGGTCGCCGTAGGTGAAGGGCTCCATGTCCGCGAAGCGGGTTGCGAACAGCTCACCCCACACGGCCCCGTCGAGGAAGATCGGCACGTCGACCGCGCTGTGCTTGCCGAGGATGCGCAGCAGCTCGAGCTCGCTGGGATGGGCTTCTGGATCCTCGAGGCTGGTGACGGCACCCCGACCGCCGGACTCGAGAAACTCGAGCGTGGCGTACTCGTTGATGGCGTACGTCTCGTGCTCGGGAAGCTCGCGCTCGGTCGGACCGAGGTCGCCGACGCTGACCAGGGTCCGGAGCACGCCGTGTTCGCGTTCGAACCGTTCGATGGAGATCGAAGCGGCCTGCAAGGCCCGCTGAGCGGCCGACGCGGTCCAGCGCAGCAGGTCGTCGTCGTTGGACGCCTCCGAGCTGACCCTGGTGATGGCGTGCAGAGCGCGCAGCTGCGCAACGGCGTCAGTGCGGTTGACGCCGCCGTCGGTCGCGGGCGGTGCGCGCAGACTCATGGTCCTTCGATCGTGGGGCAGAAGGGCTCGCAGTGACGACAATCCCGGCGTCGGTTGCCCGGTCGGAGGATCAAAGCCCGCCCAGGCGGAGGATGCGTGGGTTGGTTCCAGCCGCCGCCGAGCGCACCATGGAGCAATGACCCTTCACCGCACCGGTGCGCTCGGCGTCCTGCTCATCAGTGCTGCGGCGCTCCTGCTCGCCGGCTGCGGGGGTGTGTCCGGGGACGCGACGGGTGCCCCCAACCAGACCGGTGACCCCACCTCCGCGCGCTCCGCCGAGCCCGGCGACGGCCAAGGCGGCGGCCAAGGTGGCGGCCAAGGTGGCGGCCGGGGTGGCGAGGGCGGTGGCCAGGCAGAGGGTGAGCACGACGGGCCGGCTGACGACGTGTCCGTACCTGACGCGCTGGACTTCTCCGCCGTTCAGGTCTCCGGCGCCGCCTTCGACGCCCGGGGGCTGGCCGGGACCGACACCGTGTTCTGGTTCTGGGCACCCTGGTGTGCTGAGTGCGCGGCGGCGGCGCCGGACGTCGAGGCCGCTGCGGCCGCCACCCCGGACGTCAGGTTCGTCGGCGTCGCCGGGCTGAGCTCGGACGTCGACGCCATGGAGACGTTCGTGGACGACCACGGGCTCACCTTCACTCAGCTCGCCGACAGCGACGGCAGCGTCTTCACCCGGTTCGGGGTCGCCCAACAGGACACGTACGTCCTGGTGAGCGCGGACGGGGACGTCGAGACCGTGCCCGCGTACGGCGACTCGGTCGACCTCGACGCGGCCATGGCCGACACGTTCGCCTGAGCCGTGTTCGACGGGCTGTACGCGCTGGCGCTCACCGCCGGACTCGTCGCCGCGCTGAACCCCTGCGGCTTCGCACTGCTGCCGGCGTACCTGTCGCTGCTGGTCGCTGCCGACGCCGGCGGCTCGCGCGGCTTTGCGGTTGCCCGTGCGCTGCGGTTGACGGCGGCGATGACCACCGGGTTCGTCGCCGTCTTCGGCCTGTTCGGGGCCGTCGTGGTGCCGCTGACGCTGTCGGTCGAGCGCTACCTGCCGTGGGCCACCGTGGTGATCGGGGTCGCGCTCGTCGGACTGGGCGGCTGGCTGCTGGCCGGGCGCGAGCTGACAGTCCGCGGCCTGGCGAGGGCCGGGGCCGCTCCCACCACGACGACCTGGTCGATGGTGGTGTACGGCGTTGCGTACGCCATCGCGTCGCTGTCGTGCACGGTCGGCCCGCTGCTGGCCATCCTCACCACCACCACCCGCTCCGGCGGCATCACCGACGGCGTGTCGGTGCTCGTGACGTACGGGCTCGGCATGGGCCTGGTCGTCGCTGTCTTGTCGGTGGCTGTGGCGCTGGCCCAGCAGGGCGTGGTGTCACGGGCGCGCCGGCTGCTGCCGTACGTGAACCGGGCCAGCGGCGCCCTGCTCGTCATCGCCGGGGCGTATGTCGCCTATTACGGCTGGTACGAGCTGCGGGTCTTCAGCGGCGGCGACACCGACGACCCGGTCGTGTCCGCGGCCCTGCGTGTGCAGGGCGAGCTCGCCCGGGTGGCGAGCAGCACCGGCGCCCTGACACTGCTTGTCGTGCTGGTCTGCCTGCTCGGGCTGGGCCTCGCGCTGGGTTCGCTGCGCAACCGGCAGCAGTCGGCGCGCTGAGCCGGCGGCTCCTCGTCGGGCTACTCCGCGCCGATGGCCTTGAGGACGTCGAGCCGGGATGCCCTGCGTGCTGGCAGCAACGCGGCCAGCACTCCCACGACGGCGGCGACCACCACGAACAGCACCAGCTGCGCCCACGGGATCGACAGCACGTCGAGGCCCTGGTCGGCGATGGCGCGCTGCAGTACCACCCCGAACACCACCCCCATGACGATGCCGAGGACCGCACCGAGAAGGGCGATGGCCACCGACTCCAGCCGGATCATCCGGCGCAGCTGGCGGCGCTGCATGCCGATCGCGCGCAGCAGCCCCACCTCCCGGGTGCGCTCGATGATCGACAGCGCCAGCGTGTTGACGATGCCCAAGACCGCGATCACGATAGCCAGGCCGAGGAGCGCGTAAACGATGCCGAGGAACTGGTTGATCTGCGCCTTCTGCTCCTCGGCGAACTCGGCCGGGTCCTTGAGCGTGACCGTCGGCAGGTCGTCGGTCAGGCCCTCGATGTCGGCACGGATGGCGTCGCGGTCGGCACCGTCGGCGAGGCTGATGTAGACCAGCGAGTCGGCCGGCTTGATCCCGGCCGCTTGCAGCGCATCGGTGGTGATCAGCCAGTCGGCCGGGATCGCCCCGCTGGGCGGGTAGGTGCCAACAAGCGTGAACGACTGAGTGCCCACCGGGAAGTCCATCTCGACCCGGTCGCCCACCGACAGCCCCTTGCCCTCGGCCTGCGCGGTCGTGGCCAGCACCGCATCGTCGGGGAGGGCGCCGAGCCCGCCCGCCGACGGGATGTTCAGCGCCTGCGCCAGCTGCTCGGGATCGGCGGCCCCGACGAATGCCTGGGAGCCGTCGATGTCGGGGAACGCCTGCCGGAACTGCGCGACCGACTCGACGCCCTCGATCTTGCGGGCCTCCTCGGCGATCGCCGTCGAGAACGGCGTCTGGATGACGTTGGAGATCACAAGCTGCGCGGTCAGCGTCTTGTCGATCGCCTCGTCGGTGCTGGCCGACGCGGACGCGCCGAGAATGGACATCAGCCCCACCAGGGTGAGCCCGATCATCAGCGCGCTGGCGGTGGCCGCGGTACGCCGCGGGTTGCGCCGGGCGTTCTCGGTCGCGAGAACCCCGACCGAGCCGAACACCCGCCGGTAGCCGACCCCCAGGCCGGCCACCACCGGCCGACCCAGCACCGGGGCGACCAGTGCCACCCCCAGCAGGATCGCCAGCATGCCGAGGCCGATGAACGTGAGCCCGATGCCGCCCGAGCCGGCGAAGCCACCCACCATCGCCGCCACTCCCGCCAGACCGAGCAGCACGCCGACCAGCAGCCGGCGGCGCAGCGACGACTCGGGCAACGCCACGTCGTCGCGCATCGCAGCGACCGGAGCGATCCGAGCGGCCCGCCGGGCGGGCAGGTAAGCCGCGACGAGCGTCACGACGACGCCGACCGCGTACGAGACCGCGATCGTGCGCGGCTCGAGGGTGAGCGACGCCCCGCCGAGGTCGAGCCCGAACGTCGCGAACAGCACCCGCAGGCCCAGGGCCAGCAGGTACCCGACGCCGAGACCGAGAGTGGAGGCGATCAGAGCCACCACGAGGGCCTCGGCGAGCACCGCCCGGTTGACCTGGCGCCGAGAGGCGCCGAGTGCTCGCAGCAGGGCCAGCTCGCGGCTGCGCTGGGCGACCAGGATCGAGAACGTGTTGACGATGAGGAACGTCCCGACCACGACCGCGACCGCCGCGAAGACGAGCAGGAAGATGTTGATGAAGCCGAGGACCTCGCCGACCGCGTCCTCGTTCTCGGCGGCGAAGTCGTCGCCGGTACGGGCCTCGACGCCCGCCGGGAGCACCTCCTGAGCAGCGGCGGCCAACTCCTCCTGCGACACGCCCTCGGCGGCGTTCAACGAGATGCCGGTGTAGACGTCTCGACGGTTGAAGAACAGGTCCTGGATCGCCTGGTCCTCGAAGATGGTCAGGGTCGCGCCGACCAGCCCCCCCTCCGAGCCGAACGCGATGGTGCCGCTCAGCGTCGCCGTCATGACCGGCTCGGCGCCCGGCGTCACGAGCTCCACCTGGTCGCCGACCTCGTAGCCGGCCTCCTCGACGGTGCCCTCGTCGATGGCGACCTCGGAGGCCCCGTCGGGTAGCTCCCCCGCGACCAGGGTGGTGATCGGTTCACCGGTGATCGCCTGGGTTTCCGTGTAGTTGAACGCCAGCCCCGGCGGCCCGTTGCCGCCGACCAGCTCACCGTCGGCGCCGATGACGAAGACGCCCAGCACCTGGTCGTACCCGTTGGCCGCGGCCACCTCGGGAAGGGCGGCCAGGTCGGCCTCGACCGACTCTGGGATCGTGCGCGCGTCCTCACCTGCGCTGGTGAAGTCTCCGCCGCCCTGGGGCAGCACCTCGGTGTCGGCAGTGGTGCCCTTGATGATGCCGCTGAAGGCTCCACCCAGCGCGTCGGTGAAGATGAACGAGCCGGCGACAAAGGCGACGCCGAGCACGATCGCGAAGCCGCTGAGCGCCAGCCGCAGCTTGCGCGCCAGCAGGTTGCGCAGGCTGAACCGGAGCATCGCTCAGCGCTCCGCGGCCGTGCCGGCGACCTCGCGCGCGCTCAGCTCCTTCATCTTCTCCAGCACCGCATCCGAGGTCGGCCGGCGCATCTCGTCCACCACTCGGCCGTCGGCAAGGAAGACCACCCGGTCGGTGTACGCGGCGGCGATCGGGTCGTGGGTGACCATGACGACCGTCTGATCGAACTCGTCGACGGTACGGCGCAGGAACCCCAGCACCTCCGCGGTCGCGGCCGAGTCGAGGTTGCCCGTGGGCTCGTCGGCGAAGACGATGGCCGGGCGGCTCATCAGCGCCCGGGCGCAGGCGACCCGCTGCTGCTGGCCGCCGGACAGCTCGGTCGGCTTGTGCCCGAGCCGGTCGGCCAGGCCCACCGCCTTGACCACGGTGTCGTACCAGTCCTGGTCGGGCTGGCGGCCCGCGATCGCCAGCGGCAGCACGATGTTCTCGTGCGCGGTCAGGGTCGGGACGAGGTTGAACGACTGGAAGACGAAGCCGATCCGGTCGCGCCGCAGCGCGGTCAACGCCTTGTCCGACAGGCCGTTCAGGGGCGTCTCGCCGACCGTGATGTCGCCGGACGTGACGCTGTCCAGGGCGGCCAGGCAGTGCATGAGCGTCGACTTCCCGGAGCCCGACGGTCCCATGACCGCGGTGAACTCCCGCGCGGCGAAGTCGACCGATATCCCATCCAGGGCACGCACCTCGGTCTGGCCGCCGCCGTACACCTTGGTCAGGTTGCGCGCGCTAGCCGCGGGTGCGCGGTCGGAGGCGGCCGTTCCGGTCGCGGTCGCGGTCTGCGTCATGGGCTCCTCCCTCGACGCCGGTGCACCCGCCGCGCACCGACTCTGCCGGGCACGGTATCGCCCTCCTAGGCTGGCGGCATGTCCGTTTCGTCCCGCCAGCCACGGCGCATCGGCGCCCACGTCGACCAGGTTGACCCGCTCGCCGAGGCGAAGACTCGATCGGCCGACCTGGTGCAGCACTTCCTCGGTGATCCGCAGGGTTGGAAGGCCCCCACGGTGGCGTACGGAGGGGGCGCCGAGGCGTTGCGGGCGGCTGCGGCCGAGGCCGGCGTTGGGGTGTACGTGCACGCGCCGTACGTGCTCAACGTCGCTACGCTGAACAACCGGATCCGCATCCCGAGCCGTAAGCTGCTGCAGCAGACCGTCGATCTGGCCGCGCGGGCTGGCGCGCTGGGAGTGGTCGTGCACGGTGGGCATGTGTCGAAGGACGACGACCCCGAGGTGGGCTTCGACAACTGGCGCAAGTGCGTGGAGCGCACCGACCTGAAAGTCCCGCTACTGATCGAGAACACCGCCGGCGGTGACAACGCGATGGCTCGCCGGCTCGAGCGGATCGCCCGACTGTGGGAGTCGGTGGCCGGCGCACAGGGGGATCCGGTGGGCGCCGGGCGGGTCGGCTTCTGCCTCGACACCTGCCATGCGCACGCCGGCGGGATCGAGCTGGCGAAGGTCGTCGAACAGGTGCTCGCCATCACCGGGCGCATCGACCTGGTGCACGCCAACGACAGCCGGGACGCGTTCGACTCGGGAGCCGACCGCCACACGAACCTCGGCAACGGCAACATCGACCCGGACGAGATGCTTGCAGTCGTGCGCGCGGCGGCCGCCCCGATCGTCGTCGAGACACCGGGAGTGGACGGGCAGACCGCCGACATCGCCTGGCTGCGCGACCGGCTGTGAGCCGCGCCCCCGCACCCGGACCGATCCCGCGCCATCCGGGCCGTCCCCGCGCCGCATGCCTCGACAAGCCTTCCCGCCGGCGCCGGACCGGACCACCCACAGCCCGCCGGCCACCTCGCCCGGAGGGGCTGGCAGCCCACCCGGCGGGTCAACGTCGCCGGCCGCCGCACTAGCCTCGCTGCGCGTGAGCGCGCCCGCCCCGACGAGCCAGGTGGCCGTGCACCCCATCGACACCGCAACACACCTCGCCTACCTGCGGTCCCTGCGGTCCCTGCGGTCCGCGAGCTTCCTGCAGACTCCTGCCTGGGGTCGGGTCAAGACCGACTGGCGGGCGGAGTCGCTGGGCTGGTACGACGCCGACCGGCTGGTCGGGGTCGGGCTCGTGCTGCACCGGGCGATGCCCATGATCGGTCGCTCACTGGCGTACCTGCCGGAGGGGCCACTGCTCGACTGGGCCAGCCCGGCGGTGTCCGGCGACCTCGACCGGTGGCTGGACCCGCTGGTCGCTCGGCTCCGCGACAGCGGCGCGTTCGCGGTGCGGATGGGCCCGCCGGTCGTCACCCGGCGCTGGCAGGCGGCCACCGTCAAGCAGGCCATCGCCGACCCGGTCCTGACCCGTCTTGGTGATGTTCCGGCCGACTCCGCCGACGCGTGCGGCGACGCGGTGGTCGAACACCTGCGCCGCACCGGCTGGCGGTTGCAGACCGCGGACGGCGGCTTCAGCACCGGCCAGCCGCGGCACGTCTTCCAGGTTCGGCTCGAGGGACGCGATGAGCACCAGCTGCTCGCCGGCATGAACCAGCAGTGGCGCCGCAACATCAAGAAGGCAGCCAAGGCCGGGGTCACCGTGCGTGAAGGCGACCGCGACGAGCTGACGGCGTTCCACACCCTGTACAGGGAGACCGCTGCCCGAGACCATTTCACACCCCGTCCGCTGGGGTACTTCCACACCATGTGGGACGAGCTACGGGGCGAGGAGCCCGACCGGCTACGGCTCCATCTCGCCGAGCACCAGGGCGGCCTCGCCGCTGCCACGTTGTCGATCCGGGTGGGCGAGCACGTGTGGTACTCCTACGGCGCGTCGTCGACGAAGTACCGGGACGTCCGCGGGTCGAACGCCGTGCAGTGGCAGCTGATCCGGGGCGCGCTTGCCGACGGGGCAAGCGTGTACGACCTGCGCGGCATCACCGACACCCTCGACGAGGCCGACCCGCACCTCGGGCTGGTTCAGTTCAAGGTCGGCACCGGCGGCGAGGCGGTCGAGTACGTCGGCGAGTGGGACCTGCCGCTGTCCCGGCTGCTCTACCGGGCCTTCGACCTCTACCTGCGGCGACGCTGATGCCGTTGACGCTGCGGGTCGACGGTCCACGCTGGCGGGACCACCTGCGCCATGTCGCCGAGGAGTTCGGAGCCCCCGGACAGTCGGTCGTCCCGGTGACCAAGGGGAACGGGTACGGGCTCGGGTTGGCCAGCCTGGCGCGGCGGGCGGACTGGCTCGGCGTCGGGACGGTCGCCGCCGGGGCCTACCACGAGGTTTCGGGCCTGCTGTCCCGCTTCGGCGGCGACGTGCTGGTGCTTTCACCTTGGCGACCCTTCCTCACCGACGTACCCCCGGACGACCGGGTGGTGCACACGCTCGGGCGCCTCGTCGACCTGGAGACGTTGGCCGAGACCCGACCTGGCTCGCGCGTGGTGGTCGAGACGCTGACATCGATGTCGCGCCACGGGCTGGGTCGCCACGAGCTGGCGGCCGCCGCCGACATGATTCGTACCGGTCGGTTGCTGCTCGAGGGGATGGCGCTGCATCTGCCACTCGCCGGTGACCATGAGCAGGAGGCGGAGGAGTGGGCGGCCGTGCTGGCCGCCTCCCGTCTCGACACCGCGACCCTCTGGGTGTCACACCTGGACGCTGCCCAGGTCGAGCGGCTGCGGAACCGGAGGGCGGGGCTCGTGGTCCGGCCACGAGTGGGGACGGCGCTGTGGCTGGGTGACCGAGGCGCGCTGCAGGTGCGGGCGACCGTGCTCGACCGGCACCCGGTCAGCCGCGGACAGCGGGTCGGGTACCGGCAGCGCCGGCTGCCGGCCGCGGGGACGCTGCTCGTCGTCGCCGGGGGCACCTCACACGGCATCGGCCTGGAGGCGCCGACCGGTGGGTCGTCGCTACGCCTGCGGGCGGTGGCGCTGGCCCGCGGTGGGCTCGAAGCCGCCGGGTTCGCGCTGTCCCCGTTCTCGGTCGACGGACGGCGGCGCTGGTTCGTGGAGCCTCCGCACATGCAGGTCAGCCTGTTGTTCGTCCCCGGCGGGGTAGCGGTCCCCTCGGTCGGCGACGAGATCGACGTGGACGTCCGGTTCACCACCACTACCTTCGACCGGGTCGTCCTCACCTGAGGCCGCCAACCGCACTGCGCGGGCTGCCTGCGGAAGCCGAGGCGGGCTCAGCCCGGGCGGGGTCGCGCTCGGGCTCCAGGATGTCCCGCACCACCACCCCGGCGAGCCAGAGCTCGGCGACCACGCGGACCACGATCGCCACGGTGTACGGCTTGTCCGCCGAACCGGCGTCCACGGTCGCCCCCGACAGGGTCCACCAGACCGCGAGGAAGTAGCAGATCTCGCCGGCCTGCCACCACAACAGGTCGCGCCAGCGCGGCCGCGCCAGCACCGCGAACGGCAGCAGCCACAGCACGTACTGCGGCGAGTACACCGGCCACACCAGCAGTCCCCCGACGAGCAGCAGCAGCACCACCTGCGGCAGGCGGGGAGCCGGGGCGCTCAGCGCGAGCCCGAGGACCGCGACCGTGACCAGCGCAAGCGCGACCACGACGAGTGCGACCAGGCGCCCGGAGGAGATCGACAACCCGAACGACGAGCCGAGCCGCCACAGCGAGCCGTAGCCGATCCCCCCGTCGAGGGTGCGGTTCACCGTGCCCCACCAGACCTCCGGAGCGAGGAGCAGCACCGGCAGCTGCCACAGCGCCCAGACCGAGGCGGCGCCCACGACCGCGCCGAGGACCGGTCTCGTCCGGCCGGCCCGCACCGCCAGCGCCACCATCGCGACGGCGACGGCGACCGGCCACGACGCCGCCGCGACCGCGGTGCCGAGCAGCACCCCGTAGGCGACGGGGCGTCGGCGCGACCAGGCATACACCGCGCCGACCGCGAGCGCGGCGCCGAGCAGGTCCCAGCCGACGGTTGCCGACGCCACCAGCACCGGGGCGACCGCGAAGGCGGCCGCGTCGAATGGCCGGCGCCCCGACAGGCCGACCAGCAGCGCCCCCAGCGCCAGCGCGCAGACGAGCATCACTAACGCGTAGACCCCGTAGAAGGCGAGCGCCTCCTCCTGGACCGCCTCCTGTGTCGCGAGCTCGGCCACCGGGACGTCCGCCCGCGCCGACACCTCCGCCCCGGTCGAGCCCCCGCCGGACAGCGCCCGGGCCACCCACGCGGCGGCAACCGCCACCGCCGCGACCGGGGCCGGCTCCGTCGCCCTGGCGTACCTGCCGCCGGTGTCCTCGTACGGCGCGACCCCCTCGGCATGCCCGTGTGGCACGTACCCGAGAGGCACGTCGCTGTAACACAAGTCGGCGTACGCGGCGCCACTCCACCAGGCGCCGGCCTGGCAGGGGGCTGTGTGCACCAGGTTGAGCACCCCCGCCAGGGTCACCAGCGCCAGCACCAGCCGCAGCGGCGTCCAGAACGGGTGCGGTCGGGCGTGCCGGCCGACGGGACCGCCCACTGCCTGACTCGCCGCGGTCACGAAGGGGTCGTCGCGCGACGGCGCGACCACTGCCGGCCTCATCATTGCCGGGGTAACGAGATGGAGCGTCCTGGAGGTTGCGTGCTGGTGGGGGGTGGGCCGGTCGTGGTCGGTGGCTGCGTGGTGCCGGGCGGCTCGGACGTGGTGGGTGGCTGCGTGGTCTGCGTCGACGGTGGCTCCGTCGTCGGCTCCGTCGTCGGCTCCGTCGTCGGCTCCGTGGTCGGCTCCGTGGTCGGCTCCGTGGTCGGCTTGGTGGTCTGCGTCGTCGGCTGTTCCGTCGTGGACGGTGGCTGTGTCGTGGGCGGGGTCGTCGGGGCCCGCGTGGTGCTCGGTGGCGCGGTGGTCGGGGGCGTCCCCGACACGAACGCCGGCTCAGGGAACCGCACGCATTCCTGCCCCTCCAGTACACCCTGCATGTACGAGGTCCACGTGCGCGCCGGGTAGTCCCCGCCGTAGAAGCTCGGCAGGTACCCGTCCAGCGCATCGTTGCCGTCGCCGCGGACGAACATCACCGCGGTCGACAGGGTCGGGGTGTAGCCGACGAACCAGGACGAGGAGACGATCTCCTGCCCGGACCGGCCCTCCGAGGTCGCGGTGCCGGTCTTGCCGGCAGCCGGGCACCGCAGCGAGGCTGCCGCCGTCCCGGTCCCCTGCTCGACGACCTGCTGCAGGGCGTACGAAACGTCGCTGGCGATCTCGGGGGAGAACACCCGCTCGGCGGGGCTGTCGTGGCGGTACACGACCCGGCCATCGCTGTCAGCCACCTCCTCCACCACGAACCAGTCGGCGACCCTGCCCTCTGCGGCGAAGGTGGCGTAGGCGTTGGCCATGTCGATCGTCGGCACCGGGGAGACCCCCAGCGGCACCACCGGCACCGGTGCGATCTGGTTGGTGGCAGACCTCGGGATGCCGGCCAGCTCGGCCGCGTCGATGACCTTCTGCGCACCGTCCTCCATGGAAAGCGTCAGGTCGACGTACGCGGTGTTGATGGACTGCTGGGTGGCGTACTCGAGCGACACATAGCCGAACGAGGTGCCGCCGGAGTCGCCCTGGTTCTCGATGGTCTCGCCACTGCCCTCGATGACGTACGGCGAGCTGCCGTTGAAGGTGTCGCCGAGGCTGAAGCCGTCCAGGAGCCCGGCCAACAGCGCATACGGCTTGAACGAGGAGCCCGGCTGCCCGCCGGCAAGCGCCCAGTTGAGGTCGCTCTCGACGTAGTCGGGACCCCCGTATATCGCCCGCACGGCGCCACTTCCCGGCTCTAACGAGGCGAGCGCGATGTGCAGCTGAGGCAGGCGGCCGAGCTGCTGGGCGCGCACCGCCTCGATGGCCGACCGCATCGCCTGCCGGTCGAACGTCGTGGTGACCCGCAGCCCACCTCCGTTGATCTCCGAGCCGGAGAACCCTTCTGCCCGCAGCTCCTGCTCGACCATCGCCATCAGGTACCCCTCAGGCCCGCCGAGGCTGTCCTCGACCTCGGTCTCGACCGTCGGGGGCAGCCGCCGCTCGTAGCGCGCCGCCGCATCCGGGTCAAGGTCACCGGCTTCGGCCATGCCGGCCAGGACGTAGCGGTAGCGGTCCAGCGCGTCGCTGCGGGCCTGCCTGCCCTCGCGCGGATCGAGGTCGGCGGGAGAGTTCAGCACGGTAGCAAGCAGCGCCGCTTCCCGGACGCCGACTTCGCTGATGTCCATGCCGAAGTACGCATCCGCCGCCGCCTGAACCCCGTATGCACCGCGACCGAAGTAGATGGTGTTGAGGTAGCCGGCGAGGATGTCGTCCTTGGGCAGCTCGCGCTGCACCTTGAGGGCGAGGATGCCTTCCCTGGCCTTCCGGGAGTAGGTCTGGTCCTGGCTGAGGTAGACGATCTTGACGTACTGCTGGGTGATGGTCGACGCGCCCTGGGTCGGCTCGCCCCGCAGGTTGTTCCAGGCCGCGCGGGCAATGCCCAGGACGTCGATGCCGGCGTTGTCGTAGAACGAACGGTCCTCCGCGGCGATGACTGCGTCCTCGAGGTGCTGGGGGACCTGGTCCAGCCCTACCACCTGCCGGTTCTGCACCGCGAACGAGCCCAGCTCGGACTCGCCGTCCGCGTAGTACACGAAGCTGGTCTCCGCCTGGAAGTCCGCGTTGGGGTCAGGGATGTCGACCAGCAGGTACGCGACGAAGAACGCCCCGAGAGCCAGCACCAGCAGACCGGCACCGACCAGCGCCAGGCGCAAGACGACCCGCAGCCACAGCGGGCGCCGGCGCACGGACGGCGGCTGCGTCGAGGGGCGGGACGGTGTCATGCGGCGCTCCGGGATGAGGCGACCGAGGGGGGCGGCGGGCCGAGGGCCAGGGGCGGTGGGCGGGGCAGGTAAGGCCGGGCAGGTGGGGCCGCTGCGCAAGCCAGCGAGCACGCGCCACTGTACGCATGTATCGTTTCGATACATCGTAATGGAACCCAGGTCAGGGGAGGCAGTGACGAGCCGGTCGACCGCGTTGGAGATGGCCCTGCTCGGCCTGCTCCATGACGCCCCCATGCACGGCTACGAGCTGCGCAAGCAGCTGATCGGCCTGCTCGGGTGGGGGCGGGTGCTGTCCTACGGCACGCTTTATCCCTGCCTCAAGTCGCTGGTACGTGACGGCTTCCTCGACGCCGAAGGCACCAGCGGTGGACGCAACCGGATCGTGTACACCCTCACTGCAGCCGGCAAGGAGCGCTTCGTCGGCCTGGTGGCCGAGACCGGCCCCACGGCGTGGGACGACGACAACTTCGGCATCCACTTCGCGTTCTTCGCCCGGGCGGACCTGCCGACCCGCGTCCGCATCCTGGAGGGTCGGCGCAGCCGCCTCGAGCAGCGGTTGGATCACTTCCGAGCATCGATCGCCCGGTCCCGTGAGCGGCGCGACGCGTACACCCTCGAGCTGCAGCGGCACGGGCTCGAGTCGGGCGAGCGTGAGGTGCGCTGGCTCACCGAGCTGATCGACACCGAGCGCGCCGGCGGTCGGCCCCCTGGCGGCTCGAACCCCAACCCCCCACCCAAGGAGACAAGCTGATGGGCAAGGTGCGTGTGGCTGTTGTGGGCGTCGGTAACTGTGCGACGTCTTTGGTGCAGGGCGTGGAGTATTACCGGGATGCCGATCCGGGTGGTGTGGTTCCGGGGTTGATGCATGTG
>Ga0136620_10000737_pt1 | contig 14859 bp, 18 predicted proteins | sample AntDrymUQ4162106_2_FD_104806 | JGI IMG/M metagenome (GOLD analysis project Ga0136620, IMG submission 104806) | Polar desert sand microbial communities from Dry Valleys, Antarctica - metaG UQ416 (21.06) | ecosystem: Environmental > Terrestrial > Soil > Desert | place: Antarctica: Dry Valley... | reverse complement strand
GTTGGGGATGTCGGCGTGCACGGACGTGACGTTGATGATCTTGCCGCCGCCTCCTGCCCGTTTGCGGAGCCGAATGAACTGACGGCAGCAGAAGAACGGTCCATAGACGTTGGTGCGGATGGCTTTGTCCCACACCTCGGTGGGCAAGTCGGCAACCTCAGTGCCTGAGGCGTCGACGCCGGCGTTGTTGACGAGGATGTCGAGGGAACCGAACTTGGTGACGGCTTGGTTGAACAGTTCTTCGACCTGATCCTCATCGCTGACGTCGACCTGCACGACGATGGCAGTACGACCGGCGGCTTCGACCTCGTCGGCGGTCAGCTTCGCACCGTCGGCATCGTGAAAGTAGGTGACGACGACGTCGGCTCCCTCCTTGGCGAAGGCGATGGCGGTGGCCTTGCCGATCCCGGAGTCCGAGCCGGTGACGAGGGCGACCTTGCCCTCGAGTCGTGCGGTAGTCATGATGTCTCCTTCGTGCTGAGGGGTGCGTGTGTTTGCGGCCGGGCTGCTTCGGTGAGCCGCCAGGCGGCGTTGATGAGTCCGACGTGGGAGAAGGCTTGCGGGAAGTTGCCGAGGAACGCGCCAGAGCTCACGTCACCTTCCTCCGACATCAGCCCCAGGTCATTGGCGTAACCCATCGCAGCCTGGAACCGCTCCTCGGCGCGGTCCACCTCACCGGCCAAGGCGAGGCATTCGACGAGCCAGAAGGTGCAGATCAGAAAGCCGCTCGGATCGTCAGGCCAACGTCGTACGAGACCGCCGTCGCTGAGCTCGCTGGCTATCGCTTCGATGGTTGACCGCATGCGTTCATCGGTGGCCGGCAGGAAGCCGACCACGGGCAGGAGCAGCACCGAGGCGTCGAGGTCGTCGGAAGCGAATGAACCCGCGTACGCAGAGGACCGGCTGCTCCACGCCTGCGACACGACGGCAGCGTGGATCTCGTCCCGGGCGATCGCCCATCGGGCAGGATCGGCGCCTGGCCCGAGTCGGTCTGCGAGCTTGATGGCGCGGTCGAGAGCAACCCAGCACATCACCTTGGAGGACACGTACTGGCGTTGCTGGTCTCGCGCCTCCCACATTCCGGCGTCCGGCTCCGTCCAGTGCTTCGCCGCCCGGTCGGCGAGGATGACGAGCAGCTCTTGGACGGTCTCATCCAGGTCGCCGAGCTGGTCGCGCAAGACGTGCGCTGCGTCGAGCACCTCGCCGAGCACGTCGAGCTGGACCTGGGTCCAGGCGTCGTTGCCGACACGCACCGGGCGGCTGCCGTGGTAGCCGGAGAGATGTTCGAGCGTGTGCTCTGCGAGGTCGCGCTCACCGCCGACGCCGTACACGATCTGAACGAGCTCGGATCCCATGCGGCCTGCGGCGTTGGTGAACCAGTCGAACAGGCGAGCGGGTTCGTCGGGGCAGGCGGCGATCCACAGCGAACGGATCGTCAGGCTGAGGTCGCGAAGCCAGGCGTAGCGATAGTCGAAGTTGAGGTCGCCTCCCATCAGCTCGGGCAGCGACGTGGTGGCGGCGGCGATGACCGCGCCCGAAGGCTGATACGTGAGACCCTGCAGGACCAGCGAACTGCGGCGAACCTCCTCCCGGTACAGCCCGTCGTAGCCGTCGTGGAGATCGGCCCACGACTGCCAAGCGGCCTTGGTGTCCTCAAGCGTCGGCTCGATGCCCTGGCCGGTGCGCCCCTCGCCGAACGACGGTTCGTAGCCGAGCCGGAACTCCACTGTCTCGCCAGCAGACACGACGAAGCACCCCCGCGCCGCCCCGTCTTCACAGCGCAACGTGACCGGGCTCCTCAAGGTCAGACGTGTCGGCCCGCCGCGAGCGACGACACCCGTCGCGTCCGCCCGGAAATGCGGCTCGCTGCGGCCGTACTCCATGCGCGGCGCAAATTCGGTCTCCATCTCGACAGACCCGCGCACGCCCTCGACCCTGCGAATGAGCATGTGTGGAACTCGTAGTCCGAGGTCATGGCTGCGGGCATCGGGATCGAGCGCAAGCGCGTCACTGATCGCAACCTCGCCCTGGGCGGTCCGGAAGACCGTGTGCAGGACGAGCGTGTCACCGGCGTACTCGCGCTCTACCTCGAACTCGTCGCATGGTCGGATCAACCAGTGACCGGCATCCTGGTCGAGCAGCCGACCGAACACAGACGGTGAGTCGAAGCGTGGCACGCACCACCAGTCGACCGAGCCTCCACGGTCGATCAGCGCCGCAGAATGGCAGTCGGAGACGAAGCCGTAGTCGGCGATCGGTGGTTGGCCGGTGGAAGGCGGGCCGGAGCGCGGGGTCGACGACGATTCGGTCACCTCCGTCAGGTTAGGCACCCCACCTCTGACGAGCACCAACGCGTCGAGCAGCTCTGACGGGCAGCGGTAGATTCTCCTTGTGTGCTCTGGGTCGGACACATGGGGAGATCTCGCTCCGGGCTGCCACTTTCCCGACCTCCGACTCAAGGATCATGTAGGGAACGAGCGGAGCCTGTCGGACCTCGCCGGTGGCGACCCCGTGCTGCTGCACTTCTACCGAGGTTGGTGGTGCCCGAAGGAACAGGCCTACTTCCGCAAACTCCTGTGCCTCCAGGATGAGGCCGAGGTCGCCTACACCAGGTTCGTGTCGGTCAGCGTCGACACTCCGCAGGAGTCCGCCGCCTTCCGGGCAGGACTCGGTGCGCGCTGGACGTTCTTGTCTGACCAGGACCGCCGGTGGGTCCACGAGCTCGGACTGCTGGAGACGACCGACTCCAGCCACAACCCGTACGTGCCAACGGTGTTCGTGGTTCGACCAGACCTGCAGATCCACGCCTCCTTCAACGGCTACTGGTTCTGGGGACGACCGACGAACGAGGAGCTTCGTCAGGCCTTCCGCGAGATCACCCGCTCGATCCGGCCCGACTGGCACGTGCCGCGCAAGTGAGCTGCTGGCTCGCCGTCTGCGACACAACGCCAAGAGACGCCGTCGCCGCAGCGACGTTCACCGCTGACGACGACGCCGGCGGCGTTCTCGCCGCCTGGGATGGCCACTCAGCGCCGGTCCCAGGAGCGGTCAAGGTCGATCCCCGGTGCATCGACGTCAACGGCGAGGCGGCGTGGGTGTCGCTCGTTCTGGCTGCTCCCGGAACGTGGCTGCTGTTCGACGACATCGTCGTTTCTCACGCCATCCGGGCGGTGCTCGCCGGCCCGCCGGTCGATGTCGTGTCGACGTTCGTGATTGGCGACGACCGCTTCGTCGGTGCGCTGACCGCTGTGCACGGCGACGATCGAACGCGTCTCGGGCATGACCCCTTCGCCGCCATCTTCCGCGCTCGCCTGATACGAGTCGGTGCGGGACTCCTCGGGCGAACACCCACACCGGTGGGTCCGATGACCCAGCGCTACGGCGCCGCCAACCCCTGGCCCTGGGACCGCTTTCCTGATCCGTTCACGCCTGACGGTGTGCATCCGGCGCGCCACGGGATCGGTGATGCACCCCTTTGTTAACGTCACTCGCATGGCCCGCCTCGATCCGAGGGAGCGAGCCGGCCTTCCCGACAGGGCGTTCGCCTACATCGATACGCGTGGCCGGCGACGGCTGCCGATCCACGACCCTGCCCACGTGCGCAACGCGCTCGCACGCTTCGGCCAGGTGGCGTTCGAGGACGGACTCGCTCGCGAACGGGCCCGCAAGCGGCTGCTGAACGCCGCCAAGAAGTACAAGATCGTGCCGGTCGGCTTCATCGCCGGCCAGCTGCAGGCGGAGCGTGCTCTTGACCCGCGGCGCGACGGAGCAGCACCACTGCCTTCGGGCTTCGTGACAATGCTGATGACCGACATCGAGGGCTCCACAGCATTGGTGCACCGCCTCGGCGAGCGCTACCGGGAGCTGATCGACGAACTCTGCACGATCCTGCGCCGCTCCGTGCTCGGGGCTGGAGGCCACGAGATCGAGGCCCGGGCCGACGAGTTCTTCGCCGTCTTCGAGGCCCCTCGATCGGCCGTCGACGCCGCCGTTGCGATGCAACGCCGGCTCCTCGCTAGCTCTTGGGCCGACGGAGTCGATGTACGAGTGCGGATCGGGATCCACAGCGGCTACCCGACGTCCACCGAGACCAACTACATCGGCATGGACGTCCACACGACCTCGCGCATCTGCGCCGTCGGGCACGGCGGGCAGGTCGTCGTGTCGGCCAACACCAGGGAGGGTGTGAAGGCGTCGGCGCCCGACGGTGTGCGCTTTCGTTCCCTCGGCTCCCACCGCCTGCGCGGCCTGCCCGACGCGGTGCCGCTGTTCCAGGTGGCGGCGAACGGGTTGCCGTCCCGCTTTGCCCCGTTGCGGACCTCGAAAAGCAGTTGAGGACATGCCAACGGGACGACGTCACACCGTCAGGCCGAGCTGGACTGCGCCCAGATGTTGACGTCGGCGTCGGTCGCGTGCCTGTCGATCTCAGCCAGCTCGTCGTCGACCAGGTCGAGCCGATCGAGCGCAGCGACGTTGTCCTGAAGCTGGGCCACGCTGCTGGCACCTATCACCAGTGACGTCATCCGCTGGTCCCGCAATGCCCAGGCGAGGGCGAGCTGGGCGAGGCTCTGGCCACGGCTCGACGCCACGTCGTTGAGCGCACGGACGCGGGCGAGCCGGTCGTCGGTGAGCATGTCGCGGCCCATCGCGCCACCTGTGGCGACCCGCGAGTCGGCGGGCACGCCATCCAGGTAGCGGTCCGTCAGCAGGCCCTGAGCCAGCGGGGAGAAGGCGATGCACCCTGCGCCCAACTCCTCGAGCGTGTCCAGCAACACGTCGTCCTCAATCCAGCGGTTGATCATCGAGTACGAGGGTTGCGAGATCAGCAGCGGCGTGCCGAGGTCGCGTAGGATCGCCGCGGCTTGGCGGGTGCGCTCCGAGTTGTACGAGGAGATCCCCACGTAGAGCGCTCGGCCGGAGCGCACGGCGGTGTCGAGCGCCCCCATCGTCTCTTCGAGCGGCGTGTCCGGGTCGAGGCGGTGGGAGTAGAAGATGTCGACGTAGTCCAGGCCCATCCGCGCCAGCGACTGGTCCAGCGACGCCAGCAGGTACTTTCGCGAACCCCACTCGCCGTATGGACCTGGCCACATGTCGTAGCCGGCCTTCGTCGAGACCACCAGCTCATCCCGGTGGGGCTTCAGGTCGTCGGCGAGCATCCGGCCGAAGTTGACCTCCGCCGAGCCGTACGGCGGGCCGTAGTTGTTGGCCAGGTCGATGTGCGTGATCCCCAGGTCGAAGGCGCGCCGCACGATCGCCCGCTGCGTCGCGTACGGCCGATCGTGGCCGAAGTTGTGCCACAGTCCGAGCGACAGGGCGGGGAGCTTCAGCCCGCTTCGCCCACAGCGGCGGTACTGCATCGCCTCATAGCGGTCGTCGGCGGCCAGGTAGGCGGTCTGCGTCACGCGTCGCAGACTACGTGAGCAGCCATCGACCAGCAGCCGACGCCGTCGGCGTCGGAGCCCGTCGGCGTCGGAGGAGCGCTCTCGGACTCAGACTGCGGCCTGCGGGTGTTCATCGCCCGATCGCTTGACATGTAACCATCAAGTTACATATTGTTACGGTGTGGACGCAGTGTTCAAGGCACTCGCCGATCCGACTCGGCGGAGCCTGCTCGATGAGCTCCTCGGCGCCGACGGCCAGACGTTGAGTGCGCTGGAGGGACGCTTCTCCATGACGCGCATCGGCGTGATGAAGCACCTGAAACAGCTCGAGGAGGCGGGCCTGGTGGTCACCAAGCGGCGAGGCCGCGAGAAGCTCCACTTCCTGAACACGATCCCGATCCGACTCGTCCACGACCGGTGGGTGAGCAAGTACACCGAGCCGTGGGTCGCTGGGCTCATCGGCATCAAGAACCAACTGGAGAATCCCATGGAGAAGGTTTTCGAGATCTACATCCGCACCACGCCCGAGCGCCTCTGGGAGGCGATCACCGACCCGGAGATCCGCAGCAAGTACAACTTCGGCTCGCGACTCACGTCCGAGTGGACGCCCGGCTCGCGCTACGAGATGAGCCACCCAGGTGCGGACGGGCTCCTCGGCGAGGGGGAGAACCTCGAGGTCGATCCGCCCCGCCGGCTCGTTCAGAGCATGGTCGCACTGTGGAGCGACGACGCGAAGAGCGAGGGAACCTCGCGAGTCACATGGGAGATCGAACCCATCGGCGACTCGTGCCGCCTGACCGTCACCCACGACCAGCTCCGCGATGGCGCGAACGAAGAGCTCTACGGCGGCTGGCCGATGATCCTCTCCGGCCTGAAGACCTGGCTCGAGACAGGCGAATCGCTCACGACGCCGGGATCCCTCATGTACGACTCACCATGACCGAGGAGCTTGCTGGCGACTCGTTCGACACGTGCGACAGCGAACCACGTGCTGCGTCGCGCTGGCTCCGGTAGACAGGTGGGAGTCGGTCGGCGTCATAGATCGCGGCCGCCGAGACGAGAGGGAGTTCGATCATGGGAGCATTGACGATGAGCAAGGACGAGCGCGAGGAGTTCCTTGCTGACGTTCACATCGGCGTCTTGACGGTGCAGCGACCCGACGGGCCACCGTTGGCTGCGCCGGTGTGGTACCGATATCAGCCAGGCGGGATCGTCGAGCTCACCACCGAAGCCGCCAGCGCCAAAGCGCAACTGCTGACGGCCGCCGGATCGGCCTCACTGTGCGTGCAGCGCGAGGAGACGCCGTATGCCTATGTGACGGTTGAAGGGCCGGTGACCATCGGCCATGCAACCCGGGAGACTCGCATCGACATCGCTGTCCGCTACCTCGGTGACGCGAAAGGAAACGCTTATGTCGAGTCGACAGCCTTCGTCGACGACACGTTGGTGCAGCTGGCACCGGAGCGTTGGCGGACATCGGACTACGCCAAGCTCAACCTCGGCTCGCCACCGGATCAATCAGGCTGAGGCTCACCGATCCGAGACTGCGAGTCTTGCGGCGAATCCGATCAGCAGCGTGCCGAACGATCGCTGGATCCACCGGCGGACAGCGGGTGCACCGAGCACATGGTCGCGGACGGCGGCGCTTGCCCATGCGTAGACGACGAACACGGCGAGAGTCATGAGCATGAAGATCCCGCCGAGCTCGATCAACCTCGTATCGAGCAAGCCCGGCGGAGTGTCGAGGAACTGCGGGAGGAAGGCGAAGAAGAACACGGTCAACTTCGGGTTCAGGAGATTCAGCAGAATCCCGCGCCGCACGACCAGGCCCGTGGGTTCGGCCGCGGCGTCTCGGTCGCCGAGCAGCATGTCGCCACGATCGCGGAGCATCGACACGCCCATGAAGATGAGATACCCGACGCCTGCCCATCGAACTACCTCGAAGGCCACCGCCCCGGCCTGCATGACGCCCGACAGTCCGAGCATGCCTGCCAGCATGTGGGGAACGACGCCGAGGGTGCAGCCGATGGCGGCGAACAGTCCACGTCGCCAGCCACCACCGATCGAGCTCGAGACCGTGTAGACCACCCCGGTGCCTGGGACGGCAGCCACGACGAGCGACGTCAGCACGAACTCGAGAGGTACGTCGCTGATCCAGAACCTGATCACCAGAGCGACCACGAGCGCAGACATGATTGCCAGCCCGACCAATCCGGCGAGGCGGCTGAACCCGGCTAGTCGGGCGGACCCGGCCAGACGGGCGAGCTCACGGTCGTCGACCGCGTCGGGACCGGTGAACAAGGCCCGGTATCGCAGAACCATCGCACAACGGACGAGGTTGGCGGCTTCGGCGAACGTGATCGAGTCACCTCGGGGTTCGGCCGCATCGAGAAGTGTGCCGACGAGCTCTTCTCCGTGCCGACGGCGCCACTCGGCGGGGAACAATCGAATCAGTCGGCGGTACCTGTCTTCGAGGGTCATGCCAGCCCCGCCTCAGCGCCACGGGCGAGCTGGTTACGTGCGGCCGAGGCGTTGGCCTCGAGGTGATCGACCCCACAACGCAGCACTTCGAGTCCAGCCGCGGTGATTCGGTAGTAGCGACGTAACCGGCCCTCGACTACCTCCTCGCGATCGACACGCAGCGCACCTTCCCCGACGAGTCGGTCGAGTGCCGCGTACAGGGTCCCTGCGCGGAGCCGCACGCGACCTTCTGAGAGCTCATCCACGGACTGCAGAATGCCGTAGCCGTGAAGTGGCGCCGGTGCTACTGCTGCCAGGATGAGGAACGTCGGCTCTCTCAACACGTCCCGCAACATATACCGATGATCGGACTATCAGGAAGTCCGAGTCAACGGTGATCGGGCGGTGCGTCAAGCGGGCGCGTCAGGCGGTCTTGTTAGGTTCGCCAACATGGAGATTTCGCTGGCAGGCAAGGTGGCATTGGTCGCCGGAGCGACCCGAGGGGCGGGACGAGGGATCGCTGTGGAACTGGGTGCGGCCGGAGCGACCGTGTACGTCACCGGGCGAACGACCCGCTCCGAGCGATCGGAGATGAACCGGCCCGAGACGATCGAGGAGACCGCTGCCCTCGTCGATGAGGCCGGCGGCCGCGGGATCGCGATCCAGGTTGATCATCTCGTGCCCGACGAGGTGCGTGCGCTGGTGGCTCGAATCGAAGGCGAACAGGGCAGCCTGCACGTGCTCGTGAACGATATCTGGGGGGCAACCACGATGGAGTGGAACAAATCGGTGTGGGAATCGTCGTTGGACATCGGTCTGCGTACCCTGCGCCTGGGCGTGGAGACTCACGCCATCACCAGCCACTTTGCGATACCGCTGCTCATCAAGACGCCGGGCGGCCTGGTTGTCGAGGTGACTGACGGAACTGACGAGTACAACGGCACCAACTACCGGGTCTCGTTCTTCTACGACCTGGCCAAGGCGTCTGTGAATCGAATGGCGTTCGCGCTGGCGCACGAGCTGCAGCCCTTCGGTGCCACGGCCGTGTCTCTCACTCCGGGCTGGCTGCGATCAGAGATGATGCTCGAGGCGTACGGCGTCACCGAGTCGAACTGGCGTGAGGCAACTGAGAAGTCGCCTCACTTCGCCATCTCCGAGACTCCAGCGTTCGTCGGTAGGGCCGTGGCGGCGCTGGCACAAGATCCCAACGTGTCACGCTGGAACGGAACGTCACTGTCCAGCGGACAGCTTGCCAAGATCTACGGTTTCAGCGACCTCGACGGCAGCCAACCCGATGCCTGGCGATACCTCACGGAGGTTCAAGACGCCGGCAAGCCCGCCGACACGACCGGCTATCGCTGACCCGTAGGCTGCGCTCGATGAGCCGTTGGAACGGCATCGCGGAGACGCTTTGGCGCGGAACGGTTGCCCGACGCAAGCCCGGGCGCCCGATCGTCCTGCTGGCCCTGCGCTGATGGACGACTCACGCAGCGACGAGTCGCCGGCCGGCGTCAAGTTCACCAACCTCGATCAGCCACTGTTCGACGGTGCCGGCGCCACGAAGCGCGACCTCGTCGAGTACCTGGACGGTGTGCGTGATCGGATCCTCCCCGAGCTGCGCGACCGCCCCCTGTCGGTGATCAGGGTGACTCGGGGCCAAGCACCGTTCATGCAGAAGAACGTCCCGAAGTACACCCCGGAATGGGTGGCGACGGTTCCGTTGTGGGCGGAGGCATCCAAGCGCACTGTTACCTATGCGCTGTGCAACGACCGCCGGACGCTGCTGTGGTTCGCCAACCAGCGCGCCATCGAGTACCACCCCACGTTGGCCCGTGCCGACCGGCTCGACCGCGCCACCCATCTGGTTCTCGACCTCGACCCGCCCAACGCCGCCGCGTTCGCGAAGGCGGTCGCCGTCGCTCATCTCGTGCGCCAAGCGCTCACCGACGTGGGCCTGGCCGGGGCCGTGAAGACCAGCGGAGCCAAGGGCGTACACGTCTTCGTGCCGATCGATTCACAGGTGACGATGGACGACGCAGCGGCGGCGACGCGGGCGATCGCCAGGCGCGCCGAGCGCCTCGACCCGCAGACGGCCACGACAGCGTTCGTCAAGGCTGACCGCGAGGGCAAAGTGTTCGTCGACTCCACCCGCACCGGTGGGGCCACGGTCATTGCGGCCTACAGCCCTCGTGCTCGTCCGGGCGTGCCGGTGTCGTTTCCGATCGCCTGGGACGAGCTCGACGACGTGGCGCCTGACGACTTCACGATCAAGACCGCCGCCCAACGGTTGGGCGATCGAGATCCGTGGGCCGACGCTCTGCCTGCGCCCCAGCAGGTCCCGGCCGACCTGATCGCCGAGGGCCACGAGATCCCCATCGCCCGCGTCGCCGCGATGCACGAGGGCAAGCGGCGCGCCCGAGCCCGCCGCAATGACGGGTGATGAACACCCATCACACGCTTTGTGGATCATGATTAGTTACAATGCGCGCTGTGACTGCAACCACGAACGCGAAGATCTCGCACCGCGGACAAACGAGCCTGCCCGCAGGTCTTCGTCACCGCTGGGGACTCGAGGATGGCGGAGAAATCGGGTTCATCGACCTCGGCGATTCGGCGCTGATCGTCCCCGGCGGGACCGGGCCCGCACGGACCGAACTGCGTCGAGTCCTCGGCGATCGCTACGACAACGGACTGTCGACGATCTCCGATCCCGAACTCACCGATCAGCCATCCTGACGGCATGGAGTCGGTTGACCGAGTCGTGCTCGACGATCGGCTCCTGATCGAGCACCTGCTCGTCGGGCTCGACGCCACGAATGTCGAGCTGTACACCACCGCCTACTGGTACTACCGGGCGTGCCGAGCCGCCGTCGCCGGCGCCGGCGGTCAGTTGTCGGGACCGTTCGAACACCTCGACCGCAACGAGCAGGAACGCGCAATCCTCAGTCTGCTCGAGCTACCCGACGACATCGGGCTCCCAGAACCGCGAGCCAGCGTGCCGTCGATGGCACGTGTCGCCGTGCGTCAACCTCGCCTCAACCTGCTCAACCTCGAGGCCGTCGCCGCCGGTGAAACACTCGACGCCACGATCTGGCTCTCGGCGCCGGCCGCCTCGGGGCTGCTCCCCGCAGTACTCGATGCAGAGGCCATTCCGTGGACGACGATCACCATCGCCTAGCGATCGAGAGACTCATCGTTCTGATGGCTGCTGGGGATGGGCGAGCCGCCGTCTTGGAGCGCGGCCTGCCGGGTGGCGCGGTTCAGTCGGTGCGGACGGTCCGCGTGTGCGCCGACTACGGCTCGACCGAGGGTTCGCCGAGCCCAGAGTCGTCGTCGCTGAGGATGCGCCGGGCGTCCTGCGCGTCAGCCGCCGGCACCTCCACGACTACGCCCGACTCGCCCTCAACCACGACCGCTCCCCCCTCGATCTGATCATTGAGGGCCGCCTCAATGCCGTAGGCGCGCAACTTGGCCTGAACCACCTCGGCCTCACCCTCGGTGGCGAACGACCCTACGGCAACCGGTTCGGAGTGCTCATCATCACGATCGACGCTTCCCATCAACGCAGTGTAGAGAACGTCCACCACGGCACCATCACCCCGGATGGGCCGCTGTACAGCGCAACCGAGCCGACTGATCTCGCGTCGGAGACGTGCAACGATCTGGGCGTGCGAATCACGATCCATGGCCGAAATCTCCCAGGGAGGTGCTTCATGTCCGAGGGCGTACCGCTCGAGAACGTGCACGTTGCAGTGCAGGAGGGCAAGGAACCTGTCGGTCTGGTGCCGGGGGACGCGGCGTCTGCAACGTGGAAGGTCGACGTGCGGATCGTCGTGAGCGACGACGGGGAGCTCGACCTGCGGGGTCCGGCGGTGCATGGCAAACGCGGCGAGCGGTTCTTGTATCTCACGTGGGGTGATGTCGGCGCCGACGGGTCGTTTGCGATGTTTCGGCGGGCGAAGCTGATGGTTGCCGACATCGACTCGAACCTGTTGGCACAGGCGGCGGAGCCCGAGACTGGCGCGGCCGCTGAGGGCGGTGGGCTGTCCGTCGAGATCGACCTGACCGATCGCAAAGGCTGTCCGTTGTGCGCACGGGTCCGCCCACCCACCGCCAGCTGGTCCCTGACGAGCTGAGGGCTGGCCCTTCCCGACCTGCATGCCGATCTGTGCGCACGCCTCGGCAGCTCACCATCGCAAGTCGGCAGCACATGCGATGGTGTAAGGGGTGAGCGTCGACTGGGTGCGGCTGGAGTTGGACATCAGCCGATTCGAACCGACCCGCTTCGCCGATCTGATGGCCGAGGTCCAGGGCGCAGGCATCCGCCTGACCACACTCGCTGAACTCGGCAATACCACCGCCCAGCAACAATCGCTCTACGCGTTGAACGCCGAATGCGCCGCGGATATCCCCGATCGCGGCCCGTTCTTCACATGGTCCGAGTTTCGGCGCACGCGGCTCGACGTGCCCTCATTCGAACCCCACGGTGTGGTCGTGGCCTTCGACCGTGACAGCTGGGTCGGTTCACGACTCGCCCGCAAGCACCTCGACGCTCCGCTATCGGCCGACGCACGTCGGCTTGCGCTTGGGCACCTTCGCCGCATGCGCGAGCAGTTCGACGAACACCTCGACGACGATGATCTCCACACGCTCGACGTGTTGAGCGACGCCGACGATCTACGCAGCGTCATGCACCGGTCCGATGTGTTCGTGACGGCGTCGCGTCAGATCCTGGTCGCCCGACCGATTGGCGGCCGATGATGTCCGTCGACTGGGACGTGCTGATCATCGGTCGCAGCTACGCAGGGCTCAGCGCTGCACTCAACCTCGGCCGGGCGCGCCGATCGGTTCTCGCCGTCGGCAGCGGTGGGCCGCGCAACGAGTCCGTGTTCCACGCCCATGGATTGATCACGCAGGATGGCGCATCACCCGGCGACATCATCGCCGCGGCCGAAAAGGAGTTGAACAAGTACCCGACGGTCGAGTTGGTCGACGATCGAGTGACCGGCCTCGCCGAGCACTGGGGACGAGGCGTGTTCACCTGCGCCTACTGCGATGGTTTCGAGCACGGTGATACGCACCTCGCTCTTACGGGCTCCACGTTCTTCGTTCCACCCATCGCCCGCATCCTGACGGGTTGGAGCCCTCACGTCACGGCGTTCTCGAACGACCTCGACGCAGCCGTTCGAGCGGAACTAGGAGCCCACGGTGTGAACGTCGACGAGCGACCGATCGCCCGGGTCAACGGCGACGGCAACACCGTTTCGTCGCTGGAGTTGACCGACGGCACCGACGTGCCGATCGGCGCGCTGTTCGTCGCCGAGTGGCCCGCCCCGAACAACCAACTCGCCGTAGAGCTCGGATGCGCCGTTGACGAACACGGATACGTCGACGTCGACGCCATGAAACGGACCACCGTCCCCGACGTCTGGGCGATCGGCGACGTCACCAGCCTGCGATCGAACATGTCGATGTCGATCACCGACGGCGTCCTCGCCGCCGTCGACTGCAACACCGCCCTGCTCGACCGAGACTGGAACGAGACCACCTGAACGGCGCTACCGTCCGGCCGATGCCGCCCCAAGGGTCCGATGCGACAACAGACGAGGTTCTCGACGGCCGTCATCCCCACGAGGTCTACGACTCATCGGGGCGCACGGCGGCGAGCAGACGCATCACGTCGGCCGGCTCGGCGTGCTCGCGTGCTCGCACGGCCAGGAGCAGCGCGCTGGCGGGAAGGCCGGGGTGCTCGACTGCACGTGCGACGCCGACCGTTGCTGCGTCGATGGCTTCGATCGCCCGTACGCGCTCGATACCGGTCAGCGTGCTCAGCCGCACGGCGACCGACCAGGCCTGACGGCGGGCCGCGATGAGGCTGAAGCGGATCAACGTCTCGTCGCCCTCGCCACCGATCCGGTCGACGAGGTCCAGCCACGGCGAGACGGACCCGAGCGCACCCTGGCAACCGTCGACGAGATCGCTGAGAACGTCGTTGACGGCGTCGAAGTCCGAGCGCACGGCATCCATCGAGCCTCCGCCGACCTCCGATGCCGTGATCCCGAGGTCGAGGTTGATGTGCGCGTTGATGCCGAGGAGGACGTGCTGCAGGAAGATCGGGCGCCAGCGACCGGCCGCGCGGAATGCCCTCTGCCACGACTCGGCGCAGGGCGCGCCGCGCCGCCATGCCCGCTCAGCGTCGAGATAGCGATCGGCGAAGCGAGTGACGAAGCGCTCCATTCGCGCAGGGTCCCTCGAAGCGGCCGTCGATCGCTCGCTGGCGAACCGTCTTGGTCACGGCGAGGTACATCGCCGCGAAGTAGCCGATGCGGTCTCCCTCCGCAGCGCAGCGATCGACGATGCCCTCGATGGCGCCGACGACGCCGTCGTAGGTCATCGTCTCCCCGTTTGTCACCGCCACGCGATCGTACTGCTCCGATCAACTGGGGTGAGACGTCGCCCGCGCCACGGAACTCCCCGCGCCGCGTCGACCCCGACCACCGTCGAGTCGGCCAGGCCCTGGCAAGGCGGTTTCACGTTGACATGACGCGCTCATCGGCGTTTGCTTGCGTCGAGAGAGGGAGGTTTCGCTATGGCAACGTTCATCAGCCTGATCAAGTTCACGTCCCAGGGCATCTCGACCATCGAAGACGGCCCATCCCGGCTCGACTCCGGCCGGCAGATGCTCTCGGACATGGGAGCCGAGCTGAAGGCCTTCTACTTGACGATGGGTCGGTTCGACGCGGTGGCCGTCGTCGATGCACCCGACGACGAGACCGCAGCCAGGTTCGCCTTGAATCTCGGCCGGATGGGCAACGTCACCACCGAGACGCTGCGGGCATTCAACGAGGACGAGTACCGCCAGCTGACCGATTCGCTCTCGTGATTCAGCGGTACCGCCCGGACGCGAGGATTGCTAGTGAGTAACTGCGCGATGATCGTGCGGTGGACGGCGTGCACGACCTCGGCGGGACGCACGGCTTCGGTCCGGTTCCCATCGAGATCGACGAGCCGTTGTTCC
>Ga0136620_10000736_pt1 | contig 14892 bp, 9 predicted proteins | sample AntDrymUQ4162106_2_FD_104806 | JGI IMG/M metagenome (GOLD analysis project Ga0136620, IMG submission 104806) | Polar desert sand microbial communities from Dry Valleys, Antarctica - metaG UQ416 (21.06) | ecosystem: Environmental > Terrestrial > Soil > Desert | place: Antarctica: Dry Valley... | reverse complement strand
GGCCGGGCCGGCTCCGGCCGGCAGCTCGTCGCGGAACCGGTCGAGGTAACGAGGGGCATACCAGCCGGAGAGCAACAGCGCTGCGATCACGCCGGCAAACACCACGCTGAGGACCACGTTGCTCCTCGGCAGGCTGTCATTGCCGGTGACCGCACCGCCGAGGAGACGCTGGAACCAGGACCCCTCGAGCCCCCCGGGCAGCACGCCGGCGGCCAGGCCCAGCCCGACCAGGCCGGCGAGCACGCACAGTGGCCCGATCAGACGGGCCGCGCCCGTGCGGCTGATCTTTCGGTCATGTTTGCCGGAGCCGACGTCGGCATGTTCGGCCGGATCGGCATGTTCGGCCGGTTCGGCGTGGTCGGCGTGGTCGGCCGGACCGGCGAAGGCGACCGCGGTCATCCGCCGGGTCGAGATGACGGTGGCGAACAACGCGATGACCGCCATGGCCAGCACGATCCAGAGGTTGTCGGTGAACCGGTCGCGACCCTGCGCGGGGCTCAGCAGCGCGCCGATCAGCGGTACTGCGAGCAGGCCTACCGCCACTGCCAGCGCGGCAGAGCCGAACAGGCGAGCGGTGTCTGCCGGACGGCTGACCGCCCTCGGGTCGGCACCGCCGTGCAGATGGTGGAGGATCGACGGAGCGGTCAGGAACAGGTAGCTCTTGTAGAAGGCATGTGCGACCAGGTGGAAGATCGCGACCGCATACAGGCCCAGTCCGCAGAACAGGAACATCAAACCGAGCTGCGCGGTGGTCGAGGCCGCCAGCAGGCCCTTGATGTCGGTCTGCACGTAGCCGACCAGTTGCCCGTACAGCGCGGTGATCGCGCCGATGACGCCAACGGCGATCAGCGCGTTGGCTGCCTGGTCGTAGATCGGCGCCGAGCGCACCACGAGGTAGACACCGGCGGTGACCATCGTCGCGGCATGCATGAGGGCACTCGACGGTGACGGTCCTTCCATCGCCCGCGCCAACCAGGTGCCGAGCGGCAGCTGCGCGGACTTACCGGTCGCGCCCAACAGGAGCAGGAAGCCGACCGCCTCCACGACCCCGGGCGGTAGGGAGGGCGCCTGGTCGAACACCTGGCCGTACTGCACCCCGCCGGTGTGCACCACGAGCACGAACATCGCGAGCAACAGCCCCGCGTCGCCGACCCGATTCATGACGAAGGCCTTGGTGGCAGCCTGCGCCGAGGCCGGTCGTCCGCGGTAGAAGCAGATCAGCAGGTACGAGCAGACGCCGACGCCCTCCCAGCCGAGGAACATGACCAGGTAGCTGTCGGCCATGACCAGGATCAGCATCGCGAAGACGAACAGCGACACGACCGTGAAGTACCGGGTGAAGCCCTCCTCGTTGTGCATGTAGTTGACCGAGAAGTACGTCACCAGGGCGCTGATGCCGGTCACGACGAGCATCATGACCACGCTGAGCGGATCCAGCAGGAACCCGAAATCGACGCTGAAGTCGCCGCTGCGAATGAAGGGAAAGAGCGCAACCTCGCGCGCCCCTGGCGCCACCACGAGCATCACCGCGATGTACAGGCTCGCGGCGAACGAGGCGAAAACGGTCGTGACCGCAACCCGGGCCACGGTCACGTGCCCGTAGAGGCGATCGCCGGTCAAGGCGTTGAGGCCGTTGGCCACAGCGGCGCACAGCGGCAGCGCGCAGACGGCGATGGCGGCCAGCTCGACCCCGGTCATGTCAGGGTCGCCGCGGCACTGTCGGCCGGCCCGATCCCGATCCTGATCAGGGCAGGGGGCAGGAAACCCTCCCGGTTGCGGTAGTACTCGTGCGAGGTCCCGACGACCGGCAGGTCAGGGACGTGCTCGTCCCACGGCACGAAGCCCTCACCGGCTACGAACCGGGTGAACCGGCCGTCGGTCGGGTCCATCGCGACCAGGTGCACCCACTCGTTGTCCAGCAGTTCGGCAATGGCCGGCTGTCGGCCGTAGATGCCGCCGAGCACATCGAGGGTCGCCTCGACGATCAGGAGCAGGCGCATCGGCTCGTGGATCTCGATCATCTGCCGCGGCAGCCCGGTGCGCAGGTCGCTGGCTGCTCCTTCCATGACTCCCAGGAGCCCAGATACGTTGTGCGGCACCTTCGTGTCGCAGCCGTAGACCTGGTTGTCGACGCTGGAGAAGTAGTACTCGAGGTTGATGCCTGCGCCCACCGGCCCCAGAGCGAGCAGAATACGCTCGACGTACGCGCCGGTCGGGTCCTCGGTGGCGTTGTAAGAGATGACGAAGCCGCGCCGGTCGAAGAACGCCCCCTGAGTCAAGCTGCGGCGACCGATGACGGCGAAGGCGTTCGTGCAATGACCCCACTCGGGGCGGACCTGCGACAGGTCGCGGCTGCGACCCTCGACGTGGCGCAGGGCTCTTGCCGGTGAGGGGTCCTTCGGTGCGGAGCCGAACCGGCGGCAGCGTTCACGTGCGGAGCGGGCGCGCGCCTCGTCGAGGTCGGCGCGCAGCGCCTCCCATTCCGCTGCGTGCGAGGCGGGAATGTCCTGCACGTCGAAGAAGGTGATCTGGTCGCTGGCCGTGTTGTGGATCGCTCCCACGAAGTGCGTGCCGTCGGGGATGTCGATGCCGCGCTCGCGCAGCAGCGCCCGCACAGCCGGGCGGTTGGCCAGGCTGGCGAACGCACGGCCGTTGGGCCCACCGTGCTTGCCGCCGCACGCACCGCAGTCGTGGGCGGACTCGTGCGGGTTGTTGACCGAGACCGACCCGTGTCCGCAGAAGACGACGAGCCGGGCGAAATGGTGGGTCATGCCGATGTTGCGCAGCACGGCCTCGATGCGGTCGGCCTGCTCAACGGTCTCGAAGCCGCGGCCACTCTCGTCGCGGTCCAGGGTGAGCAGTGTGGGCGGCTGCGGAACGAGCCGGCGGCGCGTGGCCATGGCCAGCTCGGTCCACCCCCGGGGCGCCAGCACCCGACCGATCAACGGTACGGCCTGGATCAGCCCGGTCAGCTGGGTGAGAAAGAACGCCGAGACCGCGTTGCGTTTGGTCTCCCAGTAGGAGTTGTGGAATACCTCTTCCCAGCCGCGACGCGCGGCGCGGCGTTCGGCGAGGGGGACCCCTTCGGGCCGGGGGATCTCCTTCACCCGATGTGCGGGAGTGACGCCGGCGGGGCACAGCGGGGTGACGTCGTGCTCGTCCAGCCCGCTGTAGTCCATCGCGACGCCGAAGAAGCCGCCGGCACCGAACGTCTCGTAGCCGTCGTCGAGTTCGTCGAAGGCCCGGTGGATTGCTTCCTCCCGCTCGTCGATGCAGAACACCACCTGCGCCTTGGGTCGCTCCAAACGGTCGCGCCAGCGTCCGCGTCCGCGGTTGGCCGCGAGCGCGCCGAGGATCTCCTCGCGGTAGTGCCGCTCGAAAGCGGCCAGCCAGATGGGACCGTGGGCGGATTCCTTGAAACCGTCGAGGACGTTGAGCAGGCGATCGCGGACCGTCGCGGACAGCGCCTGCACCTCGGTCGCCGACCAGCCCTGTAGCTGGGCGAGGCGGAACAGTCGCCAGGCGTGGTCGTGCGCGCTGAAGGCCGCCGCAGTGGCGTCGCTGCGCTGTTGATGGGCCCAGGCAAGATCGGCAAGCCGGATCCAGTCCGGCTCGGTCCCGCGTCGGGTGCCGAGCTCCCGTACGGAATTGGCCAGAAACGCCGGCAGCCGGCCGGCGACGGTCTCGGCGCGCAGCCAGACCTCGGATGGGCGGGCGCGCAGATGCCCCACGAGGCCGGCCGGTTCCAGGTTCCAGGTCCGACGTGACCAGTCGCTGACCAGGAATGTCTCGACGAACAGGCGAACGGCGAGGTACTGCGCCAGGTCGGTGGGCTGGGCCTGCTGGAGCGCAGAGCCTGGTTGGCTTCCGCGCCAGTTCATCATCCCCGCCCAGCCCGGCAGGCCGGTCAGGATCCGGCCGGCATAGCTGCCCGAGTGCTCCTCGGCAACACCGAGGCGGGACAGCAGCACGCCGACGGCGTCTGTGGCGTCCTCGGGCAGCGCCGCCACCTGCTCGCGCCAGTCCTCGCCCCCCGCCAGGCCCGGCCCCCGGTCGTGTCGTGCTGCCCGCCGCCAGGCCGCATAGAAGCCCAGGGTGCGGTCGGGCATGCGCCAGGCCGCCTGCCCGAGATCCAGGAACGCCGCACAGCGCCGGATCAGGTAGCGATTGACCTCCTCGACGACGTCCACGCCGAGTAGGGCGTGCATCAGATCGGCGTGGCTACGATCGCGGCCGACGCCGCTCAACTGGTCACGGGTCACCGCCTCGACATGAGCGCGCAGCTGCTGGCGGGGGTCGACCGCCCTGACCTCGTCGGCCAGGACGCTCAGCTTCTCGCCGGCCGAACCGGCGGCGGAGTCCACTGTGTTGGATGTGAGGCCGGCCAGGTCGTAGAACGCGTCGGCCGCTTGTCGGGACAGGCCACCATCGTCGTCTGCCAGAACGAACCACGCAGCGCAGGCCGCCTCCCGCACCGTAGGCTCGCCGGCCGCGCGGGCGTCGGTCGCCGCACGGTCCCGCAGCCGGTCGAGACTGGCATCGGCGGCCGCGCGAACCCGAGAGCGCAACTCGACCGGCACCGGTACGGCCGGGCCGCCCGAGCCCTCGATCGCCTCCCAATCCTCGGCGACGCGTTCGGGCATCGCATCCGGGTCGCGCTCTCGCAGGGTCACCGGCTCGGTCGGCCCGTGCGGGTCGGCGAGTCCGAACGAGGCGAGACAGGATTGCCACAGGGCGGCCACCGCGGAGCCCTCGAGATCGCCGGTGCAATGAGCCGCGAGTGCCTCGAGCGTGGCCGGAACGCCGAAGTGGCGACGCGCCAGCCCGCGCGCCGCGCGGATCTCCGCTTCGAGCCAGAGTTTGCGGATGAGCTCCGGGTCAGCGCCTGCCCGTTGCAGGTCGGCACATCGCGCGTCGACGGCCGCGAGGTAGGCGTCGTGCCGTCGGGCGGGGATGCCGAGTCTGCGCAGTGCTGGCCGGTAGGACCTGATTGGCGCGTCGGTAACCGCGCCGAGGTTGGCCGCGACCTCGCTGTGCACGGCCGCGGGCACGTCCAGATGCAGCGTCGCGGCCCACCAGTCCGCCAGTGTCCAGTCCGCGCCGATCCGCTCCAGGCCCGCGGCGAGTTCCTGTCGCGACCGGTTCAGCAGCCTGGTGCGGGCAGCCTCCGGGACGTCAGCTGCGATCCGCCGGTCGGCCCCGCCCGACGTCATCGCGTCCCGGAGCACCGCCGGAGGTTGCGCGCTCGCGCCGTAGAGGAGCGCTAGCTTGCGGATCTCGGCGTCAGTGACGGTCCTTCCACCGACCGTGCCGAGCACCTCGGCGGGACCGAGCTCGGGACGCGTGCTGAACACCGCGTCGACGTCCGCGTCGGTGATCCGCCCCATCCGGTAGCGGGCGCGTCCGCGTCCGACAGGCTCGTAGGCGCGTCCGCCGATCAACCGTTGCGCCTCGGCGACGGCGACCTCGAAGGTCTTGTGCTGTAACCCATGCAGGGTGTTGTGGTGCACGAAGGTGGTCATCGGGCCCTGGCTGGGCAGCAGGTGCCCCCAGTGCTCGAGTTCATGGGCAAGCTGCACGGCGTCGTACGGACGGGCCTCGGGAGTCACCGGTCCGGTAGTGGTGCTGGTCATCGACGCATCCTCACCCGGACAGCGAGGTCATCGCCCGGACGGTTGCATCGGTCAGGCCCAGAGCCAGGCTCGGGAAGATCCCGAGCACTACGGTCAGGACCGCCAGCGGCGCCGCCGCGGTCAGCTCGATGACGCCCAGGTCCCGTACTCCCTTCCAGCGAGGGTCGAGCTCACCGGTGAACATCGCCGAGATGACGCGCAGGGTGAAGGTGGCGGTCACCAGGATGCCCAGGCTGGCGAACAGGACGAACAGGCCCCAGCGCTCGAACGCGCCGATCAGAGTCTGGAATTCGCCGACGAACTGGGCCAGGCCAGGTAGACCCATCGACGCCAACAGGGCAAGGACCGCGACGCCGGTGTATTTCGGTACCTGCCCGGACAGGCCCGACAGCTGTCCCAGCTCCATCGTTTTCGTGCGCTCGTAGATGATCCCGACCAGCAGGAACAGCGCACCGGTGATGACGCCGTGGGCGAGCATCATGAATACCGCCCCGGACACGCCGGTGACGTTGAGCGCCGCGATTCCCAGCAGCACGAAGCCCATGTGGCTGATCGAGGAGAACGCGACGACCGCCTTGAGGTCGGTCTGGCGGAAGGCGAGGAAGGCGCCGTAGAGAATATTGATCAGGGCCAGGACGAACAGTCCGGGCAAAAAGGCCTGCAGGCCCAGTGGCAGCGTGTCGGCGACGCGCAGGATGCCGTAGGCACCGAGCTTGAGCAGGACACCGGAGAGCATGATGCTCACCGGAGTGGGCGCCTGGATGTGGGCCAGCGGAAGCCAGCCGTGCAGCGGGAACACCGGGATCTTGACCGCGAAGCCGACGAAGAACGCGAGGAACGGCAGCATCTGGAAACCACGGGTCCACTCGCCGCTGGCCGCCTCCAGGGCCGCCATGTCGAAGGTGCGCGGTTCGACGGCGAGGTAGATCGCGAAGATTCCGAGCAGCATGAAGATCGAGCCGCCCAGCGTGTACAGGAAGAAGGTCAGCGTCGCCCGCTCCTTGCGCGGGCCACCCCACATCCCGATCAGGAAGAACATCGGGACCAGGGCAATCTCCCAGAAGACGTAGAACAGGAACCAGTCCCGGGCCGAGAAGACGCCGAGGATCGAGAACTCGAGCAGCAGCATCCAGGCGAAGTACGCCTTGGGGCTGCGCTCGATCTTGGACGAGGCGAGTAATGCGACGACGGTGAGCAGGGTGGTGAGCAGGATCAAGGGGAAGCTCAGCCCGTCCACGCCGAGGCTGTAGGTCATGCCGAGCTCGGGGATCCACTGCGCCCGCTCGGTGAACTGCGGTGCGGAGGAGGAACGGTCGAAGCTGGCGAGCATGCCCCACGAGAGCACCAGGCTGCCACCGGCGGCCACCAGAGCCACGCCCTTGGCAACCGCGGCCTGACCTTTGGGCAGCACCAGGATCACCGCAAGTCCCGCGACAGGCAGCCAGATGGTGGCGGTGAGGATGCCCATCAGAGTCGTCCTCCCTGGCCGTGGCGGTGGTTAGGCCTGTGCCGACGTCTTCGGAGCTGTCCTCGTCGCAAACTCGTGGTGCGAGGCGGTGGTCAGCCGCTCGTCGCCCACGCGTCTGACCGTGCCGCCGTCGGCGGTGTAACCGAGCTCGAAGTCACGGAGGCGTTCCATCACCGTGGGATCGATGTAGTGCACGCCGGTGAAGTCCAGCGTGACAGTCCGCCCGGGCGGCAGGTTGTCGAGCGTAGAGCGCAGCGGGATGAAGTTGTGGAACCCAAGGGCTTTGCGCAGCTCGATGTTGATGTGGTCGTCGCCCTCGGTGACGGTGAACGACGGCTTGAACAGGTTGCCGATCGAGGTGCCCCGTACAACTGCCCAGATCAGTCCCAGGACGATGCCGGTGGCCACGCCGATGAGCAGATCGGTGAGCAGCACCGTGAACGCTGTGATGAGCATGAGCGCGAAGTCCACCTTGCCGATGTGCCATGCGTGGAGGAATTCGTTGGGGTGGGCGAGCTTGAAGCCGATGACGAGCAGGATGCCGGCCAGCGCAGCGAGCGGGATGAGCTCGAGTAACCCCGGCGCGGCGAGGACGAAAACGCCCAGGAACACGCCGTGGAAGAAGTTTGACCAGCGGGTACGGGCTCCGTTCAGGATGTTGGCCTTGCTGCGGACTACCTCGGCGATCATCGGCAGGCCGCCGACGGCGCTGGACACCACGTTGCCGGCGCCCTTGCCGATCAGTTCCTTGTTCATGTTGGCGCGGCGCTGCCAGGGATCGAGCTTGTCGACCGCCTCTGCGGTGAGCAGGGACTCCAGGCTGGCCACGAACACGTACAGCACGATCCACTTGACCGCAGGACCGGACAACAGGGTGGAGAAGTCGGGGGCGGTGAAGCCGGCGAGCAGCCCGCCCTCGCCGAGTTCCAGGAGCGGACCGGCGCCGGTGGCCAAGGAGATCCCGGTGCCGACTATGACGGCCACGAGCGGCGCGGGCAGGATTTTGGCGACGCCTCCGAGCATGGGCCAGACCACCATGACCAGAACCGCCGCTAGCCCCACCAACGCGGTGGCCGGCACGAGGTTGGCGAAGCTGGGCGGGATCGCGGTGAGGATGTGAAAGCCGTGCTCGCGGGGGTTCGCACGGCCGAGCGCTACGTGGATCTGTCCGGACATGATGATCAGCCCGATGCCGGCCAGCATTCCGTGGATGACCGACAGCGGGAAGAACCCGGTGAGCTTGCCGGCCCTGGCCAAACCCAGCAGGATCTGGATGCCACCGGCGACGACGCCGACCGCGAGGGCGCCGGCAAAGCCGAGCTCGGTGACCGCGCCCAAGACGATCACGATCATGCCGGCGGCCGGCCCGTTGATCGTCACGTACGAGCCGGATAGCAGGTTGGCGACCGTCCCAGCGATGATGCCGGAGATGATCCCGGCGATCGGCGGGGCACCGGAGGCCAGCGCGATGCCCAGGCACAGCGGCAGCGCGATGAGAAAAAGGATGAACCCCGAGACAACGTCGTACCTTGCGTTCTCCACGAGACCCGGCAGCCAGTCCTTGGGGGGCACCGGGCGCCCCGGCGCTGCCGGCGGCGCGACTGGTACCGGCTCATCGGCGGCCGGGATCAGGCTTTCGGGGCCGGGGGCGGGTTCATCAGCGGTCATCGCGGTGCCCTCCTCGGATGCTGCTCCCCAAAGGGTGCAGCTGGGCGATGGTTGCGGTTGCGAGACTGCATGAAAAGTTGATGAAGAGCAAGACCGTTCTCATGCTGGGCTCATGATGAAACGACCCGCAGCATGGCAGGCTGCTAGCGGGACACGGCGCAGGCCGTTTGACTGGAGGAGGTGAAATGCGGATTCTGGTGGTTGAGGACGAAGACAAGATGCGCGACGTGCTGCAGCGTGGCCTGCGAGCGGCTGGCTACGCCGTCGACGGGGTCAGAGACGGCGAGGAGGGCCTGGCCAGGGCGGCGGCGGAGGACTACGACGCACTCGTGCTCGACATGGTGCTGCCAGCCATGGACGGCTTCGACGTGTGCCGAGCGTTGCGACGGGCAGAAATCTGGACGCCGGTGCTGGCCTTGACCGCACTGGGCGATGTCCAAGATCGGATCGCCGGCCTTGACGCCGGCGCTGACGACTACCTGACAAAGCCCTTCGCGTTCGAGGAGCTCGTGTCCCGACTGCGCGCCCTGATCCGCCGCGGCCGCCCGCCAAGACCGACCGCACTGGTGTGCGGCCCACTCCGGCTGGATCCTGCCACCCGAGTCGTGACCTGGGCGGGAACCCAGATCGAACTGTCCAGCCGTGAATTCGCCCTGCTGGAGTACCTCATGCACCACGTCGGCGACGTCGTGCAGCGCTCGACGATCCGCCGCCATGTCTGGGGCGCCGCGGCCGACGAGCAGTCATCCAACATCATCGACGCGTATGTGAAGAACCTACGCGACAAGATCGACCGCCGCTTCGACGCGAATGTCATCCAAACGGTCAGAGGCGTGGGCTACCGGCTGCACAACCTCGCCAAAGACTGAGCCTCGATAATGGGCTGGCTGCGTTCACTGCCGACCAGCGTGCGTTTCGCCGCCATGACCGGCTTGGCATTCCTTCTTCTCATGATCTTGGGTGGATTGGTCATTTTCCGCGAGTTCCGGACGAACCTGCGCGAGGCGATCGACCAGCAACTTGTCGAACTCGCCACCACTGAGGCGATGGCCCTCGAGGGGGTGGATGCCCGCACCGCGCCAAACGGCGACCTGCTGGCCGAACTGGAATCTGAGTCCGACAACGGCCTGAGTCCGAGCGACCAAGAGGCGCAGATCCTGGCTAGCGACGGCACCGTCCTGCAGGCGACTCAGGGCCTGGCGGGGACAGGAGGACTGGTGACGGGTGGGAGCCTGGTTCGGGTGGCCGCGGGAGTGCCCGTCTTCGGCGACGCGGTCGTCGAGGACGAGCCGCTGCGATTCGTCGGCACGGCAGTCGCTGACGGATCCGGCCGCATCGTGGTTGTTACCACCCCGATCACCACGTTGATCGAGGCTGAGCGCGCACTCCTCGCCGTATTCGTGCCCGTCACCCTTGTCGGCAGCGCCTTCGCGGCGTTCGCTGGGGCGTCGATCAGCCGACGCGGGCTGGCACCCCTCGCGCGAATGGCCGCAGAGGCCGACGCAATTGGCGCCTATGACTTGTCGCAGCGACTCCCGGTACCGGCCCGCCGCGACGAATTGGGCCGGCTCGGATCCACGCTGAACCGCATGCTCGAACGGCTCGAGGCCGCCGTCGCGAGAGAGCGCGGCTTCACCGCCGAGGCCAGCCACGAGCTGCGCACCCCGCTGGCCATCCTGCGCGCCGAGGTCGAACTGGCGCGCGCGGCGGCCGCGGAGCCCGCTGTACAGGAGGGCTTGGACAGCGCACTGGGGGAGATCGACCGACTGACCGCCGTTGTCCAGGACCTGCTGCTGTTGGCCCGCGCGGACGCGGCCCCCGCGCTCGATCGCCGCCAGATAATTGATCTCGGCGCATTGGCATCGGCCGCGGTACAGCGCTTCGACACCGTCGCGGCCGCCCGCGGGGTCACTCTGATCGCCAGCGGTACGGCCTCGGTCAGCGGCGACGCCCCGGCTATCGAACGGGCGCTGGCCAACCTGCTCGACAACGCGCTGCGGCACACTCCCTCCGGCGGCACGGTGAGCATCCTCGTCGAGCCCGGGACGCGCGGCGCCGTCATAGCCGTGCGTGACACTGGGCCCGGTGTCGAGACGCAGGCGCTGGCCACTCTGTTCGATCGCTACACGCGCGCGGCGTCGCGCCCCGGTTCCGCCGGTCTGGGCCTGTCGATCGTGGCTGCCGTCGCCGTCTCCCATGGGGGCGGCGTGCGCGCGCGGAACCTGCCCGAAGGCGGCCTGGAGATCACCGTCGAACTGGTCGGCGACGGTGGCTCCGGCGAGAGTTCATGACCGTCTCGGTGCCCCTGGAAGGATTCGAACCTTCGCTTCTACCTGCGGAGGGTAGCGCTCTATCCCCTGAGCTACAGGGGCCTCGGTTGCGCCTGGGTGTCTGAACTGTCGGCCACTAGTCCTACAGCCGTAGATCGTGATCATTGGTTCTCTCGTCGTCGGTAGTGGCTGTTTCGGGCTCTGGCTTGGTGTCTTCGGCGCCATGTCGACCAGCGCAGCAGGCTGGCGCCGGTGGGTCTTGCGCCGAGGATGATGGCGTCGAAGAGCCGCCGCAGTTCGTTGACTGTGAACTCGATCAGTCCCGCCGGTGGCGGTGTCCGGTGTTCGGCTGCGGTGGCCACGGCGGGAAGGCGTGGGCGAGCATCGCCAGGGTTGTCCAGCGCTGCCAGGACGTCCAGCGCCGGACTTGGTGTTGGTCCAGGCCGGTCAGTCCCTTGCCGGCTTGGAAGGATTCCTCGATCCGCCACCGCTGCCCGGCCACCCGGACGAGCTGAGACAGCGACGTCGGTCGCGGTGTGTAGCAGCGGTGGTAGGCCCGCTCGCCGGTGGTGTGGTTGCGGCGGATCAGCAGATGATGATGCCCAGGATCGCCGTCTTGTTCGGCGTGCAGGACGATCCAGGCCCAGGAGTAGAGCCGTTCACCGCCACCGACGCCACACCTCGTCGATCTCCACCGGCGACAACGCCGTCTCCGGCATCCACACCACCCCAGACCAGGACCGGACCACGAGTGCTGCGATGACCCCTTGAGAGCACCCCGCTGTCGGGACGCGGCGCTCACAGTGCCGCGGACGGTGACGACCGCGCCCACCGGATCTGCCGCCGACGACGCGATTCCGGCCGTCCCATTGCCTGGGTGGTCCCCGGCGCAGATCATCATCACCACCAGGTTGGCCCGGCCGGAAAAGGCGAGCACGCCGCCGAGCAGCATCGCGGCCTCACCGGGGATCACCAGCCCGATGAAGGCGGCGGCCTCCAGCCCGGCCAGCACCGCGACGACGACGTAGGCCCATGGGCTGGCAAGCCCGAGCACGCCTTCGAGCAGGCCGTTCACGCCGCTCGGTTCGCGGGGGCCACAGGGCGGGGCGGGCGGCGGCCGTCCAGGACCCGCTCGAGCAGGCGGGGTTCGGCCGGCCAGGCGGCAAGCAGCGCCGGGCGCAGGATCGCCGGGCGGCGTAGCGCAGCAGCAACACGACGGCCACGACGTCATCCAATGGGCCGATCACCGGCAGGAACTCAGGAATGAGGTCGATCGAGGACAGCACCCACAGCACCGCGACCAGCAGCGCCAGCTTCGCCCGCCGCGGCACGTCCGGGGATCTGCGCAGCCGGCGGGCGGCGGTGACGCACGCGGGGAGGAACGCGGCGACGTCGCGCAGCAGACCGGGCGGCAGCCGGCGGGCCAACACCACCATCAGCACCCAGCTGGACAGGTAGATGGCCAGTCCGATTACCAGCCACCGGATCAGCATCGGGAGACCGAACAGTTGGGCATGTAGCATGTGTAACGCATCAGGAGGTGCGTATGGGCCGAGTGGAAGCGTCTCGACGGAGGTGGCTGGTGCTGCTCGCCCGGATACCCACCGAGCCGGCCCGCCATCGGATGGCGCTGTGGCGGGAACTGCGCCGCGCCGGCGCCGTCCCGCTGGGGCAGGGCGCCTGGGCGATGCCGGACCTGCCAGCGGCCCTACCCCTTCTCCAGCGCGTCGGCGAACGTGCCGCCGCCGCTGACGGCACCTTGCTCGTGCTGTCCGCCCGCGGTCACGCCGGCCAGGACGTTGCCCGACTCGAACAGCTGTACGCCGACGCCCGCGAGCAGGAATGGGTCGAGTTTCGCGATGACTGCGGCAAGTACCTGGCCGAACTCGATAAGGAGGAAGCCGCCGGCAAGTACACCCTCGCCGAACTGGAGGAGGAGGAGCAGAGCCTGGACCGGCTACGCCGCTGGTACCGCGACCTGCGAGCCCGCGACCTGCTCGCCAGCCCGCCCAGCGCCGACGCCGCCACCGACGTCAAGCACTGCGAGCAGCGCTTCGACACCTACGCCGAGCACGTCTACGCAGCTGTCGGCAGCCAACCGCAGGACTGACCGCGACAGCCGGCCCCAGCCGACACGAAACGGCGACCGGTGTCAGCCCTGCTCGCGGGCTCGCAGCTCTCGCCGCAGCAGCTTGCCGGTGACCGTCTTCGGCAACTCGGGGAGCATCTCGACCTGCCGCGGGTACTTGTACGCCGCCATCCGCTCCTTGCAGAAGGCCACGAGCTCCTCGGGCTGCGCCTGCTCGCCGGAACGCAGGCTGACGAACGCCTTCACCGTCTCCCCGCGGTACTCGTCGGCGACGCCCACGACGGCCGCCTCCCGCACCGCCGGGTGTTCGTACAGCACGTCCTCGACCTCGCGCGGCCACACCTTGTACCCGCCGACGTTGATCTGGTCCTTCTTGCGGTCGACGATGTAGAACCAGCCCTGCTCGTCCATGTACCCGACGTCCCCGGTGTGCAGCGCACCGCCGGGGATCGCCTTCTCGGTCTCCGCCGGCTTGTTCCAGTAGCCGGCGACGACCTGCGGACCGCTCGTCACGATCTCCCCCACCTCGCCGGGCGGCAGGTCGGCCCCGTCGTCCCCGACGATCCGTACGACGGTGTTGTAGATCGGTACGCCGACCGAGAGCGCACCGGAGGCCGCGTCGACCGGTGCGTCGGCGTACAGCGGGACGCCGTGCGACGGGGAGGTCGTCTCGGTCAGCCCGTAGATGTTGTGGATGTAGGCACCGAACTGGGTCTGGAAGGCCTTGACCGTGCTGGGCGGGATGGGGGCACCACCGGAGTAGATCTTCGTCAGCGTCGCCAGCGCGTCCTTGTCGGCGTTCGGCGCGTTCATCAGTGCGATGAACACCGTGATCGCGCCGACGGTGAACGTCGCACCGGACTCGCGGATCGTGTCGATGCCCAGCGACGGCTCGAACCGGTAGCTGAGAACCAGCGGCGCGGGAAGCAGCAGGGCCAGCGCCACATGCCCGATCAGCCCGGTGATGTGGAACAGCGGCGCGACGCCGAGGATCACGTCGTCCCTGCCCAGTCCGATCCAATCCCGGTAGCTCTGGGCGTTGAAGACGACGTTGCGGTGGGTGTTCATCGCGCCTTTGGGCGGACCGGTGGTCCCCGACGTGTAGGTCAGGACCGCGACGTCGTCGAGGGTCGGGGACACCGCAGGCGGTGCCTGCCCGTGGAATCGCTCGATCAGCCCGGCCATGTCGACGGTGTCGTCAAGGGAGATCCGTTCGATGCCGGCCAGGACGCGCTCGTCGTTGCGGGTCTGGTACTCCAGCTCCGAGGTCGTCACGACCGCATGTACGGCGGTCCGGCCAACGACCTCCGCGGCCACGTCGCGGTACAGCGTCTCGTGGCACAGCAGGACGGCCGCGCCGGAGTCGGTCAGCAGCAGCTCCAGCTCCCGCTGCTTGTTCATCGGGTTGACCGACACCGCCACGGCGCCTGCCTTCCATGCCGCGAGCAGACCGATGACGAACTGCGGCACGTTCTGCAGGTACAGCGCCACCCGGTCCCCGGCGGCGACTCCCAGACCGAGCAGCCCCGCCGCGAACGCGTCGGAGAGCTCGTCCACCTCGCGGACGGTCAGCCGCCCGTCGAAGTAGCGGATGAGCACCTCGTCGGGACAGGCCTCGACCGCCGCGGCGAACATTGCCAGCGCGCTGTCGAACTCCGGTTCGATGTCGTGCGGCTGCCCTTCGGCGTAGCGGGCCAGCCAGGGTCGGTCGTCGTATCCGCTCACGTCGGACCTCCTGTCCTTCGGCGTCCATCCTGCCCCCGT
>Ga0136620_10000734_pt1 | contig 14914 bp, 16 predicted proteins | sample AntDrymUQ4162106_2_FD_104806 | JGI IMG/M metagenome (GOLD analysis project Ga0136620, IMG submission 104806) | Polar desert sand microbial communities from Dry Valleys, Antarctica - metaG UQ416 (21.06) | ecosystem: Environmental > Terrestrial > Soil > Desert | place: Antarctica: Dry Valley... | reverse complement strand
TCCGAAGGCGGTCTGGGCGCAGCTCTACGAGCAGGGCCGAATCGACTACCACCCCGTCTTCCCTGGCAAGCCCGGCTACGCGGCGCGCAGGATCGAGAGCCAGCAGGACGTCCGCGACGTGATCGAGATGCTGCGCCTCAACTACGACCGCGCCGTGGCCACCCACGGCCTGCCCGACGAGACAGCTTCGGCCTGAGCCCGGCAGGCGTCAGGCGACCGCGAGCGCGACAACGAACGCGACGATCGCCAGGCCCGCCATTGCCATCAGCTCGATGGCCCGGGACTGGCTCGCACCGCGACGCTCGACGACGAGCACCAGCGCCGCGGCCGCCGCGCCCCCCGCGAGCCCACCGAGGTGGCCGCCGATGCTGATCCCAGGAATCGAGAACGTGAACACGAGGTTGATCACGATCCAGATCCCGATCTGAGACGACAGCTGCTCGATGCCGCGGTCGCGGGCGATCAGGAACGCCGCGGCGAGCAGCCCATAGATCGCTCCCGAGGCGCCGACGGTCAGCTCGTCGGGGGTCAGCAACAGCGCCCCGACCGAGCCGCCGAGCAGGCCCACGAAGTAGATCCCGACGAGACGCGCCGGCCCGAGCGCGGGCTCCAGCAGCCCGCCGAGGATGTAGAGCACGAACATGTTGAGAAACAGGTGCAGCGGGCCGGCGTGCAGGAAGCCGCTGGTCACGACGCGATACCACTGACCGTCGGCGACCGCCGGCCCGAACAGCCCTCCGTCGCTGACCAGCTCGCCCCCGCCCTCGAGTGAGGCGGCCCCACCCCCGCCGCCGATCTCGGCGACGAACGCGATCACGTTGAGGGCCAGCAGCGCGTAGGTGGCGTACGGCGTGTCGCGGGCGCCAAAGCGAACCGTCGTCGACTTCGAGCGCTCGCCGGCGCACTCGGGACAGCGCATGCCGACGGGCGAGGGCGTCATGCAGTCAGGGCAGATCGGCCGCGCGCAACGCGAGCAGGCGACGTTGGTCTCCCGATCGGGATGCCGGTAACAGGTCTCCGCCATCGGCGGGAAGTTAGAAGGTCGGGGCCGGAGCCGCGCGGCGTTCGGGGTCGGGCAAGTCGCCCATCTCTAGTCGAGGTCGCTCTCGAACACGGCCGGGAGGGATGGCTTGGTGCGGCCGCGCTCGGGCTCGAGCGTCACCATCACCGCGTCGGCGCCGTAAAGGTTCGACGGAATCTCGGCCTCGACGGACCCGGTGACGTCGGGACGAAAGGCCGACGACGGCTTGACGCGATCGCCGTGCTGGATCCAGACCTGGTAGATCTCGCTGCCCTCGACTTGGGGCATGTTCGTCACGCGCAGGGTGCCCGAATCGCCGTGGCGGTCCAGAACCGCGGTCGCTCCCTTGGCCTGCGGCGCCGTTTCGAAGGCGACCGGGGCCGGTCCTTCGGCGCCGTCGTCGCCGCCGCGCAGGGCGTAGCCCGCGATTCCCGCGGCGACGAGTGCCGTCGCGGCCAGCGCCGTGACCGGCCGCAGCGCCCAGCTGCGCCACCCGCGCTCGGGCTCCGCGCCCGCGGCGGTGCGAGCCTCGTGATTGGTGATCTCGAGCAGCTCCTTGCGCAGGCGCGGCGGCGGGCTCACCTGGGCGACGGACTCGGCGAGGACGTCGACCGCCGGCTCGAGCCAGCGCAGGTCGGCGCGGCAGCGCTCGCAGCCGGCCAGGTGGCTCTCGACCGCACGAGCCTCGTCGGCGTCCAGCGCGTCGAGCGCATAGGCCGGGAGGTCGTCCTCCCAGCGGGTGTGCTCGCTGGCGCTCACGCCAGCTCCTCGACGAGGTCTTCGCCCAGTCCCTCGGCGAGATGGGCGCGGATCTTCTCGAGGCCGAGTCGCATCCTGCCCTTGACCGTACCGAGCGGCATGTTCAGCATCTTGGCGATCTCCGAGTGGGTGAAGCCGCCGTAATAGGCGAGCTCGATGACCTTCGACTGCTCGTTGGGCAGCTCCTCGAGCGCGCCGCGCAGGTTGCGGGCGGTCTCGCGGCGCAGGGCCTCCTCCTCGGTGCGCTGCTGCGCGGGCCGGCGCTCGAGCACGGCGTCGTCGTCGAAGTCGAGCCGCGGGGCGCGGTTGGACTCGCGTCGCAGAGCGTCGATTGCACGGTTGCGGACGATGCCGAGGGCCCAGGACCGCACGCTGCCGCGCGTGCGGTCGAAGCCCGCTTCGCTGCGCCAGATCGACAGGAACACCTCCTGGGTCACGTCCTCCGCCATTGCCGGGTTGCCGACGATGCGGTGAGCCAGCGAGTAGGCGGCGCCGCCGTGCCGGTCGTAGAAGACCTCAAAGGCGGCAGGGTCCTTGCGGGCGACGAGCGGCATCAGATCCTCGTCGCCGAGGCGTTGCAGCGCCGCGGGCTTCATTGCCATCGGGGTCGGGGGGGAGTGTTTGGCTGGGGAGTCATCCGTAGTGGCAGTGCGGGCTGATCCGATCCGGTCGCGTCCGCGCAGTGCAGGACATCAGTGCCCAACCTACGCCCGAACGGGCAGTGCGGATCACCGCCGCCACGCCCGGGCGCCGTCCGAAAGGGCGGGAATAGTTTCAATCGTCGACTCTCAGAGGAGAAAGAACATGGATACCTCAAGCCCCGCCAGACTTTACGCCGGACTCGTCGGTGTAGCGACGCTGATCGCCGGCCTCGTCGGCTTCTTCTACGAGGCCAGCTTCGATGTCGGTGACGAGCTCGTAGCGGACGAGCAGTTCGGGATCCTCGCGGTCAATGGCTGGGCAAACGTCGTTCACATCGCGACCGGGCTGCTCGGGCTTGCGGCCATGAGCTCGATCGCCCGCTCTCGCCTCTACGCCCTCGGCTTCGGCCTCGTGTACCTCGTCGTGGCGGTCTGGGGCTTCATCGTTATCGACGACGGCTTCGGCGTGATCCTCGAGTTCCTGCCGGTGGACACGCAGGAAAACGTGTTTCACCTCGCGCTCGGCGTCCTCGGGCTCGCGGCCGGAGCCGCGACTCCGAAGGCGGAGCCTGAGGTACGCCGGCCGGCTCCCGCCGCCTAGCTCCGAGCGGCGCGCGAGAGCGCCGGCGTCGTCGAGTCGTTCGAGGCGCCCGCCGCAAGGTGGGCGCCTCGGCGTCGCGGCCCTTAGTCGAGCAGCGAGCGCAGGTCGTCGGCGACTGAGCGCAGGCCCCCGGGCGTGCGGCGCCGGCGGCGCATCTCGAGAACGACGAGCGCAGTTCCCGCCACCCCGCCCGCGGCCGCGGCGGCCACGGGCCGCACCCAGTTGCGCGGATCGCGCAGCGACGCGAGCTCCGAATCGCTGAGCTCGTCGGCCCACTCCGAAAGCTCGGTGGCGGCCGCCTCGGTGACCCTGGAGAGCGTTTCCTCGACGCGGCCGCTGAGCTTCTCCGGCGGGTCGATCGGCCGCAGGGCATCTGACAGCAGAGCCTCCAGATCGGGGCCGGGGCGGGCGGCTTCAGTCATCGGCGCCGGCTCCCGTTGCGTCGGCCTCGAGCTTTTCCTCGAGCTGCTTGATCGCCCTGTGGATCAGGACCTTCGTCGCCCCGTCGGTGCGGCCGAGCGCTCGCGCGACCTCGCGGTTGGACATCCCCAGCGCAAAGCGCATGATCAGCGCCTCGCGACGATCGTCCGGCAGGTGAGTCAGGCCCTGCAAGACCTCGCGCAGCTCCTCGCGACCTTCGACGACCTGCTCGGTTCCGTGCGGGTGCGAGATCGGATCGGCGTTGTCGAGCGCCGAGGTCGGTCGCCGGGCGCGGTCGCGGTGATAGTTGGACGCCAGGTTGTGGGCGATGCGGATCAGCCATGGACGCAGCGGCCGGCCGTCGGACTCGCGCCGGGCGCGTTCGAAGTGGCGATAGGCCTGCAGGAAGGTCTGCTCGGTGAGGTCCTCGGCGTCGTGATGGTTCCCCACCCGGTAATAGGAGTAGGAGTAGACGTCGCGCAGATGGGCGCGGTAGAGGTCCGAGAACGCGCGGTCCAGCTCGGCCTTGACGGCCGGATCCGCGGGGGGCGCGGGAGGGTCGGCGGAAGTCGCCGGCGGGTCGACGGGCGGCCCCTGCGGATCGGTGGGCGGCGCCGGGTCGGAAGGCGGCGCGACCGCGCCGTCCTTGGGCTCTGTGGCGCTCACCCGACAAGCCTAGTGCCCAGTCCATCAATGCAATCCCTGCCTACGCCGCGCGGCGCGAACCCTCCGCACGACGCAACCCGGCGACCCACTCGCCGGCGTCGATTCGCCCCTCGATCAGAGCCGCAAGGCTCTCGAGGCCGGAGACGTCCGCGACGGTCGCCGCCACCGTCTCGGCGAGCAGCGGAACGGAGTCGAGCGCCTCGGATGCCTGGCCGATCTGGGCCGGGATCTGGTCCGCCGGTATCCCCTGGCCGAGCAGCTCACCGGCGCGGCGATTGCGCGAGCTCGGCGCCAGCACGGTCGCGGTGAGATCGCCGACGCCGGCCAGGCCGGTGAAGGTCTCGAGCTCGGCCCCACCGGCGAGGCCCCACTCCACGCACTCGCGCCAGATCCCGGCCGCGGCGATCCCGGCCGCGTTGAGCCCGTGCGGAGCCGCGGCGGCGGCGGCGAGCGCGGCGGCGTTCTTGGCCGCGCCCGCAACCTCGACGCCGACGACGTCAGGTGTGCGCTCGCAGATCAGGCCGGCGCGATCGAAGACGTCGCCGAGCTGTGCTCGCAGGTCCGCGTCGGCGCTGCCGAGCACGAGCGCCGCCGTGCCGACGGCAGCTTCGCCCGCGAGCGCGGGACCACCCAGGGAGGCGAAGGCCCGGGCGCGAACGCGGTCGGAGACGTAGTCGGTCGGAAGCGCGCCCAGCGGCGCGACCAAGCCCTTGGTGAGCAGCAGCACGGCCGTGCGCTGCCCGATGCGGTCGGCCAGCGAGGCGGCGACTGCGGGCAGCCCCGACGACGGGACCGCAAGGCAGATCAGGTCGGTCCCCGCGAGCTCGATGTCGGCCGTGCGCTTTACGGACACGCGCTCGGGGAGCGCGACACCCGGCAGATAGCGCTCGTTCTCGCGCCGCTCGGCCAGCTCCTTGGCGCGATCACGGGTACGGCAGCCGAGCTGGACGTCGAGCCCGCCGCGCGCCAAGAGGACGGCCATCGCGGTGCCCCAGCTCCCGGCGCCGATCACCGCGGCCTTGCGCAGCGGCGGCAGGCCGCCGAGCCACTCCCACTGCAGCTCGATGTTGGGCCAGATCCGGGCAGTGACGGTTTCGGCAAGCGCGGGAGACGGATGACCGGTGCGGGGGAATGTCATCGCGCGCCCGGCGCGCAGCTTGACCTTTCGAGGGCGTATGCGCCAACCGCGTCGCACCTGATCGGTCCCGTGAACCGCAACGGGCAGTACACAGGCGCCGGTCTCCAGCGCGAGCCGTCCGACGCCCCGCTTCGGGCTCGCCAGCGAGCCGGAGCGAATTCGCGTTCCCTCGGGAAAGATGCACACGGCACCGCCACGCTCGAGTACCCCTCGCGCGGTCGCCAACGAGTCCTCGTCGGATTCGCGGCGGCGGATCGGAAAGGCGCCGAGGCGCGACAGCAACCAGCCCTGCCAGCGCTTCTCGAACAGCTCGACCTTGGCGACGAAGTGAAGCGGTCGGCGCCACGGCAGCGTCACCGCGACGACGAACGGGTCGAGGAAGCTGCGGTGGTTGGCGGCAACGAGCAGCGCCCCCTTGACCCTGGCGTACTCGCGGCCGGTTCGCGACAGGCGCAGCCAGATCAGCAACGCCGACTGCACCACGAGGCGCGCGAGCCCGTAGAGCAGCGGGTTGACGCCGTGCGCGCGTGTGTAAGCGTGGTAGCGCGCCAGGCGCTCGTCGGTCACACAGATCCCTACACGGCCTCGAGTTCCCCGTTACTTGGCGGAGCAGGCGTGCGCCTAGGCGCGGCGACGCACCACGGGGCGCCACGCAGCCTTAACGCGCATTCTCGACCAGGGCGCGAAGTTCGGCACGGTCGGGCGGATCGGGCACCCACGCCAACTCGGAGCGGCCGAGCATCGCCTCGACGGCGTCGTCGAGACACGCCGCGTCGAGCCCGAGCTCGTCGAGGCTGCGCGGCCCGCCGCCGAGATCGGCGATCCGCGCAGCTGCCTGCTCGGGCTCGGCTCCGATCGCTGCGGCGAGGTGGGCGATCGCATGGGGAGCGCGGGCGCTCATCGCCTCGATCGCGTGCGGCAGGATCGTGGCGTTGGTCTCGGCGTGCGGAAGCCCGCAGACGCGGACGAGCGTCTGGCAGATCACGTGGTGAAGTGAGAACAGCCCCGAGTCGATCGCGTAGCCGCACAGGATCGCGCCCAGCGCGAGGGCGGCGCGGTCGCGGTCTTCGCGGTCCTGATCGAGCGCGGAAGCGATCAGCTCGGCGCCTCGCAGCGCCGCCATCGTCGCGACGGGGTTCGAGAACGGGGTGTAGAGCGATTCGGCACCGTGGGCGAGCGCGTTCATCGCGCTGGCGCGCAGCTCGCGCTCGGGCTGCGACGTCATCGTCTGCGGGTCGGCGATGACGAGCGCCGGGCGCACGAGCGCGCGGCCGCCGTGGCCCTCCGGCAGGCGGTGAATGCGCGTCATCGGGGCGCCGGACAGCGTCGTCGGGATCGCGCAGACGCGTCCCCCATGGACGGCGCTGATCGCCTTGGCCGTGTCGATGACCCGCCCGCCGCCGAGCGCGACGATCGTGCCGCCCCGAACCGTGGCCATGATCTGCTTCGCGGCCTCGGGCACCCCACCCGCGGGCACCTCGTGGACCGATCCGACCGCCTCGATCGCGCGCGGAGCCTGACCGAGCGCACGTGGCGTGCTCAGCAGGTCGAATTCCGCCCACCCTTGCTCGCGCAGGATCGCGTCGGCCTGCTGCAGGGCGCCGCGGCGAAAGACGATGATGCGCTCACCGTCGCGCCAGGTGAAGTCCTCGATCGGTTGCTCGAAACCAGCCACTTCAGCGACGCTATCTCAAGCCCGCCCCCGGATTCGAACCGGGAACCTCGCGATTACAAATCGCGTGCTCTAGCCATTTGAGCTAGGCGGGCCATGCCGTAGTCCCGTGCCCAGCGAATGCGACGAGACTGGCGGTTCGCGCAAGGCTCAATCCGAAGCCACACGCTCTTGCCCGTTGCCTCATCCGCGGGGACACAGTAGACGCACTCATTCTCGCGGCAATAAACCAGGAACAGCTCGATCTCGTCCTCGTAGCCCCGGACGGCGGTCTGTCGACGGTTCGATCTCACGCTGCACGACTTGAACTGAACGACACCATCACGGAGGCGACCCGTCTTGCATTGGACTCGAATGAAACGCGGTCCGAGATCGAGCACCAGGTCATAACGCTGGTTGACGCCAAACGGGAGCAGGACCCGATAGCCGTGACGCACGAGCTCGGCTAGGATTGCCGCCTCGGTCCGTTGCCCGACGTCCACCGGGTGGTTGCTGAGAACCGGGGCGTTCTGTCGAAGGGCGGCAGGGACACGGTCAAGGCGGGCAAGGGCGATGACGTGATCTGCCTCGGCCGCGGGCGCGACAAGGCAAGCGCGGGGGGCGGCGACGACATCGTCATCGGCGGCGGCGGCGCCGACAACGTCAAGGGCGGCTCGGGCGCGGACCAGCTGTTCGGAAACCGCAGCAAGGACCTGTTGCGCGGCGGTTCCGGCAAGGACCGCTGCCAGGGCGGGCCGGGACGCGACAAGCTGAAGAGCTGCTAGCGCGCTGACGCCGGCGGGCGTTTACCGCAACCGCATCGACGGGCCGTCCGCACGCTGACGGGCGCCCCGCGCCGGGTAGAGTTGGCCGCATGGGCTGGCAAAGCGACCCGTGGGTGCGGGTTGGGGCGATAGTCGCTGCATTGACGGCGATTTTGCTTCTGCGCCTCAACATCGAGGAGCCGGGTCCGCTTTACCTGATCCCGGTCGCGATGGCCGGGTTCTGGTTCGGGCAGTGGGGCGGGATCAGCGTCGCCGTGGTCTCCGCGGCGCTCTACGCGGTGGGCCGCGTCGTCGGTCCCGAGGAGGTGGGCGGGCTGGCGATCCTGCCCGCGACCGTGGCCCGGCTCGCCGTCTACGGGGTCGCCGGGTGGTTCATCGGCTGGCTCTCGGAGGAGCGCGTCAGCCTCGAGCGCGAGGTGCGCAGGCGCGACCGCGAGCTGACGGAGCTGCGCACGATCCAGGAGACCCTCTCCCCTCCGCGACCAGAGCCGCAGCAGGGTCTAAAGCTCGCCACCTGCTACCTGCCGGCGAAGGACGGCGTCGCGGGCGACTTCTACCTCGTCACGCAGGGAGTCAACGACTCGACCGTGATCGCGATCGGGGACGTCGCGGGGCGCGGCCTGGAGGCGGCGAAGCGAGCGTGGTTCGTGCGCACCGTGCTCGCCAGCTCGGCGGACTTCACAGAGGACCCGGGCGAGATGCTAGACCTCGCGAACTACTCCCTGATCGAGGAGTCCGGGTCCTCGTCGCTGTTCGTGACCGCGGCGTGCATCGTCTTTCGGCCCCAGGACCGATCGATCCGCTGGTCGGTGGCCGGCCATGAGCCGCCGATTCTGCTCGACGACGGTACGCCACTACCCAACCGCCAGACCAACGGCGTCCCGCTCGGGATCGAGGACAGCACCGGCTGCGCGACGGCGACGTCCAGCCTCCCGCTCGGCGCGGGGTTGCTGCTCTACACCGACGGCGTGATCGAGGCTCGCAGCAGCAACGGCGCCGGTGGCGACGGGCTGTTCGGAGAGCAGCGGCTCTCCGACGTCGTCTCCGACATGCGCGGTGAGGACCCGGTCAGCGTCATCGAGCGCGTGCGAGACGAGGTGCTCGAGCATGCCGGCGGCCATCTCGAGGACGACATGTGCCTGGTCGCGCTGCGCGTCAGCGACGAGCCCGAGACCGAGGCCGTCTGCCACCCGACCGGCGACGAGCTGCCCGCCCCGGCCTAGTCATTTCGCGGGCGCGACGTTGTGAGCTGACCGGCTAGATCTTCACCTCGCGCGACGCGAGGTGAGTGCCGACCTTGCGCTTGACGCGCTGCAGCGCGTTGTCGACCGTCTTTGTGTCGCACTCGAGGCGTTCCGCGACCACCTCGTAGGAGTACCCGTCCAGGTACAGGGACAGGACGCGGCTCTCGAGCTCCGACAGAACGCTCGCCAGGCAGTCGATGAGGCTCGACAGCTCCTCGGTCGCGATCACCTGGTTGGCGGGATCGTTGATCGGCGCTCCCGGGAGGATCTCCTCGAGCGTCGTCTCGGAGTCGCCCGCCGCGGCCGGCGACTGAGCGAACGACACGTACTGGTTGAGCGGCGAGTGCTTGTTGCGACTCGCCGTCTTGACCGACGTGATGATCTGGCGCGTGATGCAGAGCTCGGCGAAATTGCGAAAGCTCGACTCGCGATCGGTGCGAAAGTCGCGCACCGCCTTGAAGAGGCCCAACAGGCCCTCCTGGATCAGGTCGTCGGACTCGCCGCCGAGCATGAAGTACGCCGACGCCTTGAGGCGAACGAAGCCCCGGTAACGCCGCACGATGCGCTCGTACGCATCCGCCTGGCCACGCTTGGCGAGCGCGACAAGGTATTCATCCTCTAGCTCAGGTTGAGACTCAGGCCGGCGACGAGACAAACCGCCGGGGGGCGCCAGAGTCGCGAACTCTTGGGTAGGAACGGCCACATCAACCTCCATTTGACTGGGGTGAGTGGCGCCACTTACCTCCCCTGGACGCCGCCAACGGGCGAACCTACGGCCTCGACCTCAACCTCGGGTTCACCCTTATGCGCGGAACTGTACACGTTGCAGCGGTTCTGTCAACCTGCGACAGCATTTTGCCGCTCCTGCAAGATCCCGTGCAGCCGGGAGGTCGTCGTCCGCGCGAGCTGTTATCCGCCGCCGGCCCTGCGCTGACGAACCGCCTCGAACAGCAGCACGGCCGCGGCGGCCGAGACGTTGAGCGAGCCGACGCGGCCGGCGCTCGGTATCGCGACCGCGGCGTCGCACGCTGCCGCCACACGAGGCCTGATGCCCTTGCCCTCGCCTCCCATCACGAGCACGACCGGGCCACTGAGGTCGACCTGGTCATAACGCGTCGGAGCGGTGGCGTCGGCGCCGTAGATCCAGGCCCCGGCCCGCTTGGCCTCGGCGAGCCAGTCGGCGAGGTTGCGCACCCTCGCTATCCCGACGTGCTCGACGGCTCCCGCCGAGGCCTTGCAGACCGCTGCCGTAACCGCGGCTGCCCGGCGTTCGCAGATCACGACGCCCGAGGCGCCGGCCACCTCGGCTGAGCGACACACAGCGCCGAGATTGTGCGGGTCCTGAATCTGGTCGAGGGCGACGAGCAGAGGGTTCGCAGGCTCGAGCAGCGCCTCGGGACTGACGTAGGGGTAGGGATCGACTTCGGCGATGACGCCCTGGTGATCAGGCGATCCGGCAAGCCGGGTGAGCTCGGCCGCCGTGACCTCACCGGCGGTCAGAACGCGGTGCACCCGCCGCTTTCCGCGCCTGGCCTCCTCGACCGCGTTTCGCCCGTAGACGAACTCGGTCGCGGCTCGGTCAGCCACGCTTTATGAGGCTGGCCCCGGCGGCCGTGTCCCGCACCTCCCAGCCGAGACGCTCCAGCTCGTCGCGTATCCGGTCGGCCCGGGCGAAGTCGCGCTCGGCGCGCGCGCTCTCGCGCTCGGCGAGCAGGCGCTGCGCCTCGGGGCCCGCCACGACGTCGGCGGCCAACAGGGCCTCGAGACCGAGCAGCGGCAGCATCTCCTCGAGCGCGCCGCGGGCGCCGGGGACGTCACTCCGGTTGCCCTCGGCGACGAGCTCGAACAGTGCTGCCAGCGCCCGCGGGGTGTTGAAGTCGTCGGCCAGCGCCTCGAGAAAGCGCTCGCCCACTGTCGTAACGAGCTCGCCGGGCTCCCCGCCCGGCGCCTCGCGGGCGTAGTTTCGGATCCGCTCGGCGCGGCGTGCGGCCTCGGCGAGGGCCTCGTCACCGAAGACGATCGGCTGGCGGTAGTGACCTGAGACCAGGTAGGCGACGACCGCCGGTGGCCCATAGCGGTTGAGTGCCTCGGCGAGCTGAAAGACGTTGCCCTCCGACTTCGACATCTTCTCGTTCGCCATTTGGACCATGCCGTTGTGCATCCAAATGCGCGCCAGCGGCTCGCCGCGCGCGGCCTCGGTCTGGGCGATCTCGTTCTCGTGGTGGGGAAAGACGAGGTCGGACCCGCCCCCGTGCAGTGCGAAGTCCGTGCCGAGCAGCTTCTCGGCCATCGCCGAGCACTCGATGTGCCAGCCCGGCCTGCCTCGCCCCCAGGGCGAGTCCCAGGCCGTGTCCTCTCCAGGCTTCTGCGCCTTCCACAGCGCAAAGTCGAGCCCGTCCTGCTTGAGGCCCTCGCTGCCCGCGTCCTCGCCCTGATCCATGTTCTCGGGGCGGCGATTCGACAGCCGGCCGTAGGGCTCATAGCTGCGAACCCGGAAGTAGACGTCGCCCTGCGCTTCGTAGGCGTGTCCGGCCTCGATCAGCGTCTCGATCAGGGCGACGATCTCGCCGATCGTCTCGGTCGCCCGCGGCTCGTGGTCGGGGCGCCCGAGCCCGATGCGGTCGGTGTCCTCGACGTAGGCCTGGGCCATCTCGCGCGCCAGCTCGTCCGACGGCCGGCCCGCCTCACGGGCCGCCGCGTAGATCTTGTCGTTGATGTCGGTGATATTGACGACGAGGTCGACGTCGTAGCCCTCGTGCTCGAGAAAGCGCTTGAGCAGCAGGAAGACGACATATGGCCGCGCATTGCCGACGTGGACGCGGGCGTAGGTCGTCGGGCCGCAGGCGTAGATCCCGACCTCGCGGCCGTTTCGCGGCTCGAGTGGGCGCAGCTCGCCGCTGAGCGTGTCGTGAATTCGGACCTCGCGCACGGCCGCGATGCTAAGCGACCCTCCCCCCGCACCGCGCGCATGGCCGCTATTTGCGCACATATCCCCCATTTGGGGTAAGGCGGAGCCGAACCGCCCGCTAGGCTTCCCCGGCCGATGGCAGGAACGCTTGCGGGGCAGCGGGTACGGCGGGTCGAGGACGCATTTGCGTCGTTGCACGACCGATACCTCGGTGCAGAGCCCGGATACAACGTCACCTACCAGGTGAGGCTGGGTGACGTCGGGCGTACCTGGGAGGTGCGAGCGACGAGCGAGCGCTGCGTCGTGCGTACCTCGCCGACGCGCGAGCCCGATGTCGTCATCGGTACCGACGCGGCGACATGGCTCGCGCTGCGCGAGGGGCGGCTGTCGGGCCTCGACGCCTTCGCCGGCCGGCGGCTCTACGCGCGCGGCGACATCGACCAAGCGCTCGGCTTCGAGGGGCTGTTTCGACTCCCCGGTGGCCGGCCTCCCCTGCTGCGGGTCCACGACGTCGACGTCAAGGGGGCGAAGCTCTCGACGCTCAGCGCGTCCGGTAAAACCGAGCAGGTCGTATGCATCCACGGGCTCGGCGGCAACAAGACCTCGTTCTTCGACACCGTCTCGACGCTGACCCCGCAGCACAGCGTCCACGCGCTCGACCTGCCCGGCTTCGGCTCGTCGTCGAAGTCCGCGCGCGGAGGCTACGACGCGCCGTTCTTCGCCCGCGCGATCGTCGACTTCCTCGATGCGATGGACATCGAGCAGGCCCACCTGGTCGGCAACTCGATGGGCGGCCGCGTGGCGCTCGAGGTCGCGTTCTCCGCCCCCGAGCGGGTCTCGAGCCTCTCCCTGCTTGCGCCCGCGCTGGCGTTTCGCCGCCGCCGGGAGCTCGTGCCGCTCGTGCGCCTGCTGCGGCCCGAGCTCGCCGCGATCCCGCACCCGCTGAGCCCCGATCAGGTTCGAAAGAACTTCTGGTCGATGTTCGCCCGGCCGGAGCGCCTCGATCCCGCGGTCGCCGACATCGCCTGCGAGGAGTTCTGCCGGACCTATCGCTCCCGCTCGGCGCGGATCGCCTTCTTCGCTGCGCTGCGCAACATCTACCTCGATGCCCCCTACGGCGAGCGCGGGTTCTGGACGCGGCTCGCGGAGCTCGTCCCGCCGGCGCTGTTCGTCTGGGGTGACAGCGACACGCTGGTCCCGGCCGCCTTCTCCCGTCACGTCTCCGAGGCCCTGCCGCAGGCAGAGCAGGTGACGCTGCCGGAGTGCGGCCACGTGCCCCAGGTCGAGCTGCCCGAGCGCACCAACGGCCTGATCGCCGCTCACATCGAAGCCGCCGGCGCAGCGCAGCCGGCTATGAGCCGCGCCCGTGGGCGTAAGCGGCTGCCGGGCGTGCTGGCGTCCTCGGCCTAGCCGAAGCTCCCGACAGCACGTCCGCCATAGACTTCCGCCATGGCTGACGCCTCCACGCTGGCCGAACGCGCTCGGGGAAACGGCGCCGGCGACCACGACGACTCGCCGGGGCCGTTCACGGTCTCCGGCCCGGGCGTCCTCGGTGCGCTCGCCGGCATCGGAGCCGGCGCTGCCCGCGCCGGGCAGGCGATCGCCGGACGCGTCGCCGGGCCGGTCGTCGAGGGGCTGCGCGACCGTCTGACGGCCGACTTCGACGACCGCGACCCTGACTACATCCGCGAGAACCTGCCGCTCACCTGGCTGCTCGCGAGCCTGTGGTTTCGCGGCGAGGTCCGAAATCTCGGAAACGTGCCCGAGGACCGGCCCGTGCTGCTGGTCGGAAATCACTCGGGCGGCAACCTGACCCCCGACACGATCGTCTTTACGCTCGCCTTCTCGACCTACTTCGGCGTCGAGCGGCCCTTCTACCAGCTCGCCCACAACCTCGTGCTCGCGTCGCCCGCGGGGCAGATCCTGCGCAAGTACGGGACCGTCGCCGCGTCGCACGAGCACGCCAAGGAGGCGCTCGAGGCCGGAGCGGCCCTGCTCGTCTATCCAGGCGGCGACTGGGAGGTCCATCGTCCCTTCTGGGAGAGCGACCGGGTCGACTTCGCGGGTCGCAAGGGCTTCATCCGGCTGGCGCTCGACGCCGGGGTCCCGATCGTCCCCGTCGTCTCGATCGGTGGTCAGGAGACCTCGCTCTTCCTCAGCCGGGGAGATCGCATCGCGCGCGTATTCGGACTTGACCGCACGCTGCGGCTCAAGGTCCTTCCGATCTCGCTCGCGCTTCCCTGGGTGATCAACGTCGGCGACTTCCTCGGCCACGTCCCGCTGCCGGCCAAGATCACGACCGAGGTCCTGCCGCCGATCAACATCACCGAGCAGTTCGGCGAGGACCCCGACCACGAGGTCGTCTACGAGCACGTCACGCGTGTGATGCAGGAGTGCCTCGACTCGCTCGCCGCCGAGCGACGCTATCCGCTGATCGGTTAGGGCGACCGGGTCATGACGAGATGAGGCTCGGCGAATCGGTCGAGATCACGGCGCCCCAGCAGCTCGTCTGGGACTATCTCGCCGAACCGACCAACTATCTGCACTTCATGTCCGGCGTGACGCGCTGGGAGCCCGCGGGCGATCGCCGCAGCGGCCTCGGGGCGCGCTACCGGATGCTGATCCGCGTCGGTGCCGCAGAGGTCGGCGGCCTGATCGAGTTCGTCGAATGGCGGCCCTGTACGGATATGGCCTGGACCTCGGTGACCGGAGTCGACCAGCGCGGGCGCTGGCGCGTGCGCGAGGTGGCGAGCCGCCGCACGCGGGTCGAGCTGCGCTACGCCTACGGCGTCGCCGGCGCCGGCGTCGCGGGCCTGCTCGCCGAGCGGGTCGCGGCGCCTGCTCTATCGCGACACCTGCGGCGCTCGCTGCAACAGCTCAAGCGCCAGGTCGAGCACGAGCAGCTGCGCAGCGAGGCCAAACGGCGGCGCGAGGCCAGCGCGGCCTGATCGCGGGCGGGCCGGCCCGGCGGCTTCCGGGATAGGGTGGCCCCGAAATCGCTAGAAAAGGGGTGTCGAAATGACCGCATCCGAGTTCGGCAGCTTCGTGCTGGCCTTTCTCGTCGCATTGATCCTGTTCTT
>Ga0136620_10000733_pt1 | contig 14929 bp, 13 predicted proteins | sample AntDrymUQ4162106_2_FD_104806 | JGI IMG/M metagenome (GOLD analysis project Ga0136620, IMG submission 104806) | Polar desert sand microbial communities from Dry Valleys, Antarctica - metaG UQ416 (21.06) | ecosystem: Environmental > Terrestrial > Soil > Desert | place: Antarctica: Dry Valley... | reverse complement strand
TCCTCGAGCGGCCGGCCGAGGAGGCTCACCGCGTCTCGCATCTCACGCGCGGACTGGCGGCCCGACTCGATGAAGAGCTGCTTGTCCCTGGTGCCGGTCACCCGCCACACCAACCTGCTCGGCGGGACGGGCTTGCGCTCGGGCGGCCGCACGATCCGACGGAAGGCCTGAGCCGCATGGCGCCGCGAGCGCGCATCGAGGCGGTCGGCCAGCGCCTGCCACGCTCCGTTCTGGTGGCGTCTCCCGATCACGGTCCGCGACCCTAACGACGCCGCCCCCGGAAAGCCCTGAGACGCGACGCTCGCCGGGTCAGCGATCGGCGGCGAGCACATCGGCGTACACCTCCCGTACCGCGCGGGTGTGCTCCGCGGGCCCGAGCAGCGGAGTCCTCCGGGCAACTCCGCGCAGCCTCGAGAGGAAGGCCGGGTCCCCGCCGATCCGCCGCAAGACCTCGCCGAGCTCCGCGGGGCTGCGCGGGTCGCAGCTCAGAACGGCGGATGGGCGCATCGCCGGGTCGGGAGACCCATCGGCGCTGGCCGATGCCACCACAGCGCCGCAGGCCAGGGCGTGGCGCGTTTCGACCGCGGTAGTCCTCGATGGCGCCGAAGGGGACCAGCACGCAGTCGACGTCCGCGAGCAATCCGGGAAGCTCGCGCGGCTCGAACGTCCCGAACAGCCTCAGAACGAGTCCAGGCACCGCCTCGGCGGCAGCGCGCAGGGTGCGCGCGAGGCGGTGGTCGACCACGCGACCGAGCACGGTCAGCTCGACGGGTCCGAGACCGGCGCGGCGCAGCGAGTCGAGCACGGCCTCGAGGCCGGCGGAGGCCCCGAGCTCACAGATTGCCGCCAAGTTCAGCGACCCGCGCTCGGCGGGTGTGGAGCGAGGGCCCGCAGACGCCACGGTCGGCTCTACCAGGGCGCATCCGGGGACGACGTGCCGCCGCACGCCGCCCGGCGTCGCGGAGGAGCCCTGCGCGGCGACCTCGGCCGACGGCTGGATCGCGTGCTCGAGCTCGGGGGGCAGCTCCTCGAGGTCCTCGACGTCGACTACCGTGACCGATCCGTGCCGGCGGGCCGCCCGAACGGCCCCGGCGGCGCCTCGGTCGAGATCGAGCAGGTGCACCACGTCGGGCTCGAAGTCGGCCACGATCTCCTCGAACAGCCGCTCGAGGTCCTCTTCGTCCGCGGACGGGCGGGCGTCCGTCGGCCCCCCGCCCGCGAGCCAGTGGATCGCTACGCCGCTCCTCGCCTCGAAGTAGGAGCGAGGCGGCGCGGGCGCCGGACCGGGACGGCGGGTGGCAACCGCGACGACCTCGCCCGCATCGACCAGGCCGGTGGCGAGTGCCTCGGCCACCCGGTCCGCCAGGTCGGTGCTCTCAGGCGGATAGGAGGGAGCGACTAGGAGGATTCGCACGCGGGAGACCGCCGTCTGCGCCGGAGCGTCCGATCCGAGCGCGTCGGAGCGATGCGCCCGGGAGGAGAGAGGCCTCAGGCCGTTCCCCGAAAGCGGGCGGCGGTCTGCTCGTTCGCGTACGGGGAGTCGTCCGGCGGCAGCTCCGTGCTCTCGACGCCCTCGCGCGCCGGGGTCATAAGCAGCGCCCATTGGGCTCCACGTACGAAAGGCTTCTCGACTTGGTGGATCGAGAGGCCGGCCTCCGCCGCGCGTGCAGCGACCCACGACCGGTCGAACGCGACCGCGGCCGGCGGGTAGGAATGGCTTACGTACAGCGCGTTTCGGTCGTCTCCGAGCACCGGGAACTCGACCTTGTCGAACAGGAACCACGTCGAGAAGAAGACTCCTGTCGGCTCCAGGATGCGGGCGGCCTCGTCGAGGTAATGGCGCGCGTGCTCCTCGACCAGGTGCGTGAACACGGACCCCGCGATCACGAGCGAGAAGGAGTCGTCCAGCGCGGGGAACGGGGCCACGGAGGGCTTGCTCTCATCCGCGTTGAACTGGGAGTCGTACACATCGTGGTGCCGGAACTGGAACGTCGGAGCCCGGGGCGTGAGGTTCTCCCGGCACCACTCGATCATCCCGCGATGCAGGTCGATCCCGAGGTACTCGGCGGGCGGCGTATGCGACTGGAGCAGGAGTCGCGCCAGGCGACCACAGCCGCATCCGAAGTCGAACACGCGCCCCTGCGCCTCCTCCGGCGCGTACGGAAACCTCCCATCTGCCGGGAAGTCCCAGGGAACGAGCTCGGGATCCAGCGGCCCGACGAGCCTCCGCATCTCGGGCGGCGGAAGGGGGAGCTCGCGACGCCGGCGGTCGCTCCTCCGGCTGAGGCGCTCCACCTCGCTGCACAGCTCGTCCACCTCGGCGCGGAGCGCGCCGATGTCGGGCTCGACGTGCGCGGCCCGCTCGTCGTCGGGCGGCAATCCGGAGTCCATCCTACGGAAGCCACTCCGGGTCGATCACCCGATCGACGAGGGACAGCGCCGAGACCGCCTCCGGGGGCAGCCGGTCGTGGTTGGTGCCGAGCCACTGACCGAGCAGCTGCGCCGACCGGCGGGAGACCGATACCCGCTCCCACCGCTCGAGCTCGGCGCCCTCGAGGCCGCACTCCTCGCGCAGGTAGCGCGCGTCGAGCGCGGCCTGGAAGGCGATGTGCCCGAGGACGGCTTCACCGGGGGCTCGCCGCCCGACGACCTCGCGCATCGCCACGCCGTCGTCGAAGTTGCGCCCGAAGAGCTCCGCGAAGCCGTAGGCGTGCGAGTGGAGCGCCGTCGACGCCGGCTCGTGGAGGAGCTCGAACCCGGCTTCGAGCGCATCCCTGGCCCAGGCGAGGTCCTCGCCGATCGTGGTCGTCCGCCGGAACGGAACCTGCCGGTGGGCCTCGGGCCGGATCGCGCACGCGACGGTGTGAAAGTTGAGGAACCTCCACAGCTCGTCCGGCTCGAGCCGCGTGTACCACTCCCAGTCGTGGATCGCCCGAAGCTGGCGCACGGCCGAGGCGCTCAGCTCCCGTCCGGCGTCCCGCCGCAACAGAGCGTCCGCGTCGTCGTGAGGCAGGAGGCGGCTGGAGACGCCCGCCAGGCGCGGCGCGCGCTCGAAGGGCTCGACTAGGCCGGCGAGCCACCGATCGTTCGCCGGTCGCATGGTCTGCGTGACGAAGACCAGCACCTGACCGGCGGCCTCGCTCGCGCCGAGGTTCCGCGTCAGTCCGTGGTTGTAGGACCGCGGCTCGATCGACAGCACCGTGGCTCCGTCCTCGCGAAGGGTCTCGACGGTCGCGTCCTCGGAGCCCGAGTCGACTGCGATCAACTCGACGCTGCCGAGCCATCTCTGCCCGCGGATCGCGGAGAGCAGGTCGCGGAGCCCCGGTCCGGCGTTCTTCACGGGGATGACGACCGAGGCGAGCCGGTCGCTCGGGCGAGCCGAGAGGGGGAAGGGGTCGCCCCTGAAGAGGAGTCGCGCCCCCGAGGCCGCCGCTTCGCCCTTCACTTCGAGCGCGAGCTGCGCCGCTTTCCCGTCCTGCGCTTGTGCGCCTTGCTCACGGCGTGCTCGAACGCTGTCTCCCGGCGCGCGGCGAGGAGGCGCAGGCCCGGTAGGGCCGTCAGCCGCGCGAGCACTCGCACGGGCACGCTCCGCTCGATGCGGCTGAGCCGCATGCGCCGCTCGAGCAGCTTCCGGTCCCTGGCGTCGAGCTTGGAGGCCAACCGCTCGACCTCCTTCTCGAGCGCACGCTTGCCGGCATCGAGGCCGGCGGCCTCGCCGTTCGCGGCCCCGAGCCCTCCGTTCGAGGCGGCGGCATGCGCTCGAGCCTCACACTCACCGTGAAGGCGATCGATCTCGTCGTCCCGTCGCAGGAGGGCATCCCTCGCCTCGATCAGGGACTGGCGCATCTCCCGCTCGCGCTGCGCGATGGCCTCCATCGTCGCTTCCCGCGACGTGGGCTGTTCCTCTACGGGCGACTCCGCGGACTCTGGCGCATCTTCCACGGCGGCGCATGATGCCACAGACGCGACTACCGCGCCCGATCGGACGGCGAGCCCCCGCCGTGGTAGGCGGCGCGCCCGGGCACGCGTGCCGTCCGGGCCGCCACCGGCCACAGCGACCCGGCCACGCGCCGGCGCTTCAGCGCCAGGAACGGCCGCTCGACGAACCGGTAGCTGAGCGCCGCGGCGGGAAGGAGAACCGCGAGCTCGAGGGCGACCAGCGCGAGGAGCATGTCCCACAGGCTGCCGCCGGCGAGACTCGCGACCAGAGGCCTCAGCAGCAGGAGCGGTATCACGTGGAGGAGGTAGATCGAGCAGGAGCGCTCGCCGACCCAGTGCAGCGGATGGTTGTCGAGCGCGCGCCAGCATGGCCGGCCTCCCCACTGGAGTACCAGTGGAGCGGCGAGGAGGCAGGCCGTTCCGGTCAGCGCCGTCCACAGTGACCGGCTGTGCCAGAGTCTTCGGGGCCGTCGCGCACGCCGTACCTCTCCTCGTCCGTGGACACGAACCGCGTCTCCTCCCATTCCCGCGCGCCGCGCTCCGTATACCAGGCGACGCCCGACGGACCCCGCATCGCGGGACTCCACGAGCGCTCGAGGCGGTTGGGGCGGCGTCGTCTGCAACGCTCGGCCGACGGTCGCGGCCTCGTCGTGTTCACACCGCGCCTGGACGAGACGGTCGGGGCTCGTGCGGTGGCCGCGCTCCTCCAACGGCTGATGGGGAGGCCGGGTCTGCGGTGCAGGGCGGTCGCGTGGAGGGACGGCGTCCACCGCGCGCGGCTCGAGGAGGCCGGGATCCCCGTCCACATCGCCTCCGGCTGGCCGGCGCCGGATCCCGAGAGCTATGAGAGCCGGCTCGTCGAGCTCGCCGCCTTGGTCGGCGACGAGCTCGACGTGGCCCTAGTGGAGGGTCTGGGGGCTTTTCCCGGCGCCGACGTGGCAGCGCGGCTCGAAGTGCCGTTCATTTGGGCGCAGGGCGAGCCCGCTCTCCCGACCGAGGGCCGCGGGATGCCTCCGGGCCGTTGCGAGGAGGTCATTGCCAGGGCGGGGGCGGTGCTGTGCGGCTCGGACGCCTCCCGAGACCGGTTCGACCTGGCGCCCCCCGCGCGACGCGCGACCGTACGTTCCTCGGTCGAGCACGGCAAGATCGCCGCGTTCTGCGATCGCATCGATAGCGCCGAGGCCCGCCGGCGCCTCGGGGTTCCGCAGGACGCCACGGTGGCGCTCTGCCTCGCGCCGATCGTCCCCGACGCCGGGCAGCTGCGCCTCGCCGAGGCCACGGCCGGGCTGGCCGAGCGCCACCCGGACCTACTGCTGGCTCTGGTCGGAGACGGTTCCTCCTCCTACGCCGCAGAGCTGCGAAGCTACGCGCACTGCGCCGGCCTCACCGCACGACTGATCGAGGCCTCCGAGTCGGACCCCTACCTATGGCACCGTGCCGCGGACGTCTTCGCGACGGGGGCGAGCGGCCCGTCGCTCGGGGCCATCGAGGCCATGGCCTTCGGGACCCCGGTCGTCGCGATGCGCGGATCGGACGTGTCCGAGGCGATCATCGACGGCAGGACGGGCTATCTCTGCGACGAGGACGACCTCGGCGAGCTCACGGCCTCGCTCGAGCGCGCTCTCGGCGCGACCCGGGAGGAGCGGGAGAAGGTCGGTGCTCGCGCCGGCAAGTCCGTTCGGGCAAAGCACGGCGCGAAGGCCGGAGCCGAGCGCGTCGGGCGCCTGGTCGACGCGCTGGCCGAGGACCCTCGGGCGCTGGCGGCGCAAGCGATCGTCGAGGGCGGCGATCCCCGTCCGGGCCCGACCTTCGCCGTCGCCGAGAAGGTGTCCGTTCTCATTCCCACCCTCGACGCCGGCCCGACCTTCGCCAGGTCGCTCGAAGCGCTCCTCGCCCAGGAGGGGCTCGGGGGCCTCGAGTTGCTGGTGGTCGACTCGGGCTCGACCGACGACACGGTCCCCGTGGCGACGAGCGCAGGGGCCCGCGTCATCGAGATTCCCAGGGCGGCCTTCAACCACGGCCGCGTGCGCAACCAGATGGCCGAGGCGGCCGGGGGGGACGTGCTCCTCTCGACTGTTCAAGACGCCATGCTCCTCGACCGTCACGCCCTGCGGGAGCTCGTGCTCCGCCTGCGCGCCGACCCCACCCTGGCCGCCGTGACGCCGCGCCAGGTGCCGGGCCCGGGAGCGGACCTCCACAGCGCGTACTGGGCCTGGCGCCGCGACCACGCGCCCGGCCACGGCGCGGTGGCCGGTGAGGGCGAGAGCGCCCCGGTCGACAACGTGTGCGCGGCCGTCCGCCGCACCGCCTGGGAGGCGCTGCGCTTCCGGGAGCTTCCATACGGCGAGGATCTCGACTTCGGCGTGCGGGCACTCCGAGAGGAGTGGCGGACGGCTCGCGCGGACGAGGTGGTCGTCCAGCACCACCACGACCGCGAGGCGCCCTACTTCCTGCGCCGTGCGGCCGCCGAGCGGCTCATGCGCGTGGGCCTGACTCCTGGGGTCCAGCCCATACCCGAGGCCCGCCACGGAATCGAGGCGCTGGCCGGCGCGCTCGCGACCGGGATCGCGGAGCTCGAGCGCGCTCTCGGCTCGACCTCCACGGGCGGCGAGAGCGTGGCTCTGGCGCCCTTCGTGCGAGGGGTGATCCGCGAGCTTCAGGGCGACGCCGTCCCCGCGGCGCCCACCGGCGAGCTCGAGTCGATCCGCGAGCTCCTGCGCGGCGCGCCTTCGGAGGTCCCCCGCGAGGCTGCCGTCGACATCCGGGCCTGGATGGTCCACGCCCTGTTCGACCCGTGGGTCGCGCACTTCGCGCTGGCGGTCGCCGAGCCCGTCCCCACGCACGAGGCCCGGGCGTTCGTGGCTCGGTTGGTGGCCGGAAGCGTCGGTCAGGTGCTCGGCGACGCGATGCGGGCGGCGCCCGAAGCACCGCTCGCCCTACGACTTCGGGGGGATGTCTGAGCTGAGGCGCGCCGATCCCGTGAGCGCCCCGGCACCCCGTCCCGCCACCGGCCACAGCGACCCGGCCACGCGCCGCGCTTCAGCGCCAGGAACGGACTACCGCGGGCGCATCCTACCGGTGCTTCTCGAGCCGGCGCTCGCGCTTCTCCAGCCCTCGTTTGAGGGCGTTCAGCCGCTTTTCGGCCACCCAGCGCTCGTACTCCGCGATGGCGGTCTCACGCACCGCACGGGCGGAGAGGTCACCGCCGGACGCGGAGTCCGGGTCTCCGCCGGACAGGTAGGACGGCAGGCGCCGGTCGCGGAGGAGCCGGCCCCGGGCGATGCCCGCCTCCACGGCGCGGTCGTCGTGCACGAGCTCGGCGTAGCGCTCGGGAAGACGTCCGTCTCGATATAGGCCGTACAGCCGGCGCAGGTGTGGGTTGAAGTCGGGGTCCGGATGGCGCTCGAGCGCGCGCCCCCCGTTGCGGACCTTCCCCTCGAACTGGGCGTAAGAGCGGAGCGGGTAGTGGAGGATCTCGACCGGTTGCCATCCGGGCGCCAGCTCGAGGCCGGTGCCGGTCACGCCGTGGCTTGCGTCGATCACCTCGACGTCCGGAACGGCACGGTGCGCGACCTTGGGAACCAGGAAGTGGCGCATCCCGTGAGCCTTCCTCACCTCCCGATCATGAAGCGCCTCGACGTCGGGCACCTCGACCACGTCCAGGCGGTCCTGGAACTCCGCCACGCCATCGGGACGCGGCACGAAGTTCGAGCGGTAGGCCGCGAACGCCCCGTAGCGCGACGGGACGGCGGAGAACGCGTCCTTGAGGCTTCCATCGCGCGGCCACCAGAGCTCATCGGCGTCGTTGTTGAAGACCCAGTCGGCCCCGAAGTCCTCGGCGGCCATGCGGGCCATGCGGGTCATCGCTCGGGGCTGGGCGTAATCGTCCTCGGTATGGCGCAGGTAATGGAGGTGCCCGGCGCGGGCGTGCTCGGCGAGGATCTCGGGCGTGCCGTCCTCGGAGAGGTTGTCGGTGGCGATGACGAAGTCGACCCCTCGCTCGAGGTGGTAGCGGAGGTTCGTCTCCAGGATGTCCTCCTCGTTGCGGACGAACAGGGTCATGACGAGCTTCATATCGAGAGCTGCGCTACCGTCGCGCCGTGCGAGGCCGTGAGAAGGGCTCGATCCTCGGGGCTCACTGGCCGCTCCTGGTCGTGCTCGCCCTCGCCGCTGTGCTGCGGGCGACGATAGGCGCGGCGTACTGGCCCACCCTGCTCCAATCGGACTCCTTCACCTACGTAAGGATGGCGCACCGGGGCGATCCGGTGGCGATCGACCCGGGCCGTCCGAGTGGATACGCGTTGATCGTCGATCTCTTCTCGCTCATCGACGGCTCGCTGGCGGCGATCACGGTGGCGCAGCATCTTGCCGGACTGGCCGTGGGCGTGCTCGTCTACGTGCTCCTGTGGCGGCTCGGCGTCCCGCGCTGGGCGGCGACTCTCACCGCCGCCGTGGTGCTCGCAAGCGCCCAGCTCGCGACGCCCGAGCAGTACGTGCTCGCCGAGACGTTCTTCGTCCTCTTCGTGGTCTCCAGCGCCTTTTTTGCCTGCACTCGGGGGAGCGGCGTGGGGGCGGTGGCCGCCAGTGGCATCCTGCTCGCCAGCGCGGCGATGCTCCGCACAGCCGGCCTGTTCCTGATACCGGCTTGGCTCGTCTACATCCTCTGGCGCCACCGCGCCCTGCGACCGGTGGCCGCCGGGGTCCTGGCGCTCGCGCTGCCCCTGCTCGCCTACTCCGGTGTTCACGCGGCGGAGACCGGCCGGTTCGGGATGACCCAGTCCGACGGCTGGTTCCTCTATGGCCGTGTCGCGCCTTTCGCCAGCTGCTCGGTCATGCGCGTTCCCGAGGGCACGGGAGAGCTGTGCGAAGAGCGTCCGCAGACCGAGAGCGCGGCCTTCTACGTGTGGGACCCGGACTCGCCGGCGCGGAGCTTCGGCGACATGTACGACGAGGATCTCGAACGCCGTCACGAGAGCAACCGCCTCCTGAGGGCGTTCGCGCTCGAGGCGATTCGCGCCGAGCCGCTCTCGTACGCGCGCGTGGTCGGACGCGACTTCCTGCTCTTCTTCCTCCCGGCGCCGACTGCCGGAATGCCGGCGCAAGGGCGACTGCCGGCTCCGGGATCGCACGAGTACGGTGAGCCGAAGGAAGAGGAACTCGAGTACTACACGGAGATCCAGCGCGAGCACGTGCCGGGGTACCCCGACCACAGCCGTACCGACGGCGTCGCGAAGCAGGCGGCGCTCGGCGCGCAGAGATGGCTCTGGACCCCGGCGTGGGTCGCGGCAGCCGCGCTCCTGGCGGCGCTCGCCGCCTTCGTCGTCGCGCTTCGCCGCCGAAAGGAGGTCGGCAACGTCCCCGAGCTCGCCTTGCTCGTCGGCGGCCCCCTGCTGCTCCTGGTCGGCACGGCGGCCACCGCGGAGTACGAAGACCGCTACCTGACGAGCGTGCTTCCGGTGCTGATCAGCGGCGGTGCCCTTGCCCTCCTCGGACTGTACCGAGCCGCGCCCGGCCAGCCTGCGCGGCGCGGTCGTCGTGCACGAGCCTGGCGTAGTGGTCGGTCCGGCGCGCCGCGGTGAGCCGGTCGCCCGCCGGCGCCGACCGGCCGAAGCGCACGAAGGTGAAGATCCGCTATCCCCGGGACGGAGGGACGGCGCTCCGGGGTCCCGTCCGGGTGTCGGGTTGGGCGCTGCCGTCGGGCAGCGCCCCGGTCGCGAGGGTGGAGATCGTGGTCGACGGCCGCAGTGCCGGCCGTGCGCGCCTCGGTCTGAGCCGCCGTCACGTGGTCGAGACCTACGCCGGGGCGGAGGCCGCGGTGTCCGGGTTCGAGCACCTCGTGCCCGCCGAGCTCCTGCCGGAGGCTGGCCGCATCGCGGATATCCGTGCGGTGGCCGAGCTCACCGACGGCTCGACCGTCGAGTCCCAGGCGACGAAGGTCCAGGTCGAGGAGCCCGAGCCGCCGTTCGAGGACTTGAGCGGACGGGCGGCCGAGCTCCGCGAGCGCCTGGCCGACGTGGCGCGCGCCTTCCCGCCGGGGCGCGATCGCCCCGAACCGGGCGACGTGCGCGTCATGGCCTTCACCCACGACCTCGAGCTCGGCGGCGCGCAGCTCTACTTCCTCGCGCTCCTCCGCGGCCTCGACCTGCGGGGCGGCTTGTCGGCCCTCCTCGTGTCTCCGCGGGACGGGCCCCTCCGCGTCCTGAGCGAGGCGGCCGGCATTCCCGTGCACGTGACCTCCGACTACGGGTACGCGGCGGGGCCCGATGCCTACGAGGGAAAGCTCACGGAGCTCGCCGCCCTGGCCCGCTTCCACGCCGCGAACGTGGTGGTGGCGAACACGCTCGCCGCGTTCGGGGCGGTGGACCTCGCCGGCCGCCTGGGGCTTCCGAGCATCTGGTCGATCCACGAGAGCCTCGAGGCGCCCGTCTGGTCGCCGCAGGCCCACTACTGGCCGCGGGCGCACCGCTACGCGCGCGAGCGGCTCGAGGGCGCCCTCGAGAGCGCCTCGGCGGTCGTGTTCGCCGCGAAGGCCACGTCCAGCCAGTACGAGCACCTCGGCGCGCGCTCGCGCTTCGTCACCATCCCGTACGGGATCGACCTCTCAGCGGTGAAGGAGTACCGCTCGGGCACCGATCGCGCCGATGTGCGCGCCTCGCTCGGGCTGCCCGAGTCGGCCACCGCGGTCCTGTGCCTCGGCTCCCTCGAGAAGCGCAAGGCGCAGTCGACGCTCGCGCGGGCGTTCGCGCTGGTCGCCGGTGGCCACCCCGACGCGGTCCTCTGCCTCGTGGGCAGCCGCGGTGACGCCTACGCCGTGGCCGTGGCCGAGTACATCACCCGCGCCGGGCTCGAGGAGCGGATCCGGGTGGAGCCGCTGTCGGACACCGCGCACGACTGGGTGGTCGCCGCCGACCTGCTCGTGTGCGCCTCGGACATCGAGTCGCTGCCGTTCACGATCCTCGAGGCCATGGCCTTCGAGACGCCGGTGCTCAGCACGGACGTGTTCGGCGTCCCGACCATGATCGAGGACGGGGTGACCGGCTACCTCTGCGAGTCCCGGGACGTCGCCTCGCTGGCCCGTGGCCTCGACCGCGCGCTGAGCGCGCCCGAGGAGCGCGCGGGGCTCGCACGGGCCGCCGCCGAGCGGGTCCGGGCGAACCACGACATCGGTCGCTATCTCGACGACTACACGACGCTGCTGCGCTCCGTCGTCCCCGGCTAGCTACCGGCGACGGCGTTCCGGAACGCTCGGCGCGCCCGCTTCGACCGGCGCCGCAGCGTCTTGCGCACCCGGCGCGCCGATCGCCTCGCGTTGCGGCGCGACCGGCGGGCGAGGCTCCGCACAAGCCGGCGGAGCGCGGCGACCTCGAGGGACTCGCTGAACCCCTTTGGGACCGCCGGGTCGACGCGCCGCAGCTCGGCGGTCGCTCGCTGGAGGGCACGGAGGTAGGGCGCCCAGACCAGACGCTCCTCCGCCGGGGTGATCGAGTGCTTGCCCTCCAGGCGCCAGACCAGGGACGGACGCCCGGGGAGGAGCCGGTAGCGGGTGGAGAGGAGGCCGAGGCGCCGCAGCGTCGCGGGCCCCCGATGGAGCCGCAGGCCCTGGTGGTGATAGAAGACCAGCGGCCGGCCGTCGACGAGGACGGCGCCGTCCGTGCACGAGAGCTCGTGGCGGTACCCGTTCCACGGGGCGAGGCCGGCACCGGGGTGGCTCACCACGCCCACCCCGGGCCAGCGCCGCGGCCACTCGTCTAGGTAGCGCTGGTCGGCCCAGCGCCCGGCCTCGGGCACGCGGTGGCACCACTCGAGGCAGCGGTCCCGCCACCAGCTCAGTGCCTCGTCGGCCTCGGCGCTCCTGCGAAGCAGGATCGTGCCCGCGTTGAAGCGCCCCCACGCCTGCGCCATCCACTCGCGCTCCGGCGGATAGCGGTGGGGCACGAGCAGCGCGGCGCCCTCGCCCAGCTCGTCGACGAGGGCGGCGGGGTCGCCGAAGAACCCGAGGTCCGCGTCGACGTAGGCAATCACTCCGCCCGGTCCGGCCTGCGCGAGGGCGTGCCGGCAGAGTGACGGCTTGAGGGTCATCGCGTACTCCCAATCGGTGCGCCGGTGGCGCACTTCGCGGAGCGCCGGGTCGAAGGCCTCGAGCTCGTCGAGCGGGAGGGCGGTCACGCCGGGAAGGTCCATGTCCGACAGCACGGAGCAGGTGGTCTGGTCGAGGCAGCACACACGCAGACGGAGGCCGGGCTCGAGCGCCGTCAGCCACCGATGGAGCACGAGCGCCCGCGCGAGGTAGTCCGCGCTCGCCATCGTGCACCACTCGGTCAAAGGCGCCGGTGGGGACGGGCGGACGGTTAGCGGCCGCGCCGGTGCCGGATCGCGGCGAGCAGCGGCTCGAGCCGGCGGCCGAGCCAGAACGGCAGGGTGGAGCGCACGGCCCGCAGCTCGCCCTTCAGCTCGTCCTGGCGGCGCTCGACCTTCGCGAGGCGCCGACGGAAGGTCTCCCGTCCACGGCGTGCCTTGTCGAGCTCGTCGCGGAGCTTCGCGGCTTCGAACGCGAACGGGTGGCGCTCGTGCTCGACCGCGGCGCGGCGGGCGGCGACCCGGAGCTCCGCCACCCGGTCGGGGTCGAAGGCGCGGGGATCGTCCACGCGACCTCCCTCGAAGAAGCGCTTCAGGCGCTCGTCGAGGACGAGGACGCCCTCACGGAGACCCGCCTCGATCTCCTCGTCGCTCATCAGCTCGCGCTCGTAGGCCTCGTGCAGGCGTCCGCTGCGGTACAGCGCGAAGCGCTCGGTGTAGCGCTTCATGCCGAGGCTCGTGTCCGCGCGCAGGTCTCGCGCCACGCGGCTCTCGAACTGCTCCCAGCCGCGCACGGGGAAGTGCAGGCCGCGGATCGGCTGCCATCCCCTGAGCACCTGCAGGCCCGTGCCCGACACGCGATGGTTGCCCATGCTCACCTCCACGTCGGGCGCCGCACGGTGGATCGCCTTGGCGAACACCGCGCGACGGCTCGGCTTGAGCGAGCTGGTCTCGCGCACGGTCAGGCGGTCGGCGAAGAAGCCCTGCTCGTCGCGGCACGGGACGAAGTGACACACCGGGACGTCGAGCGCCCCGTAGTCCGGCGGGACTGCCGCGAGGATCTCCTTGAGGGTTCCGGCCTCGGGCCAGAAGAACTCGTCGGCGTCGACGTTGATGACCCAGTCGGCCCCGTGTTCCTCGGCCGCCAGCCTCGCCATGCGCGTGACCCACCGGTCCTGCGCGAACGTGCCGTGGTCCTCGCGGATGAGCCGGGCCGAGCCGCGCTCGACGTACCTGGCCACCGTCTCGAGCACCGCGTCGGGCGCGCGGTTGGCGGTGACGATCGCGAAGTCCACCCCCTGCTCGAAGTAGTAGTCGAGCAGCGACTCGGTCAGATCGACCTCGTCGGAGACGAGCACGGTGAGCACGATCGTAGGCACGGGCACGTCGGACTTGTAGGCGGCCGGGCGCTTCTGTCCGGCGGGCGCGTCGAGCGCGGTGGGCTGCACGGTCGCGTGAAGGTTACGCACTTTCGGCCGCTGGGCTCCGGATCCCTGTCGGAGTGGGGCGGCTGCTCGGACGAGCGGCGCCAGCGCCGGCCGCCGGCCGGTTTAGCGGCCTACTCGATCGGGGTGCGCATGACCGGGCCGCTCCGCGAGATCGTCGAGTCGCTGCGGGCGGTGATCCCCACGATCGTCGGGCAGGCGCTGGTGCGCGACGAGGTGCACCTGGGCGCGCTCGAGCCGCGCCGCGACTACGTGTTCGTGGCCGACACCGTCGACGCCCTGGTGGCGCTCGCGGCCGCCGACGGGCACGCGGGGCAGACCTTCAACGTGGCCACCGGCACGGACGTCTCGATCGGCGGGATCGTCGAGATGGTGGCCGCCGAGCTCGGCCGCGAGCTGCGGGTGGTGGCCCGCGAGGAGCGCATGCGGCCCGGCCACAGCGAGGTGCTGCGGCTGCTGGGCGACGGCGCGCGCATGCGCGAGGGCTTCGGCTGGGCACCGGCCACGAGCTTCGAGGACGGCCTGCGGGCGGTGATCGAGTGGATGGACGCCCACCGGGCGCCCGCCACGCTCACCGACGCCTACGTGCGGTGAGGCCTGCTTCTCACCGGGCCTCGGCGCCCGCCTGCGGCCGCGGGCGCCCGCGGTGAAGGTCGTGATCATGGCCGGCGGCCGCGGCACCCGCCTGGCCCCCTACACCACGGTGCTGCCAAAGCCGCTCATGCCGCTCGGGGACCGGCCGATCGTCGACGTGCTGCTGCGCCAGCTCGTGGCCGCCGGAGCGGAGGAGGTGAGCATCTCGGTGGGGCACCTCGGGGGCGTCATCGAGTCGTGGATACGCGCCGAGCGCTACGAGGTGCCGGTCTCCTTCCTCTACGAGAGCGAGCCGCTCGGCACCGCGGGCGCGCTGCGCAACGCGAAGGTCGGCGAGACGTTCGTGGCCATGAACGGCGACGTGCTCACCACGCTGGCGCTCTCCGATCTCCTGGCCCGCCACCGGGAGTCGGGCGCGGTGGCCACCGTGGCCGTGACCGAGCGCACCACGCAGGTCGAGTACGGCGTGGTGCACACCGACGGCGCGGGCGCCGTGGCCCGGCTCGAGGAGAAGCCGCGGCTGCGCTACACGGTGAGCATGGGCGTCTACGCGTTCGAGCCGCGCGTGGTCGAGCTGATCGACCCCGGCGAGCGAGTGGACTTCCCGGACCTGCTCGAGCGCGCCATGGCCCGGGGCGAGACCGTGGCCGTCCATCCCTTCGACGGCTACTGGCGCGACATCGGCAACCCCGAGGACTACGCGCAGGCGGTGGCCGACTTCGCGGCCGACCCGGGGCGGTTCATCGGCTGAGAGGGCGGTCGAGCAGGCGGCTGCCCCGGTCGGTGACCTCCCGATGCGCCGCGACGCGCTCGGCCTTCGCCCGCCGCAGCCGCTCGCTCCGGCGACGCCCGGCGTCCTCGATCCGCTCGGCCAC
>Ga0136620_10000732_pt1 | contig 14930 bp, 14 predicted proteins | sample AntDrymUQ4162106_2_FD_104806 | JGI IMG/M metagenome (GOLD analysis project Ga0136620, IMG submission 104806) | Polar desert sand microbial communities from Dry Valleys, Antarctica - metaG UQ416 (21.06) | ecosystem: Environmental > Terrestrial > Soil > Desert | place: Antarctica: Dry Valley... | reverse complement strand
TCGGACCTTGCCCTGGAGCAGGGGGGTCCAGCCGAGCAGAAGCCCAGGCGGGCCGAGCGCCTGGCGCGACCACCTGTAGAAAGAGAAGTTGTCGTCGTGCTCGGCGATCAGGCCGTTCTCGAAGCGAAACCGTGCCTGGATGTCGTTGACGACGGGGCGGCCGGTGCTGAAGGTGTAGCGCGCGATCCAGTGAGCCGTCCCGGTCGTCTCGTCGGCGTCGTGCTCGGGGAGCTCGATCTCGAGGTCCTCGGAGCGCGAGGTCAACATCCGCCACATCGCGCCGGCCTCGCGCCCGCGAAGCTCGCCGAAGGCGGGGTCCGAGAAGCGCACGTCGGGCGCGTAGCAGGCCGCCATCTCATCGCCGTCATGGCGACCGAAGGCGTCGTAGAAGCGCTTGATCAGGGCGCGGTTCTGCTCAGCGGACATAAGGCCACCCTACCCCCCGGGACCATGCGCTGTCGAGCCGCCCAGCGAGTCGCCCGGCGACTTAGGTCGTTGCACGATGCGTTACGATTCGTGTAGTGGGTCAGAGAGTCAACGTCACGCTCGACGACGAGGACGCGGCGAAGCTGTCGCGTCTTGCTCAGCGCGCACACGTTTCCGACGGGACGCTTGCCCGCTCGCTGCTGATCGGTGCGATCGAGGAAGCGGATCCCGATGCCCGGTCGGTGACCGAGATCCTTGAGGGAGTGCCGGGCCTGCCTGAGCGGATCGAGGCCGCCGAAGGCCAGGTCGAGCGCGGGGAGCACAGCGAGCTTTCCGAGCTCGCCTGAGGTGGCCCGTGTCGTCGTCACGGCAGCGGCACGTGGCGACCTCGATGAGCTGATCCGCACCCACAGCCTGCCCGCTGACACCGGGTCGCGCCTTGCCCGCGTGCTTGACCCGTTGGCCCGATTCCCGCGACTCGGGGCAGAGCTCGGTGGCCGCTTCGCGGGGCGGCGATTCATTCTCGGCCCGTGGCGCTGGATGGTGATCGTCTATCGCTGGTATGACGATCGCGACCTGGTCGCCGTGCTGGCGATCGTGGACGCGCGCTCAGCGGGTTCGCCCACTGCTCAGCGCTAGCTACTTCTTCTTTTTCTTCTTCTTGACGGTCCAGCCCTGGGTCGCCGGGGTCGGGTCGGTGTTTCCGGCGGCGTCCTTCGCCCGGACCTCGAAGCTGTGTTGGCCCGGCTTGACGTTGTAGGGCTTGGGCGAGGTGCAGGTCTCAAACGATCCTGTGTCGAGCTTGCACTCGAACGTCGAGCTGGACTCTGAGGAGCTGAACGCGAACTCCGTTCCCCGCTGCTTGGTCTTCGCCGGCGGGCCCTTGGTAATCGTCGTGTCGGCGGCGGCGGTGTCGCCGCCGGCTGGGTTGGTGGGCGGTGCCGGGTCGCAGGCGTCCCCGGCGCCGTCGCCGTCTAAGTCGGCCTGGCCGGGGTTGGCGACCGTGGGGCAGTTGTCGGAAATTCGTGGAGTTCGCGCGGCCGGTGACGTAGGCGGCGGCGCCTCCGGGTTAGACGGCGATCCCGCGACCGGAGTCGACCCCATCCAACTGCCTCCGATTGGGCCGCGTGCGTGGCGGTACTTTCCTTACGGGAGCGACGGGAGTTGGCGCCACGATAAGCACCCCGGCATCCCGAAGCCCTCGAAGCCGCCGGGCTGTCGGAGTAGGTCCCCGGTTTCTTAGAGGCGGCGTCCCGGCCTCACTGTTTCCACTGACCGGCGCGCGCCGTATTGCCCGCTTTTCGTCCTAACGACCCGGCTACGCGGGCGCTCCTAGACGACGGGGATGGGTTGTGCTGAGCGGGCTAGGGGGAGGCGCAGACGGCATAAACATTGAAATCCACGGTCCCGGTGTTGCCATTGTTCACGTCGAGGTTCTGCACCTGGACATGCCATCCGGTCGGGGTTCCCCCTTGGGCGGAGGAAAGGGCACCACTTACCTCGGGGTAATCCGCATCCACGTCGAAGTCCTTGGGCGAGTCCTCGAAACCGGTAAAGACGTAACCGCCCCCCGTAGCTCGTTCATCGGCGTTGCAAGGCATGACCTTGTCCTGCGTGGCGTCGGCCTGGACGGTGAAACGCGCACTGACCCGCCGGGTGACGTTTGTCGCACCGCTCGGGCCGCGCTCACCCTGCAGTCCCTGTGGTCCCTGCGGTCCCTGCGACAGCTGACCGGGCGCGAAGTCCTCGCCGAGAAGCGAGCCGTTCGCCACCTTCGGAGAGGTCACGGCGTTGTTGCCAAGGTCGGCGTTCTTCACCTGCCCCTTGCCGATGTGCTTCGACTTGACCTCGTTCTTTTCGAGTTCGGTGGCGGCGTATGCCGTTCCGCTGAGCGCGATGAAGATGGCAACCAGCCCGAGATGGTGCTGGCGAACGTACGAGCGAAGCTTTCCCATCAGGACCCCCCCTGAGTTAGATGACGACCGAGCAGCCTAGGGAACCAGGGCGGCGGATGCAAGGGGGGACCAGATGTTCGCTTCCCATGCGAAGCGGAACTTTCCGGACCATCTAGCGCCAGCCGCGATTGCAGCTAGCGCAGGAGGGCCTGAGGTTGGCGAGCGAATCGTCTCCACCGACGCCGATCGGGGTCAGATGGTCGATTTCGGTGGCAGGCCCGCCGCAGACGTGGCAGGTGCGGCCGTATCGCGCGAAGACCTGCTCGCGCTTCGCCTGCCAGCCCCTACCCCTCGGGCGGCGCAACTGGCACCGCTGACACCGGCTGCCGGACTCGATCAGTCGGCTGCAGCCGAGACACGGGCGGGCTACAACCATCCGAGCAGCCGCGTGGGCTCGACTTGGTGCTCGGCCCGATCGACCGCCATAGCAAGCGCGATCACCGCGTCGATCCTGTTCGACGTGTGCCGCCCGCCGGCGTGGGCGATCCGGGCTCCACGTTGCGTCTGCTTGGCGACCGCGGCGGCGACGTGAGCATCGAGCACCGGGTCGCCGGGATGGCGCAGGCGGCGTTCCAGAATCGCGGCCGAGAGGCGCTCCGAGGCCTGGCTCGACGCGCTCGACCGCGAGCGTGACGGGGCCGAGGAAAGGCGAGCCGATGGCGTCTAGGCCACTACCGGGCCACGGAGCCCCGGCAGCCGCGCACGGCGGGCAAGATGGAACCCGCACGGTTGCAGGACAAACGAGAGACGGGAGCGACGGGACTCGAACCCGCGGCCTCCGGCGTGACAGGCCGGCGCTCTAACCAGACTGAGCTACGCCCCCGAGCGTAGTTCGCGAGCCGTCGAAGGCCCGCGTTGGTAACTGTACAGCCGTGCGGATCGTCAGCTATAGCTCGGAGAGAGAGTCGCGGGCCGGGATCCTTTCTGACGGTGAGGTCTTCGACGCCGGCGCCTCGATGCGCGAGCTGCTCGCCGGCGGCGGGCTTGCCGGCATCGAGCCGGCGGGTGAGGGCCGGGCGCTCGACGAGGTCGAGCTGCTGCCCCCAATCCCTGACCCCGACAAGATCGTCTGCCTCGGCCTCAACTACCGCGCCCACGCCGCCGAGGCCGGGCTCGAGCCGCCCGACAGCCCTACGATCTTCGCCAAGTACCGCAACGCGCTCGCGGCGCCCGGCGCAACGGTTCGGTTGCCCGACACGAGCGACAAGGTCGACTACGAGGCCGAGGTCGCGTTCGTGATCGGCCGCCGTGCGAAGGACGTTGCCGAGCAGGACGCGCTCGGCCACGTCGCCGGCTACATGCTGCTGAACGACCTCTCGGCGCGCGATCTGCAGTTCGCGACGCCGCAGTGGATGCCGGGCAAGGTCTTCGACGGCTCGGCTCCGTGCGGGCCGGCCCTGGTGACGCCGGACGAGGCCGGGCCCCACGACGCGATCGAGTTCTCGCTTACGCTCAATGGGGAGCAGATGCAGGCGGCCTCGACCGACGACCTCGTGTTCTCGGTGCCGGCAATCGTGTCGCGGCTGTCGGCGCTGATGACGCTGGAGCCGGGCGACGTGATCTCGACGGGGACGCCGTCGGGAGTCGGCAGCATGCGCGAGCCGCGCGTGTGGCTCAAGCCGGGTGACGAGATCGTGATCGAGTCGCCGACTCTGGGGCGGCTCGGGACGACGATCGCCTGAATCTGCCGTATTCGGGCACAAAAAAGCGACGGGCCCAGGGGACGACCTCCGGGCCCGCCGCGGGTACAGGGGGGAGCGGGGTTTGCTCCTGCCAACTCATACCCCGCCCAAAACCAGCTAAACCCCACCGCACACCGGCGCCGGCTCGGGGACCTTCGGCGCCCGCCTGGCGCCGCGAGGTTTCGAATGCCCAAGCGAAAGGTATTCTGGCCCAATGGGACCGGGGGAGATCTCGATCGACCGCGCGGAGGGAGGCGTGGCGGTGATCACCTTCAGCGGCGAGCACGATCTGAATACCGCGCCCGAGTTGCGGCAGCGACTGGCGGAGGCCGTCGAGGACGGCGGCCCGGTCGTCGTCGATCTCTCCGGGGCGGCCTTCATCGACTCCTCGATCATCGGCGCCGTCCTCGACGCGCGCCGCGAGGCGCAGGAACAGGGCCGCGGCTTCGCGGTCGCGCTCTCCGACGGCGCGCACCCGGTGGAGCGCGTGCTCGAGGTGACCAACCTCGCCACCACCCTGCCCGTTCACCGCAGCCGCGAGAAGGCGGTGTCGGAGGCCCAGGCCGGAGCCGAGGAGCAAGCTCCGCGGCAATGACTTCCGAGGGCCTCAGGCTGACCGTCGCCGCGATGCCCGAGAACCTCGCGGTCGTCCGCCAGGCGCTGGCGGGCTTCGCCGAGGGCGTCGGCTTCGACGACAACGCCGTCGCCAACCTCAAGACGATCGTCACCGAAGCCTGCATGAACGCCGTCGTCCACGCCTACCCCGGCGATGAGCCGGGACCGATCGAGGTCAGCGCACAGCCGCACAGCGATCACATGCAGATCAGCGTCCGCGATCGCGGCGAGGGCTTTCAGCCGCGTCCGGCCGAGCCCGGCGAGGACAGCCTGCGAATCGGCTTGCCGCTGATCGCGGCGCTCTCGGACGGTTTCGAGATCAGCGGAGCACCGGGCGATGGCACCGAGATCAAGATGAGGCTGGCCTACGAACGCGCCGACAACGGCACCGCGGTGGCGCCGGCCCCGCAGACGGTGGGCACCTCGATGTCGATCGCACCGGGGGAGCTCGGGCGCCCGGTGCTCTCGCGTGTGATCGGTGCGCTGGCGACGCGGGCCGACTTCTCGATCGACCGGCTCTCCGACACGGTGCTGATCGGCGACGCGGTCCTCGCCCACGACGCGGATGACTTCAGCGGCGGAATGGTCGGGATCGAGATCCTCGACGGCGACGGGAGCCTCGACATCCGGATCGGCCCCCTGGTCGAGGGAGGCTCGGACCGGATCCTCGCGGGCCTCGAGCTTCCGGGAGGCACCTCGCTGCGCCGGCTCGCGAGCGAGGTGGAGGTCAAGCGCGAGCCTTCTGCCGACGGGCCCGAGCAGGAATTCCTGCGGGTCGTCGTCGACCCTTAGTCGCACGGCTTCAGGCCGGGCGGGCCGCCTCCGCGCGCAGACGCTCGAGCGCCGAGCGCAGGATGCGCGAGACATGCATTTGAGAGACCCCGACCCGCTCGGCGATCTGGGTCTGCGTCAAGTCCTCGACGAAGCGCAGGTGCAGAACCATGCGGTCGCGCTCCGACAATGATTTGACGGCATCCTCGATCGCGACGCCATACTCGACCGTGTTGTAGCCGGGGTCCTCGGACCCGACCCGCTCGGTCAGCGGGATGCCTTCCCCGTCCTCGGTCTGCTGCTGGGCGTCGAGCGACATCGCATGGTGGGCGTGGCCGGCCTGCATCGCCTCGAGCACTTCCTCGGGCGAGAGATCGAGATGCTCGGCGATCTCGTTGACGGTCGGCACGCGTCCGAGCTTCGCCGGCAGCCGGGCGGCTGCCCGCTCGACCTTGGCAATCCGCTCCTGGAGGTCGCGCGGGACGCGAACCGACCAGCCGCGGTCGCGGAAGTGGCGCTTTAGCTCGCCGAGAATGGTCGGCACGGCGTAGCTCGAGAATGCGACGCCGCGCTCGGGGTCGAAGCGGTCCAGCGCCTTGACGAGCCCGAGGCTCGCCACCTGCTGGAGGTCGTCGAGCGGCTCGCGATCGCCGCGGTAGCGCGATGCCAATCGCCGCGCCAGCGGCATGAATCGGTCCACCAGCTCCTCGCGGACGACGGGGTCGCGCGTGGTCGCGTAACGGCGAAGCAGCAGGCGCTCGTCGGCGAGCTGCTCGTCGGGACCTGGCGATTTTGCTGTCGTGTCGGCTTCGGCCATGCGACCGTGCGGACGGGACGTCTTGCCAGCCCGTCCTCCCCCGATCAAACCGTCAGCAGCCTAGCGATCCGAGGCCGCGGCGCGGCGCCGAAGCGGCGCCGGCCGGGCATCCGTCGAGCCTCAGCCGCCCGGGGCCGAGCGGCTGAGCTCGCCGAGCAGCTTGGAATCGGACTCGCTCATCCCCGCGATCGGCTGCCCGTCCCAGGAGATGTCCTCGGCCATCGCGACGAACAGCGCTTTGCGCTCGGTGAGCTTGAGCTTTGCGTGGTGGGCGAAGGCGAGGAAGTTGTAGAGCCCCGGCATGTGGTCGTGCCAGCCCTTGTCGGCGTCGCGCACCCGCGCCAGGTCGTGAATGCTGCGCGGCATCTCGGCCAGGCCCTCGCTGAACATCTGGCCGAAGACCGCCATGTCGAGCTGGATCTGCTCGCCGGGGTCGACGATCGAAACCTGGCGCTCGTCATCGAGGATGCCGGCGGCGAGATCGTCCTCGTCGAGCAGCAGGACGCCGTCGGTTGCGCGCGGATTGCACTCGATCAGATACAGCGTGCCGTTGTCGTCGACGAAGTCGAGCGACATCTGCCCCGTGTAGTCGAGCTCCGACGCAATCGTCTCCGCCACCCCGAGCGTTTCGTGACCGTCGATCGACATGAACTGAATCGCGGTGCTGTGCTCCCACTGGCGCGGAGCGCGATAGGCGCAATGGGCCGTCGCCCTCCCTGAGTGCATCGTCGTGTAGGTGCACTGCATCGGCCCGTCGACGAACTCCTGCACCAGCCACGGCGACTCCGGCGTCGGATGGCAGTCGGCGATCGAGACGTGACCGGCGAGCGGGCCGGTGTTGGTCAGCAATCCGACACCGCCGCGCGAGAACGCCGCGCGGGCGAAATAACGCGGGTAGCACTCGATCTGAGAGCGCAGCTCGTCGTCGGAGCGCGCGACGACCGTCTCGGGTGTGCGCAGGCCGAGCTTCGTGACCAGGGTCTGAAATACGGCCTTGTCGTGAAGGCGCGCCAGCGTCCCGAATGGGGCCGCGTACAGCCGCGCCGCCTGATCGAGGCGGTCGTGCTGAGTCGCGAGGTAGAAGGCCTCCTCGAAGGCGGGCACGATCACGTCGATCGCGTTGTCGGTCGCGATCCTTTCGACGTCGGCGACGAACTTCTCGGTCTCGTCGCGCGGCGAGCCGGTGACGAAGTGCCCCGCCAGGTACCGGGAGTGGCTGCCGGGCGCGAGGTCGTAGGCGTCCGAGGCGTAAACGGTGTGACCCGCGTCGGCGAGCTTGCGGACCATCCCGACGGCGAACGGCATCCGCGAGCTCGTGACGAGGACGTTCACGAAGCCGGACCCTATTCGACGCGAGCGGGCGCGGAAACGAGGGCATCGAGGATCTCGCCGATCCGCTCCTCGATCAGCAGATGGCCCTCGCCGGGGCACTGCACGAGCACGGCACCGGGCACCGACCGCTCCCACCAGTCGCCCCACGACTCGCGGATCGAGGAATCCTCGTCTCCCTGCCAGACGATCAGCGGGACCGCGATCCTCGCCGGGTCGAAGCCCCACGGCCGCATCGCCACGCGCATGTCCTCGACGAGGCCGCGCGCGCCCTGCCGTGTCGCCTCGCGCGCCGACGCCAGGGCCCTCGCCAGGACTTCGGGCCGCGACGAGATCCGTTTCTCCGCCGCGGTGCTGTTGGTATTGAAGGCCCGGCGAGCGAGGTTCGGCGCAGTGCGCGCGAGCAGGAAGAGGGTGCGAATCGAGACCCGCAGTAGGCGCGGGCGGTCGCGAGCCAGAAGCCACTGGCCGGGCTTGCCGAGCTCGGCGATGGCGCCGCGCGAGTCGAGCGGGATGATCGGGCTGACGAGCGCGGCGGCGCTGACGCGGCTCGCCAGCACAGACGCACACGCCGCTGCGTAGGCGCCGCCGACGGAGTGTCCGAGTACCGCAAAGCGCTCGAGGCCGAGTGCATCGGCGAGCTGGTCGACATCGTCGGCCCAGTCGGCGACACAACGACCGGGATGCGGGTCGGAGAGCCCGACACCGGGACGGTCGAGGGCGATCAGCCGGACTCCGTGCTCGCGGATAACGTCGTCGGTGCCCCAGAAGGACAGCCGGCTGCCGGGGTTGCCGTGAAAGTCCAGCACCGGCCGGGCCCCGGGAGTGCCGCGCTCCGCGTAGCCGAGCAGGCGACCGTCGCGAAGCCGCAGGCGGCCGTCGCGAAGCCTCACCACGCTCCCGGGGCACCCTCCGCGCGCACGGCGGCGAGCTTACCGGCCCTGCCCGAGCGCGACCGGAGATTGATTTCCCGCCGAACGGGGGAGCAGGATCGGACGCCGATGCGCTGGTCTGCCACTGCCGCGACGCTTCTAGCCACCGCCCTGCTGACGCTGGGGGCGCCGGGCTGCGGCGGTGACGACGAAAGCGGCGGCGGAGAAGGTTCCGCGCGCGTCGACCCCCCGGCGGGCGAAGCTCCTCCAGGCGGTCTGCCGCGCAGCTTCTGGGGCACGGTCTCGGGAACGCCGCTCAGCGAGGCCGAGCTCGCCCTGATGGGACGCGCGAACGCGGGGACGCTTCGGCATCTGGTCCTGTGGCCCGAGATCGAGCCCGACGTCGACGACGAGTACGACTGGAGCAAGTACGACCCCGTAGTCGCCGGCGCGGCCGAGAACGGGATCGAGATGCTGCCGTTCGTCTACGGCACCCCGTACTGGACGGTCGGCGACTGCCTCGGGCTCGAGCCGCTCGAGTGCCAGCGGATCCCGCCGCTCGCCAGCGAGCAGGCCAAGCAGGACTGGCAGGACTTCCTGCGCGACCTCGTTTCGCGCTACGGCGCGGACGGGAGCTTCTGGTCCGACGACTCGGACGACTATGACCCGCCCTACCTGCCGATCACCCAATGGCAGATCTGGAACGAGCCCAGCTCGCAGAGCTTCTTTCAGCCCGAGACCGACCCCGCGAAGTACGCCGAGCTCGTGCGGATCTCCCACGACGCGATCACCGAGGTCGACCCCGACGCCGAGATCGTTCTCGCGGGGCTGTTTCGCACACCCCAGAAGGGGGCCGGCAACGGGGGCTCGCCGGCCGAGTTCCTTGCGGATTTCTACGCGAGCGACGAGGCCATCACGCGCTACTTCGACACCTTGGCCTTGCACCCCTATGCCGAGAACCTCGACCAGATCGTCGAGCTCTTCGACCAGGTCCTACCGGTGATGGAGCAGGCGGGTGACAGCGAGACCCCGGTCTGGATCTCCGAGCTCGGCTGGTCATCGGCACCGCCGGAGCCCAACAAGCCGCTGCTCAAGGGCATCGACGGTCAGGCACAGCTGCTGACCGACTCCTTCGAGCTGCTGGGAGACAAGCGCGACGAATGGCGCCTCGAAGGGGTTATCTGGTATCAGTGGAAGGACCTTCCCGACCCCGTCGAAGGCTGCACCTTCTGCCAGCTCTCCGGCCTCGTCGACGAGGGCGACGAGCCGAAGCCGGCGTGGGACGCGTTCGTGAGGTTTACGGGGGGCGAGGCGGGATAGCCGCGGTCTACGCCAGGCGGCCGAGGTTCGACGCGGGCCGGTCGAGACAGCGCTCGCGGGGGTCTCGGCTGGGTGCCGATGGGGTTGGCGCGGCTTTCAGGGATCGACGGGGTTCCAGGCTCCGAAATGGATCGCGGAATTGCGACGCGGACGCGACCTGGGTGGTTCCTCGCGCATTTGGCTAATAACTACGCCATTGCGCCGGATCGCCGTGGGCGACGCGCTTGCCCTCGCCGCCTCGCCTTCCTCACCGAGCCCCGTTCATCCGCCGCCGCCAAGAAGTCCCACTCCCCAAGGTCAAGCTCGCCCCCCGCGTCACCCTGCCTGGTTCGCCCCAGGCCGAGGAGCGCATCGAGCGCGGGCGCCATCGATCCCGAGTGGACCCAGGGCGGCGTGTACGTCAGCTTCAACCGTGAGCATCGCGGACCGCTACGGCTTGCGCTGGTGCGCGGTGCGCGGTTAGACTCGCGGGCGCAGGGAGACGGGGAGAAGACGACGGGGAGAAGGCCATGGAGCGTCGATGTGAAATCCGGCTCATGCATCGTGATGGCTCATGCATCGTGATCTGAGATTCGCCGGCAGGCGAGTGGTCGTCTGCGCGGCGCTTGCCGCTCTGCTCGTGGCGCCGGCTGCCGCGCGGGCCGACGGAGCGCTCGACCACCCCGCCCCCGCGTTTACCCCCCAGAGCCCGCCCTCGGGTCCGGTCCAGGCCGGGGGGCCCGGAGCCCAATGGCAGTTGATCGAGACGATCGCCTCCGGGAACCCTCACACCGACCTCGACTTCTTCACCCAGGGCGACACGACGTATGCGTCGGTCGGGACGCTCGCGGCCGGCCCCAACGCAGGTGGCCAGACGATCGTCCGCCTCAGCCAGGGCGGAGAGGTCAACCCGCAGTTCGTCGCCTCGCATCCTTCCGCGAGCTGCATCAGCGACCCGTCGCAGGCATTGGGGCTGCAGCACGACGTCGAGGCGACCCCGAAGGGCAACACGCTGCTCAACACCGAGAACCCGTTCGCAGTTCGGTCCGACACCCAGCTTCTGATCGACGCGACCGACAACCCCGGTCGCTGCCACGACCAGGGGGTGCTGGGACTCGTCCAGGCTCCCCAGGGCGGACTCGAGATCATCGACGTGACCAACCCGGCCGCCCCCGTCGAGATCGGCTTCACCAGCCACATCGGCGAGGCCCACACCGTCAACATCGACCCGAAGCGGCCCCACATCGCCTACGTGTCGACCGCGGACGCGGTCACGGTCAACCCCAACGGCACACGCGACAACGAGAACCCCGCGAGCGCCGACCGCTTCGACCTCGACGGCTTCGAGGTCGTCGACCTGTCGTCGTGCATGAACTTCGCGCCTGGCACCAGCGTCGCCGACAAGCGCGCCCAGTGCCAGCCCCAGGTCTTCCGCTACCGCTATCCGACGACCGAGATGGCGCTGGGTCACACGCTGAAGACGGGGACGCAGGCGATCTTCGCCTGTCACGAGTCCGAGATCTATCCCAACGACTTCCTCGGCTGCGCGAGCGGCAACGCACTGATCGGCTTCGACGTCAGCCAGGCCTTCGACCTCAACGGGACCCCGGACGACTTCAGCGACGACCATCCGAGCGGCACCCCGCTGCCGTGCCGCTCGCGGCCCAGCTCGTCGCTGCCCCCGCTCGACAGCGGCGCGACGATCGTCGACTGCGTAGACGGACTCGACCCGGGCACCGACGACCTCACAGTCGCCAAGTGGCTGACCTCCGGCGCGCCATCGCTGGACGGCGTGCGCTGGGTGGGCAGCATCCACCACCAGGGCCGCGGTGCGGGTAACGCCGTCGACCCCGCCTTCGACTCCACCGAGGACGTCGACTTCAACCACGAGGCCGAGCTGAGCGCAACCGGTGACACGCTGATCGCGACCGACGAGCGCGGCGGAGGCGTGGCCCCGCCGGGGGCATCGTGCAGCCCCGGGGCCGACAACAAGGCCGGTAACGGCGGCGTGCACTTCTACGACGCAAACGCGCTCTCAACCGAACCGCCGTCCTCGCCGGAGCAGGCCCAAGCGGCCTACCTGACAACGCCGCAGGGCGGCAGGGCGATCTTCCGCGTGCCGATCCGGACGCAGCCACAGGCATCGGTATGCACCGCGCACGTTTTCCAGCAGGTCCCGGGGCAGAACCGCATCTTCATCGCCTGGTACTCGCAGGGAACCCACGTCCTCGACTTCGTCGAGGAGCCCGGCGGCACGATCCGCTTCGAGGAGGCCGGCTACTTCATTCCCCCGGGCGCCAACGAGTGGGTCTCGGCGGTGTGGAGCTCCGAGGTGAACCCGGACGGCACCTACACCTACTACGGCGCCGCCGGCGACTTCGCGCTCAGCGGACTGGGACGCAACGCGATCGACGTCTACAAGGCGACGCTCCCGCCGCCGCCGATCCCGGCAACCGCAGGCGGGGGGCGCTGCGCGCAGCAGCTCCGCGGCACCCCGAAGCGCGACAAGCTCTTTGGCAGCATCGCCGGCGACGAGATCCGCGCCCGCGCCGGCAACGACCGTGTCGACGCCCGCGCCGGCGACGACTGCGTCAAGGGAGGACCCGGGCGCGACCGGCTCAAGGGTGGCGACGGCAACGACAAGCTCGTCGGCAACAAGAGCAACGACCGGCTCAAGGGGGGCTCGGGCCGCGACGTGATCAAGGTGCGCGGCGGCGGCGCCGACAAGGTCAACTGCGGCAAGGGCCGCGACAAGGTCGTCGCCGACGACAACGACGTGCTGCGGCGCTGCGAGAAGGTGAAGCGGCGCTGAGTCGCAGATCATGGGCGGTACTGGGCTCGAACCAGTGACCCCCGGCTTGTAAAGCCGGTGCTCTCCCAACTGAGCTAACCGCCCGGGCTCCCCAAAGTCTGCCAAGCGCGGCCCCCTCCGCGGTCCGTGACGGCCGGCGCCGCTACGGTCCCGGCATGGACCTCGGAATCGACGGCCGCACCGCGCTCGTCATGGGCGCGAGCCAGGGATTGGGGCGCGCAATCGCGCACGCACTGGCACGGGAAGGCGCATCGGTTGCTCTTGCCTCGCGATCGCGCGAGGCGCTGGAGCAGGCGGCGGCCGACGCCGATGGCCCCGCCGCGGTATTCGAGGCCGACACCGATGACCTCGAGCGCATGGCCGCGCTGCCGGCCGAGGTGGAGGCGAAGCTCGGCCCGATCGACATCCTCGTCACCAACACGGGCGGGCCGCCACCCGGGGCGGCGCTCGATCGCACGGTCGAGGAATGGGAGGCCGCCTACCGCTCGCTGGTGCTGGCGCCGCGGGTACTCGTCGAGGTGGTCGCGCCGGGTATGCGCGAGCGCGGTTGGGGGCGGATCGTCAACGTCGGATCAACCTCGACGCTCGAGCCGATCCCGCATCTGGCACTGTCGAACGTCCACCGGATGGCAACGGTCGGATTCTTCAAGACGCTCGCCGCCGAGCTCGCCGCTGACGGGGTGACCGTCAATACGATCGCGACCGGGCGCTTCGCGACGGCGAGACTCGCCGACGAGGCGGGTTCGCTCGCCCCTGCCGAGCAGGCAGCCCGGCGCGACGTTCCGGCCGCTCGCCTCGGCACTCCCGGCGAATACGGGGACCTCGTCGCGTTCGTGAGCTCCGAGCGCGCGGCCTACCTGACCGGGACCGTGATCCCGCTCGACGGCGGCGCGCTGCGTTCGATCTGAGTCAGGGCCGGGTTGATCCCGGTCTGCCGCTTAGGCGTTTGATGCGCCTGACAACGGGTAGCAAGGATTCACCGAAGACTTGCCAGGAGATGCCGACGCGACCGGAGGTCCCGCGGGAAAGAAGGAGGGCCTCTTCGGGGGTCCATCCTTGAGGGCCTCTTCGGGGGTCCTTCTTCGTTGCTCGGGCGGCGGGCTCAGGCGCTGGTCGGGGGACGCGCGACACCCCCACCGCGCGCAGCTGACACGATCCACAGCCCTCCGGCGGCGATCATCACGACGCTGAGCAACTGGGCCTGCGTCAGCCCGAGCGCGAGGTCGTCGTTGCGGCGGATGAACTCGACCAGGAAGCGCTCGAGCCCGGCGAACAGCAGGTAGAGGGCGAACAGCACGCCGGGCCGAAAGCGGTCGCGCAGGCGCCACAACACGAGCGCGACGAAGCCCATCGCGAGCGTTTCGTAGATCGGGGTCGGGTGGACCTCGGCCTCGGTCGCGACCGTGCCCTCCGGGTAGGACATCGCCCAGGGCCCATCCCACTCCTGTCCGTAGTCGCCGTCGCCCGACAGCTGGCACCCGATGCGCCCAATCGCATAGCCGAGCGCGAGCGGCACCGAAGCCAGGTCGAGCAGGCTGAGGTTGAGCATCCCGCGGCGCCACGCCCACAACCCGACGCCGATCCCACCGCCGATCGCACCGCCGTACCAGACGAGACCGGTACCCGAGAACAGGTTGCCGAGCAGATCGTCGGAGACGGCGTCGTAGTTTTCGATCAGGTAGTCGACGCGCGCGCCGATCACCCCGCCGACGAGCCCGCACAGAACCATCTCGTAGGCCCAGTCGGCGGGCTTTCCCCACTCGCGAAAGCGCTTTGAGAGCACGAGGCCGGCGGCGATGAAGCCGGCAGCGAAGCAGATCCCGAAGGTCTGGAGCGTGAGGGGGCCGATGTCGATCTCGGGCTGCATGGCGAGGGTGAAAGGGGCCGCGGCGAGTAACCGACGCCCGCGGGAGGGTTGATCCTTTCATGAGCGAGGCGGGAGTCGTGGAGCAGTCCGAGCCGGGATCGGTCGGCGAGGCCGTCGAAGCCGACCGCGAGCCGAACTTCCTGCTGTCGCGATTCGAGCTGCGGTTTCTGCCGTGGGCCGCCCGCCGGCTGCCGCGCTGGGTGCTACCCGACGACCTCACGGCGGCCGGGGTCGCAGCGGCGTTCGGGGTCTGTGCCGCGTACCAGCTGTCGAACGGCGGGCGCGGCTGGCTGTGGGTGGCGAGCGCTCTCCTGGTCCTGCAGTGGTTCGGCGACAGCCTCGACGGCACGCTCGCCCGCGTGCGCGGGATCCAGCGTCCGAAGTACGGCTTCTACCTCGACCACATGGTCGACGCGATCGCCACGGCGGCGATCGGGATCGGGCTCGGGCTCTCCCCGTTCATGCTGCTGTCGATCGGCACCCTC
>Ga0136620_10000731_pt1 | contig 14934 bp, 13 predicted proteins | sample AntDrymUQ4162106_2_FD_104806 | JGI IMG/M metagenome (GOLD analysis project Ga0136620, IMG submission 104806) | Polar desert sand microbial communities from Dry Valleys, Antarctica - metaG UQ416 (21.06) | ecosystem: Environmental > Terrestrial > Soil > Desert | place: Antarctica: Dry Valley... | reverse complement strand
CTCGACGGACTTCCGCCTTCGCTCCGGCTCGCCGGCGATCGATGCCGGCAATCCCGGGAACTTCGCCGCCACCGACATCGACGGGCGGGCGCGGCCGCTCGGCGCGGGGCCGGACGCCGGCGCTCACGAGGCCGGCTAGCCGCTAGAGCGGGCGCTCGCGCGGCTGCGAGATGCAGTCGCGCGCGCGGGGATGCCTGCGACGATCTCGTCAGGCGCGACGTTGCGGGTGACGACCGCTCCGGCTCCGATCAGCGCGCGCTCGCCGATCCGCACCCCGCCCAGGATGAGCGCGCCCGACCCCAGCGATGCGCCGCGCTCGACGACGGTGCGGAGCAACGTCCAATCGGCGTCTCCCTTGAGCGCGCCCTCGGGAGTCGTCGCGCGCGGGACCTTGTCGTTGATGAAGATCACGCCGTGCCCGACGAAGACGTCGTCACCGATCGCTACGCCGTCGCAAATGAACGCGTGACTGGAAACCTTGCAGCGCGCCCCGATGGTCGCGCCTCGCTGGATCTCGACGAAAGGACCGACGCTCGTGTCGTCCCCGATCGAGCAGCCGTACAGGTTGGTGAACGGATGGACGACGACGTCCTTGCCGAACGTGACGTCGTCGATCAGGCGATACGGCGCCTCGTTGGCGGGCTCACGATCCATCGAAGAAGTCAGCGATTGCCCCGACGACTGACTCGAGCTGGATCTCCGTGATTCCCGGAAAGATCGGAAGCGACAGCGTTTCCTCAGCAAGCGCCTCGGCGACGGGAAAGGCCCCGCGCCGGTAGCCGAGCCCGGCGTACGCCGGCGCCAGGTGCACGGGTTGCGGATAGTGGTAGCCGGTTCCGATCCCGCGCTCGCGCAGCGAGTTCGCGAGAGCCTCTCTCCGACCGGTGCGGACGACGTAGAGGTGCCAGACAGGCTCGCTGCTCGGGGCGACGGGCGGAAGGGCGAGGTCGCCGATCCCCTCGAGCGCGCTCGTGTAGAACGCGGCCGCCCTGCAGCGCCGGTCGTTCCACTCGTCCAGGAGCGCGAGCTTGCGGAGGAGGACGATCGCCTGGATCGTGTCGAGGCGCGCCGTCCAACCCTCGACCTCGTGACGGTACTTCGCGGTCTGTCCATGCTCGCGCAGGGCGCGTACGCGCGCGGCCAGAGGGCCGTCGTCAGTGACGAGCGCACCGGCATCGCCGAAGGCGCCGAGATTCTTGCCGGGGTAGAAGCTGAACGCGCCCGCCCTTCCGACCGCCCCGGCGCGCAGCCCGTCGCGGGTGGCGCCGTGCGCCTGACAGGCGTCCTCGACGATGATCGTGCCGGTCGCCGAGGCGACCTCGGCGAGCGAGCGCATGTCGGCCATCTGACCGTAGAGATGAACCGGAATGGCGAAGCGAGTCCCGCTACCGATGGCGGCCGCGGCGGCCGTGACATCGAGGTTGTAGTCGCGCTCGGTCACGTCCACGACGACCGGCCGGCAGCCAGCCTGCGTGACCGCCTCGAGCGTGGCCACGAAGGTGTTCGCCGGGACGACGGCCTCGTCCCCCGGCTCCGCTCCCGCGGCGAGCAGCGCGAGACGGAGAGCGTCGAGCCCGCTGGCGAGACCCACGCAGTGCGTCGAGGCGCAGTACGCCGCGAAGGCTTGCTCGAACTCGGCTACCTGGGGCCCGTTCGTGAAGGCGCCCGTGTCGATCAAGTCGGAGAAATCGGCCAGGAGGTCTGCCTTGAGACCGTCATGGACGGCCCCGAGGTCGAGGAACGGAACCGGGGTCACCGTGGAGAGGAGAGGACGTGTCTGCATCTCTTCGAGCGTACAAGGATCGCTTCGCCGCGACAGCCTGCTTTCGGACAGTGCTGCCGCCTGGCACCCCCCCGGATGGCTAGGCACTCGTCGCCCGAACGGTCTTCCCAGTCTGGCCTACAAAGCGGCCTTTCGGGCTCGTAGGCTCCATGTCTGCGGCCCGACCTCGTGGCGATCTGCGCCGTACGAGGACCAAACCGAGAGAGAGACGTGAAACCCAGGAGCACACAGCTGTGAGCGCCGTCGAGAACGTCGAGCTTCAGGCGGAGGCCCCTGAGCGGACCGGCCGGTCGGCGAAGCGGCGTATGCGCGAGCTGATCGAGCTGCGCGAGGCCGCCGTCGGTCGCTCGAGCCGCGGGTGGCTCGTGCGGCGGATGCTGCTCACGGCCGACCTTCTCGGTCTGAGCGCCGCGTTCTGCGTCGCACAGCTCGCCTACGGGCGAGCTGTCCCGGCCGACGGCTTCTCGCCCGGCTGGGAGTTCGCCGTCTTCTTCCTGACGCTACCGGGCTGGATCGTCGGAGCGAAGCTCTACGAGCTCTACGACCTCGATGAGGAGCGCGCCGACCCGACCACGGCCGACGAGCTCCTACGCGTCTTCCATCTTGTCACCGTCGGCGCTTGGCTCCTCTTCGCCGGCTCCTGGGTGACCGGCGCGGCCGAGCCGAACCTGCCGAAGCTCGTCACCTTCTGGATGCTCGCGATCGCACTCGTCGTGCTCGGCCGCTCGGCCGCGCGCGCTTTCTTTCGCAGGCGGCCGGAGTACGTGCAGAACACGGTGATCGTCGGGGCGGGCGCCGTCGGACAGCTGATCGGCCGCAAGCTCCTCCAGCATCCCGAGTACCGGCTCAACCTCGTCGGCTTCGTCGACGGGGATCCACGCGAACGCCGCGGCGAGGTGCAGCACGTGCCGAGCCTCGGCAGCGCCGCGGAGCTTGCCGACCTTGTTCGCCGGCATCGGATCGAGCGCGTGATCGTTGCGTTCTCGCGCGAGACCCACGAGCACACGCTCCAGGTCGTCGGTGCAATCAAGCATCTCAACGTGCAGATCGACATCGTGCCGCGGCTGTTCGAGGTGGTCGGCCCGAACAGCAACCTGCACACGCTCGAGGGCGTCCCGCTCGTGGGCCTTCCGAGCGCGAAGCTCTTCCCGTTCTCGCGCACGATCAAGCGGGCCGCAGACCTGGTCGGCGCGCTCGTCGGGCTCGTGCTCACCGCCCCGCTCTTTGCCTTCGTCGCCTGGCGGATCAAACGCGATTCGCCGGGCCCGGTCTTCTTCCGCCAGCAGCGCCTCGGTTTGCACATGCGCGAATTCACCGCCTTGAAGTTCCGCACGATGACCGTCGGAACGGACGATGCCGACCATCGCGAGTTCATTCGCACCACGATGAGCTCTTCGGCGGCTCCGGCGACAAACGGCCTGTACAAGCTCGCGCGTGCGGGGGCGGTGACGCGCGTCGGCCAGTGGCTGCGCCGGACGAGCCTGGACGAGCTGCCTCAGCTGATCAACGTCTTTCGCGGCGAGATGTCGCTGGTGGGGCCGCGGCCGTGTATCGGCTACGAGACCGACTACTTCGCGTCTCACCACTTCGAGCGCTTCCTCGTGCCCGCCGGGATCACGGGACTCTGGCAGGTGACCGCCCGCGCGCACTCCAGCTTCGGTGAGGCGCTCGACATGGACGTCGCCTACGCGCGCAACTGGTCGCTCGGACTCGACTTGCGGCTGCTCGTGAAGACGCCGTTCCAGGTGCTGCGGCAGAAGCGGGGAACCGCCTGATGGCCGCGACGAACAGACAGGTGGACACCCGCGCGAGCGAGGACCGAGTCAGGGTGGCCGTCGTCGGCCTCGGCTACTGGGGCCCGAACCTCGTTCGCAACCTGCACGAGGTGCTCGAGGCAGAGGTCGCGGCGGTCTGCGATCTCCGGCCGCAGGCGCTCGAGGCGATCGGCCGCCGATACCCGGCGGTGCGCGCGACCACGCGCTACGACCAGATCCTCGCCGATCCGACGATCGACGCGGTCGCGATCGCGACGCCTGTCTCTAGCCACCACGGGCTCGCCGTCCGGGCGCTTGAGGCCGGCAAGCACGTGTTCATCGAGAAGCCGCTGGCGGCGTCGTCGTCCGAGGCGGCCGAGCTGATCGCGCTCGCCGACCGACGCGGGCTCGTTCTGATGCCCGGCCACACGTTTCTGTACAGCCCCCCCGTCAACATGATCCGGGAGCTCCTGGCGCGGGGCGAGCTCGGCGACATCTACTTCATCTCGACCAGCCGCGTGAATCTCGGCCTCCACCAGCCAGACGTCAGCGTCGTCTGGGATCTCGGCCCGCACGACTTCTCGATTCTCCGCTACTGGCTCGACGAGACGCCGACCCACGTCTCCGCAATCAGCCGCGGCTGCGTGATCCCGGCTGTCCCGGACGTCGCCTTCATCAACCTCGAGTTTCCGTCGGGGACGGTCGCCCACGTCGAGCTCGCGTGGCTGGCGCCGAGCAAGCTGCGGCGGACGACCGTGGTCGGCTCGCGCAAGATGGTCGTCTACGACGACTCGAGCAACGAGCCCGTGCGTGTCTTCGACTCGGGCGTGATGCTCCCGAACCCGGAGACGTTTGGCGAGTACAAGCTCAGCTACCGAACGGGCGACATCGTGTCGCCGCACGTCGCTCCGGAAGAGCCGCTCGCGCTCGAGATGACCGACTTCTGCTCGGCGATCCGCACCGGGTCTGCTCCGCGATCGTCGCGGGAGCTCGGGCTCGAGGTCGTGAGGATGATCGAGGCCGTCGATGCCTCGCTCGCCCACAACGGAGCCCGCGTCGAGCTTCCGATCGCCGCATCGAGCGTCGCGTGAAGAAGGCGAAGACGACGGTGGGCGCGGTCGTCGTCGGCGGCGATTACCAGGGACTCGGAATCGTCCGCAGCCTGGGACGGCACGGCGTGCCGGTCTGCATCATCGACGACGAACGCTCGATTGCGCGCTTCTCGCGGTACGCGACTCACTCGGTGCGTACCGGCGAGCTTCGGGACGAGTCGCGGACGATCGAGACCGTGCTGGACGTCGGGCGTCGCCTCGGCCTGGATGGCTGGGTGCTCTACCCGACCCGAGAGGAGACCGTGGTTGCCTTCGCGCGCCATCGTGATCTCCTGGGCGAGCAATTCCGGGTCCCCACTCCGGGCTGGGAGACGATCCAGTGGGCGTGGGACAAGCGCAAGACGTACGAAAAGGCCGCCGAGCTTGCTATCCCCGCCCCGCGAACGTGGTATCTCCGTGAAGCGGAGGAGCTCGATGCGATCGACGCCGATCCTCCGTTCGTCGTCAAACCGGCGATCAAGGAGCACTTCGTCTACGCGACCAAAGCGAAGGCGTGGCGGGCAGATGACCGGACACAGCTGCGCGAGCTGTACGGGCGCGCAGAGAAGCTCGTCGGGCCCGGTGAAGTGATGATCCAGGAGCTCGTGCCCGGCGACGGGGGTCAGCAGTTCGCGTACTGCGCATTCTTCAAGGACGGTGCCGCGATCGGCAGCATGGTCGCGCGCCGCCGCCGCCAGCATCCTCCAGAGTTCGGCCGCGCGAGCACCTTCGTCGAGTCGATCGAGTTGCCGCTGCTCGAGGACTATTCCGAGCGCTTTCTGCGCGAGATCGATTACTACGGTCTCGTCGAGCTCGAATACAAGCTCGATCCGCGCGACGGTCAGTACAAGCTGCTCGACGTCAACGCGCGCACGTGGGGCTATCACACCCTTGGTGTCGGGGCCGGCGTCGACTTTCCGTACCTGCTCTTCGCGGATCAGCTGGGCGAGCGGGTCGACGCCTGCCGTGGCCGGGCCGGCGTCGGATGGATCAGGCTGGTCACGGATCTCCCGGCTGCCGCGGTCGAGATCTGGCAAGGACGCCTCGGATGGCGGACGTACCTGCGGTCGCTCCGTCGCTTTCAGGTCGAAGCCGTCTTCAGCCGCGAGGATCCGCTTCCAGGGCTGGTCGAGCTCGCGCTGATTCCTTATCTCGCAGTGAAGCGGGGGTTCTAGCGGATGGTCGTGGCCACCGCGGTCGGAGTGGCGCTCGCGCTCTTGCTCACGCTTCCGCTTGCCTGGAAGTGGCAGCTCGGTGTACGCCGGGTGGCGCTCGTGGTCGCCCTTCTCGGGCTCGGCTCCGGCCTGGCTCTGGCTCCCCTCGAACTCGCGCCGATCGTCCAGTCCATGCTCGTCTGCGGGCTCGCGCTGGTCGCAGCCTCCGGCATTCTCGCTTACCGCTTCTACCGCGACCCGGAGCGAACGGCTCCCGCCGCCGGCGACGGCGCGGTCGTGAGCCCTGCCGACGGAGAGGTCGTGTACGTGCGCCGATCGCGAGAGGGCATGCTGCCGATGTCGACGAAGCACGGACGCGATTACGCGCTCCAGGAGCTGACGAGGACGCCGCTGCGAAGCCGTGAAGCGGTCGTGATCGGGATCGCGATGAGCTTCCTCGACGTGCACGTCAATCGCGCTCCGATCGCCGGCACCGTCACCGTCCAGAAGCATTTTCCGGGGCTGTTCGGGTCGCTGCGCCGACCGGAAATGGTGTTCGTAAACGAGCGGGCGACGACGGTGATCGAGAGCGGCTCACACCAGGTCGCAGTCGTACAGATCGCTTCGCGCCTCGTCCGCCAGATCGCCGCTTTTGTTCGCGAGGGCGACACCGTCGCGGTGGGCCAGCGCATCGGCGTGATCCGGCTGGGGTCACAGGTCGACGTGGTGCTGCCGGCCGACTCGGGTTTGGATGTTTCAGTCGAGCTGGGAGACCGTGTACGCGCCGGCGAGTCGGTACTGGCTCGACTTCCTCAGGACGCGCCGGGCTCCGCGAACCGAAGCGACGCTTCGTCGGCCGCCGGTCCGACAACGCGCCAGCCTTTGTCGGCGGGGACGACATGAGAGGCCGCTCGACGTCGCCACCAGCCGGCCACATCGCGGGGGAGAGCCTTCCAGAGGGTGGGATCGTCGCTGTGCCTGGCCAGGAACCGCTCGTAGAGCTCGACCAGGCGCGGCTCGATCATGTAGTCCGGATGGGTGATCAGAAGCGCCATCCCCCCGGCGCGCCTGATCGCGGCCGCCTTCTCCACCCAGGCCGACTCGTCCTGATGGCTCAGAATCACGAAAAGCGTGTGATCCTGGGGAAGCGTGATCGGCAGCTCCACCAGCTCGCGGTTGAAGAACGGGAGCAGGCTGCAGCAGCCTCCGGACTGCGGCTCGAACGGATCCGTGTCGGGCGAGGACGAGTCGTAGTCGAAGCCGAGCAGCGGCATCAGATCCCAGTCGCGGTGCGTGGCCGGGGAGCGGAAGCCGACGGCCCGCCAGCGCTCGGCGAAGCGGCGGATCTCGGGCAATCGCTCGCGCAGCGTTGCTTCCGACTCGACGTCTCGCCCGTCGTGGTAGAGGCCGTGGACGCCGACCTCGAAGCCGGCCGCGAGCAACTCCTCGACGACGGCGTCGTCGACTGTGTAGCGCTTGGGCACGAAGTTCCACGACGAGCGAACGCCGGCGCGGCGTTCTACCTCGCGGAGGACGTGAACGTGCTCGTAGCCGAGGTGCGTCTCGACATCATGCGTGAGCACGAGAGCCCACGAGCGGCCGTTGGGCCAAGGGCCGATCCACGGCACGGGCTCGCCTGCGACGCGGGCAACCCAGGCGAAAAGAAGGTCATAGAGGTCGTGCAGCGCCGGCTCGAGCGGCCAGCGCGGAAACGCGCTGCGAGCCTGGACGCGGCTGAAGAGGCGACGCATGCCGATCTGTGCGCGCCGGGGAAGAAGCGGCCGCGCCCGGTAGTAGGCGCGCATCGCGAGCTGCTTGGCGCGGCCGGCCGCCGACGTGCCTGCGGGCGCCCTGTAGGCCTCGCTCCAGAAGCTCTCGATCGCCTCGGACGGATCGAACGGCAGCGCGATGCTGCCGCGCTCCTCTTGCCAGACGGAACCCATCTGGCGACCGCTCTCGTCCACGATCGGCAGCAGCGGCTTCCAGCTGCCTGTGGCGGCGAGCGGCTCGCTCATCGCTTCTTCCGAGGCGAGCCGCACGAAAACCGGCACCGAGCCGACGCGCACGAGCGCCGGTGCGTCGAGGTCGCCCCCTCGTGGCCACGTCAGCGTGCGCTCTCCGCGCGACAGCCAGTCCCACTGCAGGCGGCCGCCCGGCGAACGGTCCGGCTCGACCGAGTACGGAATCCGGAAGTAGTCGCAGAAGACGACCGGCGTCGAAGCGCTGAACATCCTCGGCCAGGCTACTGTTGGCGATGGGAATGAGCCAGATCTTCAGCCAGGGCGCGGTCGCCCCTCGTCGCGTCCTCGTCGCACTGGTCGCCGTCTTGCTTGTGAGCCTGCCGTTCGTGGCCACGCCCGCGTCCGGAAAACCAAAGCCGCCCGTGTCGTTCAAGCTGGTCGCGAGCGCAAGCCCTGATCGGACGAGCCCGACTCCGCTTCAGAATCGCGTTGTCACCGCCGCCGCGCACGTCTTCGTCGCGCCGGCCGAGGGAATCAGGAGCATCCGCTACCTCGTCGACGGTAAGCCATTCGGAGGAAGGAAGGGATTCAACACCCTGTCGCTCGGCCATGGGACCCATGTCGCCGAGGCGGAGATCCGCCTCTCTTCCGGAGGCCGCACGACCGCACGCGCCCGCTTCACGGTCGAGCATCTGTTCGTGGCGGCCACAGGCTCCGACGCGGCCGGCTGCGCGGCTGCCAGGCCCTGCCTCACACTCGATCGCGCTTACCACAAGGCCGTTCCAGGCCAGGTCGTGGAGCTCGTCGGCGGGAGGTACGGCGAGCAGACGATCAGCGCCGACCCCTCAAAGTCTTCGGCCAGCGACGTCGTTTTCCGGCCCGTCAAGGGAGCTTCGGTCTCGATCGGATCCGTCTACGTCAACGGAAAGCACTTTTCCCTCCAAGACGTCTCGGTCGACAGTGTCGACTTTTACGACAGCGCTGACGACGTCACATTCCGCAATGTCGTCATGAGGGGTTTCTGGATCTGGAGCGCGAGCAATATCTCCATTCTCGGCGGTGCGGTCGGGCCCTTGCTCGATGTCGTGCCATACGTCGCCTACGGGAAGTCGCAGGTCGCACCTCGCCAAATCCTGATCGACGGCGTCCTTTTCCACGACATCCAACGATCGAGCGAGTCGGTGCACGCCGAGTGTTTGATGGTCTCCGGAGGCGACGGCGTCACCATCCGCAATTCGAGGTTCACCCGCTGTGCGGTGATGGACCTCTTCTTCACGTCTTGGAGCGGGCCGGCCGAGCCGAAGAACGTCGTCCTCGAGAACAACTTCTTCGACGCGCCGGCCTCGGGCGGTGTCTACGCGCTCGCCTTCAAGGGCGACGGCCGGCGGTACGAGAACTTCCTCATCCGCAACAACTCCTTCGGCGCATCGATCGATCTCAGCCAGGATGCGGCGCACGTCAACACGCGAGTGGTCGCCAACGTCGGCCCGCTCGGCTCACACCAGTGTCATCAACAGGCCGCGTACTCCTACAACGTCTGGACCCGAGCGCGCTGCGGTAAGAACGACCGCCAAGCCGCCTCCGGGTTTGTCGATCCGGCAAAGTTCAATCTGCATCTCAGCCCGGGAAGCAGGGCGATCAACGCCGGGAGCCCAAACGCGTTTCCGGCACGGGACATCGATGGACAGCGTCGGCCGCTAGGAAAGCGACCGGATGCTGGAGCCGACGAGGCACGTTAGTGCGTCGTCTTGCGGCCAGGGCGTTTCTCGGCCTGTATCGAACGTCCGAGCGTGCACGCGCCAAGGCGTTCTCTCTGGTGTCCGGTGGAGCGTTCGCGTCCTTCGGCCGCGAGACGGTGCTGCAGCCGCCGGTCCGCCTCAGCGGTGAGGCACGGATCGCCCTTGGGCGGGGAGTCTTCGTCGGGGCCGGCTCCTGGCTGCAGGTGATCGGCCCCGGCACGGATGTCGCCTTGCGGATCGGCGACGGCACCAGCATCGCCGGTGGGTGCGTTCTCTCGGCGGCGAGCTCGATCCGCCTGGGCCGGAGCGTCCTCGTGGCTCGCAACGTCTACGTCGCAGACCACAGCCACGCCTATGACGACCCGAGCCGGCCCGTGCTCGACCAGGGGATCACCAAGGTGGAAGCGGTCGAGATCGACGACGGCGCATGGCTGGGCGAGAACGTCGTCGTCTGCCCGGGTGTGCGCATCGGCAAAGGGGCGGTGGTGGGAGCCAACTCCGTCGTCCTGGGCGACGTTCCCGATCACGCGGTCGCTGTCGGGGCTCCGGCACGGGTCGTCCGCGAGCCGGCGGCGGCCCTCGAGCGCGTCGGATGAGCCGGATTCTCTTCCTCGCGTACCACTTTCCGCCGATCGGGGGCGCCGGTGTGCAGCGCAATGGAAAGTTCGCGCGCTACCTTCCGGACTGCGGTTACGAGTCCACCGTCGTCACGGGTCCCGGAGGCACGGGAGACCGCTGGGCCCCCGTTGATGCGACGTTGAACGACGACGTACCGGCCGGCACAGACGTTCGCCGGCTGCCGGGTCCCGAGCCCAAGCGGAGCGGCGGCTGGCGGGGGCGTTCCGAACGCTGGCTGGGCGTCACGTCACCGTGGCAGCAGTGGTGGACAGAGCACGTCCTCCGGATCGGCCGTGAGCTTGCCGGCGACATTGATCTCGTCTACGCGTCGCTCGTCCCTTACGAGACGGCTGACGCAGCCGTGAAGGTCGCCCGAGAGATCCAGAAGCCGCTCGTAATCGATCTTCAGGATCCGTGGGCTCTGGACGAAATGATGATCTACCCAAGCGCTCTCCATCGGCGGCTCGAGCTGTCCCGGATGCGCGGAGCGATCGCCGGAGCGGACGCGATCGTGATGAACACGCCGGAATCGGCCGTCCGCGTGCTCCACCGGTTGCCCGAGGCGCGCAAGAAGGTTGTCGTCTCGATCCCGAACGGCTTCGACTCAGTGGACTTCGAGGCCGCGCCGCCCGAGCGGACTGACGACCGCTTTCGGATCGTCCATACCGGCTACCTCCATACAGAGCTTGGCAACCGCCACCGGCGAGTTGCCCTGATGCGCCGCCTGCTCGGCGGTGCCACCCGCGGTGTCGACATTCTCACGAGGTCGCACGTCTTCCTGCTCGAGGCGATCGAGCGGTTGCTCACCGACCAGCCGGAGCTCGCCTCGAAAGTGGAAGTGCACCTCGCCGGCGTGCTTACTGCGGCCGACCGAGAGATCGGGGGCCGGTCGAAGGTCGTTCGCATGCACGGGTACCTCCCGCATCCCGAGACGGTCGCGCTGATGCGCTCGGCCGACCTGCTCTTTCTGCCCATGCACGACCTTCCGCCGGGCGAGCGCGTAGGGATCGTCCCGGGCAAGACGTACGAATACCTGGCCTCAGGGCGGCCGATTCTTGCCGCGGTCCCGGACGGCGACGTGCGTGAGCTCCTAGACGAGGCCGGCACCGCTTTTATCTGCCGACCCGCCGACGTCGAGGCGATGAAGGACATCATCTCCGAACAGATTCGGCGCGTGCAGGCGGGCGAGCAGTCTCCCGAGCCCGACCCGGACGTGCTCGCGCGCTTCGAGCGTCGCTCCCTCTCGGAGTGCCTCGCCCGCGTCTTCGACGGGGTCACCGGCGATCCAGCCCGGACTGAGGCGCGCGTCAGAACGTCCGTGCCTGAGCCCGCGTAGCGCGGATCCAGCCGAGCCTCAGAGTAGTTTGGTTCCGCTTTCCCCCCGAGGGGGGATACAGATCGGAACGTGAGTTCCCGACGAGGACGAGAGATGCTGCGTTTGCGACTCTGCCACCGCCTGGGCCTGCTCGTCCCGCTCTTGCGCTTTCACCGCTGGGCTGCGGGCACGTACTCCTAGAGCGACGCCTCCCGGTCGGTCAGCTCGACGACTTCGGCGGCGTGACCTTGCCGTTCGTCTGCGCGATCGCGTTGCCGGCTCGCTGGAACTCGAGTACCTGCGCTGCTCGCTCGAGGAACCCGGCCAGCGTCTCGAGCCGCTCCGGCTCGGAGCGGAGCTCGAGCAGCCGTTGCTTGCGCTCCGCGTCGAATGCAACGCGGGCCGCGAGCTCGAACGAGGGCACGTCGGACTGCACCGCGAGATCCTCGACGTCGGCACCGGCGATCTCGCCCAGCCGCCGCAGGAGCGTCAAGGCCCGGTCGACTTCGCCCGGCTGCGGGTCGGCTCCGAGGTCGGGAAGCGCCTCCACCTCGCCGGTCTGGAACGAGCGGCCCGAAGTGAGCTCGACGAGTCGAAACCGCTCGCGCCCCTCGACGACGATGTTCATCCGTCCGTCGTCGAAGCGCTCCAGCACCTCCGTCACGGCCGCGCGCGTCCCGACCTCCCGCAGCCCCTCCTCGTCCGCCAGGATCAGCCCGAACTCTCGCTCCTCGTCGATGCACTCGCCAATCAGCTCCCGGTAGCGCGGCTCGAAGATGTGGAGCGGAATCTGCTCGGTCGGAAGCAGGACTGTCCCGAGCGGAAACAGGCCGATCTCCATCGCCACAGAGTAGGACACAGGCGGCGCCGAGCGCGCTAGGGTTCCGACGATGGGGTTGTTGAAGTCGGACGAGGAGCGCGCGGCCCGCGCCCGTCTCGAGGAGGAGCGCAGTCAGCGCGACCTCGACCCACCCCGGCGGTTCGAGTACCACGTGCTGCGCGTGGGGCTGAAAGCGCGAGCGGAGGGTCAGCTGAACGAGTTCGGCTCGAAGGGCTGGCAGCTCGTCCAGGTCGTCGAGACGGAGGGCCATCTCGCGTTCTACCTCGAGCGGGAGATTCTGCCCGCCGAGGCGACGGACTAGCTCGCCAGCAGATAGACGACGACGAGGGTCGCGCAGGCGAGCGCGACGATCGCCACCATCACGAGCGGACTCGATCTCGACCCCGGGGGCTTGGCCGGAATCGACGCGGCGTCGAGTTGGAGCGGTGCACCGACGCCGGGGACGGATTGGAGGCTGTCGACGACGCTCTCCTCAATCGATGTTCGCAGGTCGCGGACTGCCAGCTCCGCCTGCTCGGCCAACTCGTCTGCGTGGATCTCGAGCCCGCGGGAAGGTTGAGCCGGCGGTTCGACGGTGTTCAGCGGCCGAAACTCCGTCTGCAGGCCGGCGATCACGAGTTGGTAGACCCGTTCCGGGTGCCTGAGCCCCTTGAAGCGGTGCTCGCCGAGGTCGAGCAGTCCGACGCCCTCGATGCCCTCAGCCGCCACCAGTGCGCGTGTCGTCTCGGAAAGGACGACCTGGCCGCCATGCGCCGCCGCGCACAGCCGCGCGCCCCGGACGACGTCGATACCGAGGTATCCCTCGTCTCCGATCATTGGCTCCCCGGTGTGGATGCCCATGCGCACGCGCACTTGCCCTCCGTCGGGCCATGGGTGCGCGGCGAGCGCCCTCTGCGCCTCAGCGGCGGCTGTCACGGCTGCCCGTGCGCTCGCAAAGGCGAAGAAGAACGAGTCGCCCTGCGTGTCGACCTCACGACCCCCGACATCGGTCGCTGTCGTCCGCACGATTCGACGATGGTCGGAGTGAGCGTCTCGCCAGCGGTCACCAAGCCGATGGGTCAGCTCCGTCGACTCGACGATGTCGGTGAAGAGACAGGTCACTGTCCCGGTCGGAAGCGTGGAAGTCGGCTCGGGCTGATCCGCCGCCACCGGCGGGAATGCATCCGGAAGGCCGGGGGCGACGACCTGGTAGAGATTTGCAGCTCGGTCGAAGTCCCGGAGCAGATGCTCTCCGAGGTCGCGAAACTCGATCTCGGGCAACCGCTCGAGCTCATCCTCCACGAGCGCGTGGGTCGCGTGCGAGACGAGAATCTGCCCGCCGTGGCTTGCCTGGCACAACCGAGCTGCCCGATGAACCGCCATGCCGAAGTACTGGCCGTCCGCGAGCGAGACCTCGCCCGTGTGCATCCCCATCTTGATACGCACCTGCGCCGCTTCGGGCCACGAGTGCTTCAGGAGCAGGCGTTGAGAGTGCACGGCGCCGAGCACAGCCGCGTCAGGCCGCGCGAAGGCGACGAGGAAAGTGTCTCCAGCCGCATCGACCTCCCGGCCGCCGGCCTCCTGTAGGGAGGCTCTCACCAAGCGCCGGAAATCGCGGATGACCTCGGGATAGCGGTCGCCCAAGCCTTTGATGAGCGTCGTCGAGCTCTGGATGTCTGAGAAGAGAAACGTGACTGGCTCGCGGGCAAGCTCACTCACGCGGCGAGCTTAACGCGGCTCAGGCGGCGCGCGTTCGCCCGGCTCGCCCTCGCAGCAGCCGAGCTTGAAGCGGCACCGCACGCACTGCCACGTCTGGTGGCGCCACTCCATCTCGACCCCGCAGCGAAGACAGCGCTCGGCGGCCGGTTCGCGACTCACACGAGAGAGCGTAAAGACCGAGTCCGACGTCAGTCCGCGTACTCGTCCGCGATCGACAGCACCTCGTCGAGGACGGACACGCCCTCGTCGAGCTCCTCGCGGGTGATCGTCAGCGGCGGGCAGACGATCACGACGTTCCAGTGCACGAACAGGTAGAGCCCACGCTCCATCGCCGCCTTGACGACTCGGCCCACGGGGGCCGCGGCCTCGCCCGTGGCGTTGAACGGCACGAGCGGCTCGCGCGTCTCGCGGTTGCGAACGAGCTCGAGCCCCCAGAAGCAGCCGAGCCCGCGCACGTCGCCGATCGACGGATGCCGCTCGGCGAGCGCCCGCAGCTCGCCGCCGAACACCGTTCCCATTGCGGCCGAGTTCTCGACGATCTCCTCTTCGCGAAACGCCTCGATCGAGGCGACGCCGGCCGCGCACGCGAGCGGGTGGCCGCTGTAGGTGAGTCCGCCCGCGAAGTACTTGTCCTGCAGCCAGTCGGCGATCGGCTCCGAGACGATCATCGCCCCAAGCGGCACATAGCCAGAGTTGATTCCCTTCGCGACCGTGAGGATGTCGGGGACGACGTCCCAGTGCTCGCAGGCGAACCACGTTCCGGTGCGCCCGAAGCCGGCCATCACCTCGTCGAGGATCAGCACGATCCCGTGGCGGTCGCAGACCTCGCGGATCGACTTCAGGTACCCGTCAGGGGGCACGATCAGGCCGTTGGTGCCGACGACGGTCTCGAGAATGACCGCGGCGACCGTCTCGGGGTTCTCGTACTGGAGGATCTCCTCGAGATGCGGCGCGCCGGAGCAGACCGGACAGGGGTCGGG
>Ga0136620_10000730_pt1 | contig 14944 bp, 18 predicted proteins | sample AntDrymUQ4162106_2_FD_104806 | JGI IMG/M metagenome (GOLD analysis project Ga0136620, IMG submission 104806) | Polar desert sand microbial communities from Dry Valleys, Antarctica - metaG UQ416 (21.06) | ecosystem: Environmental > Terrestrial > Soil > Desert | place: Antarctica: Dry Valley... | reverse complement strand
TCCGCTAGCGTCGAGCGAGTGGAGCTCGAAGACGCCATCCGCGGTCGGCGAACCCACAAGGCATACGCACCCGAGCCGGTCGACCGTGAGACGCTCGATCAGCTCTTCGAGCTTGCGCGCTGGGCGCCCAACCACCACCTGACCAACCCCTGGCGCTTCCGCGTGCTCGGGCCGAGGTCACTCGAGCGCCTCAGGCGCTCGGCGGGACCCGACGCCGCAGCCAAGCTCGACCGCGCACCCACGCTCGTGTGCGCGTCGGTGAAGCTGACCGGGGACGCCGTGCAGGACGAGGAGGACCTCTGTGCGGCGGCGTGCGCGGTCTACATCGTCCTGGTGGGCGCGCACGCCCGAGGGCTCGGCGGGTACTGGCGCACCCCCGGGGTGCTGCGTACGGCCGACGGGCGCGCTGCGGTGGGCATGAAGGACGATGAGCTGTTCGTGGCGCTGATACACCTCGGGTACGCCCGGGGCGACAAGTCGGCGCCCGAGCGCCTGCCGCCGCTGGACTTCGTACGGTATCTCTCGTGATCCCGCGCGCCGACGCGCTCCGGGCGTTTGAAACCGACGAGTTCGACGTCGTGGTGATCGGCGGCGGCATCACCGGCGCGGGCGTGGCCCTCGACGCCGCCTCGCGCGGCTACAGCGTGGCGCTGGTGGAGAAGGCCGACTACGCCTCGGGCACCTCCTCGCGATCCTCGAAGCTCGTGCACGGGGGGCTGCGCTACCTCCAGAACTTCGATCTCGGGCTGGTTCGTGAGGCATTGCTCGAACGACAGCTGATGGTGCAGCTGGCCCCCCACCTCGTCAAGCCGCTCGCACTCCTGATCCCCGCCTTCGAGGGTAAGCGGCCCGATCGGCTGACGGGCGTCGGGCTCAACATGTACGACGTGATGGCCTCGGACCGGATCCGCCGCAGGCGGGGTGGGGAGGAGGAGTGGAGCCCCGAACGCCACCGCACGATCGACGCTCAGGAGACCATCGCATTGGTGCCCGCGCTGGCCGCGCGCGAGCCCACCTCGGCGTACCTCTTCTACGACTGCCAGACCGACGACGTCAGGCTCGTGCTCACGATCCTCGGCGAGGCGGAGCGCTTCGGCGCGGTGTGCTGCAACTCGGTGGAGGCGAGCGGCCTGATCGAGCGTGACGGGCGGGCGGCGGGAATCCTCTGCCGGGATGCCATCGGTGGAGGGGAGTTCGAGGTGGCGGGGCAGAACGTGATCAACGCGACCGGCGTGTGGGCCGACCGGATCAGGCCCGACGAGCTGCATGACGAGGCCGAGGTCCCCCGCATCCGGCCAAGCCGGGGGACCCACGTCACCGTCTCGCAGGAGGCTTTGACGGTCCACGCGGGCACCGTGGTGCCCGCCGGCTCGGGGCGCTCGATCTTCGTATTGCCGTGGCTAGGGCGCACCCTGATCGGAACCACGGACAACGACTACGAGGGAGCGCTGGACCACATCCCTCCCTCCGAGGAGGACATCGGGTATCTGCTCGATGCCACCAATACATTCTTCGGGTCCTCGCTGTCAGAGTCGGACCTGACGGGCGCGTACGCAGGCGTTCGGCCGCTGATCGCGACGGGGGACCCGAAGAAGTCGGTCGATATCTCGCGCAAGGCAGAGCTCTACGAGACCAGTTCCGGACTCGTGACCATCACGGGCGGAAAGCTCACCACTTGGCGCCGGATGGCCAAGCTCGCCGTGGATCGGATCGTGGAGCGCGAGGGTCGCGACGCGCCCTGCCGCACGCAGGAAATTCCGCTCGGGATGCCCGTGGCTGCCGGGGAGCTCCCGGCTGTGGACGGGGTCGACGAGGCCTCCCGCGAGGCGCTCGCCTCCCGCTACGGCCATGCGGCCCGGGACGTGCTGGATCTGGCCGCAGGTTCACCGGACCTGGCCCGGAGGATCAGCCCCGACCTACCGGACCTGGTGGCGGAGGCGGCGTTCGCCGCCCGCCGCGAGCAGACGCGGTCGGTGGCCGACGTGCTGCTGCGCCGCACGCGACTCGGCCTGCTGGACTCGCCGCGCCTCACCGCGCCGGGGTCCCAGGGCGCGCAGGCGGTGGCACGCGCGATGGCCGGCGTGCTCGGCTGGGATGAAGCGCGGATCTTCGTCGAGCTGGAGCGCTGGCGCGAGCTGGCCAGGGTGGAGGGGCTCGTCGGGGGCGCCGCGGGTGCCGGCCCCGGGCCTGAGGTCGAACTCGGGCGGGCGCCGGAGCCCGAGCGGGCATGAGGCTGCGTCTGCGAGACACCCTCCTCGAGCTCGAGCGGGGGCGGCCGCCGATCATGGGGATCGTGAACGCCACGCCCGACTCCTTCTCCGATCCCCCGGGGGAAAAGGCGCTCGGCCGGCTCGCCGACCGCGCCGAGGCGCTGGTCGAGGCGGGCGCCGCGATCGTCGACGCGGGTGGCGAGTCCGGCCGCACCGACCGGGCGGCGGTGCCCGAGCGCGAGGAGATTGCGCGGGTGGTGCCGCTCGTCGAGCGGCTAGCCGGCCGTGGGATGGTGGTCTCCGTGGACACGTGGCGGGCTGAGCCTGCACGCGCAGCGCTTGCCGCCGGAGCGGCGATGGTCAACGACGTGAGCGGCCTTGCGGACCCGGTGCTCGCGGAGCACTGCGCGGAGGCCGGCGCCGGCCTGGTGATCACCCACACGCGGCTCGCTCCAAAGACGAAGGGGTTCCCGGCGTACGAGGACGTGATCGCCGACGTGCTCGAGCTGGTGCGCCGGCGCTCGGTCCTCGCGCGGGAGCGCGGCATCGGGCTGGAGCAGCTGGTGGTCGATCCCGGGATCGACCTGGCAAAGACACCTGCCGAGTCGATCGAGGTATTGCGGCGCGCCCACGAGCTCGAGGTCTTGCGGCGCCCACTGCTGTTCGCGACCTCGCGAAAGGACTTCGTCGGCGCTCTCACCGGCCGCGCGCCCGGCGCGCGGGACGCGGGGAGCCTCGCGGCTCTCGAGCCGGCCCTGGGGGTTCCTGCCGCGATCGTCCGGGTGCACGACGTGGCCGGGACGGCGGACTTCCTGCGGGTCCGGGCCGCGCTGCGCGGCGAGGTCGAGCCGCCCGGAGGCGCGCTCGAGGAGTCGCTGCGGCGGGAGGCCCTGGCGTGAGCACCTTCACGATCGCGCAGATCTCGGACCTCCACTGCGGGTCGCCCCACTTCGTCCCGAGCCTGCTCGACCGCGCGCTTGTGGAGATAAACGACCTCGCGCCGGACCTGGTGATCGTCTCCGGCGACCTGACAAACGATGGTCTGCGGGGCGAGTACGACTCGGCGCGCGCCTACCTGGACAGGGTGGAGTGCGAGCGGATGCTCGTGATCCCCGGCAACCACGACTCGCGCAACGTGGGCTACGTGCACTTCGAGGAGCTGTTCGGTGAGCGCCGCTCGGAGTTGCACGCCGGCGGAGTCTCGATCGTGGCGGTGGACTCCACCGAGCCCGACCTCGACCACGGCGTGATCGGCCGTGGCCGCTACGGGTGGATCGAGGAGCGCTTCGGCTCCACCGAGGCCTACCTGCGCATCTTCGTCCTGCACCACCACCTGCTGCCGGTGCCCGGTACCGGCCGCGAGCGCAACGTGGTCCACGACGCCGGCGACACGCTCGAGTGCCTCCAGCGCGCGGATGTCCATCTCGTGCTCTCAGGCCATAAGCATGTGCCTTACGCGTGGCGGCTCGAGAACCTGTTCGTGGTGAACGCGGGCACGGTCTCGACGACCCGCCTGCGCGGCAAGACGAAGCCTTGCTACAACGTCGTCGAGGCCTCGCCCGAGCGGGTCACGGTGTACCGCAAGTTCCCCTTTCACGACCGGGAGACCCTCGTGAGCTTCGACCCGAGCACCTCCGAGTTCCGGAAGGACCCGTCGCTGTTGGGGGAGACCACGCGGGGGTAGGCGATCCACAGACCCGGCGCGCGCATGGCCGAGTCGTCACACCCGCGCGCGGTCCTGTTGCAGAGGGTGGACGAAGATTGCGGGCATGGAGGGGGTGGGGCATTCCCGTACGCGAGGAGTCAACAGATCTGCCCCACCTCCTGTGGATCGGGCTCTGGCGGACCTCGCCGGGCGCCAGCACGGGCGCGTGGCGCTGTGGCAGCTCGAGGCACTGGGCCTGAAGCGCAGCGCGGTCGCGCGACGCGCCGCCGGCGGACGGCTGCACAGGGTCCGCCGCGGCGTCTACGCCATCGGTCACTGCGCCGAGACGCCCGAGGGCATACTCATGAGCGCGGTACTGGCCTGCGGGCCCGGTGCGGTCCTGTCTCACCGATCCGCCGCAGATCACCTGGGCCTGCGCGCGTGCGCGCGGGAGCGGGTGGAGGTCACGGCGGCGGACAGGCGTGGACACGGCCTGCCCGGCATCGAGGTTCACCGCTCACGCACCCTCGACCGGGCCGACGTGACGATCGCCCGGGGAATCCCCTGCACGACTGTGGCGCGCACGCTGCTCGACCTCGCCGAGGTGGTCGATCGGCGAGCTCTGGAGCGTGCCATCGAGCAGGCCGAGCGGCTCCGCGTGTTCGACGGCCGGAAGGTCCACGACGTTCTCAGCCGTGCGAACGGCCGCCGGGGAGCACCTGTGCTGAGGGCGATCCTCGCCTCCTATGAGGAGCCGCCCCTCACGCAGAAAGAGCTCGAACGGCGCCTGTTCGAGCTGTGTGACGGCGCTGGCATGGACAGGCCGAGCACCCAGGCCGGGATCGAGCTGGGCGGCGGGGAAACGGTCTACGCCGACTTTCTCTGGCCTGACACCAAGCTGCTCGTGGAGACCGACGGCCGCGAAACGCACGGCACCCGCCAGGCGTTCGAGCGCGACCGCCGCCGCGACCGCCGGCTGATGATGCTCGGCTACCGCGTGGTTCGCTTTACCTGGCTCGATCTGGAGCGGCGCCCCGACGAGGTGATTCGGACGGTGTTGGCTTTGCGATGAGTGAAAGCGCCAGAATGACCGAGTGGGTGAGGGCCCGGTCATCGCGCTGATCGACGGCGAGCATCATCCGCGGGCGATCCGCGACACGCTCGATCGCCTTCACGCCGCGCGCGGGGTTGCCGGGGTGGTGTTCTGCGGGGGAGAGGAGAAGGTCTCCGCGGGCGCGCTCAAGGACCCCGTTGCGCACTACGGCCGCGAGGTCCTGACCGGGCTGGCTCCCGAGGACGGGCTCCGCGAGCTCCTGAGCGGGGGAGGCGCGTCCGGCGCCACCGCTGCGTCCACCGCCGCGTCAGGCGGCACCGCCGCGTCAACCACCGCGCCTGGCGCCGTGGCCGTGGTGGACCTCGCCGACGAACCGGTGCTCGATCCCATCGCCCGGCTTCGACTTGCCGCCCTGGCCCTTCACCTGGGTCTCTCCTACGAGGCGCCCGGCATGCGGCTGAGCCCGCCGCCGTATGCCTCTGTGCCCTTCAACGGTCGAACCCTCGCTGTCATCGGCACCGGTAAGCGCAGCGGGAAGACCGCCGTGGCGGGACACTGGGCCGAGCTGCTGCGCGCCGGTGGCGCCGACCCGGTGATCGTCTGCATGGGCCGTGGAGGACCGGCTGAGCCCCAGGTTGCGCGTGCCGGCATCGGGATCCGCGAGCTGCTCGCGCTCTCAGACGGCGGTGCCCATGCAGCATCCGACTATCTCGAGGGTGCGGTGATGGCAGGGGTCACAACCGTCGGCTGTCGGCGCGTGGGGGGCGGGCCTGCAGGAGAGCCTGGCGAATCGAACATGGTCGAGGCCGCCGCTCTGGCCGCGGGGATTGCCTCGGGTGCCATCATCCTCGAGGGCTCAGGCGCGTGTATCCCGCCAGTGGCGGCCGACCGGACGGTCTGCGTGGTCGGCTCACAGTCGATCGACGGGCTCGACCGCTACCGCGTACTGCGCGCGGACCTCTGTCTGACGCTGAGCCGGGCCGAGCCCCCGGGCCCGACCATCCGCATCGAGTTGAGACCCGAGCCGGCCGAGCCCATCCCCCAGGACGCCCGCGTGGCGGCCTTCACGACGCGAGCGGAGCACTGCGAGGGCGTCGAGCCGGTGGTATCGAGCCGCAACCTCTCGCGGCGAGCGGCGCTGTCCGAGGACCTCGACCTGGCGGTGGCAGAGGGTTGCGACGTCTATCTCACCGAGTTGAAGGCGGCCGCGATCGACATTGTGGCTGCGCGGGCGCGAGCGGAGGGGGCGCGCGTGATCTTCCTGCGAAACCGCCCGGTCGGAATCGATGCCGATCTCGACGCGGCGCTCTGGGGTCTCTACACCGATGCCTGAGACCATCGTCATGCATCGGGGCCACGGCCTCCCCTATTCGAAAGGGCTGATGGCGCAGGCGTTGTCGGCCACTGGCCTGACGCCCCAGCGCGCATTCGAGCTCGCCCGGGAGGTGGAGCGCCGCCTGGACGAGCGCGGGGGCGGCAGGGTCGATCTCGTGTCGCTGCGGGCGCTGGCGGAGGAGGTGTTGCGTGCGCAGGAGGGCGAGGGCGCCGTTCGCCGCTACCGCGACTGGCACCGCCTCGACCGGCTCGATCGCCCGCTGATCGTGATGCTCGGCGGTGCTGCCGGCGTTGGAAAGTCCACGCTTGCAACGATGCTGGCGCACCGGTTGGGGGTCACCCGGGTGATCGCCACCGACGTCATCCGCCAGGTGCTGAGGGCCTTCTTCACCAGCGAGGCCATGCCCACCGTCCACGCCTCGGCTTTCGAGGTGGATCTCGAGGGGTTCCGCGAGCAGGCGGAGCACGTTGGTACGGGCGTCGCGGCGATCGTGGAGCGTGCCTGCGCCGAGGGCACTCCGGTGGTGGTGGAGGGGGTGCATGTGGTACCGGGAACGCTCACGCCGGAGCTGCGCGGACAGTGCGTTGCGGTCGAGGCTCTGCTCGTGGTTCGTGACGAGAACCTGCACCGCGGGCATTTCTCTCTGCGCGGGGCAGCCAGGCCCGCGGGGCGCTACCACGACAACTTTCAAAACATCCGGGCGCTGCAGGAGCACCTCACGGCGGACGCCGACGAAAGACGAATGCCGGTGATCGACAATGCGAACGTGGAGGCCACCCTCGGACGGCTGATGGACCTCGTGCTCGACGCCGTCGGGAGCCTGGACGAGCGCGGATGAGGTTCTGGCGCGGGCGGCGGCACCGCCACGAGGGGGCGCAAGGTCTAGCCTTGGGCGCTCGTCAACCACCTGAAGGAGCCTCACCCACCGTGTCAGTCCTCCAACGCAGCGAGCTCGAAGACAGCCCACTCGCCGACCTCCACGCGATCGCCTCGGAGCTCGGCATCGAGGGTTACCGCGCGCTGCGTCGTGATGATCTGGTCGCCGGCATTCTCAAGGCTCAGGGTGGGGACGGCGCGGACGCGGACACCCATCAGGCAGCCGGGACCTCGGGTGCAGACGAGGCCCGGGGGAAGGTGGAGGCCGAGGCCCCATCCGCTGTCTCCGCGGAGGAGCCCGAGGCGGCCAAGGCCGACGGGCGGGAGCCGTTCGTCGATGACGAGGGGGCGGAGACCGAGAGCGCGACCGGCACGCTGGACATCCTGCCCAACGGGAGCGGGTTCATGCGGGTGAGCACCGCCGGCCAATCGAGCGGGGACGTGTATGTCTCCCCGGCGCAGATCCGTCGCTGCGAGTTGCGCGCAGGCGATGAGGTGAGTGGCCCGGTACGTTCGCCCCGTCGCAGCGAGCGCCACCCCTCGCTCGTACGGGTGACCACCGTCAACGGTCGCGACGCCGAGCCGCCGGAGGAGCGGCCGGAGTTCGAGAACCTGACGCCGGTTCACCCGGCGCAGCGGCTGGCCGCCCCGGCGGTGCTCGACGACGTGCCGTTTGGCAAGGGGTCGCGGGTGGCGATCGCCGGTGCCCCTGGCGCGGGAGCCACCCGACTGCTTCGCGAGATGGCCCGCGAGCTCGCGGGCGGGGGCTACGCGTTCCTGGCCGTGGTGCTGGTGGCCGCCCGCCCGGAGGAGGTCACGGAGTGGGAGCGCGAGGAGGGCATCGCCGTGGCGGGAGGCCCGTTTGACCGCTCCCTCGACGCTCAAACGCAGTCGGCCGACCTTGCCGTGGAACGTGCCAAGCGCGCCGTCGAGCGTGGCGGCGATGCCGTGGTGATCATCGACTCGCTCGAGGCACTGCCGCCAGGCCCCGCCCGCCGTCTGTTCGGCGCGGCGCGTAATACGGAGGAGGCTGGCTCGCTGACGGTGATCGCCGCGGTGGGCGGAGCCGCCGAGCCCCTGCGCCAGGCAAGCACGCGGATCACGCTGGATGCAGCCGCCAGCGAGCCGACGGTGCTCGCGCCGCGGTCGGGCACCCAGCGCGCCGACCTGCTCGCTTGACCGACCCGCGCGACCCCACCACGCCGGACGAGGAGCTGCTCGAGGCCGAGACGCTCACGATCCTCTCCGAGCTCGATGACGCCGCCCGTGTCGAGCGGGTGGCGGGGGAGCTCGAGCGGGGCTTTCAAGCGCTGGCCGGAGTCGGCAAGGCCGTCTCGTTCTTCGGATCGGCGCGAACGGGGCGCGACGACCCGGCTTATGACCAGGCTCGCGGCCTGGCCCGTGAGCTTGGGGAAGAGGGCTTTGCGGTCATCACCGGCGGTGGCCCCGGGATCATGGAGGCGGCCAACCGGGGTGCTCAGGATGCCGGCGTCCTGTCGATCGGGCTCGGCATCGAGCTCCCCCATGAGGAGGCCATGAATGAGTGGGTGGGGCTCCCGCTCGACTTCCACTACTTCCTCACGCGCAAGGTCATGTTCGTCCGCTACGCGAGTGCCTTCGTTGTCTTTCCGGGCGGTTTTGGCACGCTCGACGAGCTCTTCGAGGCGGCCACGCTGCGCCAGACCGAGAAGATCCGTCACTTCCCGATCGTGCTGTTCGGCTCCGCGTACTGGGAGGGACTCCTCGCCTGGCTGCGGGACCCCGTCCTCGCCGAGGGCAAGGTCTCGCCCGGAGACGTCGACATGCTCGAGGTCACCGACGATCCCGACCGCGTGCTCGAAGTGGTGCGGGCCGTCGAGCACCGCCGCCCGCGTGCCGGCGGCGGCGCCAGCTAGTCTGCACCCCTATGGGCGGCCTATCCCGCAGGCAGCGCGAGAAGCGCGCTTACTCGTTGACCCTCGTGGCCGGCGGCTCGGCTGTGGCCACGGTCGTCTTCGTCGTGCTCTGGGTGGTTGGCGTGATGGGTTTCGGACCCGTGTTCCTCGCGGCGCTGATCGCCGCCATCGCGGGCTTCATGCTGCGCGGCACCATGCGCAAGTAGCGCGCAAGTAGCGCCCCGGGGGAGGAGCGCAGCGGGATCGCTGATCCCGCGAGCACCGGACCCTTTCCTCCCTCTACCCCCTGTAGGCCACGCGCTTCCAGGAGGGCTCTGGCGAGAGCTCGATCAGCTCGAAGTCACGATCAGGCTGCGCGTACCCGAAGGAGGTCGTCTCCTGGTCAAAGACGATCTCGAGCTCTCCTTCCATCACGCGCTGGTCGAGCCACGCCCCGCGGAAGACGAGCCTGCGCAGCCAGTGCACGAGCGAACGGTCGGACGGCCCGTGCAGGTCCCCCCAGCGGTCGACGATGTGTTCCCCGAGCGAGGAGAGGGCATGGCTGACCTCCCCGTTCACGGCGAGGTTCACAAGGTCCTCGCGCTCGTCGTCACCGAGCGGGCCGCCGACGAACCCGAGCTTGACCGCGGCCTGCTCGATGCGCTCGGTGAAGTCCCGATCGTTGAAGGTGAAGCGCAACTCCCCGTACTCGAGTACGTAGTCGGCTCCAGATTCGTAGTTTCCTCGTGCGGTGCTGTCCATGGAATAGCTCGAGGCCCGGCTGGGAAGAGGTTCCTCACCGGGCGACGCGTCGGCATCCTAGCCCCGATCCCTTCCCCGGCGGACGCCTTGCAACGGGCCTTGCACATTTGGGGGGGCGAGTCTTCGCGGGCGGCGCCTTGATCCGGCATGAAGCACTCACTGCTGATCGTCGAGGACGACACGCCCACCGCAACCTTCCTCGCGGACAACCTGACCGCGGACGGGTTCAAGGTGGCCATCGCGACCGGGGCCGGGGAGGGTCTGCGGGCGATCGAGGTGCGCCACCCCTCGCTGATGCTGCTCGACCTGGCTCTGGACGATGGGAGTGGCTTGGACCTGCTCGACCGCGTGCGGGCCGCAGACGGCCTGGCCTCACGCGTCGATCCCGACCTGCCGGTGATCGTGCTCACCGGCCGCGGCAGCGAGGCGGACCGCATCCGGGGCTTCGCGCGCGGTGCTGACGATTATCTCGTGAAGCCCTTCCACTACGGCGAGCTGCTGCTGGGCCGCGTGCGCGCCGTCATCAGGCGCGCGGAGGGGCGCCCGCAGCGGGGAGTGGTTCGGGTCGGAGGCCTCACGCTCGACCCGGTCACACGCGCCGTGCGGCTCGACGGACGCCCGATCCATCTTTCGGTCAAGGAGTTCGCGCTGCTCCAGGCGCTCGCGGACGAGCCCACGCGGGTGCGCTCCAAGAACGAGCTCCTCCGGGACGTCTGGGGCTACCTGTCGATTGGGCAGACCCGCACCGTGGACGCCCATGCCTGCCGCCTGCGCAAGAAGCTGAGCGACTCGTCTCGACCATGGGTGGTGAACGTGCGCGGCGTCGGATACAGGCTCACGGAGGCACTGTGACCCTCGTGCTCTGCGCGGCGGGCTGGGGCCTCGCGGCGGCGCTAGCCGTCGCGGTAGTGCGGCTGCGGGGGCGGCTCGAGCTGGTGGCCGTCGCGGGCCACGAGCTGCGCGGACCCGCCACCGCGATGGGCCTTGCCGCCGCCGCGCTCAGGCGCGAGCCGGGTGGACCGCCCCGCGCGCTCATGTTCGAGGCTCAGCTTGCGCGGATGCGCATGGGACTCGATGACCTGGAAGCAGCACGATCCGGCGCCCGCGCCGAGGCCAGTCCGTCGTACGTGTCGCTGGAGCGACTCCTCAAGGGGACGGTCGCGGCCTGGCGGCCGGCCGCCCGCGCCGGCGGGCGCGCGCTGGAGCTGCGCTCCGAGCTCGGGAGCACGACCGTACGGGCAGACTCCAGACGGCTCGCGCAAGCGCTTGGCAACCTGGTTGCCAACGCGGTGGAGCACGGCGCAGGCGCCGTCGAGCTGCGCGGACGCCGCCGCGGCGACTGGGTGGTGCTCGAGGTGCGCGACCAGGGAGGCCGCGACGCCGCTGGACGGACCGGGAAGGGCCGTGGGCGGGGTCTCCAGATCGCCGGCTCGGCAGTTGAGGAGGCGGGCGGAAGGCTCACGGTCCAGCGAGCCGAGGGCGAGACCGTGGCGGCGCTCGAACTGCCTGCCGCGGAGCGGTGAGCGTCCGCGCGGGGCGCCGACGCGCCTTTCTGATGCTCTCACTCGCCCTGGCGTGCGGGGGCCTTTCCGCCTCGGAGGTGGGGGATCGCATCCGAGCTGTCGAGCGCCGCGTCGGAGCACCGGTGCCGATCGTTGTGGCCGCGCGCGACCTTCCGGGCGGTGCGGTGCTGCGACGGAATGACCTCGCCGTGCGCGAAGTGCCTGAACGCTACGTCGCGCCCGGCACCCTGTCCTCTCCGGCGGAGGCCGCCGGGAGCCGCGCCGCCGTGCCGCTGGCCGCCGGGAGCCCCCTTACCCAGAATCAGCTCGAGACTGGGCGTGGCCGTGCCCGCGGCGGCCGGGGCCCGGCCTCGTTGCGGCCCGGCGAGCGAGCGGTGGAGATAGGAGTGGCAGGCGCAGCCATGCCCGTTTACGCCACCGGCCCGGGAGCGCGCGTGGACGTGCTGGTCTCCACCGAGCCTCGCGAGGGCCCCGGTCGCAGCTTTCTCGCACTCCAGGATGTCGAGCTGCTCGGGTTGCGCGACGGGCAGGGAACCGATGTCGGTTCGGAGCGCGACGGGGAGGGCACCCCCGCCGCCGCCGTGGCCAAGCTGCGGGTGACCCTGCACCAGGCCGTCTACCTGACCGCGGCACAGAACTTTGCTCGGGAGGTGCGGCTGCTTCCGCGGCCGGTCGGCGACTCACGACGCGCGGGCCGAACTGTTGTCGGGGCAGGAGGCCTGTAGCACCGTGCCCTCAGGCGAGCACGGAAAGGTGCGGCAGGCACGAGCCGACGGTCAATGCGGTCAGCCGACGGGGGGCGGGCGCTCGATCACCTCGACCTCGCCCTCCGGTGTGCCCAGCAGCGCCCGCTCGGCGATCCCGAGGAAGAGGCCGTGATCGACGACTCCCGGAACCGCCTCGAGTGCCCTGGCGAGCTCATCGGGGTCGGTCTCCTCCGGGATCGCGCAGTCGAGGATGTAGTGGATCTGATCGGTCATGTAGGGCTCATCGCCCACCGCGCGCAGTTCGGCGTCGGGGAGCAGGTCGGCGAGCCGCCTGCGGGTGTCGCGCCAGCCAAACCGGATGATCTCTACGGGTAGGCGAAAGCTCTGTCCGAGCCGGTCCACCTTCTTGGTGGACTCTGCCACCACGATGAAGCGCGTCGCCGCCGCGGCTACGATTCTCTCCCTCAGCAGTGCTCCCCCGCCGCCCTTCAGCAGGCGCAGGTCGGGACCCACTTCGTCCGCGCCATCGATTGCGAGGTCGAGGGCATGCGACCCGTCGAGCGGGACGATCTCCATCCCGGCGGCGTTTGCCATTGCGAAGGTGGCCTCCGAGGCCACAACCGTGCGGATCTGATGGCCGTCCGGCCAGCGGGCTCCGACGGCCTCGATCACAGCCCACACGGCGCGGCCGGATCCGAGACCGATCGTCATGTCGGGCTCCATCAGCTCCACTGCCGCCTCGGCGGCGGCCGCGCGGCCGGGTGATGCACCGGAGATCGCCATCGCAGAAGCATCGCAGGGACGGCCCAGGGCCCGCGCTCCGGTGGCCGCTGCGCCGCGGGCCCTATCCTTCGGCGCCGTGGAGGTCACGATGATCCTGTGCGACGCGGCCCAAGAGGTGGGCGGCAAGCTCTACATCCTCGGCGGTGGATGGTCCTTCCTGCACCGGCCCGACGCCCCGACGGCTATGGCTCTGGCGATCAAGATTGCCGTGCCGTGGAACGAGACCAATGAGCCGCACACGCTTCGGGCGCTGCTACTGACCGACGACGGCGACCCGGTGCAGTTGGAGGGCGAGCCGGTGCAGGCTAGCGGCGACTTCGAGATCGGCCGGCCGCCCGGAATCAAGCCTGGTACGAACCTCGACGCCCCCTTCGTCCTTGCCTTCCAGCTGGCCCTGCCCGCGGGGGGATACGTCTGGGAGCTGCAGATCGATGAAAGCCAGGCGGCGCGCACCGCTTTCCGGGTCCTGGAGGCCGCCGCGTGACGGTCGGGCGCGCCGACCCTCGTTAGAGGTCCCAGCCCTCGAGAGCGACGGTCGCCTCGTCATACTGGTCCCCCGGCACCTGTAGATAGATGGCCCCCCGGCCATGCCGGTCGGGGGCGTGGTCGGCAGTGAGGGCGTTTGGGATCTCGAGCTCGGTGAGGCGGCCCGCGAACGCGGTAGCGGTGGCCACATCCTCATACTCCTCGACCGTTTCCCAGCCGTCGAAGCGAGGGTCGTGAAGGTGGACTGGTGGTTCCCGCGGCTTGCGCGAAAAGACGCTCACGGTTCCAGTCTGCGCCGCTGCAAGAGACCCCCCGGATACCGATTCGTGGCGAGCGTGGACCGAGCCGGGGGCGCGTCAGTCGCTCCGCCGCTTGAAGACGATCACATGGCCGTCTTTCTCGCGGTGCAGGTTGACGTCAAGCAGGACGGTGGCGAGTTCCCACCCTTCCGCCCCGAGCCTCGAGAGCTCCTCTTGGAACTCCTTGCGGTTCAGCTCGTCGCTCTGCCGACCCATGAAGCCGTGCGTTATGACCGAGGTCGTGTATTCCCAGACGGCCATCGTCCACTGAGCCTACTAGCTCATGGCGAGGCGCCGGACGCCGCGCTGGACGCTGCAGCCGCATGCTGCCCAACGCTAGATGCTGTGCGTGAGTCCGCCGTCCACCGATACCGCGGCGCCAGTCACGTAAGCGGCCGGCTGGGAGCACAGAAAGGCTGCGACGGCGGCGAACTCCTCTACGGTCCCGAGCCTCCCCGCCGGGATTTGCGCTTGCGCCCGGCGCTGCGCCTCCTCCAAGGACCCGGAGGTTTCGAGCGTTCGATCCGTCGCGATGCGGCCAGGCAGGAGGCTGTTCACCGTGACGTTGTCGGCCGCGACCTCTCGGGCAAGGGTCTTGAACGCGGCCAAGAGGCCGCTGCGATGGGCGTTCGAGAGCATCAGCACCGCTATCGGCTCTCGCACCGCGGACGAGGAGACTGCGAGCACCCGCCCGAAGCGCCGTTCACGCATGCCCGGGAGCGCCCGCTCGATGAGTGCCATTGGTGAGAGGACCAGGGTGCGGTAAGCCGCTTCCCACTGCGCTCGCGTGAAACCCAGAGGATCGGCGCCGGGCGGTGGGCCACCGGTGTTGGTGACGAGTATGTCGAGCGGGTCGATGTCTGCCTCTACCGAGTCGACGAGCGCTGAAGCCGAGTCGAGGTCGTTGCTGTCGTGCACGTAGCCGCGACCACCGACCTCCCGCGCGGCGGCCTCGATGCGCTCGCGTGAGCGCGAGGCCACCGCAACGTTTGCCCCTTCCGCGGCCAGGGCGAGGGCGATGCCCAATCCGAGGCCCTTCGAGGCGCCGGTGACGAGCGCGTTACGTCCCGCGAGGCCGAGATCCACCGCGGTAGAGACTAGCCGGGCGGGCCGGAGAGCTATATGTTCTGTGCCGGTGCGCCTCTCCCGCCTGATCCGCAAAGCGATCCCCCTGGTCGTCCTCGGGGCCGGAGCCGCGGTCGCTCGCCGCCACCTCGAGGAGCGCCGGCGGGCGCAGATGACGAGCGGGCCGGCCCCGGTTCCATGGGAGCCGCCCGAGGTTGCCACTCCGCCGGAGCCCGAGGTCACTGAATTCCCACCGCCCGCTGTGGCGGCTCCCGGCCCGGAGACGGCTCCACCGGAACCGGAACCGGAACCGGAGCCCGAGCC
>Ga0136620_10000729_pt1 | contig 14950 bp, 15 predicted proteins | sample AntDrymUQ4162106_2_FD_104806 | JGI IMG/M metagenome (GOLD analysis project Ga0136620, IMG submission 104806) | Polar desert sand microbial communities from Dry Valleys, Antarctica - metaG UQ416 (21.06) | ecosystem: Environmental > Terrestrial > Soil > Desert | place: Antarctica: Dry Valley... | reverse complement strand
TCAGCGCGAGCTGATCGCCGGCCTCGCCCGGGCGGGAAGGCGCGACCACGCCCTGCGGCAGTTCCTCTCCTGCCGGCGTTCGCTCGTCGATGCGCTGGGCATCGAGCCCTCGGAGGCCACCAGGCGCCTCCAGGAGCAGGTGCTCGCCGGCACGGCTGTCTGACGCATCGCCAGCCGGTCGCGTTGACGATCCGCTGACCGGTCCTTGAGATGGTGGTCGCCATGGTCCGAAGCGAGACGAGTGATGGGCGTACGGTCGGCCGGCGTTGGGTAGCCCTGGCCTGCTCCCTCGCTGCGCTGCTCGCGGTCACGGTCCCGCTCGGCACTGGTGCGGCTGCGGCGGGCCCAGGTGGCTGGGACCATCTCGGAGACGCGGGCACGCCCGGGTCTGACTCTCTCAACGGCTCCGTCTATGCGCTGAAGACAGGCGTGCCGGGTGGGCTTTACGTCGGTGGGAACTTTACCGATGCGGGCGGCAACGCCAACGCGGATCGCATCGCGAGCTGGGACGGGACCAGCTGGGGTGCCGTGAGCTCGCCGAGCTCGCAGATCTCGAACGGCGCGGTCCACGCGATCGCCTCCGCCAACGGAAAGGTCTACGCCGGTGGCACCTTCACAGACGCGGGCGGCAACACCGACGCCGACTTCCTGGCGGTGTGGAACGGCACGAACTGGGCGCCGTTCTGCAAGCCCGAGCCAGCGTTCGGTGGAAACGTCTTGGCCCTCCAGATCATCGGCTCGACCCTCTGGGTGGGTGGGACGTTCCAGAACGGCGCGGGCGACCCCACGGCCGACTATCTGCTCGCCTGCGACCTGAACACGGGTGTCTCGACTTCTCCATTCAACGCCGACGGCGACGGCAGTGGAGCCATGTACGCGCTGACTGCCGACAGCAACGGAAACCTGTACGGGGCCGGCACATTCATCAACCTGGACGGCATAGCCGCTGCCGACTACGTCGCTTACAGAGACACGGCCGGTGGTTGGAATGCGATGGGCTCGGGACCAGGGCCGGCCTTCGGCGCCGTCACCGGCATCACCCGCAGCCTCACCGCGAACGGCACCGACGTATACCTAGGCACGGACGCCAAGGACGTCGCGGGCATCCCCCAGGCCGACAACGTCGCGAAGTGGAACGGCACGGCGTGGAGCGCCATGAGCTCGAACACCGGCGGCGGGGACGGCTGGTTCCCGGCATCGACCTTCATTTACGGCTTGACCACCTCCGGCTCGAACGTCTTCGCCACGGGGTCGTTCCAGAACGCGAACGGAGATCCGCTCGCTGACAACATCGCCCGCTTCGACGGGAGTGGCTGGGGGCCCGTCGGCTCCGACGGCGCGGGCAACGGACCCTGGATCGGGAACGGTCTCGCGCTCACCGTCTTCGATCAGCGGCTCTACGCCGGAGGGAGCTTCACCAGTGCCGGCGGCGACAACCAGGCGAGCGGCGCCGCCTTCTTCCCGCTTTCGCAACCTGGCCCGCCCCCTGACCCCCCGCCCGGCCCGCCCGTTGGTCCCCCGGTGGTTGACCCGTTGATACCGTCCCCGAAGCCCGCAGTGCTGCCCCCGCCGGTGCTCGGAACGGCGGTCAACGTTGCGGTACGCAAGGGCACGGTGCTGGTGGCCACCCCCGCACGGAGGGCTTCGAGCGGCGCCGCGCAAACGAGCCAGAAGGGGCTCCAGTTCGTCCCGCTGACAGCGGCGCGCCAGATCCCTGTGGGGTCGTTTCTCGACACCCGCAAGGGCACGGTCGCCCTGACGAGCGCCAGCACCACGGGGGACAAGACCCAGGCCGGCGGGTTCTCGGCCGGCATCTTCCAGGTGCTTCAGTCCCGCAAGCGCTCGGCCCGGGGGCTTACCGAGCTGAGGCTCAAGGGCGCCAGCTTTAGCTCCTGCCTCCGAGCCCGCCGCTCGGATGCGTCCGCTTCCCGTGGCCGGCTGTCACGGGGGCCGATTCGCCGCCTGCGCGCGAACGCTCGGGGCCGTTTCCGCACGCGTGGCCGCCACTCCGCGGCCACGGTCCGGGGGACGATCTGGGACACGACCGACCGCTGCGACGGGACCCTGACCAAGGTCAGCAGGGGCAGCGTGACCGTTCGAGACTTCCGTCGCCGCAAGACGATCGTGGTGCGCGCGGGCAAGAGCTATCTCGCTCGCGCCCCCCGTTAGGCTGGGCCTACCCTCGAGCCGGCCTGCCTCGGCGCCGGGTTGGCTGCCTGCGCGGGGCGAAGCCGACCTCCTCGGTCAGGACGGCGACAAGCACACGAGGACGGCAGCGCGCATGATCGGTCTTTCCTTCCGGGTGGACGAGCGCAATGCGCTCAAAGGGGCGTGGAACGAGTCTCCGCTGGGTCCGACACGGTCATCAACCTGTGGCAGCCGCATCACGTGCACTTGCCGGCGCTCTGCGCCGACGAGGCTCTCCGCCGTTTTCCACGGGGACCCAGCGCGCGACCTGCGAGCCGAGATCGGCGAGATCGGTGACGTGGACCCGCCGCCCCGTCCTAAGATCCTCGAGCACAGCCGAGCCTGGCTCGTACACCGTCAGGAGGAAGCTGCGTGGGGCCGCTCCGGCGGGCCGATTCGGGCGTGCCATGTGGACGACTCTTCCACGGACGAGTCAGCGAATCGTCAACAGGCCACGTCTGCCCGGCGAAGCGAACTCAATAGAGCCCGGACAAACTGGCGAGAACGTCGCGGTCGCGGTCGTACGTGAGCTGCACCGCGGCCTCCTCGAGATCCACCCAGCGCACTTCGTCCACCTCGTCGTTGGGCTCGAAGGCCGCGGGCTCGCCTGCGAGCTCCATCAGCCAATAGCGCACCACCTTCGGACGGCCCTTGTTGTCGCGGTACTCGGTGTCCTGCAACTCGCGCCCCAGCGTGCACCGCAGCCCGGTCTCCTCCCACACCTCCCGCAGCGCGGCGTCCTCGAAGCTCTCGCCGCCGTCGAGCTTGCCCTTGGGCAGCGTCCAGTCGTCGTAGCGAGGGCGGTGCACCAGGAGCACCTCGGGGTCGCCGCCGGCCGAGCGCACCACCACCCCGCCCGCGGCCTCCACGCGGCGCCGCCTCACATCTCCCTCACGTCCGCGCCGCCCGGCGCGAACATCACTCGCCGCACCTCGCAGTCCTCGGCCTGCGCCTTCAGCGCCTCCACCAGCGTGCCCGTCTGCTGCCAGTGACACCAGAAGAGCACCGACGGCCCCGCCCCGGAGATCGTGGCTCCCACCGCACCCATGTCCCGGGCGCCGCGCACCAGCTCCATCGAGCGGGGGTATAGATGGGCGCGGCGGTCCTGGTGCAGGCGGTCGGACAGGCCCCGGCCGATGAGCGAGAAGTCATCGCGCGCCAGGCCGAGCACCAGCAGAGAGGCGTGCGCCACGTTGTGCACCGCGTCGGACATCGGCACCTGGTCGGGCAGCGCGGCGCGGGCATCCGCGGTGGCCACTGCCTCCGGCGGCGTGGCCAGGACGGCCTCCAGGCCGGCGGGCGGGTCGAAGCGCGCCGGCTCGGCATCCGCGCACACCACGAAGCCGCCCAGCAGGGCGGCGGCCACGTTGTCAGGGTGGCCCTCCAGCGCCGCGGCCAGCTCGAAGATCGGGGCATCCAGCTCGTACATGTGGTCCGCCGCGGTCAGGCCGGCGACGATGGCCGCCGCACTCGAGCCGAGGCCGGCCGCCATCGGGATCTCCGAGCGGATCTGGAAAGTGATGCCGTCGGCTGGATGGAGCGCCTCGAATGCGCGCACGCACAGATTGCTGCGGTCGGTGGGCACGCCGTGAACCTCGGAGTGGACGAACAGCTCACCCGTCTCCTCCACCTCCAGCTCGAGCCCCAGGTCCAGCGCGGCGGCCAGGGCGTCGTAGCCGGGCCCGAGGTTGGCCGTCGAGGCCGGCACCCTGACGATGCGCCGGCGGTTCAATACTGCTCCAGCACCGCGGCCTGCACGGCCTCGATGTCGGGCTCGCACGGGATCACCGAGGCCGCGCGGCTCATTGCAGTCTGCGGGTCCTTGAGCCCATGGCCGGTCAGCACGCACACCACTCGCCCCTCCGGAGGGTGGGCCAGCAGGCCGGCCACCGAGGCGGCGGAGGCCGGCTCGCAGAACACACCCTCGCGCGCGGCGAGCAGCTCGTAGGCCTCCAGGATCTGGTCGTCGGTGACCGCTCGCACCTGGCCGCGCGAGGCGGTGAAGGCGCCCATCGCGTCCTCCCACCTGGCCGGATTGCCGATGCGGATTGCCGATGCCACGGTCTCCGGCTGAGCCACCCGTTCGCCGTGCACGAGGGGAGCCGCGCCCGCGGCCTGGTAGCCGTGCATGGCCGGCGCCACGCCGTACTCGGTGAAGCCGCGCCACCACGACGTCACATTGCCGGCGTTGCCGACCGGGACGCACAGCACGTCAGGCGCCTCGCCCAGCTGGTCGCACACCTCGAACGCGCCGGTCTTCTGGCCCTCGATGCGATAGTCGTTGACCGAATTGACCAGTGCGACGGGGTGGCGCCGGCTCAGTTCGCGAACGAGCTCCAGCGCCTCGTCGAAGTTGCCCCGCAGGGCCACCACTCGCGCCCCGTGCACCAGCGCCTGGGCGAGCTTGCCCGTGGCGATCTTGCCCTCCGGCACGATCACCGCTCCCCGCAGCCCGGCGCGGGCCGCATACGCAGCGGCGCTCGCGGCGGTGTTGCCCGTCGAGGCGCACACCACCGCCTCCGCGCCATCGTGGAGCGCGGCGGACACAGCCACTGTCATTCCACGGTCCTTGAACGATCCCGTGGGATTGGCCCCCTCCAGCTTCAGCCACACATCACACCCGGTCCGCTCCGAGAGGACGGGAGCACGAACAAGCGGCGTGTCGCCCTCGTCCAAGGTCACGAGCGGCTCTACCGGCAGCCGATCGGCGTACCGCCAGAGGCTCATGTTGTTGGCACTGCTCTCACTCGAAGACCTCACCGATGACGCGAATCACCCGCGGCGGCGACCGCACGAAGTCCAGCCTGCCGATCAGCTCGACGGCGGCGCGGAAGCGCGACTCGAGCAACGGGTGCATGACCATCGCCAGGCGCGCGTCTTCTCCCAGCCCCTTCTGCACGACCGACTCGATCGACGCGCCCTGCAGGCCAAGGATCTCGGCCACCTGGGCCAGGACGCCGGGCCTGTCGGCGACCTCCACGTGGAGGTAGAAGGCCGACTCGCGGTCGGTGACCAGCGTCACGTGCTCGGCTGGGGGCGGGTTGAATGGTGGCGGGATCATGGCCGACACCACGTCGCCTAGCACCGCGGACGCGGTCTGCGTGCCGCCGGCGCCAGGGCCCGAGAGGGTGATCTCGGTGATCGCCGGCGACTCGATCGTGATCGCGTTGAACGATCCGTGCACCGTCGCCAGAGGGTGCCCGGCGTACAGGAAGGCCGGGTACACCTGCACCGACAGGCCGCCGTCCACGCGCTCGGCGCTGCCGATCAGCTTGAGCGAGAGGCCCAGCTCCCGCGCGTAGGCGATGTCCTCGGCGGTGATGTTCTCGATGCCCTCGCAGGGCACATCGTCCACGTGCACTGGGGCGCCGAAGGCCAGCCGGGCCAGGATCGCCATCTTGGCAGCGGCATCCTGGCCGGTCACGTCCTCGGTGGGGTCGGCCTCGGCAAAACCGAGCTCCTGAGCGTCACGCAGCGCGTCCTCGTAGGAGGCGCCGGTGCGCTCCATGGCGGTAAGGATGAAGTTCGTGGTGCCGTTCACGATCCCGTGCACGCGTTCTATGTGCGCGGCGGCCAGCGTCTCGGAGATCACCCGGATCGCGGGCACCACACCCGCCACCGCCGCCTCGAAGCGCAGCTGCACCCCCGCCCCCCCGGCGGCCTCGAACAGCTCCTCCCCGTGGCGCGACACGAGCTGCTTGTTGGCCGTCACGAAATGCTTGCCGGCGTCCATTGCCCGTAGCGCGTAGCCAAGCGCGGGATCGGTGCCGCCGATCAGCTCGACGATCAGGTCGCTGCGCCCCAGGATGTCGCCGAAGTCGCCCCGGCTGCGTGTGAGGACTCCCGAGATCTCCGGGCGTCGCCCCACCTCGGCGGCTATCGCGTCCGCGCGCTGGGACACCAGCTCCTCGAAGGCGGCGCCCACCGTGCCGTGTCCCAGCAGGCCTACTCGGAACGGCTCAGGCGTCACGTGCCGTCAGATCGTCATAGGTCTCGCGGCGCACAACCACGCGGGCATCGCCGTCGCGGCAGAACACGACCGGTGGACGCGGGACCGCGTTGTAGTTGCTGGCCATGGCATGTCCGTAGGCGCCGGTGGCGGGGATCGCCAGGATGTCTCCGGGGCGAGGATCGCCCAGCGCTGCGTCGGGCACCAGCACGTCGCCGGTCTCGCAGTGCATTCCCGCGATACGGCAGGGCGTGCTGTGGCCGAAGCGGTCGGCGATCTGGGCCTCGTAGTGAGCGTCGTAGAGCATCGGGCGAATGTTGTCCGACATGCCCCCGTCCACCGAGACATAGGTGCGCACGCCGGGGATCTCCTTCACGGTGCCCACCGTGTAGAGAGAGACGCACGCGTTGGCCACCAGCGAGCGGCCGGGCTCGCACAGCACCTCCACCCCGTCCGGAAGCGCGCTGAGCATGGCCTCGGCGTAGGCCGCAGGGGGCGGCGGACGGTCATCGCGCGTGTAGGCGACGGCGAAGCCGCCCCCCACGCTGATCACGGGCAGGTCGGCCAGGCTCGACAGCACCTGGCCGAGGGTCTCGTAGACGTCCAGGTCGAACACCTGGGAGCCGATGTGGGAATGAAGCCCGCGCAGCTCCAGTCCGGCAGAGTCGCAGGCATCGATGGCGCGCTGCACATGTGGCAGCGGGACGCCGAACTTGGAGTCCTCCTGCCCGGTGGCGATCTTGGCGTGGGTGGCAGGCTCGATGCCGGGCGCCACACGCAGCAGGACGCGCTGGCCCCTGGCCGCGGAGAGTCCGCGCAGGCGCTCGATCTCATCGAGGGAATCCACCACCAGGTGGCCGACCCCGGCCGCCAGCGCCTGACCCAGCTCCGGCCCGGTCTTGTTGTTGCCGTGCAGGTAGAGGCGCTCTGGATCGAAGCCGGCCTTGAGCGCCAGATGCAGCTCCCCGCCCGAGGCGACGTCACAGTGCAACCCCTCGTCGGCGAACAGGCGCAGGGCCGCCGTGCACGGGAAGGCCTTGCTCGCATAGACCACGCCGAAGGATTCGGTGCGCTCGGCGAAGGCCGCCACGGTGGCCCGCGCGCGGGCGCGCATGTCGTCCTCCGCGTAGAAGTAACCGGGGGTGCCGAAGTCCCGCGCAAGCTCCAGGGCATCGCAGCCCCCGATCTCCAGCCGGCCGGCCGAATTGAGACCCGCCCCCAGCGGGAAGACGGGGCCCAGCCCGTCGGGCAGCGCTGCCACCCCGGCGTCGGCGAGCGCTGCCTGAGGATCACCGGCGGCCATAAGCTGGGCGATTATGAAGCACGATGCGCCAGCGCCTCCGGAGCTGGGCACCCAGGACGGCCTCTCCTACGCGCTGTTCAAGCCCGAGGAGCAGCCGGCCGGCGGCGTGGTGGTCCTGCACGGCTCCGGCTCGTCCAAGGAAAGCCACTACGACTTCGGCCGGCTGTGCCGCTCGCGCGGCCTGGCCGCGCTGGCCTATGACGCCCGCGGCCATGGCCGCTCGGCGGGCGAGTTCGGCCCCACGGCCTTCGGCGACGCCCTGGCGATGTGCGACCTCGTGCGCGAGCACGCCCCCCGGGTGGCGCTGCGCGGGTCGAGCATGGGCGCCTGGCAGGCAATCCACGCCGCCGCGCTGGACCCCGAGATCGCGGCCGTGGTCGCCGTCTGCCCCGCGCCCGAGGACCTGCTTCTACGGGGCCTTCGCGCCGGCACGCTCCACGGCTTCGAGTACGACTCCGGCGCGATGGAGCGCTGGGTCGGCTCGCTCGACGTCTACGCGGCGGCCGCCAAGCTGGGTCCGCGCACGGCGCTGCTCCTGCTTCATGCTCGTGGCGACGAGCAGATCCCCTACACCGTAAGCGAGGAGCTGCATCGCTCGGCGGCCGATCCCAAGCGCCTGCTGCTCTTCCCGGGCGGGCACCACCGCTCCCTCCAGCATGACCTCGAGGTCCAGAATCTCGCCGCCAGCTTCATCGAGCGCGCGGTCAGCTCAGCCTGAGAACGTTTCTCACTTACGATCCCCGTGTGGAGATCGCAACCCTCCCCTCGCCCCTGGAGCTGCTCGAGCTGCCCGTGTTCCGTACGGCCTTGCTCGAGCTGGGCCTCCTGGCCATCACCGGGGGCCTTCTGGGAGCGTGGATCGTGCTGCGCCGCCTGGCCTTCTTCGCCCATGCGGCCGGCACCGCCACCTTCCCGGGCCTGGTGGCGGCGGAGGCCGCCGGCGTGAGCCCTCGCCTGGCTGCGCTGGCGGTGGGGCTGCTCTACGCGGGAGGGGTGGAGCGCACCGGCCGGCGTGGTCGCGACCCCGGCGACGCGGCCACGGCGCTGCTGCTGGTGGCGGCCCTGGCCGCCGGAGCGGTGCTGGCCAGCGACGTGTTCGAGTCCGGTTCCTCCGTCGACCGGCTGCTGTTCGGCACGGCGATCGGCCTGAGCGCCGGCGACCTCGTCTTCTCCGCCTCGGCCGCCACGCTCGCCGCCTCAACCACCTTCGCGCTTGGCCGGGCCTGGACCGCAGCCGGATTCGATCCTGCCGCAGCCACCACGCTGGGGCTGCCCGCCCACCACGCCGACCGCGTCCTTCTGGCCGTCATCGCCCTGGCCGCCGTGGCTGCGCTGCCTGCCGTGGGCGCACTGCTGGTGGCCGCCCTGTTCGTGACCCCGGCGGCCATTGCGCGCCTGTTCGCTCCCGGCGTGGGCGCCCTGCTGTGGGGCTCGGTGGCCGTGGCCGCCGCCATCGCCGCAGGGGGCCTGTACGCCGCATTCTGGCTGGACCTCCCGCCCGGCCCGGCGGTGGCGGTGCTCGGCGCCGTGTCCTACGCGCTGTCCGCCGCCGGCCGCGCGGCCTCCCGCGCCCGCAAGGGGCCTCCCGCTCCGATCGTTGCTCGATGAGCCGCGGGGAGGACACGGCCGTGCAGGTGCGCGTCGAGGCGATCGGCTACGGCCGGGAGCCCGCGCTGGAGGCACTGGACTTCGAGGTGCCGACGGGGGCCCGGGTGTGCGTGCTCGGCCCCAACGGCGGCGGCAAGACAACGCTGTTGCGCGCGCTCGTGGGCGAGCTGACGCCCCTGGGCGAGGTGTTCCTGGAGGGCCGCCCTGCGTACGTGTCGCAGACCGACCGCACGCGGCTGGACTTTCCCGTGAGCGCCCTGGACGTGGCCCTGATGGGGAGCCTCGTGCGCGGGCGCTGGTGGCTGCCGGCGAGCCGCGCCGACCGCCGCGCCGCGTCCGCGGCGCTCGATCGAGTCGGCCTCGCGGCCGAGGCGCGCACCCGCTTCGGCGAGCTGTCGGGCGGCCAACGCCAGCGGGCGCTCCTGGCCCGCGCGCTCGTGCAGGACGCCCGCGTGCTGCTGCTCGACGAGCCGATGAGCGGGGTCGACCCCGGCAGCGCCGAGCGGATGGAGTCGCTCTTCTCCGATTTGAGTGGGGAGGGACGCACGCTGCTGGTGTCAACCCACGACGTGCAGAGCGCCCGCGCGTTCGATCTCGTGCTGTGCCTGAACCGCCGGCAGGTTGCCTTCGGGCCCCCCGCGGCGACGCTGGACCGTGGCACCCTGGAGACCACCTACGGCAGCGAGATCATGGTGCTCGACGACCCCGATGGCAGCGTGCGCGCGGTCACCGTGCAGCACCACGACCACTGTGGCGCGTAGTGGATCTCCTCGACCTGCTGCTCGACCCACTGCGCTCCGGCATCGACCGCCGCGCCCTGGCAGAGGTGGCACTGCTCGGCGTGATCTGTGGTGCGCTGAGCTTCTGGGTGGTGGGCTACCGGCTGGCCTACCCCGCCGAGTCGCTGGCGCATGGGCTGCTGCCGGGCCTGGTGCTGGCCGCGCTGGCCGGAGCTCCCCTGGTGCTGGGCGCGCTGGGCGGCGTAGCGGCGGCGGCTGGGCTCGTGGCGCTGGCCGCCCGCGATGAGCGCATCGAGCCCGACGCCGCGACTGCTGTGGTGGTGAGCGGCATGTTCGGGCTGGGCGCGCTGCTGGCCCTGGCGCCGCAGACGCCGGCCCGACTGGGCGAACTGCTCTTCGGCGATCCGCTGGGGGTGACCGATTCCGACCTGGCCGCGGCCGCGGTCCTCGTCGCCGTGGGCGGCCTGGCATTGGTCGCACTGCACCGCCCGTTGGCCGCCACCGCCTTCGACCCCGGGGGCGCTCGGGCGCTCGGCCTGGCCCCGGGCCGGGTGCAGCTGGCGCTCCTGTTACTGCTGTCGGGGTCGCTCGCCGTAGCCGTCAGCGGGCTCGGGAGTCTGCTGGTGCTGGCCGTGCTCGTGGCGCCCGCCGTGGCTGTGGGCCGTCACACGTCGGGCCCCGCCGCCGCGATGGCCGCGGGGGCAGCACTGGCGGTAGCTGCGGGCGTGGTAGGCGTCTACGCCTCCCATCATCTGGGGTCGGCCGCCGGAGCGTCGGTGGCGCTGGCGCTTGTCGCGGCCGCCGCGGCCGGCAGGCTCAGAGCGTCTACACGGGGCGCGGGCGCACCGGCGCGCCCCGCAGGCGGGTGAGCCACAGCGCTCCGGCGGCAGCCATCGCCAGGCTTATCAGCTGGGCGGGGGTCAGACCCGCCAGCACGGCGTCGTTGCGGCGGATGAACTCGATCAGGAAGCGCTCGACCCCGGCGAGCACCAGATAGAGGGCGAACAGGGCGCCGGCGGGCACGCGATCGCGCAGGTTCCAGAGCACGAGCGCCGCCAGGCCCATGGCCACGGTCTCGAAAACGGGTGTCGGGTGCACCTCCTCCAGCGTGGACTCGGTGCCGTCGGGATAGGCCATGCCCCACGGCAGGTCGGTGGCCTCCCCGTAGTCGCCGTCACCGGAGAGCTGGCAGCCGACCCGGCCGATCGCGTAGCCCAGCGCGAGCGCCGGGGCGGCCGCGTCGAACAGCCTCAGTTCCAGGAAGCCGCGCCACCGCGCCCAGAGCATCACGCCGAGAGCTCCGCCCACGAGCCCCCCGAACCACACCAGGCCGGAACCGGAGAAAAGGGCGCCCACCAGATCGTCGGAGACGCTGTCGTAGTTCTGGATCAGGAAGTCCAGGCGCGAGCCGATCAACCCGCCGATCAGACCGGCGAAGATCATCTCGTAGGCCCAGTCCACCGGCTTGCCCAGCTCGGTGAAGCGGCGGCCGAGCAACACCCCGGCGCCCAGGAAGCCGAAGGCAAAGCAGATGCCGAAGGTCTGGAGTGTGACCGGCCCCAGGTCGATCTCGGGGTACACGGCCGCGGAGGCTAGTGGGGAGCGCTGCCCGTCAGTTGACGTCGAGCTTCCACTCGCCGTCTTGCTTTCTCATGCGCGTGTCGCCGGTGCTGTCGCCCTTGACCTTGATCGTGGCCTTGTCGCCATTGACCACGGTCTTATCGAACTCGATGTCATCGGGGTTGTCGGGCAGGCCCTCGAGCCCACCTGCCTCGTTGACCTGCTTGAGCACGCCCTCGCAGCCGGCCTTGCCGGGGGCCGCTTCCTCGAGCGACTTGCGCGCCCCGGCGGTGATGCCGTCACAGGCCTTGCCGTAGTCCTTGTCCTTCACAGCAGAGGCGAAGTCCTTCACCGCGGCCTGAACGTCGTCCTCGTCGCTTCCGCCGCACGCGACGATTGAGAGCGAGGCGAGGACCGCGAAGACGGCGAGGACGAGGAGGCGGCGGTAGGCAGGCATGAGCCGCACGGTACCGGAGCTACAGGTAACCCATCGGATCGACCGGCGACCCGTTGATTCGAGTCTCGAAGTGCAGGTGGTCGCCGAAGCAGTGGCCGGTGCAGCCCACGTAGCCGATCACCTGGCCCTGCGACACCGACGCGCCCTGGGAGGTGGCGAAGCTGGACTGGTGCGCATAACAGGTGGACAGCCCGCCGCCGTGCCCGACGCAGGTGTAGTTGCCATAGCCCGACACAGAGCCCATCAGGACGACCGTGCCCGAGTCCGCCGCGCGGATCGGCGTGCCCGACGGTGCCGCGATGTCGATGCCGGCGTGCAGGCGGCCCCAGCGCATGCCGAAGGGTGAGACCACCGCGCCGTTCACCGGCCAGATGAGCTGGCCTGAGCCCTGTCGGATCGGGCCCGCCGGCGCGCCGCCGGAACCGTTCTGCAGCTGCGCGGTCACGCGCGCCTGGGCAGCCTCCAGCTCATCCAGGTCGCCCTCCAGCGCCACGCGGCTGTTGCGCACCTGAGCGAGGGCGGAGGAGCGGCTTGCGCGAGCCGTGCGTAGCTCGCCCTGGGCCGAGGCCAGGCGGTCGCGAGCGGCGGCGATGTCGTCGCGCCGCTCGAGGATCGTCGCGGCGGCGCTGGCCTTCACGTCCTCGAGCTCGTCGAGGCGCCGCTCGGCCTTCTCGGCACGGGCCTTGAGCACCCGCACCTCGGTCACGATCTGGCCGTCACGCTCGGAGATGCGCTCCAGGAACTCGGTGCGTTCCAGCAGGTCGGCGAAGCCGTCGGCCTCCAGCACCACGGTCAGGGCGTCGGGCTGGTCGGCCTTGTAGAGCTCCACCAGGCGGTCGGCGAGGGCGGTGCGCGAGAGGGCGAGCTTGGCCCGGGCCTTGGCCAGGGCGTCGCGCGCCACCTCGAGGTCGTCGCGCACCCGCTCGAGCTGGGAGCGAGCCTGGTCGAGGTCGGACTGGACCTGGGTCAGGCGGCTCTCGGTCGCGTTGATCTCACCCTGAAGGCTCGAGATGTTGGTGTTGAAGCGCTGGATCGTGGTGGAGAGCACGCCCTCCCGCGCCTTCTTGCCCTCCACCTGCTCGCGCTTTTCCTCGATGCGCTGGGAGAGGGGCGCGGAGGAGCCCGGCATGGGCAACAGGGCGTAGGCGGCAAGGGCCAGCGCAAGGGGAATGAGGAAGTGCTTTCGTCGCATGTGGAGCGGGGGATTCCCGGGCGCCGGGCAGGGCGCCCGCCGAGCAGCGGAGGGGCGCGTGGGCCGCGCCCGCGTTTACCGCTGTTATGCAGGCATTTCGATGCCTGGGAACGGGGGCACCGTAGCACGGGGGCATGGCCCCGGAGCGCGAAATCCTCCCCCCTGCAAGGCATCCTGCACCCCCTCACTACACTTGCCTCATGGCGTCTCAGAAGGCCATCTTCCCCCGCGATACAGGCCTGCAGTTCCGCATGCTGCTCACGCTGTTCCTGCTCGGCCTGCTGTACGTGGCCTTCGTCGGCGCGCTGTTCACGGCGGGGGCCAGCGCAATAGTCATGCTCGTCGTGGTGGGCGGGCTGTCGTTGTCGCAGCTGTTCCTGTCGGACAAGCTCGCGCTGGCCGCCATGGGCGCGAAAGAGGTCACTCCGGAGCAGGCCCCGGGCCTGCACTCGATGATCGAGCGCCTGTGCATCCAGGCCGATCTGCCCAAGCCCAAGATCGCGGTGGCCGACACCCACGTGCCCAACGCCTTTGCCCTGGGCCGCTCGCCCAAGAACGCCACGGTGTGCGCCACCACCGGGATCATGAACACGCTCTCCCCCGCCGAGCTGGAGGGCGTGATGGCCCACGAGCTCGCTCACGTGAAGAACCGCGACGTGATGATCATGACCATCGCCAGCTTCTTTGCCAGCATCGCCGCGATGATGCTCCAGTTCGGCTTCTTCTTCGGGGGCGGCGGCGACGGTGACGGCGACGACGGCGCGCCCGCGATCATCGTGATCCTCTTGGCCTCCTTCGTCGTGTACATCGTCTCCTTCTTCCTGATGCTCACCCTCTCGCGCTACCGCGAGTTCTCCGCCGACCGCGGCGCCGCTCTGGTCACCGGCCGACCGAGCGCGCTCTCCTCGGCGCTGATGAAGATCTCCGGCGCCATGGAGAACGTGCCTCAGCAGGACCTGCGCCAGGCCGAGGGCATGAACGCCTTCTTCATCGTGCCGACCGGCGTCAAGAGCTCCATCAAGACGCTGTTCTCCACGCACCCGCCGATGGAGAAGCGCATCGAGCGCCTGCAGCGCCTCGAGAGCTCGCTGCAGGCCGGCCCCGCCTAGCGGTGGGCTTCCTCGACTCCATCCTGGGAGGCCAGAAGAAGCTCAAGGGCGTGGCGCCCGACCGCCTGTTCGCCATGACCACCGCGTACGTGTCCATGGAGATCGAGCTGGGGATGAAGAGCGCCGGCTCGGCCGGGATCGTCTTCCAGCCGATTGCCACCTCGGACTTCGACCAGATACTGCGCGACGCCGAGGAGCTCCTGCACGGCACCGCCGAGGAGCAGGGGTCCACGCTGACGTCCGCCGACGACGAGTTCGGCTATCGCTGGATCGTGCTGCGCGACCCCGACTTCGACGACCTCGTGGTGTCGCTCAACACCCTCTCCACCGAGCTCCAGGGCGGCGGCTACGGGGACCGCCTGCTGGCTGCGGTGTTCGCCTTCGAGGAGAAAAGCGGACGGGTGTTCTTCATCTACAACTTCAAGCGTGGCGCCTTCTACCCGTTCGTGCCCAAACAGGGCAAGCAGCGAGACACCGAGCGCGAGCTGCGGCTCAAGGCCCAGCTCTCGAACGAGATCCCCTTCGAGGAGGACACCTCGCGCTGGTTCCCGCTGTGGGAGATCCCGCTGTAGGCGCCGTTTAACCCAGCTTTGGGACACCGGACACCCCGTGGCCTCGAGCATCCTCGCCTACTCCGAAGGCCGCGCAGCGCTCGCTTCCGCTCGCCGCGGGGAGCGTCTCACCCCGACCGGCTACCGGAAGGCGCTCGAGGACTTCGAAAATACCCTCAGCGAGCTGCTGGTCATAGCCATCGACGACCGTCTGGCAAGGCACGCGGGACAGCCGCCGATGAGCTGCGCCTGCGTGGATACGACGCCGTCCATCTCGCAAGCTCGCTGGCACTC
>Ga0136620_10000728_pt1 | contig 14955 bp, 11 predicted proteins | sample AntDrymUQ4162106_2_FD_104806 | JGI IMG/M metagenome (GOLD analysis project Ga0136620, IMG submission 104806) | Polar desert sand microbial communities from Dry Valleys, Antarctica - metaG UQ416 (21.06) | ecosystem: Environmental > Terrestrial > Soil > Desert | place: Antarctica: Dry Valley... | reverse complement strand
GAGCGCCTCGTTCTTGGCCATCCGCTCGCCGCGCATCGCAAAACTATCTCATGCGCTGCATGCCATTCCTAGGAGCGCGGGTCGGCCTCGCTGAACGCGGCACCAGGCTCGCCGAACTTCTCGCTGACGTCTTAGCCCGGATCGTGCAACAACTCGGTGAGGCCGGCTGAGGTCGGACGGTTGCTGGTGTGCCGAGTTCGGATGTGGTCTCGGAAGCTGCGCGGCGCGCCTGGGTAGGCCGGGCTGGGTTCTCGGTGAGCGCGGGTGCCGTTCGCGGCCGTGCCGGGGCCGGCCGGGTCGTGGCGCTGGTGTTCGCGAGCCGACGCGCCGAGGCTATGGCGCTTGCGGGAGCGCGCGCAGGCGCGTGTAGGCGTGGAGGAGTGCTTCGCCCCAGGCCCAGCCGCGCGGGAGGTGCAGGCGGAGGCGGCGGGCGTGGCGGGTGAGCCGGCCGGCGACGTGGAGGAGCCGGTAGCGGAGCCGTTTCGGCTCGCAGCGGGCGAGCTCGCCGGTGAGGAGCAGCCGTTGCGTCCAGGCGAGCAGGTCCTGCGCGCTGAGGGCGAGCTCGAGCCAGGCGGCGTTCGCTGCGAAGCCGCGGAAGGGGAGGTTCTGGAGGCCGGTCTGTTTGCCGCAGCGGATCCGGTCCTCGACGACGGCGTGCTGGCGATGCAGTTGTTCGAGTCGCTCGATCCGGCCGCCTTGCTGGTTGGTTATGAAGACCTGGAAGCGGTAGCCGTTGTCGTCGGTGAAGGAGAGCTGGGCGCCCGGGTGCGGCCGCTCGCGTCGACAGATCGCGCGGGTGCCGGGCGGCCAGCCGTTCGCTTCCAGGTCGAGCGCGAGCTCGGCGACCGCGGCGCCGTCGTGCGGCTCGCCCGCCTGGGTGAGCGCCGGCCGCCACGCCTTCTCCGAGACGGCGAGCACCGCCTCGCGGACCGGTTCGGTCAGGTCGAAGCCGACCGAGAAGCGAAAGCCGCGCTCGACCACATCGTTGAGGAAGGCGTGGGTCGCGCCGCCCGAGTCGGCGCGCACCAAAAGCCCCGCCCCAACCGCCTGCTCGGACAGCTGCGCGAGCGCCAGGTCGAGCACCTCGATGTGATCGGCGGCGGTGTTGGCGCCGGCGTTACCGGGCCGCAGGATCCCCGCCAGCGCCTCCTCGGTCGTCGCCTCGTAGCAAAGCAGCGGATGGAAACCGAAGCCGTGCTTGTAAGTACCGGCCGCCCGCTCCTTGTCGGAGTGGGCGGTCAGAAGCGTCGCGTCCAGGTCGAGGATCAGCCGCCGCGGCGCATCCGCCAGCTGCCAGACGCGCCGACGCGCTTGCGCCCGCGCCTGGCGCACCGCCGCCAGCCGCGCCGGCTCAAGCGCGGCCAGCGCCCGCCACGCCGTCGCATCGGACGAGACGTCGCCGAACAGGGTCGGCTGGTCGCGCAGCGCGCTCACGTCGGCCAGACAGTCGCCGCCGTCTGCGAGCATCACCGCCAGATCGCGCAGCGTCCGCCCCGGATCGTGGCGCGAGCGTCGCCGGCGCACCCCGCCCATCGCCTCAGAAAGCGCTCCCGTCAGCCCGACCCGGTCGGCCAGACCGACCAGCAGCGCCGTGCCCGCACGCGAGGTCAACCGATCGGCGTCCGCCACGATTTGTACGCTCTTGACCAGCTCCGCACGCTTCACCCGCATGGTGATCCTCCTGAGCAGGGGGACAAAGGTCTCGACAACCACGATCCTCCCTGCTCAGGCGGACATCACCCCACCCGGTCAACGCCGCGCACGCGCTCTTACTGAACGATCCGGGATAGCCGCGCCCACTTGCGATCGAGAGCCAGCTCGGCGGTCAGGCGCGCGGACCAAGCGGCGAGGTAGCTCGATTGGTAGAGCACACAGCTGAAAACCTTGGTGTCGCCGGTCCGATTCCGGAACTTGCCATTGAGAACGACCCGCAAGGTTGGCGGACGAGAGTCGAGCTCCGCGGTGCCGGCGAGCAGGAGCCCAGGCCTTCCGCCGCGGAGTGTGTCCCCACCTACGACGTGAGCGCGAGCGCCTGCCGGAGCAGGGCGTCTGCCTCGGCGACGAACGGTCGGGCGCCGACGCCGGCGAAGAGTGCACGGGTCTCGCGGAGCGGCGCGTCGGCACCCGGCCGCGCCAGCGCGAGTAGGCACCGGCCCTGACCGAGGAGGGCGTGACCGCGTTCGGGCACGTTTCCGAATGCCTGCCAGCGTCGCGCGGCCTCCGTGTAGAGGTCGACTGCCGCGGGGAGGTCGCCGCGAGCCTCCGCAACAGCGCCGCGAGCGGATGCGAGCACGTGCTGGTGCAGAGGTAGCTCCGGCTCGGGCGTATTCAAGACCCACTCGGCAACCTCGACGCGCCCGCAGGCGATGGCCGTCCGCGCGAGGTCGGGAGCATGGGAAAGGAAGAGCCCGGTCTCCTGGACGTGCGGAACGTGGACGAGCTCGTCGAGCAGTCGGGCTGCCAGGAGCGGTTGACCCCACGCCCCCCGGGCCCCGGCCACGACCGCGAAGGCAGCAGCGATCAGCTGGGCCTCGGCGCTCTCGCGTGCGGCCTGCTCGAGCCGGGCGAGTTTCGTGCTGTCCGGCTCGCGCTCGCCTCGGGCGATGGCGACGCGCAGCGCGCTCGAGAGAGCTTGCAACTCCGAGATGATCGAGCCGCTGCGTCGAGCGCGGGCCGCGAGCTCCGGCTCGTCCCGGATCACCTCGTCCCACCTCCCGAGCGCAAACAGAGCGTCGAGCCTTGAGCTCGCGATCGCGAGGGCGAACTCGCTGATCCCGCGCCGCTCGGCGAAGTCGATTCCGGCGTCGTACGCGGCGAGCGCGGATGACGGCCCCTCGATCGTGAAGAGGGCCTCGGCGAGGTTGTTGTGCATCACGGCGGCCTCTCGCCCGAGCCCTTGCCGGGTCGCGAGCGAGACCGCCCTGCGCAGGTCCGCGAGCCCGCCGGGGTCCCCGCGCAGGCAGCGCGCGAAGCCGCGGTGGCCGAGTGCACGGGCGGGCTCGGAGAGGCCCAGCTCGGTGGCCAGGGCGAGCGCGCGCTCCGCCCAGGCGACCCCCTCTCGCTGCGCGCCCTGCACGAGCTTCGCACCCGCCAGCTCGGCGTAGGCCTCCACGAGCTCGGCGCCCGGAGGCTCGGACTCGAGCAGAGCGACCGCCTCCAGCGCGACAGACTCGGTCCGGGCGTCGCCCATCTGCCAGAGGACGCGGGAGAGCGCGGTCAGCGCCCGGCCGGCGGCAGGTGCGTTGCCCTGCGCGCGGAGAGTGCCGATCGCCTCGGTGAGGGCCGACGCCGCCTCCGAGTGTCGGCCCGCCTGCTGAGCGGCGCCCGCCCACGCTGCGAGGAGACGCGCACGCTCCGGGTCGTCCGGAGGCGCGAGCGCGAGCGCCCGGGCGTACTGCGCCTCCGACCGTGCGACGTCCAGGGCGAGCGCTCGCTCGCCTGCCGAAGCGAGGTAGCGCCGCGCCTGGACCTCGAGTTCTCTGACGTCGCCGTTCGCGCCTGCGGCGACGGCGAGCTCCAGCGCGCGCTCGTAGTGGTGCGCCAGCACCTCGGCGACGTCCTCGACCCGTTCGCCTGCCTGCTGCTCGATCCACACGGCGGCCGCGCGGTGCTTGGCGGCGCGCGCCGCACGGGGGATCTGCGCGTACGCGACGTCTCGTACGAGGAGGTGCCAGAAGGCGTACTCGGCCTCGCCCTCCATCGAGGAGAGGCGCGCCGAGCGGACGAGCTCTTTGCGGACGAGCTCATGCAGAGCGTCGCGTACGGCGCCCTCTCCGACGTTTCCCATCGCGCTCAAGGCGCCGGCCCAGAACACCTTGCCGATGACGGAGGCGTCCTGGAGGAGCGTCTTCCGGCCGGGGGTGAGCGTGTCCAGGCGCGCAGCGATGAGGGCCTGCAACGTGTCCGGCAGGCGGTTCGCGTCGGTCGGCCGTAGGCGGACGCTGCGTCCCTCCCGAACGACGACGCCGCGATCGGCGAGCATCCGCACGAACTCCTCCGCATAGAGCGGGTTCCCGCCGGCGCGCTCCAGTACCAGCTCCTGGACTTCGGCCGGAAGGATGGCGGACCCGAGGAGCGAGGAGACGAGGCGGGCCGTCTCCGCGTTGGAGAGCGGGCTCAGGTTGATCGTCGTCGCGTTGCGCTTGCCGCCCGCCCAGGAGCTCTCACGCTCGTAGAGCTCGGGTCGGGCTGTACAGACGAGGATCAGCGGCACGCTCTCCGACCAGTCGGCCAGATGCTCGAGGAAGGCGAGCAGAGCCGGGTCGGCCCAGTGCAGGTCCTCGAAGACGCAGACGGTCGGATTTTCGGCCGCGAGCGTCTCGAGGAAGCGCCGCCAGGCGGTGAACGACTCCTCCCGCGCCGGGGGCGAACCGTGGTCGACGCCCACGAGCGGCGCGAGCCGGGCCTTCAGCCATTCGCGGTCCGGAACGTCCGCGCCCAGGGCGACGTCGAGCTTGGCTGCGGCTCCCTCGGCGGAGTCGGTCTCGAGGATCCCGGCCTCTGCCTTCACGATCTCGCCGAGAGCCCAGAACGTGACGCCGTCGCCGTAGGGCGGGCAGCGGCCCTGGCGCCAGCGCACGAGCTCGGGTCGCGCGTCGATGAACGCGAACAGTTCAGCGACGAGGCGGCTCTTGCCCACACCCGGCTCCCCCACGAGCGTCACGAGCTGAACGGACGAGTCGCGCACCGCACGCTCGAACGTGCCCTGGAGGAGCTGCAGCTCGAGCTCGCGCCCGACCAGGGGCGCCGTGTGGGTGCGCGTGACGTCGCTGCCGAAGCGGGCGCGGGCCGCATGCGCCCGCCAGTTGTCGACCGGCTCGGCCTTCCCTTTGACGTGGACGGGCTCGAGGGCCTCGTAGACGAAGACGTGCTCGGTCGCGCGAAAGGTCGCTTCGCCAACCGCGATCGCGCTGACCGGGGCTGCCGTCTGCAGGCGCGCCGCCGTGTTGACGACGGCACCGGTCACGATGCCCTCGCCCCGCTCCGGGCGGGCGTCGAGGGCGACGACCGCCACCCCCGTGTTGATCCCGATCCGCACCTGCAGGCCGAGAGCCGCGTCCTGGTCGTTGAGATCCTCGATCGCCTCGAGAATGCGCAGGGCGGCGCGCACGGCACGCTCGGCGTCGTCCTCGTGCGCGACGGGGGCGCCGAAGACGGCCATCACGGCGTCGCCGATGAACTTCTCGACCGTCCCCCCGTAGCGCTCGATCTCGCGCCGCAGCGTGTCATGGTAGGGACGGATGCGGCGACGGACGTCCTCGGGGTCGGCGGCGTCCGAGCTGGCGGTGAAGCCCACGAGGTCGCAGAAGAGCACGCTGACGACCTTCCGCTCCTCGGCGGGCGCCGGCCGTCCGGCCGGCTGGAGCGGCGCTCCACACTCCGAGCAGAACCTCGCTCGTTCCGGGTTCGCCTGGCCGCAACGGGGGCACGCAGCCACCACGTGAGTCTACGAGACGTTCGTCGCTCCATCCTCTCGGCTCACTCGTCGAGGGCGGCGATGTTGAGGTGAGAGCGCCGACCCCGCCGACTGCATGGCTGCCGCCGCGGCGGCTCTGCGGAGCGGCAGAGTCAGAGGGATCGGCAACCTCAGCAGTGTGTAATTTGTCCACGAATCGCATAACAAGCGGCGAGGTAGCTCAGTTGGTAGAGCACACGGCTGAAAACCGTGGTGTCGCCGGTTCGATTCCGGCCCTCGCCACTCACTCCGTCGAGACCTGCGGCTCCGCCAGCCGGAAGCGCATGTGCACCGCCTGCACAGCTCGCTGAACCTCCGAGGCCTTCACCACACAGGAGATGCGGATCGCGGAGGTGGAGATGATCCCGATGTTGATCCCGGCGTCGGCGAGCGCCTCGAACATGTCGGCGGCGATGCCGGGGTGCGTCTTCATGCCGGCGCCGATCAGCGAGACCTTGGCCACCTCGGGGTCGGTCGTGAAGCCCTGTCCACCGACGCTGCGCACGATGGCCTCGAGAATGGGCTCCGCACGGTCGAGGTCCTCCTTCGGGACGGTGAAGGTGACGTCCGTGGTTCCGGCGGTCGACACCGTCTGCACGATCATGTCGACATTGATGCCGGCGTCGGCGAGCGGCCGGAAGACGGTCGCTGCAACCCCCGGGCGGTCGGGGACGGCGACGAGCGTCACCTCGGCCTCGGAGGTGTCGTGCGCGATGCCGGAGATGATGGGGTGCTCCGCCAACTCCTCCTCCCTGCCGATCCAGGTGCCCTCGCGGTCGTCGAACGACGAGCGGACGTGGACGACGACCCCGTGGTTGCGAGCGTACTCCACGGAGCGCGCCATGAGCACGCCGGCGCCCGAAGCCGCGAGCTCGAGCATCTCCTCGAACGAGAGCGCGTCCAGCTTGCGCGCCTCGGGCACGAGCCTCGGATCGGCGGTGAACACACCCTCCACGTCGGTGTAGATCTCGCACGCCTCGGCGCCAAGGGCCGCGGCGAGCGCTACCGCGGTTGCGTCCGAGCCGCCGCGCCCCAGCGTCGTCACCGCGGCCTTCGCCGATTCCCCCTGGAAGCCGGCCACGATCGCCACCTTTCCCGCCGCCAGTGTCTCCTCCACGAGTCCCGAGCGCACCTCGAGGATGCGCGCTCGACCGTGGCGGTCGTCGGTCACGATCCCCGCCTGCCGGCCCGTGAACGAGACGGCTTCGCGGCCGAGCTCGTTGATCGCCATCGAGAGCAGCGACTTGGAGATCCGCTCGCCCGCCGTGAGCAGCACGTCGAGCTCGCGCGCGTGCGGGTTCGGGGCGATCTCCGCCGCGAGGTCGAGCAGCCTGTCCGTCGTGTCTCCCATCGCCGAGACGACGACGCACACCCGCCCTCCCCGGTCGGCGGCAGCGACGACGCGGTCGGCCACGCGCTTGATCCGCTCCGCGTCCGCGACCGACGTGCCGCCGAACTTCTGCACCACGAGTGGCCGACCCGCGGAAGAAGGCACGGCGCGCGCGGTCAGTGGACGATCAGGACGTCCCGGTGCGTCGAGCGCGAGACGTCCTCGCTGACGCTGCCGGTCAGCAGCCGCTCGAGGAAGCCGGGCTCGCTCGTGCCGACCACGATCAGGTCTGCGCCCCTCTGCTCCGCCACCGCGACGATCCTGTCGGCCGGAGCTCCTGCCTCCGACACGAACTCGGCCTGGATTCCGCGTTCCTCCAGCAGCGACCGTGCCCGCTCGAGGTTCCTGTCGTTCAGCTCCAGCTCGTCCATCGCCGCAGACGCGAAGTGTGCGGGAGCGGTCGGAAGCGCCGCTTCGACGCCGGAAACGGGCATGGTCGGCACGGCAACGCTCGCGACGACGAGCCTGGCTTCAAGAGCCTCGGCGAACTCGGCAGCGCGGCCCAGGGCGCGCTCGGCCGATTCACTTCCGTCAAAGCCGACGACGATTGTCTTCATGGTTCGAACGCATCTTAGGCGGCCGTCGGTACTGCCGTTAGCCTCCCTGCGATGCGCACGCAAGCAGAGGGCCCACCCGTGGCAGTCATCGGCGCGGCGCTCGATCTCGGCCAGGGCCGCCGCGGCGTCGACATGGGCCCTTCGGCTATCCGCTACGCGGGTCTCGATGCGCGCCTGCGGGAGCTCGGCCGGGAGTGCCTCGACCTCGGCAACGTGGAGGCGGCGATCCCGGAGGCGGCGCCCGTCCTCGACGAGCGGGCGCGCTACCTGCCGGAGATCAAGGCGACCTGCGAGCGGATCGGGAAGCGGGTCGCGGAGGCGGTCGAGGGGGGCTATCTCCCCCTCGTCCTCGGCGGCGACCACACCGTCGCGTACGGAACCGTGGGCGGGCTCGCGTGCGCGCGCGCCCCCGGCGGTGTCCTCTGGATCGACGCGCACGGCGATCTCAACACGCCCGCGACCTCTCCCACGGGCAACGTGCACGGCATGGTGCTCGCTGCGGCACTGGGGCTCGCCGGTGAGGAGTTCCGCATCGACGGCTGGCCCGTTCCCGCCGTCGAGCCCGGGCGGGTCGCCCTCGTCGGAGTCCGCTCGCTCGATCCCGCCGAGCGGCGTCTCCTGCAGGAGCTCGACGCCCGCGTCTACACCATGACGCACATCGACCGCATGGGCGTCGAGCGGGTGATCGAGGAGTCACTCGCCCACATCGCGGGCGACGGATTCGTGCACGTCTCCCTCGACATGGACGCGCTCGATCCCGATGTAGCCCCGGGTGTCGGCACCCCCGTACGAGGCGGGCTCTCCTATCGGGAGGCGCACCTGGCGCTCGAGCTCGTGGCCGAGTCGGGCCTTGCCGGCTCGCTCGAGGTGGTGGAGGTGAACCCGATCCTGGACCGTGAGAACCAGACCGGCCGGCTTGCCGTCGAGCTCGTGGCGAGCGCCCTGGGGGCCCGAATTCTCTGATGCTTGATCGAAGAGCAAACCGAGCAACCATCGATTGACGCCTCTCTCCTCGGGGCTGCCAAGCGGAAATGCAGTCTGGCGGAGAAGCAGCTCGAATCCACGCTGGAACACCCGATTGCTCGACGCCTTTCCGATCAATCGTCGAGGAACGCTGCAACCGCCGCGGCGGTCTCGTCGAACGCCTCCCAGAGAACCGTGTGCCCGCCGGGAACGGTCGCCACGGTCGCGCGCTCGCCGAGCGTCGTCCGGAAGCCGTCGAGCAGGTGGTCGAGGAGAATCCACGACTCGGCTCCCACGACGAGGAGCGTGGGCGCGTGCAGGCGCTCCCAGGGCGGCGCGTCACGCGTCATCTCGCCGTAGGCTGCGACGACGGTGCTCTGGCAGTAGCGGTAGCGAAGATTCCCGTCGCCGTCGGGGACGAGGTGCTCGGCGAGCTCCTCCTCGAGCAGTGCGCGCGGGGTCAGGATCAGGCGGCTCTCGGCGTAGCGTCGCTCCACCGCCTCGGCCAACGAGGCGTAGACGCGGTCGGGGCGAGAGAGCTCGGCCATGTCGAAGCCGACGTGCGGAAGCAGCTGGATCGCCGGGTCGAGCAGGACAGCGCGCTCCACGAGCTCGGGTCGCCTGGTCGCAAGCTCGAGCACGAGGCGCCCGCCGAAGGAGTGTCCCACCCAGATGGCGCTTCGCTCGCCCAGCGTCTCGACGAGGTCGTCGAGGTGAGCCTCGATCGTCCACGGCGGCTCCCATCCCGAGCGGCCGTGGCCGCGGAGGTCGGGGGCGAGGACGCGATACCGCGCCGCCAGCCGCTCCTCCGCCAGGCGCCGAAAATGCGGGCCGTGGGCGGTCACGCCGTGCAGGCAGACGAGGGGCGGCGACGAGTCTGGATCGCCCCAGGCGTGGACGTGAAGCCTCACGTCTCCTCGCCGCTGCCGGAGGGTTCGTAGAGACGGCGGCCCCGAAGGGCGTCGGGCAGGTGGTCAACCTCGAAGCCGGCCGGGTCGTCGTGCGGGTAGACGTAGCCCTCGCCGTGCCGGAGCTTCTTGGCGCCGCGGTAATGGGCGTCGCGGAGCGGCTTCGGCGGGCGCAGGTTGCCCTCCTCGCGCACGAGCTTCGTCGCCGCGCCGAGTGCCCGGAGGGTGGAGTTGGACTTCGGCGCTCGGGCGAGGTAGATGGCGGCCTGGGCGAGGTTGAGGCGCACCTCCGGGAGGCCGACGTGCTCGACCGCCTGCGCGGCCGCGACGGCGACGAGAAGCGCCCGGGGGTCGGCGTTGCCGATGTCCTCCGAAGCGAGCACGACCATCCGCCGGGCGATGAATCGCGCGTCCTCGCCACCCTCGAGCATCGCAGCCAGGTAGTAGACGGCAGCATCGGGATCGGAGCCCCGCATCGACTTGATGAAGGCGGAGGTGAAGTCGTAGTGGGCGTCGGCGCTCTTGTCGTAGACGAGCGGGCGCTTGCGGGCGGCGTCCTCGACGTGCCTCTCGTCGAGCGGCACGCTCTCGGCTCGCGCGGTCTCCCAGGCGAGTTCCAAGATGTTGAGCGCGCTGCGGGCATCGCCGCCCGCGCGGTGGGCGATCAGCTCTTCGAGCTCCGCCGTAACCTCGGCCTCGAGCTCGGCCGCACCGCGCCGGACGAGCTCGGCGAGGTCGTCCTCCCCGTGAGGCTCGAGCTCGAGGATCTGCGAGCGGGAGAGGAGCGCCGAGTTGACCTCGAAGTACGGGTTCTCGGTCGTCGCGCCGATGAGCGTGACGATCCCGTCCTCGACGGCGGGCAGAAGCGCGTCCTGCTGCGCCTTGTTGAAGCGGTGGATCTCGTCGAGGAAGAGGATCGTGCGCGCTCCGTGGGCGCCGAGGCGCTCGCGCGCGCGGGCGAGCACTCCGCGAACGTCGGCCACGGACGCGGAGACGGCGGAGAGCTCCTCGAACTCGGCTCCGGTCGTCGCGGCGATGATGCGGGCAAGCGTGGTCTTGCCGCTTCCGGGCGGCCCGTAGACGATCGAGGAGCGCACGCGATCCTGCTCGATCGCCGCCCGCAGCGCCGAGTTCTCGCCGAGGATGTGACGCTGCCCCACGAACTCCGCGAGCGTCCGCGGACGCAGCCGCACCGCGAGGGGAGCGACCTCGGGCGCCCGCTCCCGTGCAGCGTCCGTGAAGAGATTCCCCATGACGCCGAAGTATGCTGACCGCGCAATGGCGTTCGGGCATTCGCAGGATCCGCCGCAGGCTCCGGACAGCGCTGCGGCCGACGTCGAGGACTTCGACGCCCCGATCCTGCCGGGCGAGGCGGCGAGCGACTACGAGCGCTACCTGCGCACGGACGAGCTGCTCTCGCTGCAGAAGCGCCCGGAGGAGATGGCGCACCGCGACGAGCTCCTCTTCCAGACCGTCCACCAGTCCTCGGAGCTGTGGCTGAAGCTCGCCGCGCGAGAGGTCGAGGGCGCCGTCGGGCACCTGCGCGCCGGCGAGGTGCCTGCTGCGCTGCGCCTACTGCACCGTGCCTCGCTCTGCTTGCAGTTCATTACGGGGCAGCTCGACATGCTCGAGCAGATGTCGCCCTGGGAGTACCAGGAGGTCCGGCGCGTGCTCGGGCACGGGAGCGGGTTCGACTCGCCCGGCTTCCGCGAGGTGCGGCGCGTCTCGCCGGCGCTCGGTCAGGAGTTCCACCGGCTGCTCCGGGAGGAGGGTCTCGACGTCATCTCGGTCTACACGCGCGGGCGCGAGTTCGAGGATCTCTACGGGCTCGCCGAGGCGCTGACGGAGTGGGACGAGCGCGTGACGATCTGGCGCATCCGCCACTACAAGGTCGTCTCGCGGATCATCGGAGACGGCGTGGTCGGCACGCAGGGGACCCCCGTCGAAGTGCTGGGGCGGCTGATCCACAAGAGCCTCTACCCCGAGCTCTGGGAGGTTCGAAACACGCTCACCGCGCTCGCGCAGGAGAACGATTGACCCAGCTCGAGGAGTTCAAGGCCCGCGGGAGCCGTGCCTGGGGCTTCGGCCCGTTCGAGCGCATGGCCGAGACGCTCGTGGACATCCACGACGAGCTCGTCCGGAAGCTGGCGCCCGTGCCGGGCGAGCGCTGGCTCGATGTCGCGACCGGCACCGGCGCCGTGGCCGTGCGCGCCGCCCGGGCGGGCTCGGAGGTCACGGGGAGCGACTTCGCTCCGGCGCTGATCGAGACCGCAAAGAGCCTTGCCGCCGAGGCAGGGCTGTCGATCCGCTTCGAGATCGCCGACGCCGAGCGGCTGCCGCAGGAGGACGGCTGCTGCGACGTCGTCTCCTCTTCCTTCGGGACGATGTTCGCCCCCGACCATCAGGCCGTGGCGCGCGAGCTCACGCGCGTCACGCGGCCGGGCGGTCGCCTCGGCCTGACCGCGTGGCGCCCGGAGGGGCGGGTCGGAGACATGTTCCGTCTCTTCGGCGAATTCGGTCCGCCGCTTCCGCCGGAGGCGGGCAGTCCGCTCGCCTGGGGCGACGAGGACTACGTCGGGAGCCTGCTCGGAGACGGCTTCGAGCTCGAGTTCGCAACGGGCGACTCTCCACACCGGGAGGCTTCGGCCGAGGCGGTGTGGGAGCTCATGTCCACATCGCTCGGTCCGGTCACTGCGCTCGCGCACTCCCTCGAGCCGGATCGGCGCGAGGAGTTCCGGCGCGCGTTCATCGAGTTCTTCCAGCGCGACCGGGTCGACGGCGGCATCGTGTCCCCGCGGCCGTACCTGCTCGTGCTCGGCCGCCGCAGTTAGCGTGCGGACGGTCTCGCTACGGGAGGAGGCAACGGAGGTCCTCCAGGCCCTCATCCGGCTCGACACCGTCAACCCGCCGGGCAACGAGACCGTGGCTGCCGAGTTGCTGCGCGACTACCTGGATGAGAACGGGATCGCGTGTGAGCTCATCGCGAAGGAGCCTGACCGCGCGAACCTCGTGGCGCGGTTGCCGGGTGGGGATGGCCCGCGGCTCGCGCTGCTCTCGCACACCGACACGGTGCTCGCCGATCCGGGCGAGTGGACGGTCGATCCCTGGAGCGGCGAGCTCCGAGACGGCGAGGTGTGGGGGCGCGGCGCTCTCGACATGAAGGGCCAGGTGGCGGCGAGTGCGGTCGCGCTCGCATCGCTCGCCCGGGAGGGTTTTCGGCCGGCCGGCGACCTGATCTTCGTCGCGGCTGCCGACGAAGAGGTCGGCGTCGACGTGGGGCTGCAGTGGCTCGTTCGGGAACACCCGGAGGCCGTGCGGGCGGAGTACTCGCTGAACGAGGGCGGCGGCGACCGCGTGGTTCTCGGCGGCAGGCCCTTCTACCTCTGCTCCGTCGCTGAGAAGATGAGCTCGCCCTTCCTCCTGCGCGTGCGCGGCCGGAGCGGGCACGCATCGATGCCGGGCGTTGCCGACAACGCGCTCGTCAAGGCCGCCGGGTTGATCGAGCGGATGAGTGCGTTTCGGCCCGAGCCCCGGCACGGGCCCGAGACCGAGGCGCTGCTCGCGGGCGTCCTCGGCGAGGTGCCTCCCGCCTCCGAGGCCGCGCGGCGAGCCGAGGAGGTTCACCCGCTCGCCCGGGCGCTGATCGAGCCTCTGCTCGCCCTCACGCTCTCGCCGACGATGATCTCCGCCTCGCAGAAGCGGAACGTCGTGCCCGGGCTCTGCGAGGTGACGGTCGACTGCCGCCTCCTTCCCGGGCAGACGCCGGCCGAGGCGGAGGAGCTGATCCGCTCGGCGCTCGGCGACGACGGCTATGAGCTCACGTGGATCGAGCACCAGGGCGGGACGCGCTCCCCCGTGACGACGCCGCTCTGGGACGTCGTCCGCTCGTTCGTCGAGGGGATCGAGCCGGCGGCCGTGACACTGCCTCTCTGCACCGCGGGCTTCACCGACAGCCACTGGCTGCGCGACGCGTTCGGCACGGTCGCCTACGGCTTCTTCCCGATGCGGGCGATGGACCCCGAGACGGCGTCGCTGCTCGTGCACTCGGCGGACGAGCGCATCGACGTCGAGGATCTCGAGCTCGGCGTCGAGTTCTTCCGCTACGCGGCGCGCTCGCTGCTCGGCAGCGCATAGATCCGTCGCAGCTCGAGCGGACGTTCACGGAGCTCGCCGCGCGCTCCCTCGCTGAGGGCGCCGGCGTCCGCCCAGCCGAGGTACCGGCAGCGCGGGCACTCGCCGCGCTCGACCCGTCCGCTCGAGTCGCGGGAGAGGCCGTGCCGTTCGCCGCAGCGAAGGCACTCGACCGCGAGTGCCGCCATACGCTCCCTGTCGGCGCCGCCCGCGCGCTCCCTTAGCGCCGCAGCACTCGTTCGGGTGACAACAGCCTTTGACAGAACCTTCATCGGGTCGGAGCCTAGGCTGTGGACGAACTGTGAAGGGGTCAGACCCCCCAGGCTGTGGGCCGTGGCAGAAAATGTTAAGGGGTCAGACCCCTGGACGTGGCTGCTTCGAGCATGTCCTCCCAGGTGACGAGCTTGACGCGCGGCCGGCCCTGCTCCTTCCCTCGGTCGCGCTCGTGGACGTCGATCGCCGTCCAGCCGTCGTAGAGGACGTGCGAGACGCCGCGCTCACGGAGAAGGGTGTCGACGGTCCCGGCACTCCCGCCCCTGCGCTCGATCCTGCCCGCCGCAAGGTCTTCCTGGAGGAGTGCGATCGTCTCGGTCGCGTCCTTCTTGTTCGTGCCGATCACACCGCTCGGCCCACGCTTGATCCAGCCGGTGCAGTAGACGCCCCGCACGGGGCTCCCGCCTTCGTCGAGGACGCGGCCGCGGTCGTTGCGGATCGTGCCCCGCTCGCCGTCGAACGGGACGTCCGGCAGCGGCACCCCGCCATAGCCGACGCTGCGCAGGACGAGGCCGCACGGAATCGTCTCGCGCTCGTCCGTCGGCACGGCGGCGATCCGACCGCGGCCGTCGGTCTCGAGCCGGTTGCGGACGATCTCGACTGCCTCGACACGCTCGTCGCCGAGGATCGCGACCGGCGAGGAGAGGAAGCGAAGCCGAAGCGTCTTCGGCTTGCCCGAGGGAAGTCGCTCGGCGTACTCGCGCAGGACCTCGAGGTTCCGCCGGGCGGCGGTGTCGTGCGCCAGCGCCTCCTCGCTCGCCGAATCGAGCTCGAGGTCGGCCGGATCGACGGCGATATCGGCGCCGGCGAGATCCCCGAGCTCCTTCAGCTCCGGCGTCGTGAAGGCTGCCTGCGCCGGGCCGCGACGGCCGAGGACCACGATCTCCTCCAACGGCGAGGAGCCGATCGCCGCGATCGCTGCATCGGTCGTGTCGGTCGGCCGCAGCTCCTCGGGGGTCAGCGCCAGCATCCTCGCCACGTCGACCGCGACGTTGCCGTTCCCGACCACGACCGCGCACCCGACGTCGAGGTCGAAGGGAAGCTCCTGGAAGTCGGGGTGGCCGTTGTACCACGCGACGAACGCGGTGGCCGGCCAGGAGCCGGGGAGATCCTCGCCGGGGATGCCGATGCGCCGGTCGGTCTGCGCGCCGACCGCGTAGACCACGGCGCCGTAGAGCTGGATGAGCTCGCCATGCTGGAGGTCCCGCCCGACCTCGAGGTTGCCCAGGAATCGAAAACCAGGCCGCTCGGCGATCCGCTCGAACGCGCGCGAGACGG
>Ga0136620_10000727_pt1 | contig 14963 bp, 16 predicted proteins | sample AntDrymUQ4162106_2_FD_104806 | JGI IMG/M metagenome (GOLD analysis project Ga0136620, IMG submission 104806) | Polar desert sand microbial communities from Dry Valleys, Antarctica - metaG UQ416 (21.06) | ecosystem: Environmental > Terrestrial > Soil > Desert | place: Antarctica: Dry Valley... | reverse complement strand
TGATCCGCCAGCCATCGTCTCTTCGTAGAAGACCCACGACCATCCTCCCTCGTCGAGTTTCGCAACAAGATCGGACTTCGCTACCTAAGCGAGCTCGCCTTCCTAGCGGGATAGGCTCTTAGTTGCTCTGAGCAACTAAGTCTTCGACGGCGCGCACCCGCTCGTCGGTGGCGTCGAGCAGCGTGACGTGGCCGAGCTTGCGGCCCGGGCGTGGCGCCTTGCCGTAGAGATGGACGTGAGCCCCCGGTATCCGCAGCAGCGCGTCGATCGGTGGCACGCTTCCGATCAGGTTCACCATCGCCGACGCGCCCCGAGCGGCGGTCGAGCCGAGCGGGAGACCGAGAATCGCGCGTAGGTGGTGCTCGAACTGGCTCGTCGCGGCGCCTTCGATCGTCCAGTGCCCAGTGTTGTGCACGCGCGGCGCGAGCTCGTTCGCCACCAGCTCCCCGCCGACGTCGAAGAGCTCGAGCGCCAGCACGCCCACGTAGCCGAGCTCGTCGAGCAGCCGCACCGCATACTCCTCGGCGCGGACCTGCGGCGCGTCGGCGGCCGGCGCGCGCGACAGGCGAAGGATCCCGCCCGCGTGGACGTTCTCGATCAGAGGGTAGAAGCGCGTGTCGCCGTCGCGGCCGCGAACGGCGATGAGCGACAGCTCCCGTTCGAACGGGACGAGGGCCTCGAGGACGTGGCCGGGGCCAGCCCCTGGACGTGTCTCCACCAGCCGTTGTTCCTTTCCGTCGTAGCCCAGCCGGCGGGTCTTGAGAAGCGCCGGGAAGGCCTGCACCTCCTCGTCGATCGGCGCCGTCGGGATGCCGAGCCGCCGGAAGAGCTGCTTCTCCACGAGGCGGTCCTGCGCGGCCTCGAGCGCCTCGCGCCCGGGCAGGGCGCCTACGCGTCGCGCTGCCTCCACGGGCACGTTCTCGAACTCGTACGTGACCGCGGCGGCGCCGTCGGCCAGCCGGTCGAGCAGCTCCGGATCGTCGTAGGCGCCGACGAGCAGCTCCCCCACCTCGGCGGCCGGCGCGTCCGGCGACGGATCGAGGAAGCGGAACGAGAGCCCCAGCGGAATCCCGGCGAGCGCGAGCATCCGCCCGAGCTGGCCGCCACCGATGATGCCGACGATCACGCGGCCGGATCGGGCGCGGCGAGAACTGTCTGCGTCTGCTCGGCCCGGAAGCGCGCCAGCCGCTCGCGCACGCCCGCGTCGGAGCGCGCCACGATCGCGGCCGCGAGCAACGCCGCGTTGACCGCGCCGGCACGGCCGATCGCGAGCGTGCCCACCGGCACGCCGGCCGGCATCTGCACGATCGAGAGCAGGGAGTCCATGCCCTTCAGCGTCGCCGACTCGACGGGTACGCCGAGCACGGGCAGCGCGGTCTTCGCCGCGACCATCCCGGGCAGGTGAGCGGAACCGCCGGCCCCGGCGATCAGCACCTGCAGCCCGCGCCCCTCCGCGGACGACGCGTACTCGAAGAGCAGGTCGGGCGTCCGATGAGCCGAGACGACCTTCGTCTCGGACGGAACCGCGAGCCGCTCGAGCGTCTCGACCGCGTGCCGCATCGTCTCCCAGTCGGAGCGCGAGCCCATGATCACGCCGACGAGGGCGGCCATCTCAGCGGGTGTCGGCGCGTTTCTTCAGCGCCGCGGCGACCGCCTTCGCCGTCTTGCGGAACTCGGCGTCCTGCTCGTCGTCGTCACCGAGGCTGTTCAGGAGCTGAATCGTCTCGCGCTGCGGCGAGCCGTTCTTCAAGCACACGATCGCGAGCCGCCGGACGGCCATGTTCCCGTCGTGGGTCGCGAGGTCGTGGAGCAGTGCACGCACTGCGTTCACGTCGCCCGGATGGGTGCGAGAGAGGCCTTCCAGCGCGATCAGCGCGGAGCCGCGCGCCGCCGGGCTCTCGTCGTCGAGCCCGCGCCGGAGCAGCTCGAGCTTCTGCCGGTAGCGGAACTGCGCGATCGCCCGGTAGGCCTGCGCGCGAATCCGGTAGTCGCCGTTGCGCGCCGCGTGCTCGACCTCCTCGTCCCAGTCCGCGCGGAGGTTCGCGAGCGCGCGCGCGTCGCCCGCTTGAGCGAGCTCGTCCGCCCGGGCTGCGGCCTCCTGGAGCGTCACGTGATCGACGAGGCCGGACGAGCGCCTGGCCCGACGTAGCGCGCCGACGGGCGCACCAGCCGGCTGAGCTTCTTCTGCTCCAGGATGTGCGCCGACCAGCCGGCCGTCCGCGAGCACGCGAACATCGCGGGCGCGAGCGCAGGAGGCACGTCCGCGACATTGAGCACGACCGCCGACCAGAACTCGACGTTCGTCTCGAGCGGCCGATCGGGGGACTTCTTCCTAAGCGCGACGAGCGCCGCCTGCTCGAGCCGATCCGCGACGTCGTAGCGTGGCGCGCCGAGCTCCCGGGCGGTGCCCTTCAGGAGTCGGGCTCGGGGATCCTCGGCGCGGTAGACGCGATGGCCGAAGCCCATCAGCCGCTCGCCGCGCTCGATCAGGTCGTTGACGTAGGCCTCGGGGTCTCCCGACTCCGCCGCGGCGTCGAGCATGGGCAGCACGCGGGCGGGCGCACCGCCGTGCAGCGGGCCCGAGAGCGCGCCCACCGCGGACGAGAGCGCGGCAGCGCAGTCCGCCCCGGTCGAGGCCACGATGCGGGCGGTGAAGGTGGAGGCGTTCAGCCCGTGCTCGGCCGTGCAGATCCAATAGGTGTCGAGCGCCTGCACATGCTTGGGATCGGCCTCGCCCCGCCATTCGAGCAGGAAGCGCTCGGCGGTCGAGCGCCCCGCCTCGACCGTGGATCTCTCGACGCGATCGGGCTGCCCGTCGGCGAGCCTGGCCGACTGCGCCGCGATCGAGATGAACTGGGCCGAAAGGCGGCGCAGGTCCTCACGCGCCTCGTCGTCTGACACGTCGATCAGCTTGCCGAGCTTCCATTCAGCGCCGAAGCGCGCCGTCACCGACTGCAGGTCGGCGGGCGTGTTCCCCGTCAGGCCTCCGCCCTCGTAGGCCTCGGCGGCCGGCAGGCCGGGCTCGTAGCTCTCGTCGACGAGGAGTCCCCAGACCTGCTCGAACGGGTGCGTGCCGACCAGCTCCTCGATGTCGACGCCCCGGTAGCGGAGCGACCCGCCCTCGCGGTCGGGCTCCGCGATCTCCGTCTCGAAGGCGACGACGCCTTCCAGGCCCGGCTTGAACTCGTTCATCGCTCTCCTCGTCTCTGATTCCGTGCCGCGGACGGTACCTCACCGGCGCCACGGCAACCGGCGCATACAATCCGGCGCCGTACGGCCCATCGTGAGCCCTGAGGAGTTGGAGGAGCTGGTTTGAGAGCCAAGGTAACCGTCGTCGGAGCCGGCAATGTCGGCGCCACCTGTGCGCAGGAACTCGCGCGCCGCGACTACGCGGACGTCGTGCTCGTGGACATCAGGGACGGCGTCCCCCAGGGCAAGGCGCTGGACCTCAACCAGAGCGCCGCGGTACTCGGTTACGAAGCGAACGTCGCCGGCTCGACCGGCTACGGGGAGACCGCCGGCTCGGAGGTGGTCGTGATCACGGCCGGCCTTCCGCGCCAACCGGGGATGAGCCGCGACGACCTCGTCACGACGAACGAGCAGATCGTCGGCTCGGTCACGCGGGAGGTGATGGAGGCGAGCCCGGACGCGATCCTGATCGTCGTCTCCAATCCGCTCGACGCGATGTGCCACGTCGCGAAGTCCACCTCCGGCTGGCCGAAGGAACGCGTCTTCGGGATGGCCGGGATCCTCGACACCGCCCGTTTCTCGGCCTTCATCGCCTGGGAGACCGGTACCTCGATCAAGGACGTGACCGCGATGGTGCTCGGCGGCCACGGCGACCAGATGGTGCCGGTCGTCTCCGCCACCACGGTCGGCGGCGTGCCGCTCCGTAAGCTCGTCCCGGAGGACCGGATCCAGGCGATGGTCGAGCGGACGGCCAAGGGCGGCGGCGAGCTCGTGAACCTGCTCGGAACGTCGGCCTGGTACGCACCCGGGGCTGCCGCGGCGCAGATGGTCGACGCCGTCGTGCTCGACGAGAAGCGCGTGCTGCCGTGCACGGCCTACCTCGAGGGCGAGTACGGGATCGACGGTCTCTACATGGGCGTGCCCGTCGTCCTGGGCTCCAAGGGGATCGAGCGCATCGTCGAGCTCGAGCTCGAGGAGAGCGAACGGGCGGCGCTGAAGACGTCGGCCGCAGCCGTGCTCGACGTCGTCTCCGTCCTCTCAGCCTGATCCGTTGGACCTGGGACTGCGTGGGCGCACGGCGATCGTCTGCGGCGCCTCCGCCGGGATCGGGCTCGCCTGCGCGGAGTCGCTCGCTGCGGAAGGCGCGAACGTGGTCACTTTCGCCCGCCGCGGCGACGTGCTCGAGCGCGAGGCGGCGCGCATCGGCGCGCTCGCGATCCAGGGCGACGTCACGCGCGCGGCCGACTTGGAGCGGCTTGTCGCGCGCACAGTCGCCGAGTACGCCGGCGTCGACGTGCTCGTCCTGAACGGCGGCGGCCCGCCGCGTACGCGCGCGCTCGACATCTCCGACGAGGCGCTCGACGACGCCGTGGAGCTGCTGCTGCTCTCCGCGGTCCGGCTCGTCCGGCTCTGCCGCCCGTACCTCGAGGCGAGCGGCCACGGCCGCGTCGTCGCGATCACGTCCAGCGCGGTGAAGGAGCCCATCGACAACCTCGCGCTCTCGAACGCGATCCGCCCCGGCCTCGTCGGCTGGTTGATGACCGTCGCGCGGGAGCTCGGACCGAGCGGCGTGACCGTGAATGCGATAGCGCCGGGCCGGATCGACACGGCGCGCCTTCGGGAGGTCTACCCGGACGGCCCGCGCAAGGCCGACCTCGCCGCGATCCCGCTGCGCCGCCTCGGAGCGCCGAGCGAGATCGGCGAGGTCGTCTGCTTCCTCGCCTCCGACCGGGCGGCCTATGTCACCGCCGCCACGATCGCCGTCGACGGCGGACTCACGCGAGGGCTCCTCTGAAGCCGCGGCGCTTCGTGGGCGCCGGCTTGCTCCTGCTCGCCGTCGCCGCCGGCATCGGCTGGTTCGCTCCCTCCGACAGCTACCTGATCCTGCCCGACGAGGCGAAGCCGCTCGCCGGCCTCGTGCAGGTGGAGGGCGAGCGTCCCGCAGAGGACGGGGGCGGCATCCTCTACGTCGACGTGGTCGTCCGCAAGGCGTCGCTCGCGGAGGAGCAGGTCTCGGCGCTCCGGCCCGACGGCTCGGACGCGGTGCCCGCTCACGCGATCGTGCCTCCCGGGTCGAGCTTCGAGGAGCGACGCGAGCAGAACCTGCGCGCGATGGACCGGTCGCAGGAGATCGCCGCGGCCGTCGCCCTGCGGGAGCTCGACTTCGACGTCGGCTCCGATCCCGAGGGCGCACTCGTGGTGGCCGTCGCGGCGGAGGCGCCCGCCTCCGGGAGGCTGGATCCAGCCGACGTGATCGTCGCGGTAGACGGAGCCGCGGTCGCGACCCCCGACGATCTCCGCCGCCTGATCGGCCGGCGCGAGGTGGGCGACACCGTGCGGCTCCGGGTTCGCGCCGGCGAGAAGACGCGGACCGTCGAGGTCGGCACGATCGCCAGCCCGGACGACGCCGACCAGCCGATCGTGGGCATCCAGGTGGAGCAGTTCGCCCAGATCGACCTTCCGATCGACGTGGAGATCGACCTAGGCAATGTGGGCGGGCCTTCCGCCGGTCTTGCCTTCGCCCTGGATCTCGTGGAGGAGCTCCGGGGCACGGTCGACCGCGGCCACCGCGTTGCGGCGACGGGCGAGCTCCAGCTCGACGGCACCGTCTCGCCCGTCGGCGGGCTGAAGCAGAAGACGATCGGCGCGCGGCGCGCGGATGCGGACGTGTTTCTCGTTCCGGCTGGGGATAACGCGCTCGAGGCCCGACGCCACGCGGGCGGCCTGCGGATCATCGCGGTGGAGAGTTTTCAACAGGCGTTGCGCGAGTTGGCGACATTGCCCAAAAAGGGGTAGAGAGCAGCATGTTTTGTACCCGGTGAATCCCCCGGAAATTGCGCCGTTTTCCTCGACGCCGGGGTTGCCGCGCCCGGCGGGGAGGAGCAGAATGGCGCCCTGTCCAAGGATGAGATCCGACCAAAGGCCACGATGAGCAAAGGATCCGAGACAAGCTGCACTGATTGCTACTTCCGCCGCGCGGGGCTCTGTGCACTTCCCGGCGACGCTCCCTGCCCCACCTTCCGGCTCGCGACGGCCGGCGCGCTGACGCCGCCGCGCCAGCCGCGTCTCGTCGCCCGGCCGCCGGCACCCCACTTCGTCCCGACTGCCGCCTGATCTAGACTCGCAGCGCGATGGAGAGCCGCGAGCACGAGTTCGAGCGGACGTGGCAGCCGCGACTCTGGTTCTCGATCGGGCTGCTGATCCTGCTCGCCGCCTATCTGATCGCCTTCGTGGTCGGCAACAGCGACGAGGCGAGCGTGAACTTCATCTTCGCCGAGGCGACCACCTCGCTGATCTGGGTGATCCTGCTGTCGGTGCTCGTCGGCCTGATCGCCGGCGTGCTGCTCTCGCAGTTGCACCGGCGTCGCCAGGCCTTCCGCGGCGCGAGCTACAAGAGCGACGCGAGCAGCGAGACGCCGGCGTCGATCGACGACGGCGTCTCGTAGCTGAAGGCGAGCCGGGCGGAGCGCTCCCCGCCGCGGCCGCCCGGAAAGAAGTCCGAGCCCTTGACGAACGTCACTCCCGCGTCTTCCGCACGGGCGAGCAGCGGCGCCGTCTCGGCCGGCAGCTCGACCCAGAGGAAGTAGCCTCCCTCCGGCCGGTTCCAAGCGGCGCGCCCGCGGAGCTCACGATCGAGCGCGGCCAGCATCGCGTCGCGGCGGGCACGGAGAAGCTCGCGGATCCGCTCGAGATTCGGCTCGTAGGCGTCCCGGTCGACCAGCTCGAAGACCGTCGCCTGCGTGATGAACGGCGGCGAGATGTAGGTCGAGACTGCTCGCTCCTCGATCCGGGCGGCGAGCGCGGAGGGAAGCACGAACCAGCCGATGCGCAGACCCGGCGCCACGGTCTTCGAGAACGACGACGTGTAGAGGACGCGCTCACCTCCCTCCAGCTCGTGCAGGGTCGGCGGCGGCTGGCCCTCGTAACGGACCCGGCCGTAGGGGTCGTCCTCGAGCACGGGCACGTCGTGGGCCACCGCGAGCTCCACGAGCCGGCGGCGTCGCTCGACGGAGAGCGATCGGCCGCTCGGGTTCTGGAAGGTCGGGATCGTGTAGAGGAAGCTCGCAGCGGCGCGGAGCTCCTGCTCGAGCGCGTCGGGGTCGAGGCCCTCGTCGTCCATCGGCAACGGGACGACCTCGGCCCCGAGGCGCGCCAGCAGCTTCAGCGGGCGGTCGTACGTCGGCCCCTCGACGAGAACCCTCCCCGGGCGCTGCTCGAGCAGCTCCTCGAAGACGAACGCGATTCCCTGGAGCCCGCCGTTCGTGAGGATCACCCGAGCCGGGTCGACGCGGTGACGCGCGGCGAGCCACTCGCGCAGCGGCCCGTAGCCGCCCCCGGGGCCGTACGCGAGCACGGACGGGTCGCGCTCGACCGCAGCCCGGGCGCAGTCCGCCAGCAGGTCGACGGCGAGGCACTCTGGCGCCGGCGCGCCGCGGGCAAAAGAGATCATCGAGCGGCCCCTGGCCGGCTGCGCCTCCCGGGCGAAGGCGGCGGAGCCGGCCTCCGGCGCAGCCTCGCCATGAGTCGCTCGAGGGTCGACGAGCTCGTCATTCACTGCTACCCTACGGGCACGGACGGCAGTGGGTCGTCCTGTGAGATGTAGCTTCTTCGTTTCCTCCCTCGTGCTCACGAGGCGGTCGAGGTAGTTGGATCTCGACCACGAAGTACGTAGAGGAGTCGAAACCACAGATGAAGTCTTTCCACGAGTTGGGCGTGTCGTCGCGCGTCGCCCAGGCACTCGCCGAGCGTGACTTCCACGCCCCGTTCCGCATCCAGACCCTCGTCCTCCCCGACGCGCTCGAGGGCCGCGACGTGCTCGCCAAGTCGCCGACCGGCTCGGGCAAGACGCTCGCCTTCGCGATCCCCATCGTCGACGCGCTCGAGCCGTCCGACCCGCGCCCGTCGGCGCTGATCCTCGTCCCGACGCGCGAGCTCGCCGCTCAGGTCGCCGCCGAGATCGAGACGATCGCGCCCGCGGGCGATCTGAAGGTCGCCGCGGTCTACGGCGGCATCACGATCTCGACGCAGGCGAAGAAGGCTCGGGAAGCGCACATCCTCGTCGCCACGCCCGGCCGCCTCCAGGACCTGCTGGAGCGGAAAGCCGTCTCGCTCGACGGCGTCCGCATCCTCGTCCTCGACGAGGCCGACCGCATGCTCGACATGGGCTTCCAGCCGCAAGTCGACCGGATCGTGCGGCGCCTGACGCCCAAGCGCCAGACGATGTTCTTCTCGGCCACGCTCGACGGCGCCGTGGGTGAGCTGGCCCACCAGTACACGACGAACGCAGCTCGCCACGAAGGCACGTTGCCGACCGAGCACGAGCAGAGCATCGTCGACCACAAGTTCGTCCCGGTGACAGCCGAGAACAAGGTCGAGACGCTGGCGAGGCTGCTCGCCGAGGATCGAGGCCTCGCCCTCGTCTTCGTGCGCACCAAGCGCGGCGCTGAGCGGCTCGTGCAGAAGCTCACCCGCGCCAACGTGCAGGCGGTCGCGATGCACGGAGACATGACGCAGGGAGCCCGCGAGCGCGCGCTCTCCCGCTTCGAGTCGGGCAAGGTCTCGACACTCGTCGCCACGGACGTCGCCGCCCGCGGCCTCGACCTCGACGACATCACGCACGTGATCAACTTCGACCCGCCCGAGGACAACAAGGGCTACGTGCACCGCGTCGGCCGGACCGGCCGGGCCGGCCGCAGCGGCACCGGCGTCACGCTCGTGCTCCCGGACCAGCAGGCGGAGGTGAGCCACGTCGCCCGCATGCTCGGCCACACAGAGCAGTACGCGAGCGACGGGATGAAGGTCGCCCCGCCGCGGCTCGTCTACCAGTCGAAGCGCCGCAACTCGAAGTGGGGCGCTTCGCGGCCCCGCCGCAAGATCTAGCGAAACGCTTCCCTTCGGGAACCGTTCGCTAGAAGATCCACCTTGATGTCGCGGATTGCCGATCCCTCGCTGGCTCCCGCGGGAGAACAGCGGATCCAATGGGTCGCCCGGCACTCGCCCGTCCTGAACCGGCTCGCGCGCGAGCGGCTCGCGGACGGCGCTCTGCGCGGGCGGCGCGTCGCGGTCGTCGTCCACCTCGAGGCGAAGACCGCCTACCTGGCGACGCTGCTCGCCGACGCGGGCGCGCGCGTCGTCGCCTCCGGCTCGAATCCCGGCTCCACCCAGGACGCGATCTGCGCCGCGCTCGTCGCGCGCGGGATCGAGGTCCACGCCTCCCACGGCGCCTCGCGCGAGCAGTTCGACGCCGACCTGCTCGCGGTCGCGGATGCCCAGCCCGAGCTCGTCGTCGACGACGGCGCCGAGTTGACCGCGCGGATCGTGGAGCACCGGCCCGAGCTGGCGGAGCGGCTGGCGGGCGTGACGGAGGAGACGACGACGGGCGTCGCGCGGCTGCGTGCGCTGGAGGCGGCCGGCAGGCTCACGTTCCCCGCGATAGCCGCGAACGACGCGCGCTGCAAGCACCTCTTCGACAACCGCTACGGCACGGGCCAGTCGACGCTCGCGGCGATCGACAGGCTGACGAACCTCAACTTCGCCGGACGCGAGTTCTGCATCGTCGGCTACGGCTGGGTCGGCAAGGGGCTCGCCCGCTACGCGCGCGGGCAGGGCGGTCGCGTCACCGTCGTCGAGATCGACCCGATCGCAGCCCTCGAGGCGCACATGGACGGCCACCGCGTCGCACGGCTCGAGGACGCGCTGCCCGACGCCGACGTCGTCATCGCCGCGACCGGCGCGATCGACGCCGTGCCGGCCGGGGCGATCCCGCTGCTGAAGGACGGTGTGCTGCTCGCGAACGGCGGCCACCACGAGCGCGAGCTCGCAATCGACGCTCTCGGGCCGGGCGATGAGGCGCGTCCGGGCGTCGTGGCGCACGAGCTCCCCGGCGGCGGGACCGCCTACGTGCTCGTCGGGGGCCGGCAGACGAACGTGGCCGGCGGCGACGGGCACCCGGTCGAGATCATGGATCTCTCCTTCTCGGTACAGGCGCTCGCCGTGCGCCTGCTCGCGGCTGGGGGGCTCGGACCGGGCCTGCACCGCTTCCCGGCGGATCTCGACGCAGAGATAGCGCGGACGAAGCTCACGACGCTCGGCATCGCGCTCGGCGAGCCGACGGCCGCGCAGCGCGCCTTCACCGCCGGCTGGACCGTCTAGCGCTCGAGCCTGTAGCCCATGCGGCGGATCGCGGCGATCCGGTCGCGGCCGATCTTCTTGCGCAGGTAGCCGACGTAGACATCGACCACGTTCGAGCCCGGGTCGAAGTCGTAGCCCCAGACCTGGCTGAGGATCTGCTCGCGGCTCAGCACCTGGCCGGGGTGGCGGAAGAAGAGCTCGGCGAGCGCGAACTCCCGCGCGGACAGCTCGATCGCGTTGCCGTCGACCCGCACCTGGCGCGTGCGCAGGTCGAGCGAGAGGTCGCCGGCGGTGAGCTCGGTCTCGGTCGGTGCCCGCTCCTCGCGCAGGCGAGCGCGGACGCGGGCGAGCAGCTCCTCGAAGCGGAACGGCTTCGTGACGTAGTCATCGGCGCCGGCCTCGAGCCCGGCGACCGTGTCGATCACGCCGTCGCGGGCGGTGAGCATCACGATCGGGAGCCGCGAGCCGGACCCGCGCAGCTCGCGCAGCACCTCGAAGCCGTCCTTCTCGGGGAGGCCGACGTCGAGGATGAGCAGGTCGAACTCGCCGCGTCGCGCGAGCCGGAGCGCCTCCGACCCGGTCGAGGCGACCGTGGTCGTGAAGCCGCTCGCGCTGAGCCCCTTCTCCAGGAACGCGGCGATCCGCGCCTGGTCCTCCGCGATCAGGATGCGGCTCATGCGGCCGGTGGCTCCGGCGGCTGGTCGACCGGGAGGACGAGCGTGAAGGTCGAGCCAGCGCCTTCCCGGCTCGCGAGCTCGACCCGGCCGTGGTGAGCGTGCGCGATCGCGCGGACGATGGACAGGCCGAGCCCCGAACCCTCGCGACGAGACGCGTCCGCGGCACGCACGAACCGGCTGAAGACACGCGCCTGCTCGTCGACAGAGATGCCTTCGCCCTCGTCCCGGATCCAGAAGCTCGCCTCCCCGTTCTTGACGAGCGAGCCGACGGCGATCTCGTCGCCGGGTTCCGTGTGCTTCGTAGCGTTCTCGGCGAGCTGCATCAGCGCCTGCGTGACGCGCTGTCGGTCGGCGACCATGCGCCCGCGCCCGCGGCCGTCGAGCGTCCAGCTCCTCGGCGCGAGAGCGGACACCTTCGTGTGCAGCTCGTCTGTGAGGACGCCGACGTCGACCGTCTCGAGATGGAGGAAGTCGGGCGACTCGGCCTTCGCCAGCAGCAGCAGGTCGTTGACGATCCGGCCCATCCGGTCGAGTTCGTCCAGCACGAGCGCCAGCGTGGCCTGCCGCTCGGCCGGGTCGTCGCCCAGCAGCTCGAGATGGCCGCGCACGATCGTCAGCGGCGTCTTCAGCTCGTGTCCCGCGTCGTCGAGGAAGCGCCGTTGGGTCGTGAACGCCGACTCCAGCCGGTCGAGGGTCGCGTTGAACGTCTCGGCGAGCTCCGCCACCTCGTCTTTGCCCTGCACGTCGATCCGGCGCGTCAGATCGGTCTCCGTGATCGCGCGCGCCGTCTGCGTGACCGCGCGCACGGGCCGCAGCACGCTCTCCGCCATCAGCCACGCGAGCAACGAGCCGATCAGGAGCACGGCGAGCCCCACGGCCCGCGTCGCGGTGATCGCGTCGTCGAACGGGCCGCGCTGCAGCTCGCGGAACTGCGAGACGACGAAGATTCCGAGCACCCGGTCCTCGACCAGGAGCGGGATGGCCAAAAACTCCACGCGTCCGGCCGGAGTGGCCACGGCGCTGCGCTCAGGTCGGGTCAGCGAGCCCCAGTGGGCGACGAGCTCGGGATCGCCATCGAGTCGGTACGGCACGACCTGCTGCGCAGGAACGGCTCGCCGCCGACGAAGGTGAGGAGCGCCTCCCCGGGTGAGGGCGCGTTCCGGGCGAAGTAGACGCGGAAGATGCGCTGCACGTCGTCGCCGAACGGCTCTCCTGTGCGGGGATCGATGCCGGTGGCGAGACGGCGCAGCTCAGTCGCCTCCTGGGCGAGCTCGTCGCTGATCCGCTCGTCCAGGCGGTTGTAGAGCACCTCGCGCGCGACGAGGACGGAGCCGATCGTCGCGAGCGCGAGCAGGCCGACGAAGCCGGCGAGGATCCGAACGCGGATGCTCGCGAGCAACCAACGGCTCGGTAGCCGCGGCGGCCAACGGCGACGCTGCTCGTCGATCCTCTCCACGGCTCCCTCTCGCGCTCTCAGGTCGAGCCCTTTGTACCCGACGAACGGGGAGGGACGCGGGCGCGTCCCTCCCCGAGCGCGAGGCGACGATGCTACGAGTCGCCGCCGCCGGAGTTGCTGTCTCCGCCGCCACCCGCGTAGCTGTCGTCGGCAGGCGGAGGCGGAGCCGGGGCGGGAGCGGGCGCTGCCTTCGGTGCGGTGTTGTCGCCGCCCGAGGTCCCGTCGTTCCCGGCCGTGGAGTCCCCGTCACCCGCCGGGACAGGTGCGGGCGCAGGAGCGGGCTTCGCGACGCCCGTGTTGTCGCCGCCGGACGTGCCGTCGTTGCCGGCGGTCGAGTCGCCGTCGCCGCGAGGAGCTGCGGCTGGAGCGGCCGTGTTCTTTCCGCCCGAGGTACCGTCGTTGCCGGCGGTCGAGTCGCCGTCGCCGCGAGGAGCAGCGGCCGGCGCAGCGGTGTTGTTCCCGCCGGAGGTGCCGTCGTTCCCGTTCGTGCCGTCACCGTCGTCATCGTCGTCGTCGGTCGCGGCTCCGGCGACCTGGGCGTCACCGTCGTCCTTGCGGGCGGTCGTGTCGAGCACGATCGGCTCGCCGTCGGTGGAGGTGCGGGAGTTGCTGAACGCAGCTCCGATGCCTCCGAGAGCGAAGGCGGCTGCGAGCGCGATGATCAGGATTCGTGCCATGTGAGTTCCTCCTTCTGAGATTCGGTTGCGTCGTCCTCGAGATGGTTCCCGGCCACGATGCGAGGGCCGTGAGAGGGGGCTGAGAGTCCTCTCATCTGCCCGGCCGGTGTGCGCACCGCGATCGCTCGGCCGGAGGCGTCCCAGACGCGGCCGCGGGAGAGCCGCAACGAGCGGCTCCAGGGCGTCGGCGAACTGCGCCGCGGTGGGCCGGTCGGGCGGTCGGGGCTCGAGGGTCGAGAAGACGAGGCTCGCGAGGGCTGGTGGCACCTCGCGCGGCAGCGGCGCGGGCATCCGGGTGAGCTGCGGGAAGCGCTCCTCCGGCGACGCCGTGAACGCCCGCTCCTTCGCGAGCGCGCTGTACAGCGTCACCCCGATCCCCCACACGTCCGCCGGTGGTCCGAGCTCGTCGAAGCGTGCGGGATCGCACTGCTCCGGCGCCATGTAGGAATCCGTACCGACCGGCGAGGTGATCGTCGCGAGCTCCTCGAAGGGGAGCGCGACACTGAGGTCGACGAGCCTCGGCGGGCCGGCCATGATCACGTTGCGGGGCTTGATGTCGAGGTGCACGATCCCGCGCGCGCTCAGGTAGTGCGCCGCAGAGCAGAGCTGGAGCCCGAGCGTGAGCACCTGCTCGACGGCGATCACCGAGGTGCGCAGGAGCGTCGAGAGCCGCGGCCCGTCGAGCAGCTCGAGCACGAGGTGCGGGCGCTCCCCTTCGAGAACCGCGTCGAAGGCGCGAACGATCACGGGATGGCTGAGGCGGTCGAGCGCGCGCGCCTCGCCCGCCATCCCAGCGAGAACGCCAGGATGGTCGATCAGGTCCGGGCGGACGATCTTCACGACGACGAGGGCGCGGAGCTCGTCGTCCCAGGCGAGATATGCCTCGTAGCGGTGGCCGCCGCCGAGCAGCCGGACCGCGAAGCGGCCGGGGACGATCTCGGCTCCCTCGGTGAAGCCCCAGGACGCCTTTGCCGGCGCTGCCTCGGGAGCGGCTACAGCCTCGCGCACTGATCTTCCTTGTTGCCCTCGACGCGATTGCTGCCTCCGATCGGCCGGGGGCGGTTCGACTTGCACTGGAGGTTGCCCCCCACGACGTTCCGCGCGACGACCGAGGGCCCGACGTTGGAGAAGAGCTGGATGTCGGAGTCGACCGTGTTGCGCGTCACGCTGATCGAGCCGCGACCCTGCTTCAGCTGGACGCTGCCGCCGACGCTGCTGCCGGTGACGGCCACGCGCTTCGCGTTCTCGGCCTGGACGTTCCCGCCGACGCGGACGCCGGTCGCGACGAGCGTTGCGCCGCGATACACCTTGACGTTCCCGTCGATCCGAGTGCCCTGAAGCTGGCAGGTAGCGCCGCTGGGCACGCGCACGTCGCCGTCGATCGACCGCGCGCCGATCGTCCCGCGGCAGGTCGTCTCGTCGGCTGTCGCCGCACCGGCCGTCGTTGCAAGGCCGAACGCGCTCGCGCAGCACGCCGCGACCGCAAACACACCGGTTGCCGTTCTCTTGAAGCCTCTCATCGTGTCCTTTCGTTCGATCGGAATCGAGCGGTCGGACACGTTGTGCCCCAGCGCGATGAGGCGCCCGTGAGCAGACGATGAGAGTCTTCTTAGATACGCACGCTCAGGGGTTCGGGATGACGAGCCGCCAGACGAGCCAGCCGCTCCGGAGCCGCGAGGCGTAGAAGACGACCGTCGGGTTCCCCTCTCGCGGAGAGACGCGCGGGAACGTCACCCAGACAACCGCGGTGCGCCGCTGGACGGCCTGCCCGCACTTGACCCGGGCGGTGTATCCGGCGGGGACTCCCGGCGCGAGCGACGCGCTCGTGATCCG
>Ga0136620_10000726_pt1 | contig 15006 bp, 13 predicted proteins | sample AntDrymUQ4162106_2_FD_104806 | JGI IMG/M metagenome (GOLD analysis project Ga0136620, IMG submission 104806) | Polar desert sand microbial communities from Dry Valleys, Antarctica - metaG UQ416 (21.06) | ecosystem: Environmental > Terrestrial > Soil > Desert | place: Antarctica: Dry Valley... | reverse complement strand
TCAGGTGGGCGTCGATCGCCTCGAACACTGCGAGCCGTGCCCGGTGGGCGGCCTCCTGCACGCGCGCGTGAGCGGCGACCTCCTCGGGAGACAGGAACTGACCAAAGAAGAGCTTGAGTAGTGCGAGGTCACGGATCTGGGTGTGCTCGACGGTCGGCTCTCGCAGCCAGTTGCGCAGCGCGGTCAAGCCGCCGTCGGTGAGCGAATATGTCCGTCGCCGCCGGCCCGCCGGCTCCTGTCGTTCCTCGAGCAATCCCGCTTGAGCGAGCCGCGCCGGCTCGGAGTAGAGCTGAGAGTGCGGGAACGGCCAGAAGTTGCCGATCGACTGGCCGGCCCACCGCTTCAGATCGTAGGGAGTCGCGCTGCCCGCGCGGCCGACGAATCCGAGCACGACATACGAGACCGGCGTGAGGCCGATGGACGCCATCGGAGGATTTTAACTGTTTTCGGACGATTCACTATATCTTCTTTACAGACCGTCCTGGTTAGACTATTGTGCCCGGCTCAGAAGAGCCGACCGTCTGCAGCGACAAGGGGGGAAGCGAATGCTCAACCGTGGTCTGACCGAGCGAGCCGCACGCGCGAGCGCTAGGCATCCGTGGCGGGTGCTGGTCATCTGGATCGTCCTTATCGTCGCGTCCGTAGGGACGATCGGGACGCTACTCGGAAGCGCGCTCGAGGGCGAGATCGCGATCACGAGCGAGACCGAGTCGAAGCGAGCCGAACAGCTGCTTGCAGAGGGGTTTCCCGTTACGCCGCCCGAGCAGGCCGTCACGGAGGCCGTGGTCGTCCGCTCGGAGCGTGGCTCGGTAGACGATGCCGGCTTCGAGCGGAGTGTGGTGCGGCTCGCAGACGCGCTTCGCCAGGCAGGCGCGACGAACGTCATCAGCTTCTACGGGAGCCGCGACGAGGGGCTCGTCTCAGCCGACCGCGACGCGACCAAACTGCTCATCGGACTCGGGTCCGACCCGGACGAAGAGGCGGTGAAGCCGCTGGTCGCGCTGGTTCAGTCGCTCGACGAGGAGCCCGGCATTGCTGCGGCGATGACCGGCGAGTGGACGTCCGACGCCGACTTCGGGCAGCTCTCGCAGGACGATCTTCGAACGGGCGAGCTCTTCTTCGGGGGCCCGGCCGCGCTCATCATCCTCCTGGTCGTCTTCGGCGCCGTCGTCGCCGGCGTCCTGCCGCTGGTGCTCGCGATCGGATCGATCGTCCTCGCTCTTGCCCTGACCGCGCTCGTCGGCCAGGTGTTCCCGCTCTCGATCTTCACGGTCAACATGCTCACCGGGATGGGGCTCGCGCTCGGAATCGATTACTCGCTGTTCGTCCTCTCGCGCTTCCGCGAGGAGCGCGCGGGAGGCCGGGAGAAGCTCGATGCGATCGCTGGCGCCGCGTCGACGGCGAGTCGCGCCGTCCTCTTCAGCGGCATCGCCTTCGTGCTCGCGATGACGGGGATGCTGCTCGTTCCAAGCACGATCCTGCGCAGCCTGGCCGCGGGGGCCATCCTCGTCGCAGTCGTCTCGATCGTCGCCGCCCTCACCCTCCTACCGGCCGTGCTGAGCCTCCTCGGCGACCGGGTCAACGCGCTCCGGCTCCCCTTCTTCGGGCGCGCGGCCGTCGGCCAGTCCGAAAGTCGCTTCTGGTCGAGGATCGTGCGTACGGTGATGAGGCGGCCCGTGCTGAGCCTCGCACTCGCGGCCGGACTGCTCGTCGCACTTGCCCTCCCCGCCCTGTCGCTCGACGTCGGCTCGGCTGGGCCGAGCACGCTGCCGGATCGCTTCGAGTCGAAGCAGGGCTTCCTGCTCCTGGAGGAGGAGTTTCCGAGCGGCGGCGTCGACCCGGTCGAGATCGCGGTCGCCGGCGACATCGGCTCGCCCGAGGTGCAGACCGCGATCCAACAACTCGAGGCCGAGGCCGGGCGCCAACCGATCTTCGGCGACCCGGCGGTCAACGTCAACGAGGCCGGCAACCTCGCTCGGATCACGCTGCCGATCGGCGGCGATTCGATCGGCGAGCAGGCGACGAACGCCGTCCGCACCCTGCGAACCGACATCGTTCCGAAAGCGTTCGCCGGGGTCGACACCGAGGTGGCCGTCGGCGGCGCAACGGCGGAGGAGATCGATTATCACGACACGATGGACAGCTGGCTGCCACTCGTCTTCGCATTCGTGCTCGGCCTCTCGTTCATCCTGCTCACGATCGCCTTCCGCTCGATCGTCGTCGCCGCCAAGGCGATCGTCATGAACCTGCTGTCCGTCGGCGCGGCCTACGGGCTACTCGTGCTCGTCTTCGTCGAAGGATTCGGAAACGAGCTGTTCGGCTTTCAACAGGCCGACGCCGTCGAGGCCTGGGTACCGCTCTTTCTCTTCGCCGTCCTCTTTGGGCTCTCGATGGACTACCAGGTCTTCCTGCTCAGCCGCATCCGCGAGCGCTACAGCCAGACCGGTGACAACGACGCCGCGGTCGCTTTCGGGGTCGGCTCGACCGCACGGCTCATCACCGGGGCGGCGCTCATCATCATCGCCGTCTTCTGGGGCTTCGCGATGGGCGACCTGATCATGTTCCAGCAGATGGGATTCGGCGTCGCCGTGGCGCTTCTCATCGACGCGACGATCGTCCGCTCGGTGCTCGTGCCGGCGACCATGAAGCTGCTCGGGAGGCGAAACTGGTACCTCCCCTCCTGGCTTCACTGGCTCCCGGACGTCCACGTGGAGGGGGCGGAGTCACCGCCGCCGGAGCCGCGACCGACTTGACCTAACTCGAGGTTACCCTTGAACGTCAGGCTCCTAGTCCCCTCAGGGGCCGCCGCGACCCAGCGGATCCGTCACCCTGTCCACCTCTCCGTCGAAGAGATCGAAGACGCCGGTCAACCGGAGTAGGAGAAGGGCGCGTACTCCGTGTTCTTGCCCGAGTGGTCGTAGCTGACGCCGTCCTTGACTGTGAACACGCTCGAGGTCGCGTAGTAGCCCTCGTTGAAGACGAGCCCCTGCGGCAGCCGCACCGACGGGTGCGACTCGTCGCCTGTGACAGGATTGCGAATGGGCTCCATCTCGAGCTTCGCGACGCCGCCGATCTCGTACCGGCTCGTATGCTCCGAGAGCTCGACGTCGAAGCGAACTGGATGCGGTCCATCCAGCTCGTAGGTGTTGATGAAGATCGCCCACGGCCCGCCAACCTCGCCGCGGGCGAGCCGCGTGAGTGCCGCGCGCTGCTCCTCGTCGGCCCGCTCGTCGATGTAAGCGCTCGCGACGCCCCCGCCCTCGTGGATGGCGGCGGGCCAGTCCGCGAACACGGCCAGTCCGAGCCCGTCGAGCCTGACCCCATCGAGCTCTGCCTCGTCGAAGATCCACGTCCAGCCGCCTTCGCAATCTCCGGTGGTGGGCCGCGCGTTGTAGTTGCACGGGCAGCCGTAAGCGCAGTTGCACGCGATCAGCACGGTGCCTCTCAGACTCCAGGCCATCCCAAGACTCCTTCCGTGAGGGCGAGCGCGGCGAGGGTGACCTCACCGCGCGAGCGATGGCACGCCGTAAGCGGCGAGCTTCTCCACCAGCACGCGCGCGGCCAGCGCAGTGATCTAGCCGAACCCCAAGCAGAACCACGAAGCCGACCGGCTTCACGGGAGCGGTGGGGGCACGCCGCTCTCGCCGGTTCCGACGGCCGGGAGGACTGCGACGGTGCCGCGACCGAGACGCCGGCACGATCGACCCAGCGTTCCACGAGGGCTATCCTGTCAGCCTACGGCTGCTCCTTCAACCGTCCTGAGGCGCTGGAGCTGGACCGCGGTCGCCGCGCCGCCGGGGCCATGATCCGTGCACGGATCATGGCCGCGAAGCCGAAATAGGAAAGCCCTGCACATGCAGGGCTTTCCTTTAGCAGGCCTGTAAGCCGGATTCTGTCGAGGATGACCATCTCTCTGGGCCACCGGTCTCCCGGCAGCTCGAGCGGCGGACCCGGCCCCTCGGCGGGCAACGTCGTCGGGGCCTGTTTCGCCTTGCACCGGACGGGGTTTGGCTAGCCGCCGCGTCACCGCGACGCTGGTGGGCTCTTACCCCACCGTTTCACCCTTACCGCCAGCGTCTCTAGAGAGACACGTGCGCTGGAGGCGGTCTCCTTTCTGTGCCACTTTCCGTCGGCTTTCGCCGCCTGGGGTTTCCCCAGCGTCCTGCCCTTCGGTGTCCGGACTTTCCTCGAGTCGCGCGAGGCGACCCGCGGTCACCCGGCCTGCAGACGCAATTGTAGCCCGGCGTTCGCAGCCGCGGTGTCGTCGCCCACGGCCGTCCCGCACTCCGGGCAGACAATCGACGCGTGGCCGTGCAAGACGAATTCGCCGCAGACGAGGCACTCGAGGCTGACCCCGCGCAGAAGGGCGGAGAGCTCCTGATCGAGGGTCCGGTGGAGGGCTCGAACGCTCACAGCTTCCGGAACACCCCCACGACCTGTCCGAGAATCTGAACGTGCTGGGCGTAGATCGGTTGGAGTGCGTCGTTCTCGGGCTGGAGCCGGATGCGCCCCGCCTCGCGGAAGAACCGCTTGACGGTCGCCTCGTCGGCCGACTCGTCGTCGCCCGCGAGCGCGACCACGATGTCCCCGTTGCGCGCCTCCGACTGACGCCTGACGACCACGTAGTCGCCGTCGAGGATCCCGGCGCCGATCATCGAGTCGCCCTTGATCCGCAGCAGGAACTCCTCACCGCCCTGCGAGAGAGGCTCGGGTACCGCGAGGTAGTCCTCGATCTGCTCCTCGGCAAGCAGCGGCCCACCTGCCGCCACCTGGCCGATCAGGGGCAGTACGTGCACTTCGCCCCTGGGGGCGGGCCTGCCCACGCGGCGGTGTCCCGTCAGCTCGAGCGCGCGCGGCTTCGTCGGGTCGCGCCGCAGCAGGCCGGCGCGCTCCAGGTTGGCGAGGTGCGCATGCACGGTCGAGGGGGATGCCAGCCCGACCGCCTCGCCGATCTCGCGCACGGTTGGCGGATACCCCCGGCGCTCGACGTACTCGACGAGAAAGTCCCAGATCTCCTGCTGGCGGACGGTCAGCATCGTTCCTCCTTCTCGAACGTGTGTTCGCACACGGTAGCGGGGGCCTCGGACGGCGTCAAGGGCCTCCGCGGATGCTGCTCGGCGCGGGGGCTGCTCGGCTCCGCGCCGAGCAGAGAAAAGCCCGGGCGAGCCGGGCTCCCAGTGCGCTGGAGAGGACTTGAACCTCCACGCCCCAACGGGGCACAAGGCCCTCAACCTTGCGCGTCTACCAATTCCGCCACCAGCGCGCGACGGCGCATTGTAGCCGCGCCCGGCCTGGCGGCCGCAGGCCCGGCGCCCGGTTAGGGTTGGCCGGGTGCAGGCTCTCTGCGAAGCGGCGGTCGAGGCGGCCCTTGGCGCAGGCGCCGACTATGCGGACGCGCGCGCTGTGAGCCGCCGCAGCCAGCGCGTGGAGACGAAGAACGGTCGGGTCGACGCGCTGTCCGACAGCGAGAGCGAGGGCATCGGCGTCCGCGTCCTGCTCGGAGGAGCCTGGGGGTTCGCCTGCGACCGCCGCATCTCGGTCGAGGGCGCCAGGGAAGCAGCCCGGCGCGCCTGCGACTTCGCGAGCGCAGCCCCGGGCGCCCACGCGCGAGCCCTCGCACCCGCCGACCCGCAGACCGGGAGCTACCGCACGCCCGTCTCGCGCGATCCATTCGCCGTGCCGCTCGAGGAGAAGGTCGAGCTCTGCCTGCGGGCCGAGGAGGCCCTGACCTCACCGGACGTGACAGTGCGCTCTGCCTTCGTGCGGGCTCGGCGCGAGCTGAGGTTGTTCGTGTCCTCCGACGGGGCGTCGCTCGAGCAGGAGCTCGTCGAGTGCGGCGGCGGCATCGACGCGGTGGCGACGCGGGACGGCCTCTACCAGCTGCGCAGCTACCCGAGCGCGCACGGAGGCTCGAGCGCGCAGGCCGGCTGGGAGTACGTCGAGGCCCTCGGCCTGGTCGAGGAGGCGCCGCGAGTGGCAGAACAGGCGGCGGCGCTTCTGCGCGCGGACCGGTGTCCGGCGGGCCAAACGACCGTGGTGGTCGACGCCGAGCAGATGCAGCTCCAGGTGCACGAATCCGTCGGCCATCCGACGGAGCTCGACCGGATCTACGGCACCGAGGCCGCCTACGCCGGAACGAGCTTCCTGGGCCCGGACGATCTGGGCACGCTCCGCTACGGGTCCGAGCACATGAACGTGACCGCCGACCCGACGACCCCACTCGGCCTCGGCTCCTACGGCTACGACGACGAGGGCGTTCCCGCGCAGCGTCAGCCCATCGTGCGCGACGGCGTGCTGCGCGGGCTGCTCACCTCGCGCGAGACTGCCGCGCGCATCGGGTCGGGGAGCGGCGGCTCGATGCGGGCCGATGGCTGGAGCCGGATGCCGCTCGTGCGCATGTCCAACCTCCACCTGGAGCCCGGCCAGGGGTCGTTCGAGGAGCTGCTCGACGGCATCGACTCCGGGATCTACCTGGAGACGAACAAGAGCTGGTCGATCGACGACAAGCGGCTCAACTTCCAGTTCGGGACGCAGATCGCCTGGGAGATCCGGAACGGGCAACTCGGCCGGATGCTTCGCGACGCGACCTACACGGGCGTGACCCCTGTCTTCTGGGGCTCGCTCGAGCGGGTCGCAGGTCCCGAGACCTGGCGCATGCACGGCCTGACGAACTGCGGCAAGGGGCAGCCCGGCCAGTTCGCCCACGTCTCGCACGGGGCCTCGCCGGCGCGCTTTCGGGACGTGCAAGTCGGCGTCTCGACGTGAGCGCCTCGGAGCTCGCGGAGCGCGTACTCGAGCTCGCCCGCGGGCGGGGCGAGCTCGAGGTCGTCGTCCAGCGCGAGCGTTCCGGTCTGGCTCGGTTCGCCGCCTCCGAGGTACACCAGCCGACCCTCGTCGACGACACCGTCGTCCAGCTGACGATCCTCCGTGAAGGGCGGACGGGCTCCGCGAGCACCAACGGAACCGGGGACGAGCACCTGGCCCGCCTGGTGGAGCGCGCGGCGACCGCGGCGGCGAGCGGAACCCCGGAACAGGGCCTGGGGCTCACCCCGCCCGCCCCTCTCCCGGAGGTCGCAGGCTTCGACGAGGCCACGGCGGCGCTTTCGGCCGGCGATCTCGCGGAGCTTGCCGGCGCGGCGATCGGGGGAACGGGCGACCTCGACGCTTACGGCTTCGTCACGAGCGGGGACTGCGAGCTCGTCGTCCGCTCGAGCGCGGGTGTCGAGGCGGCCCAGCGCTTCACGGACGTGACCGTGCTGTCGATTGCCGCCGGCGCCGGGGTCTCGGGCTATGCGACTCGAAGCTCCTGGGCCTCGGGCGACGTCGATCCCGCGGCGGTGGGCCGCGAGTCGGCCGAGAAGGCGCAGCGGACGAGCGACGCCGTCGAGCTCGAGCCGGCGAGCTACCGCGCGGTGCTCGAGCCCTACGCGCTCGGCGAGCTCCTGCACTGGTTCGCCTACTCCGCGTTCAACGGGCTCGCGTTCGCCGAGGAGCGGGGCTACTTCGCCGGGCGGCTCGGCGAGCGCGTCTTCGACCCGAAGGTCTCGATCGCCGACGACGCGCTCGACCCGCGAGGGCTCCCCAAGGCGTTCGACTTCGAGGGGACGCCCAAGGCGCGGGTCTCACTCGTGGAGGAGGGAGTCGCGCGCGGCGTCGCCTGGGACCGCGTCACCGCCGCCCGGGCCGGCGTCCGCAGCACGGGCCACGCGCTCCCGCTGTCCGGCCGCTCGTTCGGGCCCCTCCCGCTCGCGCTCTCGGTCGCGCCGGGAGAGGCTGCTTCCATCGACGAGCTCGTCGAGCTCGTTGGCGACGGCGTCTACGTGACCCGACTGCACTACCTCGGCGTCGTCGATCCCCGGGAGGGGATCCTCACGGGCATGACGCGTGACGGCACGTTTCGGATCCGGGACGGGAAGGTCGCCGAACCCCTCGTCAACCTGCGCTTCACGGTCTCCGTGCCAGAGCTGCTGAGCGAGGTGCCCGGCCTCACGCGCGAGGTGGCCCTCGTCAACCAGAGCGACTTCTACGACGAGCGATACCCCTTCGGAGCCCTCGTGCCCGCGCTCGCGACCGCCCGGTTCGCGGTCACGGGTACCGGCTCGGGACCGGGCCTGTAGGGACTCGATGAGCCCTAGCCGAGCTACGTGAGCAGGTGGAAGAGCCAGATCGTGTTCAGGAAGAACACGATTCCGACGGCGACGGTTACCCTCGTCAGGTTGCGCTCGACGATGTGGGTCCCGCCCTGCGACGCCGGCGTGAACCCGAGCCCGCCCATCCCCGCGTCGCGTCCCGAGTGCATCAGGACGAGTCCGACAAGGGTGAGCGAGATCAGGACATGGAAGACCGCGACGACCTGCAGCATCGGCCGCCAAGGGTAGCAGCGCCCTGTTTGAGCCCCTTGAGAGGGTTGCTAGCGGGCCGCGATCTGGAGGATCGAGTCGAGCAGCTCGGCGTCGATCCTGTCCTTCGTCACGTACCCGGCGGCGCCCGCCTCGCGGGAGCGGGCGACGTCCGCCGGCGAGTCGGAACCGCTGAGCATCAGGACGCAGGCTCCGCGAACCTCGCTCCGGATCCTGCGGGTCGCCTCGACACCGTCCAGCAGGGGCATGCTGATGTCCATGAGGGTGACGTCCGGCCGAAGCCGTCTCGCGAGCTCGACCGCCTCGACCCCGTTCGAGGCGAAGCCGATCACGTCGATCCGCTGGTCACCTCCGAGGATCGCTTCCAACGCGTCGCAGAAGGGTCGGTGGTCGTCCGCGATGAGGACGCGGACGGAGAGCGGCAATGGGGTTGCGGAGACGATCACGACGGCAACGACCTTCTTCTGACGGTATACCGATCCGGGCTGCTGTCAAGCCGCTCCGATGCGCCTCGCGTCCCTCTTCCGGGCCGTGAGATGCTTCGCCCTTCGAGATGACTGACGACGTCCGCGAGCGGATCCAGAAACTCCTCGTGACCGGCGACAACCGGCTCAAGCAAGGCGCCCGGCCCGCAAAGGCGAGGGAGAGCTACCAACGGGCACTGGAGCTGGCGCGGGAGGCGGGCCTCGAGGATCGCATCCGGCCCCTGGTGGAGATCCGGCTCGCGGATCTCGCTCGCCTCGAGCGGGATGCCGCCTCGTGAGCGTGCGCGGACTCGCGCTCGTGCTGGCGGCCGCCGTCGGCCTTGCAGCCGGCCCCTCGGCGCTCGGAGCCTCGAAGCAGGTTCGCGTCCGGCTCGCCCGGACGGGGAACGTTACGGTCGCCCAGCTGACGCTCGCCCGCTCGGCCGGTGCGACGGCAGCGCCTCGCCTGCGGGTCGCGAATGCCAGGGCCCTCGGCTCCGACGTCGCCGTCCTCGCGACGAAGCCGAAGAAGGGCAAGCGGTCGAAGGCCACGGTCACGATCGTCCACCGCCACCGCTCGCGGCGCCGGGGAATCACCGCGCTCGACCTGCTCCTACGAGCGCGGGTGCCGGCCTTCGTGGTGCTCACGCTGCCCCAGGGCTACACGGCCACCCGCGTTGCCCTGGCGGCGAACGTCGTCCAGGAGAACCCTCGCCCGCCGTTCGCGTGCAGTTCGCGCGCCGCGGTCTCGGGCCTCCATGTGGGCACTGCCTTCCGACGCACGTCCCTGAACGGCCTGGCCCGAGCAGCCTGCCTCCTGGCACTCGATCTGCCGGCGCCGCTCGCGGCGCTCGGCCCCCTGGGAGCCGAGTACTGCGCCGTCGGAGTCGGGCGCGCCACCGCGTCGGCCCTCGAGCTCGGCCTGACCCTCCAGTGCGACTTTGCGGGCATCGACTTCGTCCAGCTCGACTTCGGCAACGACCTGACCCTGATCGCTCAGCTTGCCTTCGCAGGGGCGCAGTGCCGGTTCCAGTCCGGGTTGCAGGAGTGCGCCTTCCCGGGCGGGTTGCGCAAGGGCATCGCGTACCGCGAGAGCGTCGCCTTCGACCGTCCGCCGCCCGCCGGCAAGGAGGTTCTCCTGCGGGTCTCGATGGACGCGGGCAGGACGTTCGAGCCCTTGCGCTTCGCGGGTCTCTACCCGCGCTGAGCGGCTCGGAGCAGCAGCTCCTCGATCCGCTCTGCCTGCCGGCCCACGTCGTGGAGGCTCGCTGCCTCGCGAGCTGCGAGGTTCGGGCTCGGCAGCGCAGCAGCCTCCGCGAGCGCGTCCACGAGAGCGTCGTCGTCGAGCGGATCGACGAGCACACCGGCGCCGCGGGGAACGAACTCGGGCGGGCCTCCCAGCCGGGTTGCGAGCACCGTTCGCTCACAGGCCATCGCCTCGAGCACCGACTGACCGAACGGCTCCAGAAGCGACGGCTGGCAGAGCACGTCGCAGGCGGCCAGCCAGTGCGGGACCTTGGCGTGGGGAACCGCGCCCGCCACGACGACTCCCTCTCTGCCCTCGAGCCGGCCGCGAAGCGGCCCATTCCCGACGAACGCGAGCGAGCCGCGCTCGAGCCGGGCGAAGGCAGCCGCGAGCCTGAGCACGTTCTTCCTCGCCGTCAGCGAGCCCAGGCAGAGGAAACGGGGTGCGTCGCCTTCCCAGGCCACGAGCCGCAGGGCCGCGTCACGATCGGCCCCACGGAAGCGGTCGAGGTCGACCCCCGAGTCGATCACGTGCACCTTCCCTCGTGCCTCGGGCAGCCGCGTCTCGAGCTCTCGGCGAAGGTACTCGGAGACCGCAACGACCGCGGCCGCGCGCCGCACCACCCGTCGCGTAAGCGCCCGGACGCCGGGAAGCTCGCCGATGTTGCGGACATCTCGCCCGTGCGCGGTCACGACGAGCGGAGCCGGGGCAGCGAGCTCCGCGATCAGACCCGCCGGGACGAGGAAGTGGGCGTAGACGACGTCCGGCCGGAAGCGCCGGGCAGCAGAGCGGGTCCGGCGCGCCAGCTCGAGGTAGCGGAGCTTGCCGCCGGCGCGGCGATCGAGGACGGCCCGCTCGAGCTCGTGACCGCGGGCCGCGAGTGCCCGCTCGAGCTGGGCGACGAACGTGCCAAGGTCGGGGTCGTCGGCCCCCGGGTAGAGCTGCGAGACGAGCAGGATCCGCACAGGACGCAGCTTGACGTTTCCGGCACGCCGCGTCACACCTGTGCGCGCCCCGCCAGATTAGGATCGAAAGTGGCGGGTGGTCAGCGGTCGGCCCGTGCGCGCGTGAACAAGAACCGACGGAACACCGACGATTCCGATCAGCGCCCGCGGCGAATGGCGGAGGGCAAGGCGCTCTGCTTGACGCGACGCGCGAACCGCGTCCAGACCCGTTCTAGGCCCGCTGCGCGTCGTAGGTTCCGAAGAGCTCGCGGAGGTCCTCGCAGATCTCGCCCACCGTGCAGCGTGCCCGCAGGGCCTCGCGCAGCGCCGGCAAGAGGTTCTGCTCGCCCTCGGCCACGTTCCGCACCTCCCTGAGCGCGGCCTGCGCACGATCGGCGTTCCGCTCGGCCCGAACGCGGGCCGTGCGCTCGAGCTGCCGCCGCTCCGCCGAGGGATCGAGGCGGTGGAGCTCGATCGACTCGGTCTCCTCCTCCGCGTAGCGGCTCACGCCCACGATCACCTGCTCGCCGGCCTCGACCTGCGCGGTAAAGCGGAACGCCGCCTCCTCGATCTCTTGCTGCACGAACCCCAGCTCCACCGCAGCGACCGCCCCGCCAAGCTCGTCGATCCGCATGATCAGCTCGGTCGCCCGCGCCTCGAGCTCGTCGGTGAGCGCCTCGATGAACCACGAGCCGCCGAGCGCGTCCGCGGTGTCCGTCCCACCGGCCTCATGCGCGAGGATCTGCTGTGTCCGAAGCGCAATCCGGGCCGACCGCTCCGATGGGAGCGCCAGTGCCTCGTCGAACCCGTTCGTGTGGATCGACTGCGCCCCGCCGCAGACCGCCGACAGGGCCTGGACCGCCACCCGGACGATGTTGTTCTCGGGCTGCTGCGCGGTCAGGGTCGAGCCGCCGGTTTGCGCGTGGAAGCGGAGCGCGAGTGCCCTCGGGTTCGTCGCGCCGAAACGCTCGCGCATGATCCGGGCCCAGAGGCGACGCGCCGCCCGGAACTTCGCGACCTCCTGGAAGAAGTGATTGTGGGCGTTGAAGAAAAAGGACAGGCGTGCCCCGAAGTCGTCCGGCGAGAGACCCGCATCGACGGCCGCGCTGCAGTACGCGATCCCGTTTGCGAGCGTGAAGGCGAGCTCCTGGACGGCGGTCGAGCCGGCTTCCCTGATGTGGTAGCCCGAGATCGAGATCGTGTTCCAGCGCGGCAACCGCTCGGCGCAGTATGCGAAGAGGTCGGTCGTGATCCGCATCGAGGGGCGCGGCGGGAAGATGTAGTTCCCACGGGCGGCGTACTCCTTGAGGATGTCGTTCTGCACGGTTCCGCGCAGCTCCGAAGACTCGACGCCCTGGCCCTCGGCGACGAGCTCATAGAGGAGCAGCAGGAGCGCCGCCGGCGCGTTGATCGTCATCGAGGTCGAGACGTCGCGGAGCGGAATCCCGCCGAGCAGCAGCTCCATGTCGGCGAGCGAGTCGATCGCGACGCCGGTCCGCCCGACCTCCCCCAGGGCCCGCGCGTCGTCCGAGTCATAGCCGAGCTGGGTGGGTAGGTCGAACGCGACGGAGAGCCCCGTCTGCCCGCGATCGAGCAGGTACCGGAACCGCTCGTTCGTCTCCTCGGCGGAGCCGAAGCCCGCGTACTGGCGGATCGTCCAGGGCCTGCCCCTGTACATGTCGGGGTACGGCCCCCGCGTGAACGGGAACTCGCCGGGACGCTCGCCTGGGCCGGACCCGTCCGTCGCCGTGTAGACCGGCCTGATCTCGATCCCGGAGTCGGTCTCGCGACGGTCTTCCGTCGTGGCCACGGGCCAATCGTACGCGCGGGCCGCGAGCCGCGACCGCCGCAGGCTTGATCTAGGCTGGCCGCGTGCGCGTCACCGTGAGGCTCTTTGCGGGATTGCGTGAGCGCGCAGGCCTCGGCGAGCGAACTGTGGAGATTCCGGAGGGGGCGACCGTCACCACGGCCTGGGAGGCGCTAGCGCTCGGCGACCTGCCCGGGGGTCTGCTCTACGCAGTCAACCGCGAGTACGCCGCGGCTGACCGGACGCTCGAGGACGGCGACGAGGTCGCGTTGATCCCGCCCGTCTCCGGCGGCGCCTTCACCCTGTCCGAGGAGCCGCTCGAGCTCCAGAGGGTGGTGGACGAGGTAGCCGACGAGCGTGCCGGCGCCGTGGCCACCTTCGTCGGGACGACGCGCGTCAACTCCCGGGGCCGGGTCGTTCGCCATCTCGAGTACGAGGCCTACGCCGGCATGGCCGAGCGCACGATGGCGGCTGTGGCCGAGGGGCTGAAAGGTCGCTACGAGCTCTGCGAGGTGGCGATGCACCACCGGGTCGGCCGTGTCGGCATCGGCGAGACGAGCGTCGCGATCGCGGTCTCCGCGCCGCACCGGGCGGCGGCACTCGCTGCCTGCGCGGAGGCGATCGACACGCTGAAGGCGACCGTGCCGCTCTGGAAGAAGGAGGTTTACGAGGGCGGCGAGGAGTGGATCGGCCAGGGCTCCTAGGCTCGAGACTGCTCCGAGTACGATCGCCGGATGGCCAAGCTCGCCCACCCAGGCTGGTGTGAGAACCTGATCCGCGCGGCCGGACTCCGGCCGGGCGAGCGGGTGCTCGTCGTCGTCGACGAGCCGCTCGTGGAGGACGGCTCCGCGCTCCAGGCGGCCGTACGCGACGCCGGCGGCAAGCCGGTGCTGCAGCTTTGGCGGGGCGAGCGGCCCCTGTCGAGGGCGCCTGCGCCGGTGCTCGAGGCGGCCGGCTCCGCGGACGTCTCCTTCTTCCTCGCCGAGCAACCGCTGGGCGAGGAGGCGGCGGCGCGCTTTTCCCTGCTCGAGGCGATGATCGAGCACGGTGGCCGGCAGATCTTCCTGGGCTTCGTCGACTCGGAGCTCCTGAACGGCGAGCTCTCGCGGCCCGCCGTCGACCTCGAAGAGGTGGCCCGCGGCCTGCTCGAGGAGCTCGAGGGAGTCGACCGGATCCGGATTCGCGGCCGCGCGGGAACCGACCTCGAGCTGAACGTCGCCGGCCGCCCCTGGCAGACCGACGCGGGGCCGCTCCGCGACGGCGACATGGCGAACTACCCGAGCGGCGAGGTCTTCGTCGCCCCCCACGCCAACGGCGCGAACGGCATTCTCGTGGCGGATCTGACGGTGCCGTACACCGTGCAGGGGCTGGTCGACGAGCCGGTGTCGCTCACCTTCGAGCGCGGTCGCGTCACCTCCATCGAAGGCGGGCGCGCGGCCGGCATGCTCCGCGACCTCGTCGCGGGCGCCGGGCCGGGAGCGGACGTGATTGCGGAACTGGGGATCGGCGTCAACCCGACGATCGCCCCGCGCGGGCACGTGATGCTGGACGAGAAGGCCGCGAAGACCGCCCACGTGGCGATCGGCCGGAACACCGGGCCCTACGGCGGCGACAACGAGGCGACGATCCACGTCGACTGCGTCTTCTCGCTGCCAGCGGTCGAGGCCGACGGGCGTCCCATCGCGCTCCCCTAGGGACGCGTAGCTACCGTAGGGACAAGTGGAGCCCTACTCGGGAGAGCTGCGCCAGTACGAACCGGTCCAGCCGCGCGGCTTCGACTGGCGCGCCTTCGCGCGGCGGATGTGGGCGCCGGCGGCGGCGCTCGTGGCGTTCCTCGTCAAGTTCGGGGCCGTCATCTTCAAGCTCAAGTTCTTCACCTTCGCCGCGTCGCTGCTCGCGTCGGCGGGGGTGTACATCTGGATCGGCGGCCTCTGGTTCGGGGTGGCGCTCGTGGGGCTGCTCTTCGTGCATGAGCTGGGTCACGTGCTCGAGGCCAAGCGGCAGGGCCTGCCGGTGTCGGCGCCGGTGTTCATCCCCTTCCTCGGCGCCGCAATCCTGATGAAGCAGGCCCCCGCGAACGCCTGGCGCGAGGCGCAGGTGGCGCTCGCCGGGCCGATCCTCGGCAGCCTGGGAGCCGCGGTGCTCTGGGTTGCCGGCGAGTACTACGACTCGCGCTACGTCCAGG
>Ga0136620_10000724_pt1 | contig 15012 bp, 15 predicted proteins | sample AntDrymUQ4162106_2_FD_104806 | JGI IMG/M metagenome (GOLD analysis project Ga0136620, IMG submission 104806) | Polar desert sand microbial communities from Dry Valleys, Antarctica - metaG UQ416 (21.06) | ecosystem: Environmental > Terrestrial > Soil > Desert | place: Antarctica: Dry Valley... | reverse complement strand
GTCGCCGAAGTGCATGTTGCCGTCCTTGCCCCCGGTGACGCCATCCGCGCGTCCCATGTAGTTGGCGAGGTAGCGGTCGGGAGTCACGCCGCGCACGAAGTGCGCGCCGAGATCGCGGTGAAGGATGCACATCCGGTCCTCGGGCCCCAGCGTGTACGCGGAGCCGACGGAGATCGCCTCCTGGCCGCAGCCGTCGTAGAAGCTGCCCGGCACCTTGCCCTGCCGGTAAAGGGTTACCGCGCGCTCCTCGGAGGCGCGCATCATCACCATGTAGCGGAACAGGTTCGCCCTGTCGGCGTGAGTCAGTTGCGCGCGGCCTGAATCGCGCAAGCTTGCACGCTCTCGCGCGTACACGCCAGCGACCGCGAACTTGCTTCGCTTCATCTCTCCGCCCTTCGTGTCGGGCCACCCATCGGGATCTCCTCCGGGGGGCCAGCTTGTCGCCGCTTTGGGATCCCCTCCGCGACGCCTGTGGACGATGGGAAACGAGGGTTCCTCTTCGCTTCCCTATGTCTGGACCCGCACGGCTGGTGCGAATCGCTACACGGATTGTATGCCCACTTGGCCGGCGTTTCAAGCGCCGTCAGCGGTGTGCGAGAGCACGTCGCGCTTGCGAACGCGTCCGCCGATCCCGGTGCCCTCGACCTCGGAGAGGTCGATGTCGTGCTGATCGGCGAGCATGCGGACGACGGGCGAGTGCCACTTCGCCCAATCCACGTCCTCGCCGGCCCGGGGCCAGGGGCCGGGTCGATCCGGTTTTTCGGCCGTCGGCTCCGCAGCGAGCTCGACGACCGGCTCCGGCGCCGGGCTTGCGGGAGGGGCGGACTCGTAGAAGGGCTCTGCGGGAGCCTCCCCCACAGCCGGTGCGACCTCGGCGATCGAGTCGCCTGCGCGCACGCTGTCGCCGGCGGCCGCATAGAGGTGGGTGAGCTCCCCGTGCGCGGTCGAGCAGACCTCGAACTGAAGCTCGTCGACCGCCAGGCGGCAGATCGGCTCGTCCGCGGCGACCAGCTCCCCGACCTCCTTGGTCCAGGCAACGATCGTCGCGGACTCGACCGAGCGGCCGAGGTCGGGCACGGTCAGCTCGACGGCGTCGGTCAAGACCGGGGACCCGTCCTGCACGAAAGGAGCTCCATCAGAAGGCGACGAGCTCACGGCAGGCCTCCTTCATGCTCTGCATCCAGTCTCCGTTCGAGCCCGCGGGCGCCGTGGAGGTGCCGAGCTCCCGAATCGGGGCGTCGAGGTGGTCGGGAACCTCGTCGTAGATCAGCTCGACCAGCCCGGCGGCAAACCCCGTCGAGACGTTGGGATGCTCGGCGATCAGGACCTTGCCCGCATCGCGAACCGTCGCCACGACGGCGTCGCGATCGAGCGGCCGCAGTGTCCTCAAGTCGACGATGCCGACCTCGTCGTTCATGTCGCGGCCCGCCTGCTCGGCGGCGATCGCGGCGGCTCCATGGGCGAGCACGACGATTTCGGTCCCCTGCCTGATCAGCCGCGCGTCGCCGAGGGCGACCGTGTGGTTGCCCTCCGGCACGGCGTCGCAGACGCTGGTGTAGAGGGCACGGGACTCGACGAAGCAGACCGGATCGGGGTCCCGGATCGCGCTGATCAAAAGGCCCTTGGCGTCGGCGGCGGTCGCCGGCGAGACGGCGCGCAGTTCGGGGCAGCGGGCGAGCCAGCCGTGGAGGCCAGGCAGCCCGCTGCCGACCTCCCCGTCGCAGACCAGTCTTATGACGAGGGCCCCCGAGCTCACCGTCTCGGCGAGCTGATCGGCCTCGCCCTCCCCCAGGGCGCTGAGCTCCAGCTCGCACACGGGACGCATTCCCTCGCTGGCGGCGGCAGATGCTGCCGCCAGGATCGAGGGACCCCCGTCGTGCTCTGAGACCCGTGACGCTCCGAACTCGCCCACGAGCTCGTCCGTGGGCCGTTGCGTTGCGTCAGCCGATCTGGGCACCAGGCAGAGCACGGTCGAGTCGAGTCGCATCTCGACCTGCAGAGCCTCCGTGATGGCATCGAAATAGGTGATCCAGGGGATCACCCCAATGACTTCGGCGAGATTGCGGGTTTGCCGAAGCCAGGTCCACGCGGCTAAACGTGTGTTGGGTGCCCGTCAAGGCGCGGTTTTGCACCGCGACTTCGGCTCTGCGCGGTTGTTGGTAGGTAGGAGATGAAGAAGGGCGCCCCGATCACGTGCATAATGGCCGTACCCCTCTTGGCCTGATGGGCGCTATCGAGGGTACGGGCGCGCAGCAAGGCGACCGATCGCTTTGAGCGGCGGATAGCTCCTGACCCGGCGCGCGTGGAAGCGTTGTATTGACAACGAAACAGACTCCCAAGGAGGAACAAATGGCAGGAAGACGACCTAGCAAGTTCGCACTGGCCGGGGGCGCAGCCCTCGCGGTGGCGGCGCTGCTGCCGGCGACCGCTCTCGCGGTGCCCGCGACGGCCGATCTCTCGATCACCAAGTCCGACAGCCCGGACCCCGTGGTCGAGGGGCAGCAGATTACCTACACGATCCAGGTCAGCAATGGCGGCCCGGACCCCGCGACTAACACTGTCGTGACCGACAACCTCACGCCGTCCGACGTCGACTTCGTCTCGGTGACATCGAGTCAGGGAGCCTGTGACGTCAAGGGCAACAAGGACGTGACGTGCGACCTGGGAACCGTTGTCAACGGCGCGAATGCGACCGTCACGATCGTGGTCACGGCCAAGAAGGACGGCACGATCACCAACACGGCGTCGGTGGCCAGCAGCGTCGCCGATAACAACCAAAGCAACAACACCGCCACTGCAACGACGACCGTGCAGCCGGCGCCCCCGGGCCCCCCGGGCCCTCCGGGCAACCCCAATCCCCCGAAGGGCGGTAGCTGCAAGGGCGCCGTCCCGACGATCACCGGCACCGAGGGCAACGACACCCTCGTCGGAACCGCGGGGACCGACATCATCTTCGGCCTAGGTGGTGACGACAACATCACCGGATTGGGAGGCAAGGACCTGATCTGCGCCGGAGCCGGCAACGACACCGCCAAGGGACAGGCTGACGCCGACTTCGTTCGCGGCGGCGGCGGCAATGACCGCGTCAAGGGCGGCGGCGCCAACGACAAGGTCGGCGGCGGCGCCGGTAGAGACCGCCTCGGCGGCGGCCTCGGCGCGGACTTCCTCAACGGCGGCCCGGGCAAGGACCGCTGCAACGGCGGTCCGGGCAAGGACACGTTTAGGAGCTGCAACGGGTCCCGATGACCAGGCCGCGGTAGGCACCACCCAGCACTCCGGGAAACTCGGCCCGGGTCTCGGCGCGAAGACGCGTCAGGCCCGGGCCGAGCTCGTCGAGCCGGAAGATCAGCGCGTAGCGTGAGAAGCGGTGTTCGCCCTCGAGCGCGAGCTCGACGGGCGTGCGGGCCCGTGCGACGCGGAATCCGACGATCGTCGAACCCACCTCGGGAAGCTTCCCGGCGCTTCGCCGCGGCTCACATCGCAGGGCGTCCGCGATCGACTCCCCGACCCGACCCGCTGACGACCGCCCGACAACACCGACCACTGCACCCCACACCCGCGACGGCACCGCTTCGATCTCGGTCGAGTGCTCGTCGACATGCGACAGCTCTGAGCCGTCACTCAAAGCGCCAGCCCGAGCGGCTCGTCGAGCAGCAAGCGCACGCGGGCCAGGAACTCGGCGCCGTCGGCGCCGTAGAGCACGCGGTGGTCACAGGCCAGCGTGATCGCCATCAGGCGAGCCGTCGTGATCTCGCCGTCGCGGACCACCGGCTTCTCCTCGATTGCGCCGACGGCGAGGATCGCGGCCTGGGGCGGGTTGATCACCGCCGAGAAGCTGGTGACTCCGAACATCCCGAGGTTCGAGACCGTGAACGTGCCCCCCGACAGCTCGGGCGGCGTGATCGACCCCTCGCGCACGCGGGCGGCGAGGGCCCGCGTCTCGGTCGCGATCTGACGCAGTCCCTTGAGGTCGGCGTCGAAGACCGTCGGCACGACGAGCGCATCCTGTGCGGCGACCGCGACGCCGACGTTGACGCGCGAGTACTGCTCGACGCGGCCGTCGCGATAGGCGCCGTTGGCGCGCGGGAACTCGCGCAGGGCGATCGCGCATGCCTTGACGACCATGTCGTTGAACGACGGCACGACCTCGCCGTCGCCGCCGGCGGCCTTGAGTCGCGCCCGGGCCTCGAACGCGCGGCTCATGTCCGCCTCGGCGGTGAGGTAGAAGTGCGGCGCGGTCGCCTTCGACTCGGCCATCCGGCGCGACACCGTCTGCTGCAGCTTGGTCAGCTCGACGGTCTCGACCTCGCCCTTGGCGGTCTCGGGCTTTTCGCGCGCACCGGCCGTCGGGCGGGACGTCCCTGCGGTCGGGGCGCTGGGCGGCGTGGCCTTCGGGGCTTCGGCGGGCCCGGCCTCGGCCGCCTTCTCGACGTCGGCCTTGACGATCCGCCCACCGGGACCGGAGCCCGAGATCGCGGCAAGCTCGAGGCCCTGGTCCTTGGCGAGGCGGCGCGCGATCGGGGACGCCTTGACGCGCCCGTCGCCATCTGCGCCGGCCGCCGGTTCGGGGGACGGCTCGGAAGCCGTCCCCGTTGCCGCCGGAGCCTCGGTCGCCACGGGAGCGCTCGACTGTTCGTTCGCCGAGGACTCCTCGGCGGCTCCGTCCTCGGCCTCGTCGTCGGAAGTCTCGGGCGCCTCGGGCTCGGACTTCTGCTTCGACCCGCCGTCGCCGGACGTCTCACCGGCCTCGCCCACCCGCGCGATCACCTCGCCGATCGGCAGCGTGTCGCCCTCCTGGGCGATGACCTCGATCAGCGTCCCGGCCTCGTCGGCCTCGTAGACCATGTTCGCCTTGTCGGTCTCGATCTCGACGAGCTCGTCGCCGATCGCGACCTCGTCGCCCTCGGACTTGATCCAGCGCAGGATCGTGCCCTCCTCCATCGAGTCGGAGAGCCTCGGCATGACGATGTCCGCCGCCATCAGAGCGACCCCTCCAGGGCGGCCAGCGCCGCGCTTACGACGTGCTCGGAATGGGGAATCGCCGCCTGCTCGAGGCGCTTGGCGTAGGGCATCGGGACGTCGGCGCCGGTGACCCTCTGCACGGGGGCGTCGAGGTGGTCGAAGGCCTGCTCGGTGATCAGCGCCGCGAGGTTGGCGCCGACCCCGCCGTGCGGCCAGCCCTCCTCGACGATCACCGCGCGGTTGGTCTTGCGCACCGACTCGAGGATCGTGTCGAGGTCGAGAGGGCGCAGCGTGCGGGGGTCGATCAGCTCGGTCTCGACGCTGTGTTCGCCGGCCAGCGTCTTGGCGGCCTTCTCGGCGACCTGCGCCATGCGCAGGATGCCGATGATCGTGACGTCGGTGCCCTCGCGACGGATCGCGGCCTGGCCGAAGGGCAGCAGGTGGTCGTCGTCCTCAGGGACCTCACCTCGGGCGCCGTAGAGCGTCTCGTGTTCGATAAAGATCACCGGGTTGTCGTCGCGGATCGCGGCCTTCAGAAGGCCCTTGCCATCGGCGGGGGTCGAGGGGCAGGCGACCAGCAGGCCGGGGATCTGGAGGTACATCGCCTCGAAGCTGTGTGAGTGGGTCGGACCGAGCTGGTGCCCGCCGCCACCCGGCATCCTGACCACCAGCGGCACCTTGACCTGGCCGTTGAACATGTAGGGGATCGCGGCCGCGTGGTTGACGATCTGATCCATCGCCAGCAGTGCGAAGTTCACGGTCATGAACTCGACGATCGGCCGCAGCCCCGCCATCGCCGCGCCGACTCCGACGCCCATGATCGAGTTCTCCGAGATCGGCGTGTCACGGACGCGCTTCTCCCCGAAGCGGTCCATCAGCCCCTCGGTGACCTTGAACGCACCCTGAAAGACGCCGACGTCCTCGCCCATGACGAAGACGCTGTCGTCGCGCTCCATCTCCTCCGCCATCGCCTCGTTGAGCGCCTCGCGCATCCGCATCACCGCCATCAGATGAGTAACCCCATGGCCGCGCGCGCGGGGGGACACGTGTGGTCGAGCAGATCGAGGACGCAGGCCGCGTGGCGTGGCATCGTCACGCGAGCGGCCGAGGACGAAGAGATGCGAAGGGCCACGGGTGGCATCCGCGTGCGTGTGGTCGTGGGGTCGCTCATCTTTAGCCGGCCTCCTCGGGCGGGGCCTCGGGGTCGGCCTCGACGGGCTCGTCCTTGCCATCCTCGTCCGACTCTTCGCCCGGCCCCTGCTGGTCTGATTCGGCATCCTGATCGGCTGAAGAGCCGCGCGGCGTCTGCGCCTGGCCGCCGTACGCGGCCCCGGCCTCGGCCAGCTTGCGGATCTCGCCCTCCTTGCCCACCTCGCCCTCGCGCTCGCCGGGGTGTGGCTCAGGCGTGCGCTCATCGACCGAGTACCAGCCGGGCACCTGGTCCGAGAGCACGTAGAGGTTCTCGTACAGCGACTCGAGCGGCGGCTCGGAGGAGTCGTCGGCGAACTCCACCGCCTCGACGACCCGTTTGTCGACGCTCTCGGTGATCTCCTCGCGCTCGCTCTCGGTGATCACGCCCTCGGAGACGAGGCGCTCGGCGAAGGTTTCGATCGGGTCCTTCTGGCGCCACTGCTCGACCTCCTCCTTCTCGCGATAGACCTCAGGGTCGGCGGCGGAGTGGCCGCGAAAGCGGTAGGTGAAGGCCTCGACGATGGTGGGCCGGCGGTCCTCGCGTGCCATGCGGATGTGCTCAGCGACGCCCTCACGGACCGCGAGCACGTCCATGCCGTCGATGCGCTCGCCGCTGATCCCGTAGCCCTCGGCCTTGCGCGACAGGTCGGTGACCGCGGAGTGGCGCTCGATCGAGGTGCCCATCCCGTAGAGGTTGTTCTCGACGAGGAAGACGACCGGCAGCTTCCACAGCGCGGCGATGTTCATCGTCTCGCCGAAGTTGCCCGTGTTCGAGGCGCCGTCGCCGAACATGCACACCGTCACCGAGTCCTCGCCCTTGTAGTCCGAGCTCAGCGCGAGGCCCGCCGCCAGCGGCAGGTTGCCGCCGACGATCCCGTAGCCGCCCATGAAGCGCTTCTCGAGGTCGAAGATGTGCATCGATCCGCCGCGCCCGCGCGACGTCCCGTCGACGCGCCCGAAGAGCTCGGCCATGACCCGCTTGGGATCGGTCCCGCGCGCGATCGCGTGACCGTGGGTGCGGTAGGTGCCAATCAGGTAGTCCTCGTCGCGCATCACGGAGGTCGTGCCGACGATCGTCGCCTCCTCGCCGATCGCGAGGTGAAGGAAGCCCCCGGCCTTCGCCTTCTGGTACTGGCGACCGGCCTCCTCCTCGAAACGACGGATCAGCGCCATCGTCTCGAGCAGCTCGCGGCAGGTGTCGGCGTCGGGGAGTTCGAGCTTCTTCTGTGCGCCGGCGCCGTCGGGGGAGCGCTCGGGCGCCTCGGACTCGGCTTGAATCTGCTCCTCGGCCAACGTGATTCGCACGATAGCCGAGGGGAGAGCCCGGGCGAGGGGCTAGGCCGCGGCCGCCCGAGCTGCCTCCTCGAGGCGATCGTCGCCCCAGAAGACCTCGTCCGCGACGACCACCGACGGCACCCCTCGCACGCCGCGGTCCGCGGCGCGATCGGTCGCATCGCGCAGCTCGCGCTTGACCGAGGCGCGCTCGATCGCGGGCAGCACCGCCCGCGGGTGCAGCTCGCAGGCGGCCGCGGCGATCAGGACGTTGTCGGGATCGGTCAGGTCGCGCCCGGCAGCGAACGCCTGGCGAAACGCCGCCAGCGAGAACGCGACCGTGCGCCCCGACTGCTTGGCGAACGTCGCCACGCGCATCGCAGCCAGCGTGTTGCCGGGAAAGGGGTCCGGCCAGCGAATCGGCTGCAGGCCGTACTCGCCCGCCCGTCGCTCGACCTCGGCGATGCCCTCGGCGCGCCCGGGTCCGTTGGCCCACGAGTCGCGGTCGAAGCGCGCGAACAGCCCACCGAGCAGGATCGGCTGCCACTCCGGCGGCTCGCCCGTTGCCTTGACGAACAGCGCGTTGACGCGCTCGGCGGCCAGGTACGCGTAAGGGGAGCCCAGGTCGAAGTAGAAGGTGCCCGCCGGCTCCTCCGCTTCGCGCCCGGGGCCGGCGGGGTTCGGTGAAGCTTCGGGTTTCGTTGCTACTGGTGGATCGCCCAGCCGTCGACCGCGCGGGCGGCCTCGGGCACGGCCTCGGAGATCGTCGGGTGGGGGTGGATGATGCGGGCGAGATCCTGGTAGCTGCCCTCGAGCTCGCGCACGTTGACGAGCTCGGAGATCATGTCGCAGGCGACGTTTCCGACGATGTGGGCGCCGAGGATCTCCCCGTACGTGGGGTCGCCGATGATCTTGACGATCCCGGCGCGGTCGTCGTACACGGTGCCCGCGCCGACGCCGCCGAGCTGAAACTTGCCGACCTTGACCTCACGGCCCTGGTCCTTGGCCTCCTGCTCGGTAATCCCGAAGCTCGCGACCTGGGGATGGCAGAACGTCGCCCCCGGCACCGCATCGAGGTCGAGCGGGTGGACGTCGTTGCCGGCGATCGTCTCGATGGCGATCACGCCCTCATCGGAGGCCTTGTGCGCCAATGCCGGCCCTCGAACGAGGTCTCCGATCGCGTAGATCCCGTCCTTGGAGGTCCGCTGGTGGTCGTCGACCTTGACGCGCCCGTTCTCCTCGGTCTCGACACCGGCGTCTGCGAGCTTGAGCGCCTCGACGTCGGGGGCGCGGCCGCCGGCGATGCAGAGGTAGTCGACCTCGATCTGCTTGTCGCCGTAGGTGACCTTGACGGAATTCTTGCCCGCCTCGACGTTCTCGACCTTGGTTCCCAGCGCGACCTCGATGTTCTGCTTCGTAAAGGCGCGCTCGACGACCTTGGCGCAGTCCTTGTCCTCTGCTGGAAGCAGCTGATCGAGCATTTCGATCAGCAGGACCTCGACGCCGAAGCGCCCGTAGGCCGACGCGATCTCCGCGCCCGATGCCCCGGCCCCGACGACCGCGATCCGCTGCGGCATCTCGGGTAGCGACCAGGCGCCCCACGTATCGACGACGCGGCCGCCGAACTCGACCCCGGGGATCGCCATCGCGACCGAGCCCGTGGCGAGCACGACCGCTGTCGTCTCGTGGGTCTGCTTGCCGACATTGACGTTGCCGTCCGGGGTCAGCGACCCCTCGCCCTCGAGCACGTCGATCTTGTTCTTGTCGAACAGGCTCGAGACTCCGCCCGACAGCGTCTTCGAAACCTTCTCGCGTCGCTTGCCGATTGCGTCCCAGTCGATCGTCACGCCCTCGGCCTTGATCCCGAGCCCGGCGGAGTTCTGAGCCTCGTCGTAGATCTCCGCCGAGTGCAAGATCGTCTTCGCTGGGATGCAGGCGTAGTTGAGGCAGCGCCCGCCGGGCTTGTCCTTTTCGACCACGGCGGTCTTTTGGCCGAGCTGTGCGGCGCGGACCGCGGCCACGTAGCCGCCGGGGCCCGATCCGATCACGATCGTGTCGTACTTGTCGGCCACATCTCGACTCTATCCGACGCAGCGCGGCGCTCGGCCCCGCCGGCCTTAGTCGGGCGGCCGGCGGTCGGGCATCTGGATCCTGGCCAGCGCCTTGACCATGAAGTAGAAGAACGTCCCCGAGATCGCCAGGAGAATGAGGTTGCCAACCACCTGGAACCACGTACCGGCGGCGACGAGCTGCAAGGTGAAGGCGACCATCAAGAAGGCCAGCACGGTCTGGAAGCCGAGCACGGCCCAGTAGCGCGCCCGCCACATTCCCCAGGCCATCACGCCCATCAGGAGGGCCGGAAGGATCGCCTGGAGCACGTGTGGGCGCTCGCCCTGCACCTCAACGCCCGCGATCCAGCCGACGACGATCGAGAGGCAGATCAGCGCCGAGGCGAGCGCGCCCAGCGTGACGACGAGCGGGCGCTCATCCTCGCCCAGGGGCTCTAGCGACTCCCGCGCCGCCTGGTTTCGGGCCTCGACGCGGCTCGTGAGGTCATCGGGAGGGTGTCCGTTGGCCGCCGAGGGCTGCGCCGAGGCAGCCTCATCGTCGGGCACGCTCTCGGCGCTGCGGCGCTTTCGCTTGCGGCGCTCGGAGCGCCTGCGCTCCCGACTGCCCACTAGGTCCCCACCTCGACCCCGGACTCGACGGTGTCGCGGAGACTGCGGGCGGCCGCTGCGGGATCAGCGGCGTCGCGGATCGCCCGCACGACCACGACCCGGCGCGCGCCCGCGGCGACGACCTCACCGACGTTGTCGACGTCGATGCCGCCGATCGCAAACCATGGCAGGCGCGCGATTCGCGCCGCGGTGTCGATCAGGGACAGGCCGACGGCGGGTCGTCCCGGCTTGGTCGGCGTCTCCCAGATCGGCCCGACGCTGATGTAGTCGGGCGCCTCGTCACCGTGCTCCTGCGCCGCCTCGATCTGCTCTTGGGAGTGTGTCGAGACGCCCAGCAGGGAGTCGGGGGGCAGGACCGCGCGGGCGGCCGCGAGGTCGACGTCCCCCTGACCGATGTGAACGCCGTCGGCCGCGCAGGCCGCGACGAGATCGGGTCTGTCGTTGAGGATGAAGGGGGCGCCGTGCTCGTCGGCGACGGCCCGGAAATCGCGAGCTGCGCTGACCAGCTCGTCGTCGGAAAGCTCCTTGTCGCGTAGCTGGATCATGTCGACACCGCTGGCGAGCGCGGCGTGCAGCGGCGTGGGCGCCGCGGACTCGCCGGTCGCCGCCTCGCAGACGAAGTACAGCCGTGCGGCCTCGAGGCGCCGCCGTCGTTCATCGAGCGTGGTGGGCACCGCGCCAGCGTACGGGACCACGGGAGTACGATGACCAATGAACACGGGAGCCCAATTCGACGGGCTGAGAGGGCGGCTGGTGCCGCCGACCGTCTGAACCTGATCCGGGTAATGCCGGCGCAGGGATGGTGGTACGGAGCCCCGCCGCTCACCCGATGAGCGCCAGCCGTGCCGCGAACCGACGAAAACCGCCTTGACGCCCTGGTCGTGGGAGCCGGGGTGATCGGCCTCGCCTGCGCCTGGCGGGCTGCGCAGCGCGGGCTGCGCGTCGCCGTCGTCGACCGTGAGGCCCCGGGCAGCGGCACCACCCGCGTCGCGGCCGGGATGCTGGCCCCGATCGGGGAGGCGTCGTGGGGCGAGGAGGCGCTGCTCGATCTCAACCTCGCCTCGGCGCGGCTATTTCCGGGGTTTTGCGTCGAGCTCGAGCGGGCCTCGGGCGTCGACGTGGGATACCGCCGCTGTGGCGGGCTTCACGTCGCGCTCGACCGAGACGAGGCCGAGGAGCTGCGCCACCGCCACGAGCTCCACCTCTCGCTCGGACTCGAGGCGCAGTGGCTGCGCCCCCGGCCGGCGCGCGAGCTCGAGCCCGGGCTTGCGACGGCGATCACCGCCGCGGTGCACGCTGCCGACGAGGGCGAGGTCGATCCAAATGCTCTGGTCGCAGCCTTGGTCGCGGCGCTCGAGCGCGCCGGGGTCGAGCTGATCGTCGGCGACGAGGTCGTCGAGGCGTTGGTCGAGGGCGATCGCCTCGTCGGGGTCGTAACTGCAAAGGGTCGCCGCCTGAGCTCGGCCAGCGTCGTCCTGGCCTCAGGATGGTCGTCGGGTCGCAGCCCGTGGCTGCCGCCACACGCCCGTCCACCCGTACGGCCGGTCAAGGGCCAGATCCTCACTCTCAAGGGACAGGCTGTTGAGCCGTTGTGCGAGCGAATAGTCGCCACGCAGCGGGTCTACGTCGTTCCGCGCGCTGACGGGCGCGTCGTCATCGGCGCGACCGTCGAGGAGCGCGGCCCCGACCTCACGGTCACCGCGGGCGGCGTCCACGAGCTGCTGCGCGAGGCCTATCGGGTCCTGCCCGAGATCGCCGAGCTCGAGCTGACGGCGGCGGTCGCGGGGCTGCGCCCGGCGACGCCCGACAACGCTCCCGTGATCGGCCCCGGTGCGCTCGACGGCCTCGTGCTGGCGACGGGCCACTTTCGCAACGGGATCCTGCTGGCGCCGGTGACCGCCGACGCCGTCGCGGCGCTGCTCGCCGGTGACGAGCCGACGGCGCTCGCCGCGCGGTTCGCCGCCGAGCGCTTCGAGAGGGTGGTCGCGTGATGCTTATCCAACTCAACGGCCGGCCGGCGGAGCTGCCCGACGGAGCCAGCGTCGCCGAGGCGATCGCGGCGGCCGGAGCCGAGCATGACCAGCGCGGGCTGGCGGTCGCGGTCGAGGGCGAGGTCGTCCCGCGCGGGGAGTGGGAGGCCACGGATCTGCGCGACGGGCAGGCGGTCGAGGTAGTGAGGGCCATTCAAGGTGGCTGAGGCCGGCGCAGACCCGGACGCCCGCGGACGCGAAGCGGAGCAGGCGTCCGGCAGTAGTTTCGAGCTCGGCGGGCGGACCTGGGGATCACGCCTGATCGTCGGCAGCGGCGGCTTTCGCTCGCTCGAGGTCTTCGAGAGCGCCCTCGAGGCGTCGGGAACGGAGATCGTCACCGTCGCGCTGCGCCGCATCGATCCGCTCTCCGAGGGTTCGGTGCTCGACGTCGCCGAGCGGCTCGGGGTTTTCGTGCTCCCGAACACGGCCGGCTGCTACACGGCCCGCGACGCGGTTCGAACCGCCCGGCTCGCCCGCGAGGCGTTCGAGACAGAGTGGATAAAGCTCGAGGTGATCGGCGACGACCGCACGCTGTTTCCCGACGCGGTAGAGCTCGTCGACGCCGCAGAGACGCTGGTCGACGACGGCTTCACGGTGCTGCCTTACACCAACGACGATCCGATCCTGGCGCGGCGGCTCGAGGAGATCGGCTGCGCGGCGGTGATGCCGCTGGGCTCGCCGATCGGCTCGGGGATGGGGATACGCAACCCCTACAACATCGAGATCATCGTCGAGCAGTCGAGGGTGCCGGTGATCCTCGACGCCGGCATCGGGACGGCATCCGAGGCCGCGCTGGCGATGGAGCTGGGATGCGACGGCGTGCTGTTGGCCTCAGCCGTGGCGCGGGCCCAGGACCCGACCCGGATGGCGGTCGCTATGCGCCGCGCCGTGGAGGCCGGCTACGGGGCGCGCCGAGCGGGCCGCATCGCGCGCAAGCTCCACGCCGAGCCCTCGACGCCCGATGCGGGCATGCCCGACCTGGGCTGACGTCAGCAACAACACATGCTGCTCGCGGCAGAGCCGCGCCGGACTTACGCCTTGCGCCGGTGGGCGACCTGACGGTCGACCCACTCGCCGACCGAGCCCACCGCGTAGGCGGCACCGTGCGCGGCGCGGCCGGCAGGGGAGGGGTCGAGAGGCGAGATTGCGGCGTCGGGGTCCTCGCCGAGCGCGACGGCCGCCTTGCGAACCGCCGCGAGCTGGCGCCGCAGGCGCCGCTCCCACGAGCGGCAGAACTCCGGCAGCTCGGCGTCGCCGCGCGTTTCGCTGACCGTTGCGAGGTAGGCGAGCAGGGTCGAGACGTGCTCGAGGTCATCGAGCGCAAGTCGCAACGCCTGGTTTCGCTCCAGGAAGCGATCGAAGATCGCCCCCCGCGCGGCGCCGAGGCGCGCTCCGCCTCCCTGGGCGGCGACGTTGCCGTGCAGGTCGTGGCGCGCGGTCAGCGGGTCGAGCTCTTCGAGCAGGCGCTCGACCGAGTCGGCGGCCTTGAGCACGGGCTCCGCGCTTGACGCCGGCAGCGCCTCGCCGAGCCGGCGCCAGCGAGCGATGAGTTGGCGCCCGGTGAGATAAAGCTCGCGGTAGCCGCGGCTCTCGGCGGGGTGCATGCTCATCGGGCCACTCTATTCTCCGCACCATGGCTGAATTGATTCTGGGCCCGATGCTGCGCTACGTCAGCGAGACCGAGGCCACCGTGTGGGTGGAGACCGACGGCTCCTGCGAGGTCGAGGTGCTGGGCGCCACCGAGGAGACGTTCGAGGTCCAGGAGCACCATTACGCACTCGTCTGCATCGCCGACCTCGAGCCGGGCGAGACCTACGAGTACGAGGTCAAGATTGACGGCGAGCGCTGCTGGCCGCTGCCAGACTCGGACTTCCCCCCGAGCGTGATCCGCACGCTTCACTCCGAGCGCCCGATCGAGATGGTGTTCGGCTCCTGCCGCGTCGCGCTGCCGCACGAGCCCCCCTACAACCTCTCCAAGGACGACGACGACGAGGGGCGCGAGTACGACGCTCTGTACGCGAAGGCGTTGCAGATGCGCGAGCAGCCGCCTGAGCGCTGGCCGCATCTGATCCTGATGCTCGGCGACCAGGTCTATGTGGACGAAGGCTCGCCGCACTCCCGCGACTACATCCGCCAAACCCGCGGCACCGACGGGGAGCCGGGCCTGCAGGTGATGAACTTCGAGGAGTACACGCGCCTCTACTGGGAGTCGTGGGGGGAGCCGACGATCCGCTGGCTGTTGTCCACGGTTTCGACCTCGATGGTGATCGACGACCACGACATGAGCGACGACTGGAACATCTCTCAATCGTGGGTCGACGAGCAACGGCGCAAGCCGTGGTGGAAGGAGCGCATCGTCGGCGGCCTGACCTCCTATTGGGTGTACCAGTGGCTCGGCAACCTGTCGCCGAGCGAGCTCGCCGACAACGACGTCTACCAGGCGGCGCGCAGCGAGGACGACGCGAGCCCGATCCTGCGCGACTTCGCCGCCCGCGCCGACCAGGAGGTCGAGAGCGCGCGCTGGAGCTACTGCCGCGACCTCGGCTCCACGCGTCTGCTCGTCCTCGACTCGCGCGCCGGTCGCGTGCTCGAAGACGACTGCCGGTCGATCTTCGACGACGACGAGTGGGACTGGATCACCGATCATGCCACGGGCGACTTCGACCACCTGTTGATCGGCACGTCGGTGCCCTACCTGCTGGCGCCGGGGCTGCACTACGTCGAGGCGTGGAGTGAGGCCGCGGGCAATGGCGCCTGGGGCAGGGCCGGCGTTAGCCTGGCCGAGAAGGCGCGGCGCGGCCTCGACCTCGACCATTGGGGCGCGTTTCGGCTTTCCTTCGACCGCCTGACGAAGCTGCTCGAGGAGGTCGGCTCGGGGC